>WNGB01013647.1_pt1 | contig 10919 bp, 7 predicted proteins | sample 5400681 | NCBI WGS metagenome assembly WNGB01 (sample SAMN13153367, study PRJNA577476) | soil metagenome | isolation source: 115 cm soil or saprolite under grassland replicate 2 | place: USA:California | collected 2016-06-15 | reverse complement strand
GGTGTCCTCGGTGACGAGCACGTAGACATGCACCGGCTGCTCCTGACCCATGCGGTGTGCGCGGGCCACGCGCTGCTCGAGCACGGCCGGGTTCCACGGCAGGTCGACGTTGATGACGGTGTTCGCCGCCTGGAGGTTGAGGCCGGTGGAGCCGGCGTTGGTCGCGAGGAAGAACGCGCAGCCGGGATCGTGCTGGAACTGGTGCACCAGCGCCGCGCGCTTCTTCTGTGGCACCGACCCGTCGAGGCGCACGAAGCGCAGACGGCGACGCTCGAGCTGCGGCTCGATCAAATCCAGCATCCCGGTCCACTCGGAGAACAGCAACACCTTGCGCCCGGGCTCGGCGGCGAGACGCTCGAACAGCTCGTCGAGACGCTCGAGCTTGCTCGAGTAGCCGGGTTCCTGCTTGTCGACCAGGAAGGTGCTATCGGCGGCCAGGCGGCACATGAGGAGCGCCATGCGGAGGCGCAAGAGATCCATCTCGCTGATGAACTTCTTCTGGACGATCGAGGCGACCACCTTCTTGTGGGCGTTGTGCAGCAGGAGCTGCTCCTCGGTTGGCGCGATGCGGACCACCTCGGTGGTGCGCGGCGGCAGCTCGGCGAGCACCGCCTCGCGCGTGCGGCGGAGCAGGATCGGCGCCAGCATCTCGCGCAGCTCGTCGAGCTTCCGGTAGCCGAGGACCTTGCCCTTCTCGTCGACCACACGATGGCGATTCATGAAGCGGAAGGCGGGACCGAGGCGGCGATCGTCGATGAACTCGACCACGGAGTGCAGCTCGTCGAGTCGGTTCTCCAGGGGCGTTCCGGATAGCACCAGAGCGAAGCGTGACCGCAGCCCCTTGATCACGCGCGCGGTCTCGGTCTCCCAGTTCTTGATGCGCTGACCTTCATCCAGGACGATGAGATCCCAGGGGACCCGCTCCAGAGCGAGCAAGTCGCGGAGCACCTGCTCGTAGTTGCAGATCGTGAAGAAGCAGTCGCGGGAGTACTGGGGGCCCCGCTCGGCGGCGGACCCGTTGACGAGCTGGCAGTCGCGACCCGAGAAGCGCGCGATCTCGCTCCGCCACTGGGCCTTGAGCGACGTCGGGCAGACCACCAGCACCTTGCGGATCCCGGCCTCGCGCGCCAGCAGCTCGGCCACGCCGATGCCCTGGATCGTCTTGCCGAGGCCCATATCATCCGCGAGGACGGCGCGCCCGGCACCGACGGCAAAGGCGATGCCGTCGAGCTGGTAGGGCAAGAGCTCGGTGCGCAACAGCTCGGTGCGCAGGTGGTGCCCCGCCGGATCGCGCCGGATCTCGGCGGAGCGCCCGGCGAGGCGTGTCTGGAGCAGACGCCGCTCGAGGTACTCCTCGGCATCGGGATGCACCTTCACGGCCTGGCCAGCGGCCTGGAGCCGCTGGATGCGCACGAGGAGATCGGGGAGATCCGTGATCGGACGGTCGCGGAGTGGCTCCACGATGGTCTTGGCCGTGGCTCCGAGCCGCGGCGGGCACGCGAGCCGCAGCTCGAGCGTCGCGCCGTAGCGGAGGTAGAGGCTGAGCTCCTTCCTCTTGTACGGTCGCGACAGCACATCGGCTGGGAAGCGGCGCTCGAGCCGTCGGAGCAGGTGAAGGATGTGCTTGCACGTACCCAGCGTGTTCTTGCGGAAGTCGGGGCACGAGCAGAAGGAGACGCCCCGTTCGGTGCCTCGCAAGGCAACGCGATACGTCTTGCCCGACAGCTTGCTCCCGACCAGGTAGTCGGTCCACGGCGACTCGGGATTCCTGGGCTCGATCCGCATCCGCTCGTTCCGGGCCCGCTCGGCCCGCTCCTCGAGCGCCAGGCGCGTGAGGGCCGCTTCATCGAGGCTCTCGACCGGTCGCCGCTCGCGCGGCGGCGCCGCCAGCCCGAGCAGCATCTTCTCCTCGAGGACGAACGCGAGCGCTGCGCCCGCGTGAGCGCAGATGCCCGGGCACATCCCGCAGCGGATTTCCAGGCGCTGCGCGGCAGCATCGGCGAGCGCCATCGAGACCTCGGCGTCGGGCAGGCGGACGGTGAGGCGTTGCTCGGACAGGGTCACCTGCTCGGTGGGATCGATGTCGATTCCGCCGCCCCGGCGGATGAGCTTCTCACCCTCCGGCCCGAGCAGCTTGCAGGCGGCCGTGTAGGAGAGGCGCGACAGGCGGTCGCGCAGGGTGAGCTGGCTCCGCGTCTTGGTCCGCATCGCGAGCGACGGTACCAACCGCGTCTGATCGACCATGTGTGCCTGCACGGCGCGATCGCGGTCACCTCGATCTCCGCGCAGCTAGCACCTGGTCCCGCGCGCCACGTCGCGATCGCCGGGAGGGCCGGTGAGCTCGCTGAGGTGCTGGTGCATCGGCCGTGCACAGCTCGGAGCCGACGGCTGGTTGGCGACGCTGCTTCTGGCCGATGACAGCGCTGCTCCTCGGCGCGGTGATCGGCCGGTGCCGATCGTGCGCTTGACGTGCAGCGCAGGTCGTGGTGAACCTCGACGTGTGACGCCATCACGGCAGCATCCGTTCGCCTATACGAATCGGCGCGGCGAGACCTACTACTTGCACGCCGGCACAACCAAGACCGGCAAGCCAAGGTACTTCGTCGCCAAGACCATCAGCGCCGGTGCGCTCGCCGTGCTGCCCGCTGGCTTCGAGATCGTCGAGAGCATCAACGGCGTGGTCTCGGTCCGCCGCGTCGATCCCGAGGGTCCTACGATTCCCGCGCCTGATCTGGACCTGGTCAGGAAGGAGCTCGCCCGCCATCAACACCTGGGCCTCCATCGCGCCGACGTCGTCAAGGGCGAGATCGTCGTCTTCGAACCGGTCGGAGGACTCACCCCCGAGTTGCTCGCGTCGGGAGACCTGGCCGGCCTGCTCGGGACCCCCCTTCGTCTCTTGAGGCCGCGCCCCGACATCGAGAAGCGCATCCGCTACACGCCGGTCATGAAGTTCGTCCCCGCCGATCCTGGCTACGCCGTGCATCGGATGACCTATCGCGGCGACGGTGGATGGTCGTGGCCGCTCGACCGGGGCAAGCTCGCCAAGCTCGTCGCGAAGTACCTGCCGCACGTCGGCACCGAAAAATTCTTCCAGACGTATTGACCGCGGTGGATGGTTGCCCATCAGATGGCGAGCGCCGTTGCTCTCGACCCGCGGCGTACCGCCCAATAACGGGTCCCGACCGTGTGGCCGCCATGAACGTCACCGAGAACCTCATGCCGTGGCTCGAGGACCTGATTCGCGGCCTCGAAGGCATGTACGAGCGGACGCTCAAGGACGGGCGGCCGGCCTACGATCCGTCGAGGATGTGGACATCGTCCGAGCCGCCGGAGACGGGGCCGGACTTGTGCCAAGAGCCAGGCGATGTCGGGCGCGCCGGTGGGTCCGACCGAAGAGACGGAAGACCAGCCCGATTGCCCGCCCGGCGATCGCGCCCAGGATGCAGGCGAACCACCCGATGGGCCTCTCGTAGGACAAAGCACCCGATGCCTGTCCTATCACTCTCGCCTACGACTTATCCGACCAGGTCGGCGATCCGGCTCGCCCACCCGCACGCCACCTTCCGCCCGCGAGCGACGCCTTCAGCCGACCGCCTTCCCGGAAGGCGCGGAGGTCGGGGCCGAGCCTTCCCGCCTTGCACCACGGAGCGCGTCGCCTCTGCTCAGCCGCCGGTGAACAGCCCGGCCCTGAGCTCAGTCGAGGCCGTCGCAGTTGCGGTCCCGCCCATCGTTGGGGGGATCATCGACCCCGTCGCTCAAGGTCGGATAGAAGAAGGTCCCCGGGCTTGCGAAGTACAGATTGTCCTGGTCGGTCACGTCGGCGGCGATCGAAAAATACTCCAGTCCGCCGGCAGGGGCGTAGTGCGCCAGCACTGCGGAGCTCGACTGCACATAGATGCCGTTGTCGCCGCAGAAGAGACGCTCGATCCCTTCCCAACACGGGGTGACCGGCGTTGTCGGATCATCGACCGGCCAGACGCAGCCGTACGCGTCGTAGTAGGTCCGGTTGGTGTATTGGTCATGGCAGAGGCCTGCCGGGCCGGGTGAGTCCACGAGCAGCCCCCCGATTGTGCTAGGGACCGGTTCGTCCAGGCCGTTGAAGCTCACCTGGCGCACCGTGTTTTGCCCGACCACGTACGTGGCGACCGCTGTGCCGGAGAAGTCGAGGTCGACGTCCATCGGTGCCCGGATCGACTCGGACTCGGAGACCACGGCCGGCGTCCTCCAGGTCTGTCCGACCTTGACAGCCAGGACGAGAGACGAGCCGGCGCGCGCAACGACCGCGATCCCGTGGTCTTCGCCCACTAAACCACTTCGCGCGACCGGCTGGTCGATATTCTCGTCGGCGACGGCCACACTCACGTCGGTCCAGACACCGGCCCGCTGGCGGTGCTCGCGCAGCTCGTTGTCCGTGGCGTAGACGATCGAGAATTCGCGCCCGTCCGTCGTCAGCCCCACGCGTCCAGGGTTCAGTTTGTCGAGCAGCGTCGTGACCTTGCCGCTGGGAGAGATGGGCACGAGCTCGAGTGTTCCCCCTCGGTTGATCGCCATGTCGATATCACCGGTCGAAGTCGCCCAGGCAAGGCTCGCCGTCCCTGGTTCCCAGATCACGGGGTCACCGTCCCGCTCCAGCGGACTTCCATCATCATACGTCCTCAGGACGCCGTGAATCGCTGGGTCGGAATCGTCGCAGTCGAATCCTCCGAGGCCGGCGATCCCGTCACCGTCCGCATCCGTCCCCGCAACACCGTCACAGTTCAGGTCACCGCGCGGTCCCTCGTCGACGATCCCGGGGTTCACATTGGCGTTCCCATCGTCGCAGTCATCGCCCCCGAACTCCACGGATCGGTATCCGTCGCAGTCACGGTCGTTTCCATCGATGGAGTCGACTCGGCCGCTCCACGTGGTCTGCCATCCGGCTTCATCGATCGCCACGATCGTCGCCTCGCTGCTTCCGCAGGCGTTACTCCAGGACACGCGATACGGCGGGGCGTCCCACGAGACCGGGAGCATTGGCGGGGCGCTGAGCTCCACGGAGACGATCCTGTTGGCGTCGCTGACCCCGATCTCGATGAACTGTCCGGAGGAGATGGCAGCGGGGAGTCCCGACACGACCGGGGGCGTGTTGTCGATGGTGATCTGGACGCCGCGGTCGACGACCGATCCGTCGCCCAGTGTGACCAGCGCGCTCAGCTCCACGTTGCCTTCGTCGTAGTCGGTCGTGTTCCACGCGAACTCGAAGGGTGCGAAGTCGTCCGCTCCGATGCGGTCGTTGTCGAGCAAGAGATCGACATGGATCGCCCCCGTCTCGAAGTCAGGATCGATGGTGGTGGTCTGCGGTCCCCCCAGGACCGTTCCGTCCCTGAGACCCACGAAGATGACGCTGTCGCCCTCGTCGCCGCACGCAGAGACGAGGAGCAATCCGATGAGTGCCCTCTGCACTTTCGACATGGTTCCCCCCGGTCCTTTCTCTCCTGAGCGGAGAGCAAGAAGTGAAAGAGCGGTGCCGATGATAGTCGCTCCGCCGCCGAGCGTGGGGACGTCGCGACGGTGACGCTGATCACATGGTCATCCAAGGGTCGCCTCGGCTACGGGCCGACGCGAGCCCTCACGAGCCGCGAGGTCGAGCGCACCTTGCGGGCACTCGAGCCACTTGCGCGCAACGATCTGGCGGCGCGCTTCGATGCGCAACACATGACTGAGCTAGCGGCGCAGCGAGGAAGTCGCGGAGTGCATCGTACTGATCGAGGAGATAGGCGAGCGTGGCGCTCGACCTCGACCTCGACGCGCACCGTCAGCCCCGGCGGCGTGGCCGCCGTGTGCGACACGCGGATGTCGGTGCCGACCGACTGCTCACCCGGGTCGAGGTGCGGGCGCATGGCCTCCATGCATGCCCACTCGATCAGGCCTACCATGTACGCGGTCGCGAACACCGCGGGCATCGAGCGGAACAGCTCCGACTCGGGATAGACGTGACACACCGTCTTGTCGCCCGGCACCTGGTAGCGGAGCTCGTGAGTCAGCCCGGGCTCGTCCGCTGGACCCTGGGCGACGACCCGGGAGCCGTGGCGGCGCGCGAGCTCCCGGAGGCCGAGATGAAGGCGTGGAGCGAGCACCTGGCGGCCTTCCTCGGTCGCTCCTCCACTGTCCTCCATGAGCTCGTCTCCGACGCGGTTCACCTCGACGTCTTGCGCTTCTCACCGGCGCCGGGCCGCCCGTTCCATGTGCTGGTCACCCAGGGCATGAGTGCGCGGCCCATGAACGTGCCCGAAGAAGCCACGGGGTTCGAGCACGCGGAGCTGCTGCTCGCCGTCCCCGAGGACTGGAAGCTCGACGGGCCGGAGAGCGCAGACCCGCGCTGGCACTGGCCCGTTCAGACGCTGAAGCTCGTGGCCCGGCTCCCTCATCTCTACGACACGTGGATCGGCTGCGGTCATACGATTCCGAACGGCGACCCCCCGGAGCCGTATGCGGCGAACACGGTGCTGTGTTGCGCGCTCGTCGCCTTTCCGACCATCGTGCCCGAGCCGGCGTGGCGCTGCGAGGTGGCCCCCGGGAAGGTCGTGCACCTGTACGCTCTGTTCGCGATCTGCGAGGACGAGATGGAGCTGAAGCTGAAGAGGGACGCCGAGGCGCTCCTCGACAAGATGGAGAAGCAAGGCGTCACCGAGGTGATCGACCCGTCGAGGAAGAGCGCGCTGGCCAGGAAGTGGCGCCTGTTCTGAGATCGCAGGTCGCGGAATCATGACGAGGGCTCGCACGGCGCCGCGCCGTGTCCGACCTCGTCTACAACACCGGCATCGTGGTCGTGTTCATCCTGTCGGGGCTTGCCGTGGGCTGGCGCGTCCACGCCGGCGGGCTCGAGTTCCTCGCCGGCGTCGGCATCCTCCTCGTCGTCACGTTCGCGATGTCGTGGGTCGGCGTCTGGATCGGGCTGAACGTGCCGACGTCGAGGTCGCGAACCAGGTCGGCTTCATGTTCATCTTCCCCGCCGAGCACCCGATCCTCCTGAGGCTCCTGTGGACGGTCGTCATCATCGCCGTGTTCGGTCCGCTCGGCGTGCGACGCTATCGCTCGCTGCGCCGCTGACGGTCGGCCGCCGCCTCGGCCGCGATGGCCGGCATCTCGTTCAGCCGCGAGACCGGCAGCATGAAGTGATGCTGGCACTTGCAGAGAGCCGTGTCCAGCCGACGATCCCTCCCGCTCTACTGCGCATCTCCTCGCGTGTCAGCGTGACTCGATAGCACCGCCGAGCCAGGCCCGCTCCAGCTTGAACCACTGTGCGAGCTGCCCGACCACCACCTGCACGCGGTGGACGGCGCGCAGCTCGGGGGCGTACACGGCGAAGACCTCGGTTGCGACGACCACCTCGGGCGTGAGGCGCACGACCGGCTCGCCGCGCGTGAGCCAGCAGGGAATCGCCGACACGCCCAGTCCGCTCTTGACCGCCTCGAGCACGGCGCGCGGGCTGCCGCCGCGAAAGACGACGTCCGCCGGCCGCGCGGCGCGGGCGAGCCACTCGGCGCCCGGCGCCTTCGCAATGCTGTCGTCGTAGCCGACGATGTCGTGTCCGGCGATCGACCGGGCCGCGGGCGAGGCGAGCTCGCCGCGCGCGGCGAGGTAGGCGGGCGAGGCGTACAGCGACCAGCCGATCGTGCCCAGCTTGCGCATGACCAGCCCGGCCCGCTCGTCGCGGTACATGCGCACGGCGATGTCCGCCTCGCGCCGGCGCAGGTCGATCGTCCGGTTGTCGGTCACGAGCTCGACGCGCAGCGCCTCGTGGCGCTCGCGCAGATCGGCCAGGGCCCGGACCACGACCGGGCTGAACGCGTCGGCGCAGGTGACGCGCACGACGCCGCCCGGCCTGGCATCGCCGCCCGAGATGCTCTCGGTCAGGCCGTCGACCGCGTCGAACATGGTCGCCGCGCAGGCGGCGGCCCGGCGGCCCTCCGCGGTGAGCTCGAGACCGTCGGGCGTGCGCAGAAAGAGGCGCGTCTCCAGCGCGCTCTCCAGCTGCTGGAGGCGCCGGCTCACCGTCGACGGATCCACGCGCAGCGTGCGGGCCGCGTGCGCGAGCGTCTCGCCGGCGGCGAACGCGTGCAGAAATCGAAAATCGTCCCAGTCCATCACCGCTCCGTCACCGGGTCGATCATAGCGGATGGCAGCGCCGACCCGGCATTCTCGCAAGTCCCGCTTGCAGGGACTCGCCTTGGGCGGGCCGCGCGCGGCGGCTAGCGTCGAGGCATGCACACGGACAAGCTCATCCCCACCTCCATGGCAGCGGCGGTCGCGCTCGGGCTCGGGCTCGGCGCCGGAGTCGGATCCGGTTGCCACGCGGACGTCCCCGACGCCTCGATCACGGACCCGGACAAGTACCAGATCGTGCTCGACAACGAGCACGTGCGCGTGCTGCGCTATCGCGACCAGCCCGGGACCAGGACGCACCAGCACCACCACCCGGCCTTCGTCCTCTACGCGCTGGCGCCGTTCGAGAGGCGCCTCACCTTTCCCGACGGTTCGACCAGGGAGCGCCGCTTCGCGGCCGGCGATGCGGCGTGGATGCCCGCGCAGACCCACGTGGGCGAGAACATCGGCCAGACCGACACCGACGCCCTGATCGTCGAGCTCAAGGAGTGAGCGCGGTCATATGAGCTGAGCCCGCCCCAGGCCGCGGCGAGAGCCCCATCCGCGATAGCGGCGATCGGCCACCTGATTCGCCCGCCGGGGCCGGGCCGGGCTGTGGCGATCCGTGGCCCGGTCCGCAAGCCCAGCTCGAGAAGCTGGAGGCTCGCGAGAAGGAGCTGCGCCAGGCCGAGGCGGCGCTCGAGCAGTTCGCCGCCACGGTGAAGCAGGTCAAGGCCGAGGCGGAGTTGAAGGAGGACGGCCAGAGGACGGCCCAATCCATGCTATTCAGTTGACGCGCTTTGATGAGCTCGTCAAATTGGTCCAGGCTGCTCATCGGCCCGCACGCGAGAGCGTGGAGCGATGGCTCGCACCCTGACCAGGCACCGGATCTTGTCGACGTGCGGCTCGATGAGATCATCCGCTCGGCGAGACTGGCGTGGCCCACCGTGGATCTCGCCCCGAAACAGTTCGTGGCCCATCTGGCCAGGCACCTTCCTGAGGAGGTTCCCATCGAGACCGCGCTGGGGCAGATGCACACCGACGACCTGTATCTCGCCTGCGCCTGCGCGCTCGGCGACAGGAACGCGATCCTGGCATTCGAGCGGCATTGTTTCAGCGCGTCTGCGAGCGCGTCCTGGTGGGCGTTGCGGGCCCGCCGAGGATCGAAAGCTGCAGCGGCCGGTCATGACGCGCACGTGCGCGGTCGCCTCCACCGCCATGCGGCGGAGCGGGCCCGGCCTGTTGCGCAGGAAGTGATCGAGCAGCGGCCGCACCACGTCCGGCTGGCTCTCCGGCGTGAACGGGGCGTGCGGGTCGCGTTGCGCCAGCACATCGGCCACCAGAGACAGCGCGAGGGGGTGTCCGTGCGTGAAGTCGAGCGCCGCCTGGTGCCGGCTGCCCGGGACTCCCCTGCTGCGCAGGTACGAGCGGCTCTCGTCGGGGTGGAGGTTGCGCACCGACACCGAGCGGACGAAGCCGCTCCAGCCCGACGAGGTGCGGAAGGCCGGCTGGTCGCCTGATCCGGCGTGTAGTATCTGCCGCTGCCGGTCTCGCGATTGCCCAGCAGCTTTGCGAACCTGCCAGGGATGGCATTGTGCTCATCGGACCCGCCGGCATCGCGACGATGACACCGTCAATGAACTCGTGCCGGCGATCGCCCCCGCACCGCATCAAGTACAAGCGGCTCACGCGGAACTGACGGTCTCCCGACTCCCGACTCCCGACTCCCGACTCGCGACCCGAACAGGACAATCGAGCGCCGGCGGCTATAGTTCCGGGGTGAGGGCAAGGGCGGCGGTCTCGGTCGGGACGCGCGTGGTCATCGAGGCCTCGCAGTTTGCCGAGCTGCTCGACGCCCTGGTGGCGGACGGCCACGAGCTCCTCGGCCCGACCGTGCAGGGCGGCGCCATCGTGCTCGATCGGATCGGCGGCGCCGCCCACCTCCCTCGCGGCGTCGGCGACGAGCAACGGCCGGGCCACTACCGCCTGCGCGACCGCGGCGATGAGGCCTGGTTCGGCTACGCGGCGTCGCCGCACTCCTACAAGCGCCTCTTCCAGCCGCCCGTCGTGCCGCTCCTGACCATCCGCCGGCGAGACGGGGCCATGGCCGTCGAGCAACCGCCTCCGCCGCCGCGGCGGAAGATCGCGCTCATCGGAGCGCGCGCGTGCGAGCTGGCGGCCGTCGACGTCCAGGACCGGGTGCTGCGCCACGGTCCGCATGCGGACGCCGACTACGCCGCGCGCCGCCAGGGCGTCTTCGTGATCGCGGTCCACTGCGGCGAGCCCGCCGGCACCTGCTTCTGCGCGTCGATGGGGACCGGTCCGCGGGCCTCGGGCGGCTACGACCTCGGCGCCATCGAGCTCCTCGCGCCCGCGCACCAGTTCGTCATCGACGTCGGCAGCGCGGCCGGAGCGGAGCGCCTCGGCCGGCTCGGCTGGCGGGACGCCGCCGCCGAGGAGCTGGCCGCCGCCGACGACGTGGTCGAGGGCGCGGCCCGGCGCATGGGCAGGCAGCTCGACACCCGCGGTCTCCCGGAGCTGCTCATCGCCAACCGCGAGCACCCGCGCTGGGCCCAGGTCGCCGACCGCTGCCTCGGCTGCGCGAACTGCACCATGTCGTGCCCGACCTGCTTCTGCACCACGACCGAGGACACCACCGACCTGTCCGGAGACGAGGCGACCCGCACCCGGCGCTGGGACTCCTGCTTCACCGGGGAGTTCGCCTACATCCACGGCGGCAACGCGCGACCCTCGCTCAGGGCGCGCTACCGCCACTGGATGACGCACAAGCTCGC
>WNGB01034963.1_pt1 | contig 10920 bp, 9 predicted proteins | sample 5400681 | NCBI WGS metagenome assembly WNGB01 (sample SAMN13153367, study PRJNA577476) | soil metagenome | isolation source: 115 cm soil or saprolite under grassland replicate 2 | place: USA:California | collected 2016-06-15 | reverse complement strand
GTGAAACGAAGCGGCTCCCGGTGATCCAGAAGCGAAGGCGAAGCTCGACGGCGCGTGTGATGCCGACGCGCGGGCCCACCGCGACGCGAAAGTTGCGCAGCCCGTCAGGCGGCTCGACGGTCAAGCGCCCGTGCGTGAGATCGGCTCTGTTGTCGCGCAGGGTGATGCCGAGAGCCCGGGTGAGATTGCCGGGACCGCTGGCCAGCCGTGCGGAATGAGCGGCGACGCGGCGCCGCCCCGCCATCACCGAGAGACCGAGCACGGGCTCCAGCGCTCGGATCAACACGCATCCCGGCTGTCCGAGTCGGCCCGCGATCGCGTTGAGGCAGCAGTGGATCCCGTAGTTCAGGTAGACGTAGGCGAAGCCGCCCTCGCCGTAGAAGAGGTCATGGCTGCCAGGCCTGAATGCGGCGTGGGAGGCGGCGTCCTCGGGGCCGAGGTACGCCTCGGTCTCGACGATCCGGCCCGCCGTGACCGCGCGGGCGCGTCGCGAGACGAGGATGCAGCCGAGCAGATCGCGCGCTACAGCGCGCGTCGGTCGCAGGTAGAAGCGGCGGGGCAGCGGCACCTAGTGTCCGGTCCCGGAAGTCATGTTAAGGCCTTCGCCGCAGGCGGACGGGCGGGTGCGGTAGGGGGCGATGGGACCACGCGGCGCGCGCTCGCTGTCGGTTGCGGCTGGGCTCCATCCGGGCGCATCGGGTCCGCAGGGCGCGAGGCGGGAACGGATCCCGTCGCCCCCTACCGCACCCGCCCGTCGCCTCCGGTGGCGCGTGATCGTTAACAGAACTTCGCGGACGGGACACTAGGCGAGACGCTCGGTGACAAGGCGTCGGAGCGTGTCGTAGTCGAAGGCGACTCCGGTCCGGCTCGGCGGCTCCGCCTCGGTCTTCAGCCCCGTTTCGCTGATGATCGCGCAGAAGGTCTGCCCCGGGTCGAGCCGCTTCTGCGCGAGGAGACCGGCGAGGACCGCCAGCGTGGCCACGCCAGTGGGGCCGGCCCAGATGCCTTCGACCCGCGCGAGCCGCCGCTGCGTCGCGAGAATCTCCTCATCCTCGGCGTCGCCGACGAGGCCCTTGCCCTCGCGGAGGAGCCGGAGGACCCACGCGCCCTTCTTGCCGGGATCGCCCGCCGCCAAGCCCTCCGCCACGGTGTAGCCGATCTTGAGCGGCGTGATCGCCGTGCCGTCGCGGAACGCGCGCGCGACGGCGTTGGCCCGCGTCGCCTGGGCGGCGACCATCAGCGGTGCGCGCGCGATCCAGCCCGCCTCGTGCATCTCGCGAAAACCTCGCGCCGTCGCGATGAACGTCTCGCCCACCGCGACCGGGGCGACGACGACGTCCGGCGGCGCCCAGCCTGTCTGCTCGGCGATCTCGTAGGCGAGCGTTTTCTTGCCCTCCTGCTTGTAGGCGTTGCGCGACGCGCCGCAGTCGAAGAACAGACGCTCCTCGACGAGCCGGTCCCAGATCGTGATGAGGTCGTCGTAGACGCCCTTGTAGATGATGAGGTTCGCCGTCGTCGCCGCCATGTGCAAGAGCTTCGGCGCCGAGGCCCGCTCGTAGGCGAAGATGAGCGAGGGGAGGCCGGCGCGCGCCGAGTAGGCGGCGATCGACGAGCCCGCGTTGCCCGAGCTGACGACCGACGTCGCGCGGTAGCCGAAGCGAAGCGCGGCGGCGACGGCCGTCGCCGATGACCGGTCCTTGACCGTCCCGGTGGGGTTCGGGCCGTCGAACTTGAGGAGCAGCCGGCGCACTCCCAGTTCCCGGGCGAGCCGCGGGCAGTCGAGCAGCGGCGTGCCGCCCTCGCCGAGCGTCAGCCGGTGCGCGGGATCGCTGATGGGCAGGACGGGCGCGTAGCGCCAGAGCCCCGAGCCCGTAAGGAGCGCGGGCCCATCCTTCTGGAGACGGGAGACGTCGTACCGCAGCTCGAGCAGGCCCCGGCACCGCTCGCACTCGAGGCGGTAGGTGAGCGGGTGGGCGGCGCCGCACTCGATGCAGGTGAGGTTCTGCGCCAGCGAGTCGTTCACGGCCGTTTCCCGAACATGGCCTCGACGGTATCCAGCATTTCCTCGAGCCGGTGGCGGAGCGTGTGCTCCGCGAGCGCGCGGCGGCGGGCGTTCTCACCAATGGCGCGCGCGTCGTCCGGGCGGGAGATGTAGTGATCGAGGTGGCGGCGCAGCTCGCTGAGGTCCCGGTAGACGAGAATCTCCTCGCCGGGCTTGAACAGGCTCGGGAGGTCCTCCCGGTAGCTCGCGAGCTGGCACGCCCCCGCGGCGGCCAGCTCGAAGGTGCGGGTGTTGGTACCCAGGATGTCGTTCATCGGATGATGGTGGTTCAGCGACACTGTCGAGGCCGAGTAGACGAGGAGCTTCGCGTGTCCCAACACCGGGCCGCCTGCGATCAGCCGCCGCACCGCCGAATCCTTGGCGTGCCGCCAGCCGGCCCCCCAGATCCGCAGGGGATAGCCGGCGAGTGCCAGCACGAAGCGCTCGCGGTAGGCGTAGTGGCTCCCGACGAGCGCGACGGCCGCGCCGTACCGCGTGCGCTCGTCGGCGGTGGGCGTGACCGGATGGTGGTCAGCGGGGATGCAGTAGAGCGGCATGTACCGGACGTTGGCGAGGCCGACCTGCTGCAGGCTGTGCAGAGCGTGACGGTCCTTGGTGAAGAAAAGATCGTAGGGCTCGATGCACTCGAAGGGCAGCATCCAGAGCGGGTTGTCGGGGAAGTAGTTGACGAAGAGCGCGTCGCTCCTGGCCTTCAGACGACGTATCGCATCGGGCGTGATCGGCCCGCCCTTGACGACGAGGACGATGGACGGTTTCCAGCTCAGGCAGGTACGCTCCAGACGACGCAGGATGAGTCGCTGGTACGGTGCCTTGGACCCGCGGTTCTTGTAGAGCGGGTTGTCCCTCCGGTACGCGAACGTCAGGACCTCGTGGCCGAGGACGCGCAACTCATCGGCGAAGTCCATCCCCATGAGCCCGGGCCGCTCGGAGGGGAGGACGATCAGCCAGCGCACGGCTCGTAGCCTAGCACACGGACCCGTCGTCGCGAGGACCGCACCCCTCCCCGCTCCTCGGGCAGGTCAGGCGACTGCGGCCGTGCGAGTCTGCCGGAAGCGAGCGGCGAAGAGCGGATCGAAGAGAGCGGCGGTCGCGACGAGCGCGGCGTTGGCGCCGTCGCGCAGGACGTCTTGCGCGCGCTCGACTGTGGAGATGCCGCCGACCGCGAGAATGGCGCGGTCCCAGGTGCCGGCCTTACGCCAGGCGAGCATCTCCTCGACCTGCCGCGATGCAACCGCGAAGGTCTGGGCCCCGACGACATCGGCGCGCTCGCGGCCGGTCCCCTCGAAGGCAGGGGAACCCTTGCCGTCCAGGACCCTACGGCTGATGCTGTGGACCAGGACGAAGCCGTTGGTCCAGGGCGCGAGCTTGGTCGCGGTCTCGTGGAGCAGGCGCGGTGTCCTGAACGCTCCGAGCTTTGCCAGCACCGGGACGGTGATCGTCGTCCGCACGCGGTGGAGGATCCGCGCGGCGAGTGGCACGTTCTCGTAGATCATCTGGGCTTGCGCGACGAACGGATCAGGCGTCGCGAGGTGGACCTCGACCGCATCAGCTCCGCTCTCGCCGGCCCACGCGGCGCAGCGGGCATAGTCGGCAATGAGGGTCTCGGCGTCGCCGCCCGGGAGGGGCGTGCCGATGACGCTCACGATCAGGACCTGGCCGGGCCCGATGCGCTCCTTGGCCCGGCGAACGTCCTTGCGCCACACGTCCGGCTCCATCGAGGGCTCGCCCAAGGAAACGGCGATCGTGGCATCGCCGTTTCCGGCCGCGCGTCGCGCGATGACCGCCGCCTGCTCGCGGTTTTCCACGTGACGAATGTTGGGCAAGGCGTGCGCCGGCCGGAAGCCCGACCGAACCGTTGCGTACGTCAGGACATCGAAGCCGAGCCGTGCGTAGCCCTCCACCCACTTCGAGTTCAGAAGGGGGCCCGCGGCGATGCCCAGGCTCGAGTCGAGAAGGTGGCCGAAGAGTCTACCGCCGGTTCCGGAGGGCAAGCGGCGTACCCTCGGCAGCCCCGGAGGGTGCGTGTAGTTCCACTGATAGGAACGGTCTAGACGATAGGCACCGTGGGGAATCGCACTCACACTCCTTTCCCCCTGGAAAGCCCAGGTAAGCGCCTAGTATATCACGCACTTACGCGAAGTGCCTCACGAAAACGCAGGCGCCACCTCCCGCGCGATCAGCTCGAGCTCGCGCATGATGTGCTCGTGTGGCATGCCCGGGAAGAAGATCCGGCAGATTAGATGAGTCATTCCGTACTCTTCTACGAAGCGCCGGATCTTCCTGACACACTGATCCGGCCCGCCGATGATGAAGCGGTCCTCCATCAGCCGGTCCAGGTCCGTCGCGATCGAGGCGTCGATGAAGGGATGGCGCCAGCCGCCGGCGTATTCCTTGCGGTACGCGATCATGATGTGCGCTTCGGCGAGCTCCCGAGCCTTTCGGTCGGTGTCGGCGATGATCAGGTCGCGGGTCAGGGGCCACTCCGTGATCGGCTGGCTCCGGCCCGCGGCCCGGCGGTTGTCGAGGAAACGCTTCTTGCCCGCGAGGAGTCGCTTGAGATCAGCGGTCGGTCCGGGGATCCAGTTGTCGGCGAGCGTTGCGGCGCGCCTGAGCGTGATGTCCCCCCAGCCGCCGATCCATATCGGTGGATGGGGTTTCGTCACGGGTTTGGGCTCGAGGCGTCCGTCGACGGTGTAGTACGCGCCCTTGAAGCTGATCCGCTCCTGGGTCCAGAGACCCTTGATGATCGCAAGCTGTTCCTCGAACCGCGCCCCCCGCTTCTCCAGCTCGACACCGTAGAGGGAGAACTCGTCGGGCTTGTAGCCGATCGCGATCCCGAGGGTGAAACGCCCGCTGGACATGACGTCGAGCACTGCCGCGTCCTCTGCCAGCCGTACGGGATTGTGGAACGCGGCGACGAGGATGTCGGTGCCGAGCGTCAGCCTCGACGTTCGCGTCGCGAAGCCGGCGAGCACCACCAGCGGCGAGGGCCAGTAATGGTTCGTCACCGAGTGGTGCTCTTCCATCCAGACCGAGTCGAAGCCGAGCTCCTCGGCCTTCGTGACCTCTTCGAGCGCTTCCGTGTAGTAGTGACCCCCCTCGATGGGAATGAAGCCGATCTTGAGGCGCGTCATGAGGCGAGAGCCTAGCACGGCCTCCCGGGGCGAGTCACTTGACAGGTCGCTCGCGGACGATTAAACCGTGAGCCACCACACTCCGAAGGAGGTCAGCCCATGGCCAGCATGAGGGGCTTTCACGCGCTCAAGCATCTCCCCGAGGAGAAAGTCACCGACACGATCTCGCGCCGGATCCTCGTCGGCGACAAGGAGATGGTCGTCTGGTGGTCGATGAAGGCGGGCGTCCACGCGGCGGCCCACCAGCACCCGCACGAGCAGATGTTCGTGGTGATGTCGGGGAAGATGGAATTCCGCCTCGGGACCGAGAGGCGCACGTGCGGTCCGGGAGACCTCGGCGTGATCCCGGGCGGCGTCGAGCACGAAGCGTGGTTCCCCGAGGACACACAAGTGATCGACATCTTTGCACCACCCCGCGAAGACTTCCTCACGTCGGAGGTGCCGGCGTACATGCGAAAGGGGTGAAACGACGAGGAGGCGAGCCGAATTCACCCGTGAGGAGCGGGCCGCGCTCGCCCCGTATGTCAGCAATCTCGACGGTCCGGTGTTCGCGCTCGTCAACCTGCCCGAGGTGGTGAAGGGCGCCCTCTTCGCGCGCTACTCCCGCTCGCCGAAGTCGCTCCGCCGGCTCTTCGTCGACGAGTTCCTCGGCACCGGCGGCCTCGAGGCCGCGGCCGGCGCCGGCGGGACACGCGATGCCGCCGGCACGCAGCGGGCCGAGCAGCTCTACGAGCGCGTGTTCGTCGAGTACGGCGACGACTCCGTGGCCCAGCTCGGGGGTGTGCACCTGGCGTGCGAGGGCGCGTCGAACATCCTGACCAAGGTCCTGGAATGGGGCCGCCTCATGGCCTACCTGGAGCAGTCGACCCGCTACATCCCCTACGACGACCGCCCCGACGGCCGGTACCGCTACCACGTCCCTGCCGAGCTGACCGGCGCGCTCCGCGAGCGCTACGTGGCGACGCTCGATCGAAGCTTCGACACCTACCGCGCCTGGCTCCCGAAGCTGCGCGCGTGCTACGAAAGGAAATTCCCGCGCGACCCGGCCGAGTCCGAGACCGTCTATCGCATGACGATCCGGGCCAAGGCGCTCGACACCCTGCGCGGGATGCTGCCCGCGGCGACGACGTCGAACGTCGGCATCTACGGCACCGGGCAGGCGTACGAGCAGCTCCTGCTGCGCATGCGCGCCCATCCGTTGCAAGAGGTACGCGCCTATGCGGATCTGATGCTGACCGAGCTGCGGAAGGTCATCCCCGCGTTCCTCAAGCGGGTCGATGTACCCGAGCGCGGCGGCGTCTGGTCGGCGTACTTCGAAGAGACCCGCAAGGAGATGCGGGAGGTCGCCGGGCGGCTGCTGAACGCGGACTCCGCGGCGAGGAAGAAGCCATCGGCCGCGCTGGAGGATGAGGTCACGCTCACCGACTTCGATCCGGACGGCGAGGTGAAGGTGGTGGCGGCGGCACTCTATGCCGTCTCCAGCCGCCCCGACGCCGAGCTGCTGGAGGTCGCGCGCGCGATGACGCCGGACGAGCGCAACGCGGTGATGGCGGCGTATGTCGGCAAGCGGCTGAACCGGCGCCACCGGCCGGGGCGCGCCTTCGAGCGCACGTCGTACCGCTTCGACGTGCTGGGCGACTACGGGGCTTTCCGTGACCTGCAGCGGCACCGGCTGCTCACGCTGGAGTGGCAGCGGCTCACGCCGCGCCACGGGCGCGTCGTGCCGGAGGCGATCGCCGAGGCGGGCGCGGCGGAGGACTGGGATCGCGGGCTGGCGGAGTCGGCCGAGCTCCACGACGCGATCGAGACGGCTGGTCTGCCCGAGGTCGCCTCCTACGCGGTGTCCATGGCGTACCGTGTCCGCTTCTACATGGACATGAACGCCCGCGAGGCGATGCACCTGATCGAGCTGCGGACGACGCCGCAGGGGCACCCGTCCTACCGGCGGATCTGTCAGACGATGCACCGGCTCATCGGCGAGCGCCATCCGGCGATCGCCGCCACGATGACCTTCGCCGATCATTCGGCGGTCGAGCTCGAGCGTCTGGACGCCGAGCGCGCGGCCGAGCGCCGGCGCTCGGCGTCCGCCTAGATCCCCCAGCGCGTCGCGCTTGACGCCGAACCACCTCGTCCAGATAATTGGTCGTCCAATCAAGAAAGGAAACCCATGAGCCCCCGGCGAGGAGTGGCGCCGCTCCGGCGCGCCGCGATCGTGCGCGCGACGATCCGGTGTCTCGCGCGCGACGGCTACTCCGGGCTCACCATGAGGAAGGTCGCCCGCGAGGCCAAGGTGAGCCAGGGGATCTTGCACTATTACTTCGCCGACAAGCGGACCATCCTCGTGGCCGCGCTCGAGACGGTCGCGGCGGATGTGGACCGGCGCGTCGCCGCCGCCCAGGACCGGGGACCGAAGGACGCGAGGGCGCGGCTCCTGGCGCTGGTCGAGGCGTGTCTGCGGCTGGCGGTCGAGGAGCGCGCCTTCTGGATCGTGTTCGTCGAGTTCTGGGGCGAGATGATGCACGACCGACGGCTCCGCACGATCAACGCGGCCCTGTATGACCGCACGCGGCGGCTGATCGGCGCCGTCGTGGCCCAGGGCGTGCGGGTGGGGACCTTCCGCCGGACCGATCCGTTGCGCGCCGCGGCCGTCATCCTCGGCCTCGTCGACGGCGTCTCGCTCCAGCTGACCTTCGATCCGGCGGCGTTCCGCGTCGCGGACGCGACGCGATTCTGTGGAGACGCGGTGTTGCGCTACCTCACGCGGGAGGCACGATGAGTTCAGAGACCGAAGCGAAGGCGAAAGCGCGGGAATACTTCAGGACGAAGGCGATGATCCTCGAGAGGATCGCGGACGCGGTCCGCGCCTTCGAGGAATTCGTGCTCCCGCTGTCAGCGGCGCAGGCTGCGCGGAGATCGATCCCCGGCCAGTGGACGATTCACGAGGTCGTGGATCACGTCGTCGAGACCTATCGCCCGGGGCTCGACGAGCTGTGGTGTCTCCTGGCCGGACAGCGGCCGCCGGGAGAACCGATACCGGCGAGCCTCAGGTCCAAGGCGCCGCTCCTCCGGCCGTGGCCGTGGCTCCTCGACGAGATCACGCGCATGCACGCGGAGGTCCTGAGGACTCTCAAAGCCGTCCCGGCCGACTTCAAGACCGAGGCGCGGGCGCAGCTCGTGATGGTCGTCAACGTGAATGACGCCCGTGGGAACACGAGCCCGCTCCACTGGGTCGAGGACCTCGACTGGAAAGCGTATGCGATCGTCAGCTGGCGGCTTCACGCCATCGATCACCTGAAGCAGGCCAAGAAGGTGCTGGCGGCGATGGAGCGTTAGCGGCTCGCAGGAATCGCTCGCGGCCCGTCCGCGAAGTTCTGTTAACGATCGCGCGCCACCGGAGGCAACGGGCGGGTGCGGTAGGGGGCGACGGGATCCGTTCCCGCCTCGCCCCATGCGGACGCGATGCGCCCGGATGGAGCCCAGCCGCACCCGAGCAGCGAGCGCGTGCCGCGTGGTCCCGTCGCCCCCTACCGCACCCGCCCGTCGCCTCCGCCTGCGGCGAAGGCCTTAACATGACTTCCGGGACGGGACACTAGCGGCTGCGCCGCTGGTGCATGCGCACCACGTGCCACCCGGCGCGTTCGTCGTCCGTCGTCTCCGGCGGCCCGCTTCGCGCGTCGAGCCAGTAGGCGAGGTCCCACAGCTCGTCGTCCTCGATGACCTGGTGGTACGACGGCATCGGCGTGCCGTCGAGCCCCGTGAGGAGCGTGCGGACGATGTCTCGGGCGGTGGGGCCGCTCTTGAACGGCCGTCGCGTCAGGTCGGAGGGCTTGACCGACAGGTCCTTGGCCGACGGGCCGTCGCCGCGCGCCTCCTTGCCGTGGCACTCGGCGCACTCGCCTTTTACATAGACTCGGGCGCCGCGCGCGACGGCCTCCGGGGTCGCCGGCGGCGCCGACGCGATCGCGACGACTTTGGGCGCCGCGCCCGCGGCGAAGCGTGGCGACAGGCTCTTGACGAACGCGACCACGGCCCGCACCTCGGCTTCGCTCAGGTGATTCTGCGGGACCATGCCGGTTGAGGGAATACCTTGAACGATCGTCCGGGCGAGGTCGGTGTCCGTCGGGATCTGACCGGAGGCCGTCGAGCGGAACTTGAACCGGCCCTCGGTGAGGTCGCGCGGCGGAGTCTTGAAGTGAGACGCGGCCATGCCGTGACCGTCACCGGCGGCGCCGTGGCAGACGGCGCAGTTGTCACGGAACACGCGTTCGCCTGCCGAGAGATCGGGTGGCTGTCCCGAGGCCCCGACCGCCAGCCCGAGCCCGAGAGCGGAGACGAGCAGGGCGAGCGCCCCGGGACGCGGCGCCAACCGGAGTTACTCGAGGACGACCAACTGCCCGACCACGTGCGCCGGGTGCAGGTGGCACTTGATCGGGAACACGCCGGCTTTGTCGGCGGTGAAGCTGACCGAGGCCGTCTTGTCGCCGGCCACGACCTCCTTCACTCCGAACGCCGCGATCTCGTAGCCGTGCTCGTCGGCGTGCTTGTTGATGAGCCGGAGCGTGACCCGATCGCCCTTCTTGGCGGCGATCGACGTGGGCTCCCAGATCTTGACGTCTTGCGGGCTCACGATGTTGACGATGGTGAGGTTGATTTCGGCGCCGTACGTCGAGGTGACGACCCCGCCCAGCAGCACCGCACCCAGCGCCATCGCTCGCACTCTCATCGCCTGAAGTCCTCCCTGGCTGCCTCGAGCTTGTCGGGGGAGGCGAGAAGGTCCAGCGCCGTGAGCGCCAGCGCCTTGGCCCCCGCCACCATACCGTCGCGCGCCATCGGCGAGCGCGCCCACTCCGCGAACTCGCGTGAATGCCCGGGCACACCGTCCGGAGAAATGCGGATGTACGGGTGAATCGTCGGGAGAGCCTGGCTCACGTTGCCGCAGTCGGTCGAGCCGTAGCCCGCCTCGCCGTCGTCCCGGTCCACCGGGAACCCGATCACGCCGAGGTTCTGCTCGAAGAGCTCCGCCATGGTCCGGTTCGGCTTCATCGGGTCGTGGATGATCGGTTCGGCGGTCACCTCGACGCGGCAGCCGGTCGCCGCCGCGGCGCCGTCAGCGCAGCCCTTGAACCTCCGGAGCAGCTCCTGACAGGAGTCCTTCGTGAGCGCCCGCAAGTAGAAATCGGCGCGCGTGTACTCGGGGATGATGTTCGGCTGGTCGCCGCCCTTGACGATGATCCCGTGAACGCGCGCATCGGGCCGGAGCTGCTGGCGCATCTGGTCGAGCCCGACGAAGAGCTGGATGACCGCGTTCAGCGCGTTCACCCCGCGCCACGGCCAGGACGACGCGTGGGTCGCCTTGCCGTGGAACTCGGCCTTCACCTTGATGATGCCGAGCGTCGGCCGCCAGACCTGCGTCGCGCAGCGGCCGTGGATCATCATCGCCGCGTCGACGTCGCGGAACACGCCGGCCTCCAACAACCGCACCTTGCCGGCGCCGCCCTCTTCGGCGGGCGTGCCGATCACCTGGACCCGGCCCGGGAACGGGACCTTGCCGAGGGCCACGGCGAGGGCCGCCCCGGCGCCGGCGCCCGCCGTCGCGATGACATTGTGGCCGCACGCGTGACCGATGGAAGGAAGAGCATCGTATTCCGCCAGAATGGCGATGGTCGGCCCAGAGCTAGACCCGTCGATCGTTGCTCGGAATGCGGTCGGCAACCCGCCGACGCC
>WNGB01017388.1_pt1 | contig 10920 bp, 9 predicted proteins | sample 5400681 | NCBI WGS metagenome assembly WNGB01 (sample SAMN13153367, study PRJNA577476) | soil metagenome | isolation source: 115 cm soil or saprolite under grassland replicate 2 | place: USA:California | collected 2016-06-15 | reverse complement strand
CCGTCGGAGGCGGATCGGCCGCAGCCGCCAACCGAGGACGGTCGCGAGGACGAGCCGAAGGCCGAGGCGGACCTCGAGGACCTCGGGAGGGTGGACCTCGAGAGGGCGGACCTCGAGGAGGCCGACGCCGAGGCCGGTGACGAGCAGGCCGGTGACCAGGAGGCCGGTGACGACGCGGCCGAGGGCACTGGCCAGCCGGAGGTGGCGCCGGCGCCCGACGTCCGTGCGCAGGCGTCGGCCCTGGTCGGGCAGCTCGGCCTCCAGATCGAGGATCCGGAGGCGACCCTGGCCGACATCGGCGGCATGTCCTCGGTCAAGCAGTGGCTCGTCGGCGCCGTCCTCGGGCTGCCGGTGGAGCAGACCTCGCGCCGCCGCCTCGACCAGGCGATGCGGGGCGGGCTGCTCGAGTACGGTCCGCCGGGCTGCGGCAAGACGTTCATCGCCCGGGCCATCGCCGGCGAGCTGGGCGCGAGCTTCCTCGCCGTCGACCTCGCCCGCGTGCTCGAGGTGCGCGTCGGCGAGGGCCAGCGCAGCCTCCACGAGGTCTTCCAGGCCGCCCGCATCTGCTCACCCTGCCTGCTGTTCCTGGACGAGCTCGACGCCATCGGCGACGGGCCGATGGGCCGCCGCCGCCCGGCCGGCCATGGCGTGGTCGAGCAGCTCGTGGCGGAGCTGCAGGCGGTGAGCGAGGAGCAGGAGGCGGTGACCGTGGTTGCCGCCTCGGAGAACCCCTGGGACGTCGACCCGCTGCTGCGACAGCCGGGGCGGCTCGACCGGCGGCTGCTGGTGCTGCCCCCGGACCGGGAGGCGCGCGAGGCGATCATGTCGCGGGCGCTCGGCGACCATCCGGTGATCGAGAGCCTCAACCTGGCCGCCCTGGCGGGCCGCACCGAGGGCTTCTCAGCGGCCGACCTGGTCATCCTGTGCGAGACGGCGATCGAGGTGGCCACAGAGGGCTCGCTGTCCGGCGGGGGCCGGCCGGTGGCCATGGAGGACTTCAACCACGCCCTGCTGCGCGTGCGGCCGAGCCCTCCGGCCTGGCTCGCGCTCGCCCGCGACTTCGTCCTGTACGCGGGGCACGGCGGGGTCTACGACGACCTCCTCGCCTACCTGCGCGTCCGCGCCTGACGGCCCGCCGCCTCCTACAATGGCCGGGCGTGCGGTCCAGGCGCCGGGCGGTCGCGGGTGCCCGCGCCGTCGCCGGACGTCACGCCATGCCGAAGTCATGCAGAGGGAGCGCAGCGTGCTCGAAGACACCATCGTCCGCAAGGTCCTTGGCGCCGCACTGTCCACCGGCGGTGAGTGGGCCGAGATCTACGCCGAGGACCGCCTGTCGCACAGCATCCGCCTCGAGGACCGCCGGGTCGAGGAGCTGGTCACCGGGCGGGACCGGGGCGCCGGCGTCCGGGTGGTGCGGGGCACCTCCTCCGCGTACGCCTACACCAACCGCCTGGACTCCGACAGCCTCCTCGAGGCGGCCAGGGTGGCCGCGGCCGCCCTGCGCGAGCAGCCGGTCGCCGAGGTCCGCGACCTGCGCCCGCGCACCCCGCGGACACGGTGCGGCGCGCCGACGACGCCGCCCGCGCCCACGACCCCTCGGTGGTCCAGGTCATCGCGGGCTACAGCGACACCCGCCAGCGGGTGCTGATCGTCAATTCCGAGGGGTTCTCCACCGACGAGGACCGCGTCCGCACCCGCTTCGTGGTCCAGGTGGTGGCCGCCCGCGACGGTGTCGTGCAGACAGGCTTCGAGGGCCCGGGTCGCTCCTGCGGCTTCGAGCTGCTCGACCAGTTCCCGCCCGAGGAGATCGCCCGCGCCGCGGCCGGGCGCGCCGTCGCGATGCTGGCCAGCCAGCCCGCTCCCGCCGGCGAGATGCCGGTGGTGATCGCCGCCGGCAACGGCGGCGTGCTGTTCCACGAGTCCAGCGGCCACGGCATGGAGGCCGACCTGATCGCCAAGGAGGCCTCGGTCTACCGGGGCAAGCAGGGCAAGCTGATCGGCGTGCCGGAGTTCAACGGGGTCGACGACGCCACCGTGGAGGGCGCCTGGGGCTCGTTCGCGTTCGACGACGAGGGCACCCCGGCGCAACGCACCGTGCTGTTCCAGGGCGGGGTCTGCACCGACTACCTGACCGACCTGATCCGCTCGCGCCAGCTCGGTCAGGCGGCCACCGGCAACGGCCGCAGGCAGTCCTTCACCGAGGTGCCGATCCCGCGCATGACCAACACCTACGTCCTCCCCGGCGACGACGATCCCGAGGAGATCATCCGGCAGACCCCGCGTGGCCTGTACGCCAAGTGGCTCGGCGGGGGGCAGGTCAACCCGGTCACCGGTGAGTTCGTGTTCGGCGTGGCGGAGGGCTACCTGATCGAGAACGGCGAGGTCACCACCCCCGTGCGTGGCGCCAACCTGGTCGGCGACGGCCCCAGCGTGATCGCCTCGGTGGACGCGCTCGGCACCGACTTCGACGTCAAGGAGGGCATCTGCGGCAAGGAGGGCCAGGGCGTCCCGGTCGGCAACGGCGCTCCCACCATGCGGATATCCCGCATGACCGTGGGCGGCACGGGAGGGGCGGCATGAGCGGGCTCACCGACATCGTCCAGCGGCTGGCCGGCGAGGCCGCCGCCGGCGAGGGCGTCGAGGCGTACGCACAGCAGGCGACCCGGACGGAGGTCAACGCCTTCGACGGCGAGATCGAGCGGCTCACCTCGGCCTCCTCCAGCGGCATCGGCATCAGGGTGGTCCGCGACGGTCGCCTCGGCTACGCCTACACGGCCGACCTCTCCGAGGAGGGCCTGCGAGAGTGCCTGGCCGAGGCCAGGGCCAACCTGGAGGTCTCCACGGAGGACCCGGGCAACGTGCTCCCCGCCGCGGCCGAGCACGAGCCTCTCGAGGGGATCTTCGATCCGCGGCAGGTCGAGGTCGCGCCGGAGCGCAAGGTGGCGCTCGCCCTCGACCTCGAGGCGCGCACCCGGGCGGCGAGCCCCAGGGTCACCAAGGTCGAGACCGCGCAGTACGGCGACGCGGTCGCCAGCGTGGCGATCGCCTCCTCGAACGGGGTGGCCGGCTCCTTCGCGCTCACGAGGGCGTGGTGCTTCAGCGGGGCGCTGGCCAGCGAGAACGGGCAGGCCCAGATCGGCTACGGCGTCGACTCCGGCCGCTCGCTGGAGGACCTGGACGTCGAGCTGGTGGCGGCCGAGGCGGCCGAGCGGGCGGTGCGGCTGCTCGGCGCCACCAAGCCGCCGACCCGCACGGTCCCGGTGGTGTTCGACCGCATGGTCGCTCCCAGCCTGATCGGTGTGCTGCTCGCGGGCCTGTCGGCCGAGGCTGTGCAGAAGCGCCGCAGCCTGTTCGCCGACAAGCTCGGCGAGCGGATCGGCGCGCCGGGGCTCCAGCTCGTGGACGACGGCCGCCTGCTGGACGGGCCCGGCGCCGTCCCCTTCGACGACGAGGGCGTGCCGAGCCGGCGCACCGTGCTGCTGGACGACGGCGTGCTGCAGTGCTTCCTGCACAACACCGCCACGGCGGCGCGCGGGAACGCGGCCTCGACCGGCAACGCCAGCCGGATGTCGTTCAAGTCAAGCCCGGGGATCTCCGCCCACAACGTGTACTTCCCGCCGGGCGACAAGGACCAGGCCGGCCTGCTCGCCGAGGCGGGGGAAGGCCTGCTGGTCCAGGACGTCACCGGCGTCCACTCGGGCGCCAACCCCATCACCGGCGACTTCTCGGTGGGGGTGAGCGGGCTGTGGTTCCGCAACGGGGAGCTGGCCGAGCCGGTGCGTGAGGCGACCGTCGCAGCCCAGCTCCTCGACATCCTCGAGGGAGTCGTGGCGGTGGGCTCCGACCTGCGCTGGACCACCGGCTCGATCGGTGGGGCGAGCGTGCTGGTCGGCCAGATGACCGTGGCGGGCGCGTAGCGTGGTCAGGCTGGCCACCCGCACCTGGGGTGAGGGCGCGTCGACGGACGGCCGGCGCCCGCTGGCTGTGCTGGTGCACGGCGTCATCTCGTCCTCGCGGACCTGGTGGCGGGTGGCGCCTGCCCTGGTCGGGCGGGGCTTCGAGGTCCTCACCGTCGATCTGCGCGGCCATGGCGCGAGCCCGCCCGTGCGCGAGGGGCTCGGCCTGCCCGACCTCGCCGCCGACCTCGCCGAGACCATCCAGGCGCACCCGGCCGCCGCCCTCGCCGGGGAGGCGCCGGCCGCCCTGCGCTCGCCGCCGGTCGACCTGCTCGTGGGCCACTCGCTGGGGGCGCTGGTGGTGAGCCAGTTGCTCGCCACCCGGCCGTGGTTCGCGCGCCGGCTGGTGCTCGAGGACCCGCCAGGGATCGGCACCACGGACTGGGCCGCGCTCGCGGACGGCATCGAGGCCGACGGCGCCCGGGCGCGGACCGATCCTGCGGGGCTCCGCGGGGACCTGCTGGCCGAGAGCCCCGACTCGGCGCCGGGCGAGGCCGAGCGCCGGGTGGCTGATCTGGCCGACTGCGACACCACCGCGATCGCCGCCGCCCTCCGCCTCGAGGTCACCTATGACCTGCCCGGCCTCATGGGCTCGGTCGAGGTGCCGACGCTGCTGCTGGTCGGGGAGGAGCCGCTCGGGTCCGCGCTGCTCGGGCCGGATCGGCCCGCGCTGATCGGCGCTCTCGGCCAGGGCACCGTCGAGGTTCTCCGCGCGGGTCACAACCTGCACCGGGAGGCGTTCGACGCCTTCATGGCGGCCCTCGACCGCTGGCTCGCCGGTGCGCGCCTCGCCTGACCGGGCCGCATCCTGACAGCTCCCTGAGCCGCGACCGGGTGGGTCTCCGCGCGCCCGTGCGCGACTCTGCGCCGACGTGCTGATTTGGAAATTTTGCCCCAATCCTTTACGCTTGAATTGCATCACGCACCTCTGCCGGCACGAGCCCCCACTCGTGCGACCACGATCCCCCACGTGTCGCCGACGTTCGTCGGCGAATGGCAGAAGGAGGTCGGAGATGACCTACCACCGACGCCATGAACCGCAGGCGGGCCTTTCCGTCAAACGCCGCACAGCTATCAAGGCGGGTGGGACCATCGGTGCGGCACTGGCGACGCTCGGCCTGGTCGAAGCGGTTGCCTACCGGCCGCTGCGCCAGCAGGCCAAGGCGGCGAACACGCCCCTGCCGGACATCCAGTTCGACATCGGCAACTTCATTGGCCCGGCGAAGACTCTCGAGGGCGTCGAGGTCCGCTTCGGGCCGGTGTTCACGCTGTTCGCCACCGCCAGGCTGACCCGCACGCCCACCAGGACCGATCAGGTGACCCTGGCCAGCGCCCTCAACACCATCGAGGCGAGCTATCCGTTCTCACCCGAGGGCGTGTTCACCTTCGTCAGCTACGGTCTCCCCTACTTCAACCGGCTGCCGGGTGGCGCCAGGGGCTCGCTGGTCTCCAACTTCATGCCCCGCCTGGCCTCCAACCGGCGGCGTCCCGTCCTGGAGGAGGCGGTGCCCTCCCCGACCGACGTCGGCCAGCCGGGCATCACCAAGCGAGCGTTCAACCTGCCGGTCCGGATCGAGCGCAACGACATGCTGTTCACCTTCCGCAGCGACGACCAGGCCATCATGCAGGACGTGCTCGAGTGGCTCACCGGCAGCAACCGGCTCAACGGCAGCTCGGTGGCGTCGCCGCGGTTGCCGCTCACCATTACCTCGGCTCGGGTGATGTTCCAGCAGGAGGGCCTGCCCCGGAAGGTCGCGGACGAGAACGGCCTGCCGTTCGCCGGCCTGATCAATCCCGAGTCGCCGATGTGGATGGGGTTCTTCGACCAGCAGACCGACTCCTCCGGCCCGGCGGCCATCACCACCTTCGTCGGCAACGCCTCGGCGCGCGTGACCAGCGCACGGCGCGGTGACTACTTCGACAATGGCTCCATCCAGCACCTGTCCCACGTGATCCTGGATCTGCCGCAGTTCTACGACCAGACCGGCGACCTGAACGAGGGCGAGGCCGAGACCTTCCTGGAGCGTGTGCAGTACATGTTCCGCTCGACCCTGCCGCTGGTGTCGCGAGGCAACGAGGACCAGTTCACCGACGGCGGCGGGCCGTCCTGCCTCGCCAACGCGTTCCTGGGCCCCGACAACGCCGAGCAGGACGCGCGGGGCATCAACACCGAGGAAGGGGCGCACCGCATCGGGCACGAGTCGGCGCTGCAGCGGTCCTCGCGCGCGGCCGACGGCACCCCGATGCACATCCGCATGGACGGGACCGGCTTCGACGAGCTGGACGTGCCGGACGGCAGCAAGCAGCCGAAGCTGCAGTTCACCGTCTTCGTGCCGAGTGCGGACTTCTTCACCACCATGCGCCGCAATTCGGCCGCGCTGGACCTGCAGAGGCAGTTCGACGTGGAGGAGTCCGACAACGGCCTGGAGCGCTTCATGACCCCCACCAGGCGCCAGAACTTCCTGGTCCCGCCGCGCCGCCACCGAGCCTTCCCCCTGGTGGAGCTCGCGGGGCGGACTGGCGGTGGCGGTGGTGGTGGCGGCACGGGCGGCATCGGTGACAGCAGGGTCTGGCGCCGCCCGGGCCACTGACCTGACGAACAGGGCACGAACTCCGCCCAGAGCCACTTAGGCGATCGCGCCCGCGGCGCGGAGGCCGGCGACCTCCTCGGCGCTGAACCCGGCCCAGGAGGTCAGCACCTCATCGGTGTGCTGGCCGGGCGCCGGGGGTGGCGAGGGCGCGGCGCTCGGCGTGCGGCTGAAGCGGGGTGCCGGCGCGGGCTCGAGCGACCCACCCACCGGCACGAAGGTATGCCGGACGCGGTTGTGGGGATGGTCCGGCGCCTCGCCGGGAGAAAGCACGGGCGCGACACAGGCGTCGCTGCCGTCGAACAGCTCGCACCACTCGGCACGGGTCCTGGTGCGGAACACCGCGGCGAGCCGCTCGCGCAGCTCCGGCCACCTGTCGCGGTCCGCCTGCGTGGGGAGGTCGCGCTGGTCCAGCCCGAGCCGGGTCAAGAGCTCGGCGAAGAACCGCGGCTCCAGCGCGCCGACCGCGAGGTACCGGCCGTCGGCCGTCTCGTACACGTCGTAGAAGGGCGCGCCACCGTCCAGCAGGTTGGTGCCCCGCGCGGCACGCCACATGCCCATGGCGGCAAGCTCGTGAACCATGGTGGTGAGCAGTGCGGCGCCGTCCACGACCGCGGCGTCGACCACCTGCCCGCGACCTGAGCGGCGCGCCTCCAGCAGCCCGCAGACGATCCCGAACGCCAGCAGCAGGCCGCCCCCGCCGAAATCGCCAAGCAGGTTGAGCGGCGGCAGCGGGGCCTGGCCCGCGCGGCCGATCGGGTGCAGCGCTCCGGCCACGGCGATGTAGTCGATGTCGTGCCCGGCCGCGTGCCGCCACGGCCCCTCCTGCCCCCAGCCGGTCATCCTTCCGTAGAGCAGCCGGGGGTTGCGGTCGAGGCAGGCGTCCGGCCCGATGCCAAGGCGCTCAGCCACCCCGGGGCGGAATCCCTCGATCAGCGCATCGGCCGACTCGGCCAGGCGCAGCACCACCTCGGCGCCACGCTCGTGCTTCAGGTCGACCACGACCGAGCGGCGGCCGCGCCCGAGCACCGCTGGCCAGCGGTACCCGTCCCCGGTCGCCGGCCGGTCGACGCGCACGACCTCGGCGCCCATGTCGGCCAGCAGCATGGCGCAGAACGGGCCCGGCCCGATGCCGGCGATCTCCACCACGCGCACGCCCTCGAGCGGCCCCATGGCCGTCACCCTTCCCCGCCCATCGGTCAGCGTCCTATGAGCGCACGGTGGCCAGCAGGATCACGAACAGGCCGCCCGCCAGCAGGCGGTACCAGATGAACGGCCACAGGGTCCGCGTGCGCAGCAGGCGGAGGAGGAACGACACGGCGAAGAAGCCGGAGACGGCGGCGGCCACGAAGCCGACGGCGAGCTGCGCCGGCGACTCGGTCGTCTGCGACAGGTCGCCCAGCTTGAGCACGCCGGCACCGAGGATCGCCGGGATGGAGAGCAGGAACGAGAAGCGCGCCGCCGCCTCGCGGGTGACCCCCTCGAACAGCCCGGCGGAGATGGTCACCCCCGAGCGGCTGGTGCCAGGGATGAGCGCCAGCGCCTGCGCGAAGCCGATCCCCATCGCCTTGCCCAGCGGCAGCCGCTCCAGCTCCTCCTCCGCGTCGCCGGGCTGCTCCACCCGGGCGTGCCGGCGCTGGCGCTGTATCTCGGCCCTGGTCGTCGGGCGCGCCGTCGCGGGCGCCAGCTGGGCCCGCGGGTCGGCGACGCCGGGGGCCACCGGGTCGCTTCCCGCGGCGCCGGGTCGGGCCGCCCGGCTCCGCGCCCACAGCTCCGCGCCGATCATGATCAGGGTGGTCACCATCAGCCACACCGCCGATCGCAGCGGCCGGCTGGTCTGCTCGTCAGCCCAGTCCTGCAGCATGTAGCCGAAGACGGCGGCCGGGATGGAGGCGAGCGCCAGCAGTCCGAGCTGCCGCCGGCAGGTGCGGGCGCGGTCCGGCCCGAGCACGTTGGGAGCGAACAGGGAGAGCGCGAACGCCCACAGGTCGCGGGCGAAGTACAGCACCACGGCGGCCAGGGTGCCGAAGTGCAGCAGCACCTCGAAGGCCAGCTCAGGCGTGGGAAAGCCGAGGACCTTTGGGACGATCGACAGGTGCGCGGACGATGAGATCGGCAGGAACTCGGTCAGCCCCTGCACGATCCCGAGCACCAGCGCGCGGAGCACGTCACACCTCGAAGCGGGCGCCGGAGAGGGCGTTCGAGCAGACGCAGGAGCGCTCGCGCGGCACCGCGGGGATCAGCGTGAGCAGCAGGCTCCTGAGCTTGCTGATGTTGTGCTCGAACACCCGCACCACCTCGGCGTGGGAGACCGGCTCGATCCCACCCATGCCCTCCAGACCGACGTCGTAGTCGGTGATCAGCGAGATGTTGACGTAGCAGATCTCCAGCTCGCGGGCGAGCAGCGCCTCGGGGTATCCGGTCATGTTGACGACCTTCCAGCCGGCGCTCTGGTACCAGCTCGATTCGGCGCGGGTCGAGAAGCGTGGTCCCTGTACGACCACCATCGTGCCGCTGTCGTGCACGGTGATCCCCAGCTCGTCGGCCCGCTTCACGGCGATCGGCCGCAGCTCCGGACAGTAGGGGTCGGCGAACGACACGTGCGTCGTCAGCGGGCCGTCGTAGAAGGTGTCGCTCCGCCCGGAGGTCCGGTCGACGAGCTGGTCGCAGATGACGAAGCTGCCCGGGGCGGCTTCGGTCTGCAGCGAGCCGGCGGCGCAGGGGCCGATGATGCGGGTGACGCCCAGCTCCTTCATGGCCCACACGTTGGCCCGGTAGTTGACTCTGTGGGCGGGGAACTGGTGGTGCCGGCCGTGGCGCGGCAGGAACGCCACCGCGCGGCCCTCGACCTCGCCCACCGCGACGCGGTCGGACGGCCCGCCGTACGGGGTGTCGACCGTGTACTCGGAGACGCCCTCGAGAAACGAGTAGAAGCCGGAGCCGCCGAAGACCCCGATCTCGGCCCTGGGCAGGCCCATAGCTTTCAAGCCACCTTTCGCCAGCCAGCGGGGAGGCCCCCCGCGCCACGCGTCCGATCCGACGTTGGAGGGAGCAGGCCGCCACCGAGCCTCGGTGGCCTCGGCATGGTATCGGGGGATCCGGTCAGGCGCTCTTCTCGCTCGTCTTGGAGCTGCTCGTCTCTGAGGACGAGGGGGCCGGCGCCTTGGTGGCGCCGTCCTTGGTGGCGCCGTCCTTGGTGGCGGCCCCGGCGCCTTCCTTCTTCGAGGACTTGCCGCGGGAGTCGGTCCGGTAGAAGCCCGAGCCCTTGAACACGATGCCGATCGGGGCGAAGACCTTGCGCAGGGTGCCTCCGCAGGCTCCGCACTCGGTCAAACGCGCGTCAGACATGGACTGCACCACCTCGATGTGCTGTCCGCACCGGGTGCAGGCGTATTCGTAGGTCGGCATGACGAAGCTCCCAGGAACGAAGGCGAGCATGCCCGAGAGAACCGGGCGGCTCTACTGCATGATAGCAACCCGTCCGCGCCCACCTCGGCGCGCTAGCGGCCGGCGCCCTTCGTGCGGCGGTGCGGCGGCTGCTGGAAGGCGTCGGCGACGGCCGCGGCCAGCTCGAGGTAGGCCTGCCGCGTGCCAGCGGTGAGGTCCGCGAAGACGATCTCGGCCCCGGTCTCGAGGTGGCGGTCGAACGGTACCTGCACCACCGCGCGGCAGCGCCGGACGAAGTGCTGCTCGAGCTGGTCGATGTCGACCAGCGTGCGTGGCCGCACCGCGTTGATCACCACCACCGAGTTGCGCGCCAGGTCCTTGTAGTTGTGCTGCTCGAGCCAGTCCAGGGTGAGGCTGGCCGCGCGCGATCCGTCGAGGCTCGCGGCGCTGACGATGACGAGCTGGTCCGCCATCGGCAGGATCGACCGCATAGCGGAGTGGAGCAGGCCGGGCCCGCAGTCGGTGAGGACGACGGGGTAGAAGCGCTCGAGGACCGAGGCGACCTCGCGGTAGTCCTCCTCGCTGAAGGCCTCGTCGGCGGCGGGGTCGACGTCGGAGGCGATCACCTCGAGGCGGCGGAGGCTGGTCTGCGAGGCGTGCGCCTGCATGTCCGGGTAGCCCTGCAGCTTGTCGGCACTGGCCAGCAGGTCCTTGGCGGTCCTGGTGGTCTCCAGCCGGATGCGGTAGCCGAGCGTGCCGGAGTCGGGGTTGGCGTCGACCGCCACGATCCGGTCCTGGCGGTGCTCGGAGAGGACGGCGCCGAGGCAGGCGGTCGTGGTGGTCTTGCCGACCCCGCCCTTGAGCGCCACCATCGCGATCCTGCGGCTGCCCTGGAACGGCGCGGCGATCTTCGCGAGCAGCTCCTGGCGCCGCTGCTCCGACAGGCGCGGGCGCACGCGACCGCCGGTGAGGCGCGTGACCAGGCTCTG
>WNGB01013645.1_pt1 | contig 10920 bp, 19 predicted proteins | sample 5400681 | NCBI WGS metagenome assembly WNGB01 (sample SAMN13153367, study PRJNA577476) | soil metagenome | isolation source: 115 cm soil or saprolite under grassland replicate 2 | place: USA:California | collected 2016-06-15 | reverse complement strand
TCTTGCGGCCGGCATTCTCGGCGGCCATCTGGGCGGCGAACGGCGTCGACTTGCGCGAACCCTTGAAGCCCTGCTGGCCCGACGACGACCAGGCGATGGTGTTGCCCTGCGCGTCGGTGATGGTGACGATCGTGTTGTTGAACGAGGCGTTCACGTGTGCGACGCCGGCGATGATGTTCTTGCGCTCCTTGCGGCGGGGGCGCGCGCCGGTGGCGGCGCCGCCGGTCGCGGCGGCTGCAGGCTTGGCCATGATCCGGATCCCTTCGACTTACTTCGTTACTTTTTTCTTGCCGGCGATCGGCTTGGCCGGGCCCTTGCGGGTGCGCGCATTGGTGTGCGTGCGCTGGCCATGGACCGGCAGCCCACGGCGATGCCGCAGGCCACGGTAGCAGGCGAGGTCCATCAGACGCTTGATGTTCATCGCCACTTCGCGCCGCAGATCACCCTCGACCGAGTAGTCGCGGTCGATGGTCTCGCGGATGCGGATGACCTCGTCGTCGGTCAGCGTGTTCACGCGCCGAGACTCGTCGATCCCCACTTTCCCCAGGATCTCGCGGGCCTTGGCCTGGCCGATCCCGTGGATGTATTGCAGCCCCACGATCACGCGCTTCGCGGTGGGAATGTTCACGCCGGCTATACGAGCCAAAGTTCCAACTCCTTCAAAGACTTACGGCGCGCTAATGCGCGCCCGTCACACGTTCCGCTGGCTCCGGAAAAGCGCGCGATTATAGGGATGCGCACGCCCGAGTCAACGGAACTCAAACTTGTCAAGCCCCCGATAAAACCCCGGAAATTTGACGGTAAACCTCATCCATCGGCGCCATGCCGTCGACCTTCCTGAGCACCCCGCGGGCCCCGTAGTAGGGCAGCAAAGGCTCGGTCTGGGCGCGGTAGGCGGCCATACGTGTCTTCATGGTCTCTGCATTATCGTCCTTGCGACGGGTGAACTCCTTGGAGCCACAGACGTCGCAGACCCCGTCGACCTTGGGCCGCTTGAACTTGTCGTGGTAGCCCGTGCCGCATTTGGCGCAGGTGAAGCGGCCGACGATGCGCTCGGTCAGCGCCTTCTCGTCGACTTCCATTTCGATGACGCGGTCGAGCTTCTTGGCAGCCTTGGACAGCATCTCGTCGAGCGCCTTGGCTTGGGCCTCGGTACGCGGGAAGCCGTCCAGGATGAAGCCCTTGACGGCGTCCGGCTGGGCGATGCGGTCCTGGATCAGGCCGACCATCAGCGAGTCGGGCACCAGCTCGCCCCGCTCCATGATCCCCTTGGCCTTCTTGCCGAGCTCGCTGCCCGAGGCCACCGCAGCGCGCAGCATGTCGCCGGTCGAGAGCTGGACCATACCCTTCTCGGCCTGCAGGCGCTGCGCCTGGGTGCCCTTTCCGGCGCCCGGCGGTCCCAGAAGGATGATGTTCATCGGCCGCGGCCCCTCAGGCGGGCCTTCTTGATCAGGCCTTCGTACTGGTGGGCGAGCAGGTGCGCCTGGATCTGGGTCACCGTGTCGAGGGTCACCGAGACCACGATCAAGAGGCTGGTGCCGCCGAAGTAGAACGGCACGCCGCCGCGGGCGATCAGCAGCTCCGGCAGGATGCAGACCGCCGAGAGATAGAGCGCGCCGATCACGGTCAGGCGATTGAGGATGTATTCCAGGTACTCGGCCGTGTTCTTGCCCGGCCGGATGCCCGGCACGAAGCCGCCGTTCTTCTTCAGATTGTCGGCCGTGTCGACCGGGTTGAAGACGACGGTCGTGTAGAAGAAGCAGAAGAAGACGATCAGGCCGACATAGGACAGCAGGTAGAGCGGCTGGCCGTGGCCGAGATAGGTCGCGATCCACTGCACCCAGCCGGGCTCGCCGGCGGCGCCCTGGAACGAGGCGATGGTCGCCGGGAAGAGCAGCAGCGAAGAGGCGAAGATCGGCGGGATGACGCCCGAGGTGTTGATCTTGAGCGGCAGGTGCGAGGCCTCGCCGCCATACATGCGGTTGCCGACCTGGCGCTTGGGATACTGCACCACGATGCGCCGCTGGGCCGTCTCCATGAACACCACGACCGCGACCACGACGACCACGCCGATCATCAGGGCGATGATGAACAGCGCCGACAGGGCACCGGTACGGCCGAGCTCGAGGGTCTGGATCATGGCGCCGGGCAGCGCCGCGACGATGCCGGCGAAGATGATCAGCGAGACGCCGTTGCCGACGCCGCGGGCCGTGATCTGCTCGCCCAGCCACATCAGGAACAGCGTGCCGCCGACCAGCGTGACCACGGTGACGAAGCGAAAGAACAGGCCGGGATCGAGCACCACCGGCCCGACCGCCGCCGACTGGCTCTCCAGGCCGACCGCGATGCCATAGGCCTGGAAGGCTGCCAGGACCACCGTGCCGTAGCGCGTGTACTGGTTGATCTTCTTGCGGCCGGCCTCGCCCTCCTTCTTCAGCGCCTCGAGCGACGGCACGACCGTCGTCAGGATCTGCATGATGATGGAGGCCGAGATGTACGGCATGATGCTGAGAGCCAGCACCGACATGCGGCCGATCGAGCCGCCGGAGAACACGTCGAGCAGGCCGGCGATGCCACCGGCATTCTGGGCGAAGATCTCGGCCAGAGCGTGGGGATCGACGCCGGGCACCGGGATGTAGGCGCCGATACGGAAGACAACCAGCGCGCTCACGGTGAACCACAGGCGCTTCTTCAGCTCGGTCGCCTTACCGATCGCGCCCCAGTTCAGGTTGGATGCAAGTTGCTCGGCGGCGGATGCCATGGAACCTCACGCGTGAAGGGTTCAGGCCGCCTCGGCTTGCGCCTTGGGCGGCAGCTCGACCTTGCCGCCGGCCTTCTCGACCGCGGCGATCGCCGACGCCGAGGCGCCCGCGACCTTCACTTCGATCTTGGTCTTGATCTCGCCTTTGCCAAGGAGGCGCACGCCGTCCAACGACTTCTTGAACAGGCCGGCAGCCTGCATGGCGGCGGCGTCGATCGGCTTGTCGGCGTCGATCTTCTTCTCGTCGATAGCCTTCTGCAAGGTGCCGAGGTTGACCACCTGCCAGGCCTTCTGGTTCGGCGGCAGGAACCCGCGCTTGGGGATGCGCCGATAGAGCGGCATCTGGCCGCCCTCGAAGCCCTTGATGGCCACGCCGGTGCGCGACTTCTGGCCCTTGACGCCGCGTCCGGCGGTCTTGCCCTTGCCCGAGCCGATGCCGCGGCCGACGCGCATGCGCGCCTTGCGGGCTCCGGCATTGTCGGCGATTTCGTTCAGTCTCATCGTTCTACCCTCCGCGCTACAACCGCCCCTTGGCCGTTCAGCGCGTTTCCTCGTCGATGCGCACCAGGTGACGCACCTTGTTGATCATGCCGCGCACTTCGGGCGTATCCACGAGCTCACGGCTGCGGTGGCGCTTGTTCAGGCCCAGGCCGATCAGCGTGCCGCGCTGATCCTCTGTGCGGCCGATATGGCTGCCGGTCTGGGTGATCTTGATCTTCTTGCCTTCGGCCATGGCCTACTCCCTAAGCCGCCGCTTCCGCGGTGGTCTCGTCGCGACGGCCGAGCAGATCGCCGACCTTCTTGCCGCGGCGGGTGGCGACCATGCGCGGCGAGTTGAGCTGCTGCAGGGCCACGAACGTCGCCTTGATCATGTTGTGCGGGTTCGACGTGCCGACCGACTTCGCCACGATATCCTTGATGCCCAGCGTCTCGAACACCGCGCGCATCGGGCCGCCGGCGATGATGCCGGTACCGGCCGGGGCGGCGCGCAGCGTCACTTTGCCGGCGCCGAAGCGGCCCTTGACGTCGTGATGCAGCGTGCGGCCGTCGCGCAGCGGCACGCGGATCAGGCCGCGCTTGGCCGCTTCCGTCGCCTTGCGGATCGCCTCGGGAACCTCACGCGCCTTGCCGGCGCCGTGACCGACGCGGCCGCGCTGGTCGCCGACCACGACGATCGCCGCGAAGGCGAAGCGCCGGCCGCCCTTTACCACCTTCGCCACGCGATTGATGGTGACCAGCTTGTCGGTCAGTTCATTTTCGTCGTCGCGGTCGCGGTCGCGTCCACGATCGCGATCGCGCGGGCCACGGCCGGAACCACCGGGTGAACGAGCCATGTGCTAACTCCTCAGAACGACAGGCCGCCCTCACGGGCGGCATTGGCCAGCGCAGCGACGCGGCCGTGATACATGTAGCCGCCGCGGTCGAAGACCACTTCCTTGACGCCGGCGGCGATCGCGCGGGCGGCGATCAGCTTGCCGACCTCGACCGCCGCCGACTTGTCGGCTCCGGTCTTGAGCTTGCCCTTGACGTCCTCGTCGAGCGACGAGGCGGCGGCCAGGGTCGCACCCTTACGGTCGTCGATGACCTGGGCGTAGATGTGCTTGCCCGAGCGGAACACGCTGAGGCGCGGGCGGGCGCCGCCGGCCTGGCGCAGCTTGTAGCGCGCGCGCCGCTGGCGGCGGGCAAAAAGGGCGTTACGGTCTGACATGGTTCGCCTCTACTTCTTCTTGCCTTCCTTGCGCCGGATCGTCTCGGTCGAGTACTTGATGCCCTTGCCCTTGTAGGGCTCGGGCGGACGCAGGCTGCGGATCTCGGCCGCAAGCTGGCCCACCTTCTGGCGGTCGGCGCCGGTGATCTCGATCTCGGTCGGCTTCAGCGCCTTGATCTGGATGCCGGCCGGGATCGGCACCTCGACGTCATGGCTGAAGCCGAGCTGCAGCTTGAGGTTCTTGGCATCGGCCTGGGCGCGATAGCCCACGCCGTTGATCTCGAGGTTGATGGTGAAGCCGTCCGACACGCCCTTCACCAGGTTGCTGGCGAGGTTGCGCGCCGTGCCCCACTGCATGCGGGCGCGGCGGCTGTCGTTGCGCGGCTTGAAGTTGAGCTTGTCGCCGTCCCGGGTGACCTCGACATCGTCGTGCACCGTGAACTGCAGCTCGCCACGCTTGCCCTTGGCCTTGAGATGCTGGCCCTTGAGATCGAGGGTCACCCCCGCGGGGACGACGACCGGATTCTTGCCGACGCGCGACATGGCTAGAACACCCTGCAGATGACTTCGCCGCCGACATTGGCGGCACGCGCCTCGGCGTCGGACATGACGCCGCGCGGCGTGGACAGGATCGAGATGCCGAGCCCGTTGAAGTGGCGCGGCAGCTCGCGGATCTTGGAATAGACGCGGCGGCCCGGGGTGGAGACGCGCTTGATCTCCTTGATGACCGGACGGCCGTTGTCGTACTTCAGCTCGACGCGAAGCTCCTTCACACCCGGACGAAGCTCCTCCTCGAACCAGCCGCGGATGTAGCCTTCGCGCTGGAGCACATCGAGAACGTTCGACCGCAGGCGCGAGGCCGGCACGGTCACGCTGTCGAGGCGCGCCGACTGGCCGTTGCGGATGCGGGTCAGCAAATCACCGACAGGATCTGTCATAGACATGGTCTACGGCCCCCGTTACCAGCTCGACTTCACAACGCCGGGCAGAGCGCCCAGCGAGGCCAGCTGACGCAGCGCGAGCCGCGACAGCTTGAATTTGCGATAGACGGCCCGCGGACGGCCCGTGATCTCGCACCGATTGCGAATGCGCGTCGGCGAGGAGTTGCGCGGCAGCTCGGCGAGCTTGAGACGCGCGGCAAAGCGCTCCTCAGGCTGCAGCTTGTCGTCGACAGCCATCGCCTTCAGCTTGGCGCGCTTGGCAGCGTACTGCTTCGACATCTTGATGCGCCGGTTGTTCTTCTCGACTGAACTCGTCTTGGCCATTTTGTTCTCCGGCCTCAGTTCACGAACGGGAAGTCGAAAGCACGGAGAAGCGCCTTGGCTTCCGCGTCCGTCTTCGCTGTCGTGCAGATGATGATGTCCATGCCGCGCACCTGGTCGACCTTGTCGTAGTCGATCTCGGGGAACACGATCTGCTCCTTCAGGCCCATGGCGTAGTTGCCATTGCCGTCGAACGACTTGCCGTTCAGGCCGCGGAAGTCGCGGACGCGCGGCAGGGCGATGTTGATCAGGCGATCGATGAACTCATACATGCGGTCGCGGCGCAGCGTGACCTTGGCGCCGATCGCCATGCCCTCGCGCAGCTTGAAGGTCGCGATCGATTTGCGCGACTTGGTGATCACCGGCTTCTGGCCGGTGATCGCCGCCAACTCGGCCGCGGCGCCATCGACGGCCTTGCGGTCGTTGACCGCCTCGCCGACGCCCATGTTGATCACGATCTTGTCGAGCTTCGGCACCTCGAAGGCGTTCTTGTAGGAGAACTCCTTCGTGAGCGCCTCACGCACGGTCTTGGTGTAGTGTTCTTGCAGTCGCGCGGGCATGGCCCGTTCTCCTAGCGGTCGATGGTTTCGCCGGAACCGCGCGCGAAGCGCACCTTCCGACCGTCTTCGAGGAACTTGAAGCCGATCTTGGTCGGCTTGTCGGTCTTGGGATCGAGCACGGCCACGTTCGAGACGTGGATCGCGGCCTCGCGCTCGATGATGCCGCCGGACTCGGCCCGGCTGGGCTTGGTGTGGCGCTTGATGACGTTCACGCCCGACACGACCACGCGCTGGTCGGCGGCGAGCACGCGCAGCACGTCGCCGATCTTGCCCTTGCTGCGGCCGGCGATGACCTTCACGCGGTCGCCCTTGCGGATCTTGAGCTTGTTGGCCATGGCTCAGAGCACCTCCGGCGCGAGCGAGATGATCTTCATGAACTTCTTGGCACGCAGCTCGCGCGTGACCGGTCCGAAGATGCGGGTGCCGATCGGCTCGTCCTGCTTGCTGATCAGGACCGCGGCGTTGCGGTCGAAGCGGATGGCGCTGCCGTCGACGCGGCGCAGCGGGAACGACGTGCGCACGACGACGGCGCGGTGCACTTCGCCCTTCTTCACGCGGCCGCGCGGGATCGCCTCCTTGATGGAGACGACGATGACATCGCCGACGCTGGCATACTTGCGGCGCGAGCCGCCCAGCACCTTGATGCACTGGACCCGACGGGCGCCGGAATTGTCGGCGACCTCGAGGTTGGTACGCATCTGGATCATGGCTGTTGCTCCGTCCTAGGCCTTGGCGCCTTCGACCAGAACTTCCCAGCTCTTGGTCTTGGACAGTGGGCGGCACTCGCGGATACGCACCTTCTCGCCGACCTTGCCCTTGAAGACATTGGCCTCGTCGTGCGCGTGATACTTCTTCGAGCGTCGAATGAACTTCTTGTAGATCGGATGCTGAACGCGCCGCTCGACCTTGACGACGATGGTCTTGTCCATCTTGTCGCTGACGACGACGCCTTCCAGAACTCGCTTCGGCATGTCTTGCTCCTTAGCCCGCGGTCTTCTCGCCCAGCACCGTCTTGATGCGGGCGATGTCGCGACGCACCTGGCGCACGCGACCCGTCTTGCCGAGCTGTCCGCCGGCCTTCTGGAAACGCAGGTTGAATGCTTCCTTGCGCAGGTTGCCCAGCTCTTCCTTGAGCTGGTCCTGGGTCTTGGGACGCAGATCGGTGGCCTTCATGGCTCTCTCCTCAGCCTTCGGCGCCGACGCGGGCGACGAAGCGCGTCTTGATCGGCAGCTTGGCGGCGGCCAGCTCGAGCGCCTCGCGGGCGACCTGGACCGGCACGCCGTCGAGCTCGAACAGCACGCGGCCGGGCTTCACGCGGGCCGCCCAGAACTCCGGCGCGCCCTTGCCCGAGCCCATGCGGACCTCGGCCGGCTTCTTGGACACCGGCACGTCGGGGAATACGCGGATCCAGACGCGGCCGGCGCGCTTCATGTGGCGCGTGATGGCGCGGCGGGCGGCCTCGATCTGGCGCGCGGTCAGCCGGTCGGGCTCCATCGCCTTCAGGCCATAGGCGCCGAAGTCGAGGTTGAAGCCGCCCTTGGCGGCGCCGCTGATGCGGCCCTTGAAGGCCTTGCGGTACTTGGTGCGCTTGGGTTGCAGCATGATGTCTTACGCGTCCCTCTGCTCCGAGCGCTCGACCCGGGCGGGCGTGCGCTGCGGGGCGGCTTCCTCGGCGCGCTTGTCGTGCGCCATCGGGTCGTGGGCCATGATCTCGCCCTTGAACACCCACACCTTGACGCCGCAGGTGCCGAAGGTGGTGAAGGCCGTGGCGGTGCCGTAGTCGATGTCGGCGCGCAGCGTGTGCAGCGGCACGCGACCCTCGCGGTACCATTCCATGCGGGCGATTTCGGCGCCGCCCAGGCGGCCCGAGCAGTTGATGCGGATGCCCTGGGCGCCCAGGCGCATGGCCGACTGCACGGCGCGCTTCATGGCGCGACGGAAGGCGACGCGGCGCTCGAGCTGCTGGGCGATGTTCTCGGCGATCAGCGTGGCATCGATCTCGGGCTTGCGGATCTCGACGATGTTCAGGGCCACCTCGCCCTTGGTCATCTTGGCGAGGTCGCCGCGCAGCTTCTCGATGTCGGCGCCCTTCTTGCCGATCACCACGCCCGGACGGGCGGTATGGATGGTGACGCGGGCGCGCTTGGCCGGACGCTCGATGACGATCTTGGCCACGCCCGCCTGGGCCAGCCGCTCGCGCAGCACCTTGCGGATGTGGATGTCCTCATGGAGCATCTTGGAATATTCGCCGCCCTCGGCGTACCACCGCGAATCCCAGGTGCGGTTGATGCCGAGCCTGAGGCCGATGGGATTGACCTTCTGACCCATTACTTGTCCTCCGCCTCGGCGCGCTCACGCACCACGATGGTGAGATGGCTGAACGGCTTGATGATGCCGGCGGCGCGGCCGCGGCCGCGCGTCTGGAAGCGCTTCATCACCAGGCCCTTGCCGACCGACGCCTCGGCGACGATCAGGCGATCGACGTCGAGATTGTGGTTGTTCTCGGCGTTGGCGATGGCCGAGTTCAGCGCCTTCTTGACGTCCTGCGCGATGCGCTTCTTCGAGAAGGTGAGCTCGTTGACGGCCGAGGCCGCCTTCTTGCCGCGGATGGTGGCGGCGACGAGGTCGAGCTTGCGCGGGCTGACGCGGATGGTGCGCAGCACGGCCTTGGCCTCGTTGTCCGCCTCGCGGCGGGAATTGGATGGCTTGCTCATCGCCGATTACTCCTTCGACACCTTCTTGTCGCCCGAGTGGCCATGGAAGGTGCGGGTCGGCGAGAACTCGCCGAGCTTGTGACCGACCATCTCCTCGGAGACGTTCACCGGGATGAACTTCTTGCCGTTGTAGACGCCGAAGGTGAGGCCGACGAACTGCGGCAGGATCGTCGAGCGCCGCGACCAGGTCTTGATCACTTCGCTGCGCACGGTCTGGCGCGCCTTCTCGGCCTTCTTGATGAGGCTCCCTTCGACGAAGGGACCCTTCCAAACGGAACGTGCCACTGTCCTATCTCCTCGTCAGCGCGTCGCGCTACGGCGGCGGATGATGTACTTGTCCGTCGCCTTGTTCTTGCGGGTCTTCTTGCCCTTGGTCGGCTTGCCCCACGGGGTGACCGGGTGGCGGCCGCCCGAGGTGCGGCCTTCGCCGCCGCCGTGCGGATGGTCGACCGGGTTCATGGCGACGCCGCGAACGACCGGGCGACGGCCCAGCCAACGCTGGCGACCGGCCTTGCCGATCACGATGTTCTGGTTGTCGGGGTTCGACACCGCGCCGACGGTGGCCAGGCACTCGCCCGGCACCAGGCGCAGCTCGCCCGAGTTCAGCTTGATCTGGGCGTAGCCCGCGTCCTTGCCGACGAGCTGGGCATAGGTCCCGGCCGACCGCGCCAGCTGGCCGCCCTTGCCCTTCTTCAGCTCGACGTTATGCACGATGGTGCCCACCGGCATGTTGGCGAGCGGCATGGCGTTGCCCGGCTTGATGTCGACCTTCTCGCCCGACACGACCTCGTCGCCCGCCTTCAGGCGCTGCGGCGCCACGATGTAGGCGAGTTCGCCGTCGGCGTACTTGATCAGCGCGATGAAGGCCGACCGGTTGGGGTCGTACTCCAGGCGCTCGACGGTCGCGGCGACATCGAACTTGCGGCGCTTGAAGTCGACCAGGCGCAGGCGCTGCTTGTGACCGCCGCCCATGTGATTGCTGGTGATACGGCCGTGGTTGTTGCGCCCGCCGGTCTTCTTCTTGCCGCGCGTCAGCGCCTTGACCGGCTTGCCCTTCCACAGGCCCGTACGGTCGACGATGACCAGCTGTCGCAGCGACGGCGTGATCGGCTTGTAAGTCTTCAGAGCCATCTGTCTGTCCCCCGTCCTACAGGCCCGTGGTCACGTCGATCTTGTGACCCTCGACCAGCGAGACGATCGCTTTCTTCCAGTCGCTCCGCACGCCGGGACGGCCGCGGAAGATCTTCTTCTTGCCCTTCACGGTGACGGTGTTGATCGCCTTCACCTTGACCTTGAACAGGCCTTCGACGGCCTGCTTGATCTCGGGCTTGGTGGCGTCCATCGACACGCGGAAAGTCACTTGGCCGTGCTCGGAGCCGTTGGTGGTCTTTTCCGTGATCAGCGGCGATCGGATCACCTCGTACATGCGCGCGCGCGAGACGGTGGCTCCCACGGCGGCCCTGTTCGCCTTGACGCTCATTGCAGGCGCTCCTCGAGATGCTTCACGGCATCCTTGGTCAGCACCAGCGTGTCGCGGCGCAGGATGTCGTAGACGTTGGCGCCCTGCTGCGGCAGCACATCGACATGGGCGATGTTGGCCGCGGCGCGCGCGAAGTTGGTGTCGACCTCGGCGCCGGCGATGACCAGCACGCTCGACACGCCGAGCTTGCCGAAGTGGGTCTTGAGCTGGGCGGTCTTGGGCTCGGCGAGCGTCGCCGTCTCGACCACGATCAGCTTGCCCTCAGCCGCCTTGGCCGACAGCGCCGAGCGAAGGGCGAGCTTGCGCACCTTCTTGGGCAGGTCGGAGGCATGGCTGCGCACCACCGGGCCGAACGCCTTGCCGCCGCCGCGGAACTGCGGCGCCGCTTCGTTGCCGTGGCGGGCCCGGCCGGTGCCCTTCTGGGCGTACATCTT
>WNGB01016519.1_pt1 | contig 10921 bp, 10 predicted proteins | sample 5400681 | NCBI WGS metagenome assembly WNGB01 (sample SAMN13153367, study PRJNA577476) | soil metagenome | isolation source: 115 cm soil or saprolite under grassland replicate 2 | place: USA:California | collected 2016-06-15 | reverse complement strand
CCATCGACCAGGACTACGAACACCTCCGAACCGACATGGCCACCCTGTTCAGCCACCTGGGCATCCAGCCCGGCCCAGCCGCGGCATAACCCTCCGCTAAACCAAACTTTTGGAGATCATGGAACCTCAAGCAGCTAGCACCCAGCTCTTCTTCTGGCACCGCAGGCGGCATTTCGCGACCGCGTCCAGCGCACCGCGCCGGGGCCGGTACCCGTAGGAATCCTCATGGAAAATGGATTCCGTGCGGGCCTCCAGCGCCAGCGCCGCCACTGTCTGCGCGATGCGATCTGCCACAGTTGGCACCCCGGGCACCCCGAGGATTCTCACCCCGCCGCCATGCGGCTTCGAGATTTCCACCGCACGCACCGGGGGCGGGAAATATGTCCCTGACGACATCCGGTTCCAGATCTTATAGAGGTTGTTCCTCAGATCGGCTTCGAATTCCGCCAGCGACTGCCTGTCCACTCCCGGCGCACCCTTATTCGCCTTGACCCGCCTGTACGCCTCCCACACGGGCTGCTTCGGTATCACAAACGGCTTGCCTTCCGGACCTGACCTGCTCACGCGTCTCCTCCCAGGGAAAACCCCGGTTGCTCATGCGAACAAATCACAGATGAGCCGGCCCCTTCGCTCCACTCCGATTACAGGAGCTTCACCACTACTACGAGCCGGTCCGCCAGCCGGTGCCGCGACGGTACTCAGCGCCTCCAGTTTCAGCTGTCCGGCGCGCTCCCTGTCGCACCCGGCACCCGCCGGGCGCAGTACCGGCACCCGCCTTCCCGCGTTCCATGCGAAAGCCGCAGACCGGGCTCGCGCCGCCTTCATGCCGGGCACCACCTGGCCAGTAAACGGGTATCCGCCAGGCTCATCCCGGGGCTACTGGGATGCCCCGGTTCTGATGCCATCTACTGGTCTCGGCACGTCATCAGCGGTTCGCTCACGCTCGCCTTCCCGGTCCCCGCCTGACCCGTAACCCGGGCCTTTTCCTCATCGCTCACCACGACGGTCTTCAGCCAACGCAGCATGAGGCGGCTTGACGCCTCCCCCCGCAGGGCGACGCCAGGGAGCCAGCAATTCCCCATCTTCCGCACAGCACAGCGAATCGATCACCTGCTACCTCGAGCGACCTCCTCGCGTACGCGGCACACCCCAGTAGCCGAGCGTGATCTCATGCACGCCAATCTCGCGCGCCACGTGAGCGATCGGCCGGGAGGAGTCCACCACGAGCCTGGCGGCTTCTGCCGGGAGGAGTCCACCACGAGCCTGGCGGCTTCTTCCTTAAACTCCGGGGAATAGTGCTTCCGCTTTTCCGGCACCTGATCCCATCCTTTCCAGTGAAGATCCTATTGGATCCTCTGTCCGGAAAGTTCAGGGCCCCCCATTGCTATGCACAAATGAACATTGTGTCAGCGCCTGGCCGCATTGTTAACCACTTGAGCCCTGGCCTCTGCTGGCAGAGGGTGTGCGCTGAATTAGCTCTCTCCTCACTGAGGATAGAGCGTCCCACAGATAGCCAAAAACCCCGGCAGCTACCAGCGTTGCTGCGCTTTAAGGAATCGCTTGGCACATAGTTTGACGCCCGTTTCGGCGTTGGCAATGCTGTTGCAGCGGCAGTCCACCAGTGCCGCGCGGGCGGCCGGGCCCACGCCGATCAGGAAGATCCGCAATGCCGAAGCGATCGGGGCGGTCGAGGTCGCGAAACGAGTTCCGCGACCTCGCAGGCGTCACCCCGTGTCGTGGTTAGGGGTTGCCAGAGCCGGGTGCTGCGCTGGTCGCGGGTGGAGGCGGTTTCCCGCCGCGCTGACACCACGGCCACCGCCTACGTCCCCCGGGATCTTTGGCAGGAACCCGAGGATGGATCAGGCGGTGGCCGTGTCAGTGACGGCGAGACGCGTGTCACGATTGGCGATGTCGGCATGCCTCGCGGTAGAAGTTAGCTGGTGAGCTAAGGCCGGAAGCTGTCATTGGTCCGGACGGAGGTGCCGAACGCTGGCAGTGCCCCGCCCACGGTGAACACTCGTCCGCGGTGGGAGGTCACGCCCATTTCGCCCCGAGGATGGCGCATCGGGGTGGCCTTGCTCCAGGAGTTGTGGGCGATGCTGTAGACCTCGTTGGCGCGGGTCGGCCTGCCGACTGCGTCGAGGCCACCCATGACGTAGATGTTGCCGCCGACGATCCCGACCCCGTAGAAACCGCCCGCGCGGTGGGGATCGATGCACCTTTGGTGCAGGTGTTGGTGACCGGGTTGTAGATGTCGACCTGGTGGGAGACGGTGGACACTCCGCGCGTGCAGCCACCGAAGACGTAGATCTTCCCCCCGTGGGCGATGGCGCCGATGTCCGAACGCCGCGCCGGGAGGGGCGCAACCCTGCTCCAAGTGTTGGTGGCAATGTTGTAGCGCTCGACTCTAGCGCGCGGCTGGCCGCTGCAGGGGCCGCCTATTTGCCTGCGACCCCGATGGCGAAGATCGCATCACCGACTACTGCTGCGGCAAGCCCGGTGCGCCCGGTCGGCATGGGAGCGAGCGCGGTCCAGGTGTTGGTGGCCGGCGTGTAGCGGTGGTTCATGCGGTTCTGGGTTGGACCCCGGCCCCCAGGGCGTAGATGCTGTTGCCGTGCCCGACGGCGGTGCCCTCGGAACTTGGCCCCGCGGGGGCGGGCGCTCCGCGGCTCCAGGTGTTGGTGGCGATGTTGTACAAACGGGTGACGTTGGTGTCCCCGGATGTCGTGCTGAAGCCGTAGGCAGCGACGATCACGTGGCCCACGTGCGCCACGGACATCCCTTCGGTTGGCGCCGGTACCGGCGCGAGCGCTTTCCAGCTGCCACCGCCGTTGCCGGCAAAGGCGGGTGCCGCCTCTGGCGCGGATTTGGTGATCGGGTTACAGAAGGTGATGGCCTGGCGGGGTAGGACTAGCTAATCGGGGTCTCTCGTATTACAGGGCACGCAAGTTCCTCTTGCGGCACCCTTGACACTTCAGCCTCCATAGGCGATCAAATCCTCTCGCCCCGACCAGTCCTTTGCGGGATTTGCGCGGCGACGTCGACCGGCACGTACGGATACTTCTGCTGGATCAAGGCGTTCAGGCGGTCCCGGTTCGGGGCGAGCAGGGCCGTGACGCCCTCCGGGCTCACATCCGCGACGATGACGTCGCCAACCTCGTCGTGGACGTCACTGAAGAGGCCGTGCGTCTTCATCTTCTGGGCTTGGTAACGATTGTCGTCGGTCGGGCTAACGTAGTGGACCGACAAGATCTTGTAGCGGTGGACCAGGAACAGGTGGGTCAGCGTCATCAGGCGCTTCTTTCGCAGGGCGATGTCGAAGGTCTTCTGGTCGCGAACCGAGAGGATGTTGCGCCCCCGGCGATCCACGATCACGTCGAAGACGATGTTGGCGACCTTTTCCCCGCTTGTCTTGGACAGGGTGAGCTCCAGCAACTCCGAGCCGGCCGTGTGCGGCCGCAGTCCGACACGCAGCGAGCCCGGGACCTGGTGGTGCTTCGTCCACATCGCGAGCCATTCCTCGAGCAGCTTGTTCGGCACCTCGGTCTGCACCAGGTGCTGGTGCTGCGTCGAGCCCTTGCCCATCGCTTTGGTGGCCGCCGTGCCGCCCGAAGAAGCCATGAGCGCCGCATCCAACCGCGGCCCGCCCACGAGCGTCTGGGGCGTGCGGTAGGGCGATTCGACCAGGCGGAACTTTCGCTGCAGCCGGGCCAGGGAGAGCATGCCGTCCTGCTTGAGCGCGGTGGCGAACTCCTCCGCCGCCAGGCCGTCGATCTGATGTCCGCCGTAGGTAATGAAGTTGAAGACGAACCCCAGCTTGCCGAGTTCCTCTGGGAAACGCCTCATTTCCTCGTCGCTCATCCCGGTCGTGTCCCAGTTGAACGACGGTGACAGGTTGTACGCGAGCATCTTGGAGGGGAACTCGGCGTGGATGGCCTCGGCGAAGCGCCGGGCGTCCGCCAGGTTCGCGGTCTTGGTTTCCATCCACAGGAGGTCGGCGAACGGGGCGACAGCCAGCGACCTGGCGACCGCGTACTCGATTCCGCCCTGTACCTGGTAGTAGCCCTCGGCAGTCTTGGAGACCTCGCAATCCCAGATGATGTCGATGCCCATCGATTTGGCCCTGGCCCGGGCGGCGTGGAACGACGTTCGGTTTGCGAAGGCCAGCCACTCGTCAGCGCTCACGTCGAAGCGCTCACCCTCGCTGGCGCGGAACTCGATCACGTCCGCGACCGCCTGCGGATAGCTCTTCAGGTTGGCCTCGGACTGCCACGCCTCCAGGTACCGCGTCTCGACCCTCTCCAGCAGTGCCTCGGCCGACGACCCGTCGGCCTGCTGGAACGCCTTCGCGCTCTCTTCGAGCATGCGCATCACGCCCGTCCGCGCGAGCCAGGCGCTGGCCTCGTCGTACTCCGCAGCGGAGATCTTGAACAGCAGATGACCGCGCGCGTCGTCGACGCCCAGCTCGCGGAGCTTCCTCAAGATGGCGAGGTAGCCGACCTTGTAGGTCGGCAGCTCAATGTTGGTGGCGCCCAGCATGAATGGATGATCGCGCTCGTCCCCGCGCCCCTCCAGGAACGTGGCCGCTTCGGCGTCGGTTCGGGCCACGATGACACCAGGCACCTTCATGACGTCGAGCTGGAAGCGCGCGGCGCTCAGCCGCTTGATCTGCTCGTCCACGCCGACGAGCACCTTCCCCCCCTGGTGCCCGCACTTCTTGGCGCCCGGCTTCTGGTCCTCGATGTGGTAGCCCGGAACCCCGACCTCGACGAAACGGCGGAGCAGATTTCGGACGTGCGCGTCGCCGCCGTGTCCCGTGTCGGCGTCCGCGATGATGAATGGCCGATAGTCGATCTCGGGGGAGGCAGCACGCTGCGCCTCGCTCAGGCGCGAGCGGGCGAAGCGCTGGTTCCGGTCCGCCGTGAGCAGGGCGCGCACGATCGGCGCGGCCTCGTCGGGCACCCGGGAGAGCGGATAGCTGGCCAGGTCGGGCCCCGGGTCCTCCGTGACGGATCCCCTGGCCGACGTGGCCCAGCCGCCCAGGTAGATGCCCTCAATGCCCATCCGCTTCAGAGCCACCGCCTGACCGGGTGAATAGGGACCGAAGGTGGTGATCTGCTTGCGCTCGGCGAAGAGCTGCCGGAGCCGATCGTAGAACTGCTCGGCCGCCATTCTCGCCACGGTGTAGTCGGTGGGGATGGTGCCCCGTTGCTCGACCACCTGACGCGCAGAATACAAACGCGTGATGCCCTCGAATCGAGGACTGGCAAACCATCTTGCGGTCTCGCCGATTTCCGACTCGAACGAACTCATGGCTGGCTTCTCGGCGACTTCCGAATCGAATGACCTCATGACTGGCTCCTGCCGCTCCTACACTGCGGCGCTTCTCGCGACCTCGAAATCCAGGTTCTGTGTGATGCGGGTGGCGGCCATGACTCCTTCGCGGTGCAGCCGTGATCACGAACTCCCCGATCGCGCCGGGCGGCGACCGCATCGATCTCCCCGACAGCAGCACCCTGCGTGCACGCAGAGCAGACCCACCCGGGCTCGCACGATGCCGTCATGGCCACCGCCTCCAGACGCGCGCGGAAAACCAGCCGCCACAGCCATTGGCCCACCGCGACCGGGCAGCCGTCAGAGGCGAAGGTCCTCCCCTGGCCCGGCCACCATCACCGAGGACGCCCCCAGTTCCAGGGAGCTTCACTAACACAGCCAGGCGCGCACGCCGCTACGGGCCGCCGCGTCGTGGTCCCGCGCCCCCCGGCCGAGCGCGACGATCACGTCGGCGTCCAGATCCACATCCTCAGCCAGGTACGGCCCGACACGCACAGCGACGCCAGCCAGCGATAGGAAGAACAGCCGTCCCTGCCGCCCGCAGTCACGCCGTCCCTCACCCCCGCCGGGCGTGCTCACTCCCGGCGGCCGCCCGCGTCGACGTCCAATGGCCGCCCGAAAACGCGGCAACCCGAAGCCACGCCCAGAAACTGAGCGATCTGTGCGCGGCCCAGCCGCGCGACACAGGTCTGCAAACACCGATTCGGCGGCGGTATCCCAGCCAAGGTGGGTGGCTCGTCGGCCAGGTCGCGCTTCGCGATCGGCCGTCGGTGTCCGGGCGCGATCGATATTCGCCGTTCGGCGCGGCTGCAGCGGCGCCGTCGGAGCCTATGAAGGCCACCCAGATGGGGGCGATCTGCGCGCGGTCATGTACGAGGCGGACACTGCTGGACCACGCCCGATTCTGCCTGTTAACTGATTGCCTATCGGGGCTGATGTGTCAAGGCGGCCGCCGGTGGTGGAAGTCGCCGATCTTGTAGCGATCTTCGGCGGCGGCCTTGTCCCGGTCGGGCGGGGATTTGATGGCGGCTGGTTTTGGCTGGTCATCGCCGGTCGGTGGCCGTGCGGAGCCGACCGGCGATGGCGGCGAGGTCTTCGGTGAGCCAGTGCACGTAGCTGCGCGGGTGGAAGGTGTCGGGGTAGGCGAAGCCGGCCAGGTCGTCGAGGATGTCGGCGGCGGTGCACTCCAGCCATTCCTGGAAGATGCCGGTGAGGGCGATCAGCTCGCGGAGGTCTTCGGCTTGGTCCTGGTCAAGGACGGTCGCGGGCTCGGGCATGTTCGTAGTCCTTGTGGTATGCCGGCATGGCCGTATGGCGGGCCGGGATATGCGGGCTGGGGTGGGCGGTGGCTCAGGAGTTGTGCTTGACGCGGCGGGGAGGGCTAGAGGATCGGGACCGGGGAAGGTCGCCTCGTGTGCCAGGCCGTAGGGCCTGTTGAGGAGCCTTTCCCTTCTGCCTGCTGCTGCGGCGGCGTTTGCGGACCTCCTCGGGGACGGTCCAGCGCTCGGCGATGATCTTTCTGGCGTCCTCGGCGGTGACGGGTTTCCGTCGTTGTCGCAGATCACATAGGGCGTGCCGCGGTCCATCACGGCCCAGGCGCGTTCGGCCAGGTGGGCGGCGACCACGCAGGTGGCTTTCAGGTGGCCTGCGCCGCGTTCGGTCATCTGGATGTAGTAGATCCTGGCCAGCTGGGGGTCGTGTCTGCGGGCGTGGTCGGCGGCGCGGATCAGGGTGGTGAGCAGCCGCGAGGGTCCGGCCTTGCTCATCGGCTCGCGTTTGCGGTCGGTGTCGCCGGTCTCTGAGGCCCTAGGCGCCAGGCCGGTGTAGGACTTGAAGGCGGCGCCGCCGGCGAACCAGCCGGGGCGGCCTATGCCGGCGACCAGCGCGGGAGCGCCGATCTGGCCGAAGCCGGGCAGGGAACGAGCCAGCTGGCCGGTGTCGGTGCGCAGATAGGCTTCCTCCCGGTGCGCCGCACGCCTCCAGCCACTGCGCGGCGGGCGGCAGGGCCGGCAGCGCCGACACTGCCCGGGCGGCCGAGTGGAAGGGCCCGGCGGGCAAGGGTATCGGGATGAAGCCGAGCTCGCGGGCGACGTCGACGGCGGTGACCACACCGTCGCCGGTGATGTTGTAGGCGCCGGGGGGACCGGTGGCGACGGTGCAGAGCACGAACGCCTGCCCGACGTCCTCCTCGTGGATGAACTGCATCGGCAACGCCGGGACGGGGATCGGCACCGGCAGCCGGCGCACGCCCGCCGACAGGCGCCGGCCCAGCGACGCCAGTGGTCCGGGCAGCAGGTCCTTGGCGCCCACGGCGTGCGGGCCGAGGACGATCGGAGGGCGCAGCAGGTACAGGTCCGGCGCCCCGTCCGCGTGGGCCGCCGCCTGCAGCAGCTGCTCCAGCTCGGCCTTCTCCTGCGCGTAGAACAGCCAGGACGCCGCACGCACCGGCCACTGCTCGGTCATCCCGATCGGGTTGTCGCGGTGGAAGCCGTACACCGCGACCGACGCGTAGACGAACCGGCGCACGCCCGCCGCGGCGGCCGCGCGGAAGGCGTTGAGCGTGCCGTCGACGTTGATCTCCCGAGCGGCCTGCCGGGACGACATCCCGGTGATCATGAAACGCGAGGTGGATCACCACGTCGACCCCGCGGAAACGCCGCTTCCAGGACCGGCCGATCCCGCACATCGCCCCTGCGGTACTCCATCTTCGTCCACCCGTGCTCGGCGGGGGCGAAGGGGCGTCGGGCGATGCCGACCATGCGGGAGATCCGGTCGCCGGCCTGCAGCAGTGGCACCAAACCGAACCCGAACGTACCGGTCGTGCCGGTCACGGCGACGGTCAGGCCCGGCTCACCGGCATCCACCTTGCGGATGGTACCCGCACCGGCCGACACGATCGGCTGAGCGCGCCTACCCTGTTAGCCGGACGTGACCGCTGCGGTCATGACGGAACTCGGAATTGCTCCGGTAGACCCGCATCCGGGCGCGGTTCACCGGTCCGATGGGCCGGTGCTCGACCCGCGCGTGTACCGGCGAGAAGCTCAGCTCTTCGGAGCGCCGGCCGCGCTCGGGCGTGCGGAACACCTGCGCCGGAATGGTAAGCGTCGCGACCGTCTGGAACGGCGAGACGGTCTCGTCCCAACGGGGGGCGGCGTCGTGGACGGGCATGCCGTCGGCTCGGACCTGTACGGCGAAGGCGAAGCTGACCCCCTCCCGGGAGAGTCGTGTCTCCATTGCCGCGCTCAGATAGTCGTCGGCCAGCGGCGGCGGGAGCGCGCTCGACGGTCGCCCAGCGGCACGGCACATCCGGGCGGGTTCTTGACCCACGGCGCTACGGTGGCGGCGCCGGGCGGATGCCGAACAACCCGAAGGAGACGATCATGGGACCTATCGGGGTACGAGAGTTCATAACGCTTGACGGCGTCATTGAGGCGCCGCCCTGGACCTTCGATTACCCGTTCGATCCCAAGAAGGAGGACGCCCTCGCTGCCACCATGGTCGGCAGCCAGGGGATCATGCTCGGGCGCACCACGCCCGGCGCTGGCCGCGCCACGCCGAATGCACACGCGATCGCGTCTGCCGACCGCCGCATTGCGCGCGATGCACCTGATCCGACAGCTCATCCAGGCTCCCGCGGCAGCCCGACACGCCGCCGGGCCCGACCTGAAAGGACGCACGCCATGTCCGTCACGCTCAACGCCTACCTGTTCTTCCCTGGCAACACCGAAGAGGCCATCGCCTTCTATCAGGAGGTCTTCGGCGGCCACACCACCATCACCCGACGCGGCGATGTCGACCCAACTGCCAGCGACACCGAGAAGAACCAAGTCATTAACGCGCTGCTCACGGGCGGCGACATCACCCTGCGGGCCAGCGACCGCGACGACGCCACCCTGGACCCACAGACCCGAGTCGAACTGTCCATAATCGGCACCGACGAGCCGCGGCTGCGGACCGTATTCGACGGCCTCGCCAAGGGCGGCGCGGTCAAGACTCCGCTAGCCAAGCAGTTCTGGGGCGACGTTTTCGGCGCAGTCATCGACAAGTACGGCATCGGATGGCAAGTCAACGTCGGCGCGGCAGGCGCCTGACAGCACTCGCTCGGCAGGGGTGTCGAACACCGGCGAACATCGCCCCGCTGCACCACCGGACTCTGCACCCCTGCCGAACCAAGCCAGCACCACCGTGCCCCGATGACGACCATCCGGTTCGGCGACTCATCGACGCCCCGTGACCGCACTCCCACCCAAGATGATCGTCTTCTGCGAGCCACCGAAGCTGCTGACCGCACCGATACCGACCACGCACCGGTCACGTCATGCGGCTAGCAAAATGCGAACGGCACCGTCATGACCGACGGCACCTGGCTGACGGAGTAGGCAGGCCAGACGGCAGACCTGACCCGAACGACCCGAGCTGCGGTTCGCATGCTATGAGCGGAACGCCTGTGAACGCATTCTGGGGTGGCACTGGGACGCGATCGCCGATGATCTCCGCTGTCCCATAGCCGGATTGCGCGCGTGGCTCTCCACCAGCACCGCCGTCAGCCGCTGTGCGCTGCGTTTCGCCCGCCGGTCTGCGATCACCTCGCTCCTGCTCGGGATGGCGGGGCAGGTCACCTACCACTTGCTCACCCAGGCAGACAGCCCGCGCGCCCTGGCAAATCACCACCGCCGTGTCCTGCCTGCCCGTCCTGGTCCTCGCCATGGGCGCCGCGCTGGCCCACCTGCTCACCGAAACCCACCACGGCCAAGCCCGCCACACCCAAGGGGCACCCAGTCAACAGCCGAGCCCGGACCCGCCCCCACCAACACCGCACGCCAGACCCGGCTCAATACGCCGGCCTGGCCCACGCCCGCGCCACCGCCGCGCACCTCACCGCATCCGGCCAACGCATCTCCCGGCGCAGCCTGCGCAGAACCAGCTCTCATTCGGAATGCTTACCAAAGCTTTTGGAATCGACGGCCTATCCGACGACGACTGCCGGGCGTTCCCCCTTATGCACGGAGTTTATTGCCAGGTTAGCCGAATGTATTTTATTCTGTCCGCCAAACGACTCGACTACGGCCTCGACGGGCTCATGCGAGAGGAGATGATTCAAACCTGGGTGAGAGAGCTGAAGCAGTTCAAGAACCACCCGGCGATGAGGGCTATGCACCGCCACGCAATTCAAGCCCGCAACTTCAATAGCGCTTTTCTTCAGCTCGCGGACGAAGTGCTTCGTGATGAGAGCGGAGATAGCAAGGGTATCCCCGAGAGCGACGTGGGCGCAGCACCGAAGTTGAGCCCTCAACCTCCCCGGCGCCCCTAACTGGGTTTGCTGCTTGAAGGCGTCCCTTCTTTCTGGAGGAATCAGTGCCGCATGTCTGCAATACCGAAAGGGGACGCCGCTGCTGTGGCTATCGCCACAGTTCGGCGGGCCGCACTATTTTGCCGCTACGCGAGCGAGCTTAGCCTCGATGATTCACGGTGAGCGGTCGCTGCCCTGGGATGGCTGCCGTGCCGGTTAGTGGATCTTGATTTTAGGGCCGGGGTATGACAGTGGCCCGGCTGGCGGGCCGGGTGGCCGGGGTTCCACGGGCCCCGG
>WNGB01020885.1_pt1 | contig 10922 bp, 9 predicted proteins | sample 5400681 | NCBI WGS metagenome assembly WNGB01 (sample SAMN13153367, study PRJNA577476) | soil metagenome | isolation source: 115 cm soil or saprolite under grassland replicate 2 | place: USA:California | collected 2016-06-15 | reverse complement strand
CCGCTCTGACGATCGGATTCCAGGAGGACGCCGAGCTTCGGACGTTTCTGCCGCCGCAACCCCCCCCGCTCCACTGGTCGGTCCACGTCTGCTCGGATGACGAGGTGGTTCGATTATCCGAGCAGCTGGAGTACTTTCGGACCGTGCTGGCGGCCGCGCAGATACCGGCAGACGCGCTGCTGGCGGCGAACATCCGACTGGCCCGCCTGGCGCGCGCCGGCGAGCCCGACTTCACACTTCGAGCCGGCCGCGAGCTGGCGACGCTGCTCAAGAGAGACTACGCTCGGCTGAACGGGATCCTGCGAGGACTGAGGACTGGGGACTGAGGACTGGGGAAGGATGAGCGCAGCGGATCCTTTTGAGCAAGGCCATGGCATGGCCCGTTCGGGGGACGAGGCGCCCCTCAGTCCTCAGTCCTCAATCCTCAGTCCTCGTCTGGGTCTGGTCGTCGAGGGCTCGCTCGTGGAGGGGCTGCGCGCTCGACTGGATGCCAATTCATCTGTCGAGGACATGCGGGTCGGCCGTTTCGTGCGAATCGCCGGCGAGAAGCACGATTTCTTTTGCCTGGTCACCGACGTGCGGCTGAGCGCGACGAGCAATGACGTTCTCGCTGATCCGCCAGCGCCCGAGGAGGGCTTCTTGAGGCAGGTCCTGGCCGGGACGGCTGCCTACGGCGAGATCGCTATCCAGCCGATGCTGATGTTGTCACGCGAGTCGCAAGCGGAGCAGGAGGGCCCGAGGCCACCGCGTACCGTCCCAATCCACTTCTCGTCCGTCGTCGCGGCCGACGAAGGGGATTTCGAGCGAGTGTTCGGCAAAGAGGACGACTTCCATTTCGAGCTCGGCCGGCCGCGCGAGATGGAGGTGCCGGTCGTCCTCGACCTGACCAGATTCGTCGAGCGCTCCAACGGCGTCTTCGGCAAGTCTGGAACCGGCAAGAGCTTCCTGACCCGGCTCCTGCTGTGCGGCGTGATCAAGAGCGGGGTGGCGACCAATCTGATCTTCGACATGCACAGCGAGTACGGCTGGGCAAGCCAGAGCGAATCGGGCGAGCTAGTACGAGGCCTGCGCCAACTGTTCCCATCGACCAAAGTGGTGGTCTACACGCTGGACCCCGACTCGACGCGCCAGCGCGTGGTCAAGCCAGATGGGCAGATCAGCATTGGGCTGAACGAGATTGAAGTCGAGGACGTCGCGCTCCTCCAGGAGGAGCTGCGACTCAACCCGACCGCGGTCGAGTCTGCCAGTCTGTGTGAGAACGAGTTTCGCTCGGACTGGATCGAGAAACTGACTGCCGACGACATGGACGTGGCAGACCTCGTCAAGCGGACCGGCGCCCATGCCGAGTCTCTGGCCGCGCTCCGCCGCAAGCTCATCGCCCACATCACCAGCCTGAAATTCGTCAAGCGAAACGTGTCCGAGGCCAGCTCTGGACTGGACAAGCTGATCGCCGATCTGGAGCGCGGCCGGCACGTCGTTTTGGAGTTCGGCCAGCACCGGCGTCTGCTGCCGTACATGCTCGTCGCCAACGTCATCACCCGGCGGATCCATCGGATCTGGACCGAGAAGGTAGAGCGGCACAAGCAGCGCCAGGATGGGACACCTCCGCCGGGCCAACTCATGATCACCATCGAAGAGGCGCACAAGTTCCTGAATCCCCGCGCGGCCGCGCAGACGATCTTCGGGACGATCGCCCGAGAGATGCGCAAGTACAACGTAACGCTGCTGGTAGTCGACCAGCGCCCGTCCGGGATTGACGACGAGGTGCTCTCCCAGATCGGGACCCGGATCACGTGCCAGCTCAGTGACGACAAGGACATCGAGGCGATCTTCACGGGCGTCAGTGGGGCTGGGCACCTGCGGGCGGTTCTGGCCACGCTCGACTCGCGCCAGGAGGCGATCATCCTCGGCCACGCCGTTCCGATGCCGCTTCCGCTCCGAATCAGACCCTACGATGAGGAGTTCTATAGCTCGCTGGGACCGTGGGCCGATGATCCCGGGCTGGCCATCGCGCGCGCCAGCCGCACGTACGAGCAGCTGTTCCCAGCGGACGAATGATCAAGCTGCTCCATCTGGCCGACGTGCACATCGGCATGGAGAACTACGGCCGGCTGGATCCGGCCACGGGCCTATCCACTCGGGTGCAGGATTTTCTGGACACGCTCGACGAGGCGGTCGAGCGCGCGATCTCGGATCGGGTTGACCTGGTCGCGTTCGCCGGCGACATCTACAAGACGCGGGATCCATCCCCCACCCACCAGAGGGAGTTCGCTCGACGAGTCGTGCGTCTCACGCGCGAGGGGATCGCGGTGGTGCTGGTGGCCGGCAACCACGACATTCCGGCCGCCCGAGGGCGGGCGACGTCGGTCGACATCTTTCGTGTCCTCGATCTATCCCTGGTGACGGTCGCCCGCCGGATCGAGCTGCTGCGGGTCGAGACGCGAAGCGGACCGATCCAGATCGTTAGCCTCCCGTGGCTCACCCGCAGCGCGTTCCTGGCCGAAGATGAGTACAAGAACAAGAGCGTCGAGGAGCTGCTCGAGCTGATGGTGGATCTGGCCGACAAGCGTCTGGCGGACGTCACGGCTGGGCTCGATCCCTCGGTCCCGGCCGCGCTGATCGGCCACTCGATCGGCCGAACGTCGACTACGTCGGACTGGGCCACATCCACAAGCATCAGACACTCGCCACTGGAGCGCCCCCCGTCGTCTACTCGGGCAGCATCAATCGAGTCGACTTCGGCGAAGAGGACGAGCCCAAGGGGTTCGTCCTGGCTGAGGTCGAGCGCGGCAGCTGCAACTGGGAGTTCGTGCCCGTCAAGGCGCGGCCCTTCCTGACGATCCGTGCCGAGCCGATCAGCGAAGACCCGACCGGCGACGTTCAGAAGACGATCTTCAAGCTCGGCAGCGGCGTCCGCGACGCGGTGGTGCGCCTCCAGCTGGTCGGCCCTCGCGCCAAGGTTGAAGCGGTCAACGAGAAGGAAGTCCGAGCCCAACTCCGTGAGGCGTACTACCTGCTCCCCTTCCAGCGCGAGTACACCGACAAGCAGCGCCCCGTGTCGCTCGGAGAGGACCTCCAGGGCCGCACCCCGCTGGACATCTTGGACCTTTACTTCGAGCGCCGCTCGGTCAAGCCCGAGCGCCGACAGCAGCTGCTGGCCTGCGCCCGCGAGCTAATGGCCGACGAGCCGGCAGTAGGCAGTAGGCAGTAGGCAGTAGGCAGTAGCAGTGGAACCTCGCCTTGTCTACTGCCTACTGCCTACCGCCCACTGCCCACTGGGATGATTCCGGTCAAGCTGGGGCTGCGCAACTTCATGTCCTACACGGACATCCACCAGCCGTTGCTGTTCGACGGCATCCACGTGGCTTGCCTGTGTGGCGAGAACGGGGCCGGCAAGTCGGCGCTGCTGGATGCGGTCACCTGGGTTCTCTGGGGGGAGTCGAGGGCGCGGACCGCCAACGACCTGGTCCACACGGGCCGGACCGAGATGGAGGTCGAGCTGGAGTTCGTCCTCGCAGACAACGCCTATCGCGTGTTGCGCAAACGGGCGACGAGTGGGCGTGGATCGACTGTCCTGGAGCTGTCAGCGGCCGACAACGGCGCCTTCCGTTCGATCAGCGGCAACTCAGTGAACGAGACGGAGAAGATCATCGAGGACCTGCTGCGGATGGACTATGCCACCTTCACCAACGCCTCGCTCTTCCTGCAGGGCAAAGCCGACTCGTTCACTACCCGGACCCCGGCCGAGCGCAAGCAAGTCCTGGCGGACATCCTCGAGCTGTCCGAGTATGACCGCCTGCAAGAGCGAGCGCGGCGCGAGGTGCAACAGCGCGAGGTGGCCCACCGCGCGCTCGAGTCTGGGCTGCGTGAGGCCGATGCCGAGCTGGAGCGTCGGCCGGGCTACCAGGCCGAGCTCGAGCTGCTCGAGGCCCGGCTTGGGGAGCTGGAGATCCAGATCAAGGTCCGGGACGCCGCCCTTGGCCAGCTCCGCGAGCGAGTCGCCGCGCTGAGCGCCCGCGAACACGAGCTGTCAGAAGCGCTCGAGCGAGTGGTGGGTACCGAGGCCGAAGTCAAGCGGCACGTGGACGAGATTGCCGGGGCCCAGGGCGAGCTGGAGCGCAACCGGGCGATGATCGCCCGCGAGCGCGAGATCGAGAAGGGCCATGCCGAGCTGCTCCAGACTCGGAGGGTTGAGGAGGAGATGAACGCGAAGCTGGCCGACTACGTCCGCCTGGCCGAGGAGCGCAACCGCCTGGAGCGGCACCTCGCGGCCGAACGCTCGCGGCTGGAGGCCGAGCTGGCCAGCGTTGAGCAGCGGAGCGCTCGGGCCGAGGGCGAGGCGGCGCGACTGCGCGAGCACGAGCAGGAAGGCGCCCGGGCGCGCGAGAGTCTCGGTCAGCTCAGGCAGCTGCAGGACCAGCAAGCCGGCCTCGAGCGCAGGTTGGGCTCCATCCGCGAGCAGGTAGCCCAGCTTCGCGGCGCGAATCAGCGCCTGCGCCAAGAGATGCTGGATCTCAAGAGCAAGATCGACGTGCTGCAGGTATCCCCGATCTGTCCGATCTGCCGAAGCAGGCTGGACGAGGCTGGGCGAGCGGCGTTGATCGAGCGCTACAACGGCGACGGAAAGGCCCAAAAGGCCGAGTACCAGCGCAACAACGAACAGGCCGGGCGGCTGGAGGAGGAGGCGCAGCAGCTCGAGGCGCAGCTCCAGCGGCTGGTCGCCGACGTGGCCCAGATGCTGGACGTCGAGCGCCGCCTAGCCGCTGCCGAGCAGGCGGCCCACAACGCTCGGCGAGCCGCTCAAGAGGCCGATGGCTGTCGGACTGAGCAGGAGCGGATCAGGGACGCGCTCCAGCGCGGCAGCCTTGCCGGCCCGGAGCTTCAGGCGCTAGCAGGGGTACGCGAACGCCTCGAGGCGCTCGGCTATGACGAGGCGATTCACCAGCGCATCCGCGTCGACCTTGGCCGTTTGTCGAGCTACGAGGGCCTGAAGCGGGAACTGGACAGCTCCCGCCAGGCACTCGCCTACCAGCAGCAGATCGTCGAGCAGGTCAAGCGTTCGCTGGTCGGCTGGCAGGAGCGGCTGGACCTGGAGTGCCGGCGGGTGGAGGAGCTTCGACGCGAGACGCGGGAGCTGCCGATACTCCGCCAGCAGGCTTGTGAGGCTGAGACGGAGTTGGAGGCGCTTCGGCGTGCCCAGGGCGAAGCGAACCGCGAGCTGGGCGAGGCTCGCCAGCGGCTGGCATACCTCGAGCACCTCGAGCAGCAGCGCCGTGAGCGGCTGCGCCAGATGGAAGACTTGCTTCGCGTGAAGTCACTCTACACCGACCTGGCCGCGGCCTTCGGCAAAAACGGCATCCAGGCCATGATCATCGAGACGGCCATCCCCGAGATCGAGGACGAGGCCAACCGCCTGTTGAGCGGCATGACCGACAGTCGGATGCACGTCAAATTCGAGACTCAGCGCGCGACGCGCGGCGGCGACGGGACGATCGAGACTCTGGACATCCTCATCAACGACGAGCTGGGGCCGCGGCCGTACGAGATGTACTCTGGTGGTGAGTCGTTTCGGGTGAACTTCGCGATCCGCATCGCCCTATCCAAGCTCTTGGCGCGGCGAGCCGGAGTGCGACTTCAAACGTTAGTCATCGATGAGGGATTCGGCAGCCAGGACGAAGATGGGCGTGAGCGGCTGGTGGAGGCGATCCAGAGCGTCGCCGACCAGTTCGCGATGATCCTGGTGATCACCCACATCGACGAGCTCAAGGAGCGGTTTCCGGTTCGAATCGAGGTCCGCAAGACGGCCCTGGGCTCGACGCTGGGGGTGGATTGGGCCGGCTAGCCATGGGCGAGGTTTGTGATTGGCTTGTGATGCCGTTCGCGTTCAAGAATCGGTCCTGGCCGGCTACCCTGGGAGGGCTCTGGTCCCGATAGCCCGCGCGCGGGACGCGATACTGACGCGCTGGAAAACGCGCCTGGTGATGACCGGCCTGGCCCATCGCTCGCTCCGCACGCTGTCCAGCCGCTGCCTCGACACCGCGGCAGGAACAAGTGCGCTTCGCGGGGTAAGGGCTTGAGGCTGTGGAAGGCTCGGCGCTCTAGGGGAAGACGCGCCACCGAGGCTCCCTTGCTCACTAGCCGCGCGCTTCTGGCCGCCGCGGCGCTGCTCGTGGCCGGCGGTCTGGTGTCAGAATGGCAGCCTTCCCTGGCGCGAGCGGCCCCTCCCGAGCGGCCGACGTTGGCGCTCGTCGGCGTCGACGAGGAGATGCCAACCGACGAACCGGCCGACAAGGCTCCGGCTGAGCCGCCCGACCTCGCCGCCGCGCAGCCGGTTGACCCACCGCCAGATTCGCCGGCCGATTCGTCGCCCGCGGTCGGCGCTGATCCGCCGGCCGGGACGGCAACTCCGAGCCCGGGCGCGCCTGATCCGCCAACCCTGGCCGGCTCGGCGGCCCCGGTCCCCACTGCCGGCGGGACGTACGTCGTCCAGGCAGGCGATACGCTCTCCTCGATCGCGCGCCGCACCAACATCAGCGTTGACGTGCTGGTGGCGGCCAACAATCTCCCCGACCCCGACGCTATCCAACAGGGCCAGGCCCTGACCATACCGGTGCCGAAGGACAGCCCTCCCGCTCCGCAGGTGACGGCCAGCCCCCGACCCGTCCCGGCCCAGACAGCGGTCCCAACGCCGGCGGCCGTGGCGCGGCCGGCGACAGGCGGACCCCCGCCCCCTGCTTTCGGCCCAACGCCTCGGACGACCACACCCGCTACCCCCACCGTGACGCCGGCGCCGGCGTTGGTGTCGACTGCCGCGCCGCTCGTCAAGCCGACCGCCACCGCGACTCCGGCAATGACGATCACCCCCAGTCGGGTCCCTCAACTTGCCTGGCCGATCGCCCTCAAGCCGCCGCTCATCACTATCACCCAGCCGTTCCTGCCCACCCACAGCGGGATCGACATCAGCGCCCCGCTTGGGACGCCGATCAAGGCGGCGGCGGGCGGCGTCGTCAAGCTGGCCGAGAAAGGCGATGGACCCTATGGCTGGAGGATGGTGATCGACCACGGCGACGGCACCAGCACCTGGTACGCTCACATGAGCGCGTTCGCGGTGGGCGAGGGGGATCGGGTCCAGATGGGCCAGGTGATCGGCTCGGTCGGGTCGAGCGGCATGGCCACCGGCCCCCATCTGCATTTCGAGGTGCGGGTCAATAACACGCTGCTCAACCCCCGCCTCGCGCTCCCGTAACCGGCGTTCAACGTTCAACGAAGCGATGGCGGACTCGAAGTTTGGCGGTCGGTTCTCGCGGGCCGGGCACGAGCTGAGCCTGGTGGTCGAGGCGACCGCGCTGGAGAATCAGCGCAAGGAAGCGCGCGCGACGCTCGTGTCGCCGCCCGGGACCACCTTCACCATCACCTGTGACGAGGGGCCATACCTCCAGGGCGACGATACCGCCCCGCCACCTCTCTCGTTGCTCAGCGCTTCGATCGCCTTCTGACTACTGACCCACGTCTCCCTGTACGGGAAGATGCTCAAGCTGAGCCTGAGGGCCGCCCGGGTCCGGGTCACCGCCCGTTTCTGGGGCGAGGGCTCGGTCACGGCAGAGACGGTCCAGACCCACTGCAGCGGCGTCGAGACGTGGCTCGAGCTGGAGTCCGACGAGGATCCGGCCGGGCTGGCAAAGCTCGCTCGCCTGGCCGAGGCCGGCTGCTACGTCATCCAGACCGTCCGCGACCCTACCCCGGTCGAGTATGCCGTCACGCTCAACGGCGCGCCGCTCGATCTCGGGCCCGTGGAGACGGATGGCTAGACGGGCTGCTCCCGAGCTGCATATAGAAACTCGGGGCTCAGGTCGGCGCCATTGGGCCAGACGACCGTCCCAAGCTCGGGGTCGACGGTTGCCTGCGCGAACACCGCCGGGTCTTTCAGCGGCTCAAACATCTCGCCCCACAAGTCAGCCTCGAGGTCGACACGGCGTACAGCGCCGTCGTCGAAGGTGACCTCGATGACGTACGGCCTGATGACCTCTACTCTCACGACGTCAGGTGGCAACAATACCTCCCGTTCTAATCCAGCGGCTCGATCGGCGCGAGCGATCGCTGGGCCTCCGCCCGCCGCCAGTTGTCCAGCAACTCGGGCTGGCGCGTAGCCGCCCACTCCAGAACCAAGCCCTCCGCACGCCTCGGCAGTTTTCCGTGAAGCACTCGAAGCGGTTCGATTCCGACCACGGCCTTGCGCCCACTTTACCTGACGTGAAAGTGAGGCGGACCATGCTCTCGATGGTACATCGCGACTAGGATGCCGTAGAACCTGGATATTGCGGGCAAGCGGCCTCCCAGCCAAGTGTAAATTTGCTTTCGAGCCATGTACCAGTCCACGCCCTAGGAAGCCGCCTACCATGGGACGACGCGAGGCGTTGAAGCTGCTGTCGGCCGCCGCGGTCGGGCTGGTGACCAGCGGGGCCAGGTGGGGGTCCTTTCCGAGCGCGATGGCCCAGTCAAACGATGCGCAGTTGGAGCGTTTTCCCGCCCTCGGCCTGCGGATCGCCAGTCCGCCGGCGGGCTCGGCTCCAGAGCTCGACTTTCGGGCTGACTTCGGCGCGGCCGGCGATGGCGCGCACGATGACGGTCCCGCCTTCATGGCCCTGGCCGCGGCGGTCAACAGCGGCCAGGTGCCGAGTGGCGCGGTCATCTGGCTGCCGTCCGGGACATATCGAGTGCTCGGCAACGAGGCCATAACGTTTCGACGCCCCGTGGTGCTGCGCGGAGCCGGGCCCGCGGAGACCATCCTCCAGATCGAGTACGCCGCCCAGCGGAGTGTCTTCCTGCGCGCCACAGGCGAGGGCATGTACAGCAGCCACACGACCGGCCTGTACAGCGGCGGCCCGGGCCAGAACAGCTATCCGAACGCCCCCTTCTCGGCCGTCCTGGGAACCCCCCGTCGCGGCGACGCCGATGTCGGCGTGGAGCGGCCGGACCTCTTCTCGACGGGCGACCATGTCTACCTGCTGTGCGACGACTATGGCGACGAGGTCGTGTACACGCCGACCAACAGGCGGTCCGAGCATTATTTGCTCAAGCAATACCTGCAGGTGCGCGGGGTGGAAGGCTCGCGGGTCCTGCTCGACACACCGCTCCGCCACGATTTCGCCGGCGCGGCGCCTCGCCTCTATCGCTGGCGGCCGCTGATCGGCTTCGGCGTGGAGCACCTGGCGATCCTCGACCGGAGTGAGATCCCGGACACCGAGCAGACAAACACGTTCAGGGCGGTCCAGCTCAGCGGCGTCATGGATGGCTGGGTCTGGGACGTGCATTTCCTGGACAACACCAGTATCCCGCTGTCGGTCGGTCGGTCGCGACGGGTAATGGTCCGCCAGGCGCTGTTCGACCGAGCGCGGCACGTGGGCGGTGGCGGCAACGGCTATCTCCCGGAGCTGTATCTGAACGACGACTCACTCGTGGAGCACTGTACGAGCATCGCCGGTCGACACGCGCTGATCTGCAACTGGTCGTGTTGGGGCAACGTCTTTCGCTACAACCGCCTGGTTGGTACGCCGAACACCGAGACCCACGGCGAGTACAGTGTCGAGAACCTGTATCTTCGCAACGACGCGCGCGGCTCGAGGATGGAGATCGGTGGCGGCGGCGACCGCGTACACGCCCACGACGGACCGTATAACGAGCTGCGCGAGAACTACGCGCGTACCCTGCGCGTGCTCAAACCGAACGATCGTGACAATCGCATCGTTGCCAACTGGCATCTCGAGCCGACGGTCGATCTGGGCACTGGCACCTTTCAGGACGCCAACCAGCTCATGCCAGCAGGCTGGGATGCCTTCCCGTTCGCCGCGCTGTGCGGCCATGAGGCGAGCAGCGAGTAGCGAGTAGTGAGTCCTGAGTAAGCCGATGGTCGATGGCCCCTGACCCCTGGCCGTGGCCCCTATCGTCGCAGCTCGCGGACGTTCAGCCAGGTGAGGTACAGGCCGGCGGCCATCATCCCAGACACGGCGATCTGCCAGTAAAACTGATACACCAGCACCAGGGCGGAGACCACCGCCAGCGCGACGGTGATGCCAGATATCAGACGTGCGACCTGGCGGCGAAGGATCGACTCGATGCACACGAACGCGGCCGCCATCGCCAGCATGCCCGGTATGAGGTACTCGCGGGCCCAGATCAGCAAGCAGACCAGCCCGACCAGCATCAGGCCGATGCTCACCGCGGCCCAGCCCTCCACCCAGCGGCTCGACTGCAGGTCGGTGTCGGTGGCCGGCTCCGCCCGTCGGCGGATGTGAGCCCGCGGGTCGTCGGCCACGCCCGCCTCGAGCCGCGCCGCCCGCTCCCCGAGCGCTTCTGCCAGCGCCTGCCCGTGGGCGCGCTCGCTTCGGAGCTGTCCGACCTCAGCGCTGAGTCGTCTGAGTCGCTCCTCGCTAGCCTTGTATCTGGCCTCGAGGTGCGGATGGCCGCGCAGCGCCGCGAGCTCAACGCCGAGCTGGTGCAGCTCGACGCTCTTCGCGGCGACCTCCGCGTCTAGCTCAATCTGGCGGGCGGCCAGCGTGTCACTACGTCGCTCCTGGACCTCCCGTTCGCGCGCGGGTGGGGGGACCTTGTCCAGTCCGGCCCAGCCGACCGGGTCGTACCAGGCCATCCGAATCGAGCCATCTCGATTGAACATCGGACCCGAGGGAGCGTTCTCGCCGGAGAGTGGGTCGCGGGCGTACAGACCCCACAGTCCGCGATACTGGCTGACCCAGGCGGGGACTGGCTCCAGCAACACTGGCTTCCACGGTCGGTCCTGGCCGACGCCGATCCGCACGCCATCGCCGCGAGCGTAGTCGACAAATGGGATCCGAAACGTGTTGAAATGGGAGGCATGCGCGTCGGCGCCGGCCTGCCGGAGCGTCCTCACCCAGAAGGCCCGGACG
>WNGB01013642.1_pt1 | contig 10922 bp, 14 predicted proteins | sample 5400681 | NCBI WGS metagenome assembly WNGB01 (sample SAMN13153367, study PRJNA577476) | soil metagenome | isolation source: 115 cm soil or saprolite under grassland replicate 2 | place: USA:California | collected 2016-06-15 | reverse complement strand
TCGGTGCCAGTGAAGCTGCGGATCGACACGCCGATAGAGATCGACTATTACCGACACGGCGGGATTCTGCCGTTCGTGCTGCGGCAGTTGCTCGCCGGGAAATAAGTTTTTGCTCCAGCGGCGATTCTAGCTGCCGCTCTGGATGAGGCTACTGTAATTGCGCCAGCCACTTTGGCACAGGCCGAGCAACAAATCGTGCCGTCCCACGCTGATACTCAGCAATTTTCCGAAACGGCATGCTCAGATCGGAATTGTCGTAAATTAATACGAGCGGAAGTTGATTGATCGCTGCCTTGAGATTCGCCAGCGTCCGCGCGAATCGGCTTGCCACTTTCTCGGGAGGAACATCATGCCCGCCTTGCGAGACACGCATCGCTACGCGCTCAGCGGAGACAGCGGCGTCGGCAACCCCGATGTAGCAGAGCACAACTGCGTACCCGGAATCAGCCGCATTTTTCAGGAAGGTCACTTTGTCGCCGACCGGATCGGAGAAGACCGTCTCGAATACGAAGCTCTCCCGTTGTCTGAACAGTTCAAGGCGGAGAGCATTCGCCACGGCTGCTGCCTCATACGCATCAATGTCCATTTCCGATCCGATATCGTCAGCATTGATGAACCGGAGGCCGCTCGACCGCAGGTGCGCATTGTAAAACGTCGTTTTGCCGGCACCGTTCGGCCCCGCGAGCGCGACAATAATTGGCCGCGCATCCAGGATCGGATGCATTTACTTCTTAGCCCAGCGGCGAAGCGGCTGGAACTGGCGGTTCACGAATCGGCCGGCTGTGCGGGTGCCGTCTTTGTCGATGCGAACAAGGTGACCGCCTTCCTGTTCGTAGTGCGGGAACGGTCGAGTGCGCAGGTATTTTGAGACACGCCGCCGTCCGGCAGGCGCGTCCACGTCTTCCAAACAAGCAGAAAGCGGCTTGTGTTCACCGGCCTTCTGGAGCGCGAGAACCTCCGGCGTTCGCAAGAGAGGTTCGATTGCGCGACCAAGCGCGGCCCAAAACTCAATTTGCCCGGCGATAGATCGCTTGGCAGCATCTGCAACCAAGCGCGCATCGAGTACCAGGTTGTCTGACAACTTCACCGGTTGACTCATGCCCTTTAAAGTAGCGAAATGCTACCACCTCGTCAACTTTCGGTGTTTTCGGCTCGCTCGGTCGCAGATTTGCGCTCCGGCAGTTGGTGATGAGCAGACACGAATTGCACTAATTCACACCAAATAAGCCCTGACTTCTGCGATAGCGCCAGCTACTTCTTCTGACCGCGTCCAGCAATGGCGATGAATCCAGCTCCGCCATCTCCGCTCGGGTGAAGGGGAAAACGTCCATCGGAACTGGAAAGCCACAGGGAAAAAAATCTGGAATCCGGTCGCGCGGCGGTTTTTTGTCGCTGGCGAGAATGATGAAGACATCCAGATCGCTTCCCGGCGCATACGTATCGTCCGCGAACGAACCGAAGACCACGATCTCCTCCACTGCGGGATTTGTCGCCAGCAATTGGGCGGCATAATCGTCCATGCAGCGGCGAACGCGCGCCGCATCAACCGATTTGATTTCGACAGAATCCAAGGATCGCCTCCGCATGTGCGATTGCCTCATCGGCGTCTTTTTGCGAGTAAAAATCGACCGGCGCGCCGCGCTCGAACCCGTTTAGGTACCGGGTAGGAATGTAATGTCTGTCGAGCACTCGCGCGCGGTCCATCAATTCAGCATCGGGCTTGCTTTGTGGCGGCAGGGCGTCCATGAGCGCGATCAAAACATGGCCCCATGCCTCCCTGGTGCAGATGCTGAAATAGCGCTTTGATTGCTTTGTCGGCGCTTGCTGGCAGGCGAAAGGGACCATTCATAATCAACGGTGTCGCGGGCGGTGCGGGCCAGCCCCAAATCGGCATCGGCTTGTCGAAACCTCGCGAAGGCAGTCCGGGTGACGAATACGCCGGCCAGGGTCAGGAGCAACAGCGCCGACACGAGCCAAGGCTGCTTGTGTATTCAGGGACTGAATACTCATGGGGTTCCTTTCGGTTGTTGTTTTGTCATCATAGATCAAGCAATTCCGTCTAGAGAAGCAAAAAATCGCTGCCGGTGAAATTACGCATCGATACGCCCATCGAGATCGATATTTACAAGGACGACGGGATTCTGCCGTTTGTGCTGCCGCAGAGACGCTGGCGGCTGACACAGCCGCCCTACAATATTTCTCGCCTCCAGATCTCGATCGGCGAACCATCGGCAATGAACGCGGAGCGCGGCGGCTGACTTAACGTTTCAGCGAACTGTTCGCCATAAAGAGCCGTGACGTCTGCGTCGAATTTGAAGTTGGTCGCGTTCCAGATTTTCCAGCGCGGATGTTCCACTCGATATTCGCTACATCCGTCGCGCACACAGGTGTAACCCCAATAATGCTCGGTAATGAATTCGGCATGTGAACCGGCTGGGATTGGTTGGGCTTCGCCGGTTCCAGTCATGTTGAGCGATTCCCATTTTCTCCCGCGTCGCCAGGAATACTCTACGTTTAAACAAAGATCGACGTGCTCGACGTCGTGCTTCATCGGAAGAGCGACATAGTTTTCCCCGTAAAATGCGCGGGCGACCAGCGCGATGGCGCGTCGCGGCACAAGCTCGCGAATAAAGACGACACCGCGCCGCCACGTGTCAGCCGATTTTTTCCGAACGTAGAAGCGCAAGTTCACTTCTTCGAAATTCCGATGCAGCGGAATTGGAAGCCCGAGCAGACGCGTCTCGAGAAAGAGAAAGCCAACAATACTCACAAACGTTTGGTTATTTTCGTAATCGATCTCGGTTCCTGGCGGAACAAGCGGTCGGATCAGACGCGGACCGACGACGTAATTCAGCATCGCGAGATAGCGCCAATTGGCTGTAAGAAATGGTCTCACGCTGAAAATTGAATCATGCGGCGGTCGCAGACCGCCGCTACAGGGTTAGTTATCAACCGGGCGGACGCGAAAGCGGACGGCGATTCTTTCAGGCCCTGGAACAGGAGGAAGATCTGCGCGTTGCGTGGCCAGTATCCAGTCGGACCAGGTTTCGGACATTCCGATGACGGCGGTGATTACGCCAATTGCGAAAGCGCGAAGAAATCGCATTTAGAGAGCGGGGCGTGTCTGCTCCGAATTAACGCAACAATTCGATACTGATCTTGTTGTCACTGCAACAATTTCTCAAGTGACGGATCGGGCTGGGTGCCGAGCGCAGTGGCTCTGGCGTAGTGTCGTTTGGCTAATTCTTTCGAAGCGGGGCGCGTCGTGGCGAGAATGACCGCCAGATTAAAATGGGCGTCTGCGTAATCAGGATTGTTTGCGATAGCCTGAAGTATTTCCTTTTCGGCTTCTTGAAGTCGCCCTTTCTGGCTCGCGGTAACACCCAGATAATTGCGAGCGGTAGCGCTCTTCGGATTAATCTCGACTGCCTGAGTCAACTCGGTAAGGGCGTCGTCGAACTTGGATTGCCGATAATAAACAATTCCAAGCGTTGTATGCAAAAACTCATTATTGGACGAAATCGTCAGAGCCTTTTTCAGGGTCGATTCCGCTGAGCGAAACTTGCCGTTATGAAGGTAAACCACGCCAAGGTTTGAAAGCGCGTAAAGGTTTTTTGGGCTCTTAGCCAGGATTTGCTGATATTGATTTTCGGCCGCCCGATATTTGCCCTGATCCAAACTCTCTTTCGCCGCCCGTGCAATATTGAGCAAATCATCTGGCACTTCCGGTTTAAAGTCACCCGGTCCGGTGGCGTCGCTCGACCTATCCGTTGGCGTCTCACCGTTGTCACGAGCCGATCCTTCCTTGGCGCCTGGGTCCAGCATCTTATCGGGATTTGGCGAGGATTTTTTGGCGAAAATAAAGCTCGCCTTCAATATGCCGGGGTTCTGATCGGAAACAGAGATGACCGGCTGGCGCAGCAGGGCGAGCTCTTCGCTGCTCAATTTTGTGATTGGCTGTGCGAGGAATTCGATCTGCTTGTTCAACGCGTCCGATCTAATCTTCAATTTATCCAACTCCGCCAGCATCCGCTCCTTTGCCTGATAACGACGCGCTTCCTCCTGGCGTTCGCGTACAATGATATTTCGCAGGAGGTCGTTTTCCTTAGCCAGCTGTGCCGTGTCCTCGCTGTTTCCGACGGTGAGCTTCGAGTTCTGAAGCTGGATGCTGGTTTCATCCAGTAGAACGTGAAGCTCGGCAACGCGGGCCGCGAAATATTGATTTTGCTTCTGAGTTTCGGCTAGTTGCCGCTGAAGTTCTGCCATCTGCCGTTTTACCCCGGCAAGTTCATCCGCGTTTTTTGGCGCATCCTTGCCAAATTCACGCACTTTTTCCTCCGCATTTGCCAGCTTTTGTTTCAAATCGCTGTTCTCGGCGAGGAGCGCCTGGAGCCGTTGTTCCGCTTCCTTCATCCCCTGCAATTGAGCGAGCGCTTCGTCGCGTTCCTGTGAAAGAGCAGAGATTTGCCTGCTTGCCTCGGCGAATTTTGTGTTGGTCTCGTCCCTTTGCTTTTCCGCCGTCACGCGTGCCTCTTCTGCGGCCGCAACGGCGTCTTTCAGATGGGCGACCTCTGCACGTAATTGTTGCTCTTCCTTCGCGCCATTGTCTCGCGATGCCTGGAGCGCTTTCAACGAATCCTCAACTTGTGCGAGTTGATCACGAGCCTGGCGCTCTGATTTCCTCGATTTCTCGATTTGGTTTTGTGCTTGCTCGAGCTTGGAAGCTGTGTCCTTCAGCCGCGCGTTTACGAGTTCTTTTTCCTTTCGCGCGGTCTCCAGATCGCTGCGCGATTTTTCAAGTGCATCTTGCAGTTGATCGACCTTGCCGCGCAATTTTTTTGTTGCTTCCTTAATCGCGGCATCGCTCGAGTCTTGGGCAATCGTTCCGGTTCCTTGCGGCGCAACGGCTTCGGGCCCGGGTTCAGACCAGCCTCCCTCAGTCTCAGGCAGTGAGGGAACAATTTCCGGTAACCGTTTTGCACCTGTGGCCAGCTCATTTTGCCTCGACATCCTGTCCTGAATTCGCAGGATGCCTTCGCTGATTTTACGGCCACGATATTCCACGATGGCGGGCTGCCAGTCAGCGTGCGATTTACGCAATTCCTCAATCAAGCTTCCGGCAAATCGATATTTGGCCAGTGCGGTTTTAAACCGGTTTTCGTGCTCCAGCTTCTCGCCCTGTTGCGCCGACAAATAAGCCTTAAGAAAAATTTCGCTCGGATCGTCCTGCGGCGCGGAGAGAGAACTTGTAGTCGGGAGGAAAAAAAAGCCTGCGAGCAGAACCAAACCGATTCGCCTCATGCAACGATGAGACGTAGTGATAATCTGGCTTGGGGGAAATTTTCGTCCCACGGACGTTGAGAATTAGGGAAGCCGGCGACAAAAAGCGAGCCCTTTCTCTTTGCAAAGCGAAATTCAAATCTTAAACTTTCGGCTCGGCGCGAAAGGGATGGTGGCCGTAGCTCAATGGTAGAGCCCCAGATTGTGGTTCTGGTTGTTGCGGGTTCGAGTCCCGTCGGCCACCCGACTTCGCGATGCTAAAATTGTTAAAAGATTTACATCGTTACAATGGAAGAGCTTCTGCCGATTTAACGTTGTAACTTTTTAACATTGTCGCAGTGCCTGTAGCTCAACCGGATAGAGCTTCTGACTTCGGATCAGAAGGTTGGGGGTTCGAATCCCTCCAGGCACGCACTTGATTGGCCGAGGATTTCGGTTCGAAAGATCGACAATCGAAATCTGCACTTGAACATTTCGCAAACCGCTCCCTCATATCATAGCGACCTCAGATGGAGTACGAGGACAACACGAATAGCATCAAGTATCACGTCAAACTGTTCATTCGGCAGAATCAGCCGAAGTTCAAAAACAAAGTGGTAATTGATGCTCCGGCGGGCGCTGGCGTCACCTCGCGAATCTTGAAGGAAACTGGGGCCATCGTGCACGCTTATGATTTGTTTCCCGAATACTTCAAGGTGGATGGATTGACCTGCGAGCGGGCCAACATCATGGAAGGCATTCCGGTAGCCGACAATTTTGCCGACGTTCTGGTTTGCCAGGAGGGCATCGAGCATTTCAGCGATCAGTACCGGGTGTTTCAAGAATTCAACCGGGTCATCAAAGAGGACGGCTCGCTGCTTATCACCACGCCCAATTATTCGAACCTCCAGTCCCGTCTAAGTCATTTTCTGTTCGAAACCGAATATTTCCCTAAAATGATGCCCGCCAATGAAGCAGACTCCGTTTGGATGGCTGCTCCCTCGCTCGCCAGTGAGATCTACCTCGGACACATTTTTCTGATCGGAATACAAAGACTGCGGCTGCTGGCGAAATTATCTGGTTTCAAGATCAAGCGGATTATTTTCACCTATCCCAAAACGACTTCGTTAGTCCTTCTGCCTTTTGCTTACCCCTTTATCTGGCTCGCGAGCTGGTGGACGTATCGCAAAAGCATACGGGAACCAGGCAGCGCTCCGATGGCGCTGCGCCAGCAAGTCTATCGAGAGGTAATGCAACTAAATACGAGTGCGAGAATTCTGGTGGATAAATATTTGTTTGTGGAGTTCGAGAAAGAAGCCCAATTGGAAGCCGTCCGAAGCAGTTTGCATAGTCAACACAGAACATTTGACCGCATGTCGTGAAGCCGAAGGCACCTGGGGCGGGTGAGCGTTACGGCAAAGCTTCGTTTGCGTTTTGGCCAAAGCAGGCGATAATGGCGACTTATTGGATTAGTTCTGTTCTGTTCGTTGCGTGGTAGATCGTCAGTTGAGACTTTCTCAGTGGTGATTTGAAATCCGATTCTCGGGAACGGCTCTGTAGCTGGCAGTTATTTTCCAACACCAAATCACAATGAAACTATACGTAGGAAATCTCTCCTTTGAGACTACCGAGAACGATCTTCAGGATCTTTTCGAACAACATGGCAAAGTCGCCGAAGTAGCGCTGATGATGGATCGCATGACGGGCAAGTCCCGCGGCTTTGCATTCGTCACGATGAACGAGACGACTGAAGCCAATGCCGCAATGGCGGCAATCAACGGCAAGGAAATCGGCGGCCGTGCTTTGTCAGTCAACGAAGCGCGCCCGCGCGAAGAGCGCCCGCGCCCGTCTGGCAATAACCGTCGGCCGTACGCCAATTTTCGCCGGTAAACAATCGTGCAGCCGGCCCCCGGAAAGATTTCGAGGGCCGGCTTGCGAAATCAAAATATGGGCTTGGAAAAAGCTATTGAAGTGGAAGGGACAATCCTGTCGGTTCTTCCCGGCACAATGTTTCGTGTCGCGCTGGCAAACGAGCACCTCGTGCTCGCGCATATTTCGGGAAAAATGCGCAAACGTTTTATTCGCCTTACGGTTGGCGACCGCGTGAAACTCGAAATGTCTCCTTACGATATCGACAAGGCCCGCATCGTTTATCGGCTCGCATAGAAAGAAATTAAAGATGAAATTTTTCGCAACTGCTTCGCCACGGAAAGTAAAAACCGGACCGGTCATTAAACGGTTGCTCGTACGGTGTCCTTCCACGGCGAAACTGACGCCGACCGGTCAAACCATCGACGAACAACTCTGGGCCGCAGCTAAAGTCAAGACGCCCAAATTCACCTGCCCCCATTGCCGCCAAGTCCATACCTGGACAAAAAAAGACGTCGTTCTGGCCCGCTGAGGTGAACGTCGCGCGGCTCTTGCGCGACAGGCAGCGACGTGGTTATAGCCTTCTGCAGCAACCGGCTCGTGGCTTGTTTGGACCCCTGAGGCTCCTGACCGACAGCTTGACATCTTGATTGTCGAGCGATTACCACTCGCCTGGTGAATCCGCCAAGCGAGAGCCGCCGCGAGCTTGATTCGACCGTCGTTAACATTGAGCTGACTCTCGTCAGCATCATCCAGGGCGTTGCGCTTTTTTTCTTAACAGATAATGCGCGCGTGTCGATGTCGGCGCGGCATTGGGAGAATTTTCTCTATGTTGCCGCTGGTCTGTGCGTGATCTTTATCTTTTGGTCACGGTCAATCATTCACACACTTACGTTGATCAAATGGCCTCTCGAGTTTGGGCACAACTTTTTTTACATCGCTTGCGCACTTGGCGAGGCGATTCTGTTCAGCCGGCTCGATAGTCCTCTGGAGTGGTTTCAATTGAGCGCCGCCTATGCAGGAGTCGTTTGGCTGCTTTTCATCTACGACATGCGGCTGATCCGCGCGCGTATCACTGAATCGAACAACTTGGCCGATCGCACCCTTTACGCCCACGCCGAGGCTGACCAACTGCTCAACATTTGGGCGCTTGTACCTTTGCTCTTTGTTCTCAATCTCGGCTGCGCCTTTTCCATTCGGAGGTGGCCTGATTTGTTCATCGCTCGCGCCGGTCACATTTGGTTGATCAGCATTCAGCTTGCTTCATTTATTGTCTACCTTATCTACATTGGCCGTTACTTTAAGGCTATTGCGCCGCTGCTCCTGCGGAGCCGCGGAGGGGCCGGAGAGCAGTGAAAAGCGTCAACACGGTTTTTAGCTGCGCCCGGGAATCTGCCCCGGAATCCCGAGCGGATTGTCTCGGCGCAGCAAGCTTAAGCACCGGTGTCGACATCGCGACGGCTCGAGTCCATTCCAGCGGCGGAGTTACTGTCGAAGTAAAGCACGACAAAGGCGATCCCGAGCAACGGCTGGAGAATCCGTTGCAACACATTTAGGCTGAAACTGAGAAGATCAAAACCGTGAGCTCGCTGGCTTTCGGTAATCTTTTGCAGAAGCACCTGCGGATCGTGCGTCGCGGTAAGTTCGTGAAAATATTGTTGAATCGTGTGCCACTCCGCTCCGACCTGAAGCGCCAGGACAAACGCGAACCAGATTGAGGAGATCAAGACGCCGCGCCACAACGGGCGTTGGAACCAGGGAAGATCGCGGCCACTGCGCGCAAGATTTCTGCTTTGATTCAATGATTCGACGACGCCGGCGTTTTCGAGAACGGCGAACTGCTGCCAGAATAGCACGTTGATGAAGAACCGCCCGAACATCCAAACTTGCAGCGCAACCAATGCCAGCGCGAGAAATGGCACCAAGAACGAAGATCCGCCAGCGATAATCATGATCGCTATTCCAAACCCAAATAACGTCAGCAGAAAGAAAACGCCGTAGACAAAAATGCAGAGCATCGCTACCCGCGGCCAAAACTTTAAGATCCGTGGGAAAAGCTGGAAGAGCCTTGCCTCGCGACCCGCAGACAACTCCGCCGTGAGAATTTGAATACCGGCGACAAAGACAGGCCACATCGCCAGTCCGAGAAGCAACATGCTAAAGCCGAAGACTGCGACGATGAATGTGCGAAAATCCAGCTCCACATTTGGTGACGCGCCCGATATGGAATTTGCTAGTTGGGCGCAGATCGAGGGCGCGGCGACGATGAGGACAAGACCAAGAAACTGAGGGAACCCTTCGCGATAAATCCGAAACGTTTCGAGGAGGATCTCAGTAAAACTGCGGTGGATCTGTGGCGGCAGCGGAGCCTGATCAGAGTCGGTCGAATGGGTCAGCCGCGGGCTGCTCGCCGCGGCGAGCGCCTCCACAACGAATAAACCAGGAATGTCCCCGGCCGTTGTCCAAAAATCGCTGGCTGCTCGCCGAGCTTCGTTTTCAGGAAGCAGACGGCCCTCCGTCTTCCATTCGCGGAGCGTTTCGATGTCCGCGGGACCGTATTCTTTGTTTTGCACACGAATGAGCCATTGCTGCGCCATCGCTTGATCATCCAGCATCCTGCATCCAGAATCCAGCATCGGGATTTCCGCAATGAAACTCTTGCTGATCGACGGTCATTACTACGTTTATCGCTCGTTTTTTGCCATTCCGAATCTCTCCAACTCGCGCGGCGAACCGACCAACGCCATCTTCGGTTTTACCAAAACGCTTCGTCTCATGCTCAAACACTTGCGGCCAGATCTGGGCGCGGTGGTGTGGGACGAAGGCGTGCCACAAAAGCGAGTGGACCTGCAGCCTGCTTACAAAGAGACGCGCAAAGAGATGCCAACGCCGATGATTCCTCAGCTCGAGTTCATCCAAGAGACGTTGACGCCCTTCCTTGGCTTTAAAAACATTTCGCTGCCGAACACCGAAGCGGACGATTTGATGGGTTGCTACGCCATCGCCGCGTGCCAGCGCCGCGGGATGGAAGTCGTACTCGCCACTAATGACAAGGATTTGTATCAATTGGTCGGACCCTGCGTGAAAGTTTACACGACCGCGAAAGCGGATCTCGCTTCGCCCAGAGATGCGTTCGCCTTGCTGAGCGAAGAGCAGGTCACTGCAAAGTGGGAGGTTTCCCCAAAACTTATCGGTGATGTCCTTGCCTTGACGGGCGATTCGGTGGACAACATCCCCGGCGTTGGCCTGGGTCGCAAAACAGCCGCAACGCTGATTCGCGAGCACGGCAGTCTCGAAGCGCTACTGGCCAATATCGACAAGGTCAAGAATCAGCGCACTCGCGAAAAGCTGGCCAACGCGCATGACCAGATTTTGCAAAACCGAAAAATGGTCGATCTGGATTGCCATTTGGGATTGCCAGTGGCGATCGATGAGCTTCGAATTGAGCCTAATTATCCGAAGCTGATTGCCGCGCTGGAGAAGTGTGAGTTCAAATCGCTGCTTCAGGAGGTGCGCGACGAAGCCGCCCGAACGAATACTGACGTGCAGGGGAGCCTTCTGTAGCGGCGCCTCTGCCTGCCACGTCGTAGCTTTGCGGAGACGGGGTGAAGGCCCCATTTTAATCTTGGCTGGGATCGGTTGTAACGTCCTGAGCCGCCTGAAATTAATGTCAGACACGAATTCTTCGTAAAAAATTCGAACGGGCGGCGCCGTTTGCTGTCGAATTAAATAGGTTAAGGCGATTCGGGCGGTAGCGCGTGTTTTTAGATTCGTTGTTTCTCCTTACCGCGCGT
>WNGB01013637.1_pt1 | contig 10924 bp, 9 predicted proteins | sample 5400681 | NCBI WGS metagenome assembly WNGB01 (sample SAMN13153367, study PRJNA577476) | soil metagenome | isolation source: 115 cm soil or saprolite under grassland replicate 2 | place: USA:California | collected 2016-06-15 | reverse complement strand
GTCCGTACCTGAACTCGGTCCCCGTCGACGGCTCGGCGCCGCGACGCGTCGTGGCCGAAGTGACGGATGGGAGGGCGCACTTCGGCGCTCTCGTGGTCGATGCGGAGCGCGCCTACTGGGCCACGCAGGAGAATCCCCCGGGGATCTGGTACGCGCCGCTCGATGGCGAGCACACGAAAGCCGTCGCAGTGGCGAGCATGCCCGGTAGCGGACTCAGCAAAGAGACGGCTCTGCGTCCGAACGGCGTCGCCGTCGACAAGGCGTACCTTTATTGGTCCGACGAGAATGCGCACGCCATCAAACGCCGCAGCCTTTCGACTCTCGGCAGCGACACGTATGCCGACCTGCTCGTCACCGGCGAGCAGGCTCCACAACGGCTCGCCGTGGATGCGGAGCGGATCTACTGGGTCACCGGCGACGGCCTGTTGCGGTCGCGCGCCAAGGTGGATGGGGCCTGCGAGCCGACGACTCTTGCTTCCAAACAACCGGGCATCTGGTCCATCGTCGTCGATGATCGGTACGTTTACTGGACCAACTGGGTGGAGGGGGGAAGCGTGAACCGCGTACGCAAGAGCGGTGGTGCGGTGGAGGTCCTCGCCACGAACCAGAAGTGGCCGCGGGGCCTCGCGCAGGATTGCGCGACGATCTACTGGACGAACCAGAACAATTGGCAGATCGGGGAGGTGGTGAAAATCGCCAAGTGAACGCCACCTTGACATCGTGCGACCAGCCCGGATAGCTAGGGCTTGGTCGTGGAATCTTCAGGTCTTGACCCGCGACCGGAGCTCGAGCAGTGATCAACGTGGCGGGACTTGTCGCAGGGAGCATCGTCGCGAACAAGTACCGCATCGAGCGGGTTCTTGGCAGCGGCGGCATGGCGGTCGTGGTCGCCGCACACCACCTCGTCTTGAACGAGAAGGTGGCCATCAAGTTCCTCTTGCCGACGATGCTTTCGAATCGAGAGGTCGTCGCCCGCTTTGCGCGAGAAGCTCGGGCCGTCGTCCGAATCAAGAGCGAGCACGTGGCACGCGTGATCGACGTCGGGATGCTCAACGACGGCGCGCCATACATGGTGATGGAGTACCTCGATGGAACCCATCTTGGCGCCTGGCTCAAGGAACGGCACATAGCGCCCGTCGAACAGGCGGTCGAGTTCATTCTTCAAGCTTGCGAAGCGATCGTCGAGGCGCACGCGCTCGGAATCATCCATCGCGATCTCAAGCCCAGCAACTTGTTCGTGACACGACGGGCCGACGGGCTGCTCTCGATCAAGGTGCTGGACTTCGGCATCTCGAAAGTGATGCCGGATACGACAGGCCACGTCGACACCGGGGTGACCGACACCGCGATGATTTTGGGTACGCCGCTGTACATGGCACCCGAGCAGATGATCTCGTCGCGCGACGTCGACACTCGCGCCGACATTTGGGCGCTCGGTGTCGTCTTCTACGAGCTCTTGACGGGGGAAGTGCCGTTCCGCGGCAGTAGCCTCGCGGAGATTTCCTTCAAGATCGCGACCGAGCGACCGCCGCCCCTATGGACGCAGCGGCCCGACGTTCCCGCTAGAATCGAGGCTGCGATACTGAAATGCCTGCAGATGGACCGCGACAAGCGCTTCCGCAACATCGCCGAATTCGCGAGGGCGCTGGCGGATTTCGGACCGCCGAGAACGCAAGTGTCGATCGAGCGGATCACGCGCACCATCGAGCACGCGGGCACCTCGTTTGCCGAGCCGCCCGTCTCTTTGGACTCACCATCCCGTTCGGCGCGCCGCGTCTTCATGATCACCGCCGCGTCGCTGCTCGCGGCGACCTTCGGCTTCGCGTACTGGCGACTCAGCGCGGCTGCCCAGTCCTATGTCGATCAAATCCCCATGGCCCCCGCCCCCGCCAGCGTCGAGCTCGTGACGGCGCCGGCACCCGACGCAGCCGGATCGACGACTGCAGCGCTCGAACACATCCCCGAGCCTCCGACGCACACGAAGATCGCGACGCAACCGCGCACCAATAAAGTGCATCGGATCGATCCACGTGATCCGCCGAGCGTTCCATCCGCTAGCCCGGCTGCCTCGGCACCGACGCCCGTCTCGACGCGCGACCTGGGGGGACGCTTGTGAGACGCTGGGTGTCGATGATGACGTCAGCGCTGCTCTTGTCGCCGCTCTCTTCGACGGCCGCGCCTTCGAGCACTGACAGGGCAACCGCGACGCAACTCTTCGAAGATGCGCAGAAGAGCAGCGCCACCGGCAACTTTCGCGACGCCTGCGTCAAATACGCCGAAAGCCAAAGACTCGACCCGCAGCTCGGCACGCTTTTGCACTTGGCCGATTGCAACGAAAAGGTTGGGCTCATCACAACCGCCTGGACCGATTTCAAAGACGCCATCGAGATTGCCGCGGCGCGCGCCGATCCTCGAGAGGCCATCGCCAGGGCTCGCGTGGCCATGCTCGAACCGAAACTGCCACGGCTCGTCATCGAGGTGCCGGCGCCGGCGCCGGGTGATCTCGAGGTGCAGCGTGACGGCCACGTCGTCGCTCCTGCCGTCTGGGGATCTGCGGTGCCCGTCGATCCCGGCACGCATGTCATCGTGGCCAAGGCCTCGGGGTACAAACCATGGATCACCACGGTTGAGCTCAAAAGCGACGGCGCGATCGTTCGCGTCGCCGTTCGACCGGTCGAAGCAGAAAGAGTGCCTGCTGACGTGCGCAAGTCTCCCGTCGCTTCGCATGGAACGTCACAACGAACCATAGGCTATGTCGTTGGCGGCGTCGGCTTGGCGGGACTCGTCGTCGGGACGGTGTTCTTGGTTCGGCGAGCATCGAAAGTGGACGAGCGCAACAGCGTCGATTGCCCGATGGACACGTGCAGCAGCCAGGACAAGGCGGTTCAGATCGAACAGCTCACCGACCAAGCGCGAACCGCGGCCACGACAGCGACCGTCGGATTCATCGTCGGGGGGGCCGCGATCGCGGCGGGAGGTGTGCTCGTCTTGACGTCGCCTTCGCCGTCGGCCAGCGCCCGTTGGACGGTCCAACCGTGGTTCGCTCGCGCAGGCGCAGGCGCAGCCATCAGCGGTGTTTGGTGAGGAAGGCCCGGGCTTGCCCCGTCGCTTGTCTCGACGATTCGCTCAGCAGTTGCACCCGCCACACGCCGTAATGAGCCACCGTTGCTATTCTCGTAATCGGTACAGGTCCTCGAACCGATCTACGTTACGTGCTTCGTCACCCGATCGCGCAAGAGCGCGTCCCACCGCAGAAGAGCGGCTTGATGCGCATCACCCTCAAACACGCCTACGCCGACGGAACCTTCGCCGTCGACATGGACCCGCGGAGTCATCGTCACCTGCTCGCCGACCGCGGGAAACCCGGCTACTTCTGCCTACGCGCCGCAAGCCGTAACGACCGCTACACGATCGGCCCTTTGCACAGCGTCGGCAGACCGAACACGTTGGAGACGATTCCCGACGCGTTCTGAACCGAGACGAGGAGATCGTTGTTGCTCCGCCCGCCGGCGTTGACGATGCGTCCGGTCTGGAAGGCGCCGCTCCCCTGGCCGGCCAAGATGAAGGGGATGTTCTTCAAATAGTGACCACTGGAGCTGTCGCTCCAGCATTCCATCCCGAGCACGACGGAGCTGTTGAAGAGGGCCGTCTTTCCGTCACTGTCGTCCACCATCTTGAGCGCGGTCAACAGCTGGGCGAATTTTCCGGCGAAGTAGGTCGCCATGACGTTCTGCCCAGCCACGTCGTTGCTGTGCTCGAGCGTGTGGTGCGCCTTGTCGATGCCCTTGGTCGGCCATCTATGGCCGCTCGAGGCGCCCGAAAGCGTGAAGGCCACGACACGGGTGAGATCCCAGGCGAACGCCAATTGGATGAGGGCGATCATCTGGTCGGCGACGGGGGAGAGCTGATCGCAGTCGCTCTTGTTCTGGCCGTTGCCCGTCGGCCGCGTGGACATCGGACACTTCATGGTACCGGGCATCGTCGTGCCGAGGGCGGTCAGCTCGGCGTTCGTCGCCCGTTCGACCTCGCGCCAGCCGTCGACGAGGCCGTCGAGCTTCTGGGCGTGCATCGAGTCCATGCCGAGCGCTCGTTTCGCGTCGGCAATGTCCGCCAACCTGAAGTCGATCAAGCTCTTCTTGCGTTCGAGCGCCGCGCGAAGCTGCGCAGTGTCCGTGCCCGGCTGGTTGGAGTCTTTCGAGCAGATCGCGTTGATACGCTGCATCAAGGTGTCGTAGACCTGACCGGCGTCCTGGATGGGCTCGATGGCGTTGCCGTAGAGTGAATCGCCCGCTTGGCGCTTGCGAAAGGAGATGTACCTCTGGCCGAGTCCGACGTTGTCGGCGTCGGAGTGCGCTCCGGCGCCGATGTGCAGGCTCGAGAAAGGGAGTGCGGCAAGCTCCGGTTTCGTCTTGTAGTGGTTGGCGATCGCGATGTCGATCGACTCGTTGTCCGTGTACGCGTAGTACGAGTCGTTCTTCGAGTAGTGGTAGCTGTTTCCCGTCGTACAGCCGATGAGACCCGCGGCGTGCTCTTCCTGATAGCCGTCGGTCTTGGGCGAGCCCCCGTGGATGCTCATGCCCAGAAACAAGATGAGGTCCTGGGCATGAGCAGCCAGGGCGGCGAGCGGGGCGGGGAAGCTGTTGATCGAAGTCGTGGCGCTGATGGTGGGCGAGTGAAAAGAGGGCCCTTTGAAGAACATCACGAAGCGGGGCGCGCCGGCGAACGAGCCGCCGGCGACGTACCCCATCGATTTTGCGATCGGCGTCAGCAAAAACGCGAGCGGTCCGAAGGTCTTGATGAGATCCCGGCGCGTGAGGCGTCCCTTCTTGCCCATCATGGAGCCTCCGATCGCCGCGAGAAGGACGGCGAGCTCGCCAACGTGCGGAGCATCCCCACAATCTTTTGTCTGTTGTCGTTGGCGAAGTCGAAAAACATCCGCAAAAGGACCGGATCGTCGCCGGGCGTCTCCTCGCGTCCAACGTAGAATCGGAACAGTTGGCGCGTGAAGCACTGCTGGAAGCGCAACGATCGGGTGAATCCTCTCAGCGCTTCGACGGGCGAGCTCGCGCTGAGCTTCCCCTCGTCGAGGAAGTTGACCGTGATGCTCGCGTCGATCGGCACCCCTTCGTCGGTGCTCCTCCACCTTCCGATGGTGTCGAAGTTTTCCTGCATGAACCCGAAAGGATTGATGAACGCGTGGCACCCCGCGCACCGAGGCTGCACCGTGACGGTCTCGACCCGCTGTCGTTCGGTCGCGCCGGAGGTAGGGGCAATGGTGGTGTCGACGTCGGGCGGTGGGGTCCCCAGGGGCAAGCACATCACCTTGCGGGTGAAGAAAACCCCGCGCTTCACCAGCCGCGTCGTCGTCGGTCCGGAGTGCGAGGCGAGCACGGCGGGCTGCGTGAAGATCCCGAGTCTCTTCGCCGGATCGAGATCCACGAGCGTGGGGGAGGACGGGGGAGTCATGTCGTAGAGGAAAGCGCCCGCCCGGGAGATGAACGACTGCGTCGACTCGGTAACATCCTTCAACGTCGGTACCGGCGTCGAAAGTTGACGATCGAGAAACGCCTTGGTCTCGCTGACGACGGCGCCGGCCACCTCGGGAGTGAACTCGGGAAAGATGCTGCTCGCGATGGTGAACTCGTCGGGTTCTTTGACCTCGAGCCACGCCACGAAAAACCGGAGTAGCTTGGCGCGTGCCTCTTGCGTCGCGAGGACTCGGTCGATGGTCGCCTGCAAGAGGTCGGGCGTCTCGAGGTAGGCTTTCGGCGTCGCCGAAGAGAGCCCGACGGTTTCGGGCGGCGCGTCCGCGAGCGTGTACGTGATGTGCGCGAGCTCTTGGGCCGGCATCATGAGCCCCGCCGCGTCGGTCAGCACCTCGTCGCGAAAAACGTAGTTGGGCGACGTCAGCGTGACGTCGACCAGATCGGCCGTGGCGTCGGCGCGACCGACCTTGGCGACGCTGGTCACGAAGAAATCGCCGTACCGCGCTAACCTTTCGTCGGATACGACGCCGCGGAACGCCCTGCGCACGAATTTCTTGGCTTGTTCCGCGAGGCACGCCGGAGAATCGGAGCTCGCCGAGCAATCGATGACGCTCTCTGGCTTGGCGCGCACGCTCGCGGCAATCTGCGCAGCCCAATTCGTGTACGGCGTGAAGTTGGCGGCGTTGAAGCTCAGATTGTCGGCATACTCGTAGTTGGTCTGCAGGGGGTCGCGCGGCATCGGCGCCGCCGCCGTAGCACCCGAATGCGCGGGCAGAAGCGTTTTCGTCGTGATATCGAGCTGGGTGCGCGTCAGCCGGAACATCCTCTTGGGAGCAGAGATCGCTGTCCTGCCGGAAAAATACTGCGTCGCAATGGCGTAGAGCGATGGATTGGCCGTCTGCCTCGCGGGGTCCCCCGGAGAGCTGCCGGCACCGGTCGGAGCGGGGTCGCCGATCGTGCCTTCGCACCCCGTGCCGAGCGCGGCAAGTACGACGAACGTGTGGCCGACCACTGTCACTCGGCGCATGGCGCTCCTCCCTCGGGGGAAAGTCTGGTTCTCCCCTCGTAGTGGCACCGAGCTCGGCAAAGGTGGTCAGCCGCTCGCGCCTTTTTTCGGACTTACCGTTACTCCGACAGACTTTGGCAGCAGCAGATCACGATCGGCAATTGCCAGGAATTGCCACGTAACATCCGGCGAGGCCGGCGGACTCACGCCCTCTGTCGGAAACGCCGCGAGGTAGTGCCAGTCCGCTTTCCGAAGCAAAGTTGCGCCTGTCCGGTCAGCTCGAGTGGGCATAACGCTACTCCGATGATCGATCTGGTAGCGAGAAGCTGTTGGCGTAGTGCTAAGGCTGCTCCGACAGACTTTGGCAGCAGCGAGAAATCTGTTGGAGCAGTGCTATCGGCGAGCTTATGGGCAGCCGACGCGGAACGCGTCGAGGTCCGTGTTTCGTTTGATGATCGCGGACAGACCCAATGTTTTGGCCGCGGGGCACACTTCGCCGACCCTGCTCGCGTCGCCGAACTCGACCAAGAATGCAGCCTTTCCCGATTCGAGGAAGGGGGACGCCGGGTCGCAGCTCGTCGTGAGACAGCTCCAGACGACCGTCCAGTCGAAATCGGCGACGAGGTCCTGACTCAGCGACCGATCGCCGTCGACGAGACCCATGGAGAGTCCGAGTCCGTGGCTGATGCTCGCCAGCCAGCGATCATAGGCCAGTTGATCGGCGCGGGTGAAGTCGAACCCCGTCGTCGTTTGGAACGCGGCGAGCCCGCTCGGGTGAAGGCCGTCGCAGCCGACGTCGGCGGCGTGAGCCAGGCGAGCCTGCATGATGGATCGCACCGTCTCGTTGCGGATGTCGATCCATGTCTCGCTCGGATAACCCTGCACCGGTCCGCCAAGCGCGCTCGCGGGGAATTGCGCCGCATCGGCGCGAAAGGGCTCCATCGAACCGGCGCTGAAATAGCAGATGACGATCCGGCCCGCGGCGTGCAGCGCCTGGATGACCGATGGAGGCGTTTCGACATCGGCCGTGTACACCTGGACGTCGACACTCGTGTCGAGCGTTCCCGAGAGTTGAATTTGCCACGTGCTCATCTGTGGTGGCCTCGGGCGAGGCGTGGCGGCGTCGTCGGAGACCGCGGCGTCGGGAAGAGATACGAGCAGATTGCCTTGTGTCCCCGAGCACCCGCACATCGTCATCGCGCCCGCGAGCAGCGCGCCGGCCGCGATGGTTTGGTCAGGTAGACGTTCGGAACGGCTCGGGTTTGTCCGGCTCGGCGGGACTTGGAATGAACGTTCCCTGCGCATGTTTGTGTTACTCGGCGCGGGCCTTCGGCCCCGCCTGCGTTTGTGTTACTCGACGCGGGCCTTCGGCCCCGCCTGCGTTGCTCGATTCGGCCGCGCAAGCTTACCAGATCCATCCACCCCTGAGCCGTAGGGCCCCGATCGCCAGCGCACGACCTTTGACCAGGTTTTGGGGTCTCAGGTGCACTAGTAAGTATCGTGTCAGCGAATTCGAGCGCCGGCTGGAAGGTCGAGCACCGGCTCGGCCGCTCGCGATCGTTCAGGCTGGCACCCAGGCTGCGCAACATGTCAAATTGCGAGGTGTTGAGCGAGAAGGCGCTGCGCCACCTCGGGGTCGTCGAGGAAGGCAAAACAGAGCCAGGCGTCCCCCCTGGCGATCTCGCTATCGAGCCCCGAGAGCCGGCTTCTCGAGACGTTCCCACGAGCGGGGGAGGCGTCGATGCGCTCCAACTCGAGTTCGACCAGGTCTTCCGCCGGTACGCGCCGTACGTCGGCGCCATCGTGCTCCAGCTCATCGGTCGTGCCGCGGACGTCGACGACGTCGTGCAGGACGTGTTCATTCAGGCGCATCGGGGGCTGGTGAAGCTGCGCGATCCGGCGGCCGTGCGACCTTGGCTCCGCCGCATCGCCGTGCGAAGAGCGCGGCGCTGGCTGCGAACGCGGTGGGTGCGCCGGTGGTTCGGGGACTCGGACGTCGAGCCGCACTTGGAGCCTGACTCGTGCGCGACCCCCGAAGAGCGAGCGCAGATTGCCTCCGTGTACCGAAGGCTCGAGCAGATGCCTCGGGACGATCGGGTCGTATGGGTACTGCGGCACGTGGAGGAGGAGACCCTCGAGTCGATCGCCGAGCTTGTCGGCTGCTCGGTTTCGACCGTCCAACGGCGGCTGCGTGCCGCGCAAGCCAGCATGGGGGAAATCCGATGAGCCACGAAAAACCCGCGCCCGATCTACCGAAGCTCCGGCTGAACTGGGATGCGCAAAGAACCGAACGCCTGCTCGGGCGGGTCCATGCTCGATTGGACGGGCGCCGGCGAGCTTGGCGCGTTGCGCTCGCCGTCGGTACGTTGGCTTCGGCGGTCGCCGTCATCGTCGCGGTTCGGTGGACGCACGTTCGTTCGAGCGCGCCCGTGTCGACCGATTCGGCGATGCAGGTGCTCCGCAATCCGATCACGCTTCGTGAGGGGTCCGAGATCGCGCTCGGCCCCGCCCATTCCGAGGTGCGCGTTCTCGAAGAGAGCCCTTCGCGCGTCCGCGTCGATGTCGTCAAAGGGTCAGGCCGGTACTCGGTCGTTCCCAATGCCGAGAGGACGTTCGAAGTCCGCTCGGGCTTGGTGACGGTCACCGTCGTCGGCACGGAATTCGTGGTGGAGCAACGAGGGGAGGAGACTTGGGTGGAGGTGTCCCGCGGCAAGGTGCGCGTGTCCTGGGGCTCGGAGCAAACCTTCCTCGGCGCGGGCGAGAGCGGGATCTTTCCACGACCGAGCGTGACGACGGAAAGTCCCGCGTCCGCGGCGCCCAATCTTGCGGAGGCAGCGTCGGGCGAACGCCCCGAGGTGGATCTCCGTAGTGCGTCACCTGCGCAGGCGACGCAGGTCTATCGGTCGCGCGTCGCTCGCCACGACTACCACGGCGCCTACGCCGTGCTCGCGCACCATCCATCGCTCGCCGGCGACACGGTCGAAGAGCTCCTCACGGCGGCCGACGTGGCGCGGCTCTCCGATCACCCGGCGGAGGCATTGCCGTACCTGCAGCGGGTCATCCGCGAGCATCCGCGCGACGAGCGCGGGCCGATGGCCGCGTTCACCCTGGGCAGGACGCTGAGCGGGCTCGGACGGACGCAGGAAGCCATGGTCATGTTCGGTCGCGTGCGCACGAGCTGGCCACGGAGCCCACTCGCGGAAGACGCCCTTTTGCGCCAAGCGGAGGCGGCTTCGCAGATCGGCGATCTGGTCACCGCGCGGCGGCTCGCCGAGCAATACGATCGCGACTACCCGAACGGCCGTCGCCGTTCGGACGTGCGCCGCTACGCGCGGCTGGAATAGGGAGCGCGACCGCTGCCGATCACACCGATGCGAAGGGTCATCGCTCGAACGCTCGTCGCCGTCGTCTTGGCCGCCTTCCACGCGCATGCGCAATCCGCTCCGATCCAGCCCACCTTCCGGACGCAAGTGGCCAACTGTCCCGAGGAGCTCGCCAGGCGCCTGCCCGCGGTCGTGAAGCTCGAGATCGACGTCCTTCTGCGCGAGCGCGCTCTAGCCTCCGCGCCGCCCGAGGCCGTTGCCATTCGCTGCGACGACGGGATCGCGGGCATCGAGGTGACCATCGGGGGCGTGAGTCGCCGCGCGACGATCGATCTGAGTGACCTCGCGTCCGACCACCGCGCCCGCGCGCTGGCGCTCGCCGTCGCGGAGCTCGCGCATTCGATGCATAATCAGGGGATCGGGGCCTTTGCGCCGGCGAGCCCTCCTGATTCAGCCGCCGCGATCGTGCCGGAAGAACCCGAACGCGCTGCTCCGCCGGGGGCCAAGCGTTCGCCGCCACGACCAACGCTGCTTCTCGGTGGTCTCGGAGAGCTCGTCGGGAAACCAGCAGCGCTCCTTCTCGGCGCGCGGCTCGAGCTTCTCTATCCTGCCGGCAGCGTCGTCGTCCCTGCAGTGACGATCGATGGCGCCATCGGCACGATCCAAACGCAATCGGCCTCCGTCGCGGTAAAAGCGGCCTCGGTGGCTGTCCACCTCTATTTGGGAACGAACACCGGCAAGGTGCGCTGGGATCTCGGACCAGGGGCCAGCTTCGGCTGGATCCACCTCGCCGGCCTACCCGACGCGGGTGTGGCGCTCGCGGGTCGCTCGCTCGCGGCGGCCTGGGGCGGGCCCGAGATTCGTGGTCGCATCGCGTACCTTGCGGTGGCGGGGGCGAGCGCCGGGGCCGGTGTCGAGCCGTTTCGATCGCCGACGATTGCGTTCGAGCTCGCCGCGGGTCTCGTCGCTCTGCCCGTTCGTGGAATGCTCGACGACACCCGGCACGTTTACTCGGTCGAGGGACCTTGGGCCTCCGCCTGCGTCGAGGTGGGGCTCGGGCTCTAATGGGCCTCACCTGCGTTATGAACACAGCCTAGGTTTCCAGTAAC
>WNGB01013633.1_pt1 | contig 10925 bp, 11 predicted proteins | sample 5400681 | NCBI WGS metagenome assembly WNGB01 (sample SAMN13153367, study PRJNA577476) | soil metagenome | isolation source: 115 cm soil or saprolite under grassland replicate 2 | place: USA:California | collected 2016-06-15 | reverse complement strand
CGCGGCAGGCCAACTCTTCGACGATGGGGACGAATATGGCGATTGCGATCGCACTCGCGACGAAGGCGTCCACGCGCGTGGGATCCCAGAACATCGGCACAGCCTGCTCGCGCTGGCCGTGCCCCAGCGCGATCTCCTCGACGAACGACGCCGCGTAGGTCGCGGCGAGGGCGCCGCCGGCGACGCGCCACGACGCCGGCCACGACGGCGGACGTCGCAGCGCGAACGTCTCGCGGAAAGGCAAACCGCGCGCGATGAGCAGCAGGAGAACGAGGATGACGCCGTCGAACGCGAAGGTGAAGATCGCGGTCGACCAGCGGAAGAAGAGATCGGGCACCGCGGCATCGCCGTCACCGGCGAAGCGCGCCCCATAGCTGACTGCGGCGATCGCCGCGATCACGATGATCCACGCGGCGAGCCGCCGACCGTCGCGCGGCGTGTTCAGGCCGTGGCGGCCATCGCGCGGAGCGGGGCCAGCAGCTCCAGCGCGCGATCCATCTCCTCGAGCGTGTTGAAGTAGTGCGGTGAGAGTCGCACGAGCCCCAGGGGTAGGGGCCCCTGTTCAGCGAGCGGAGCGAGCGAGCGGCTGTCGCAGATGACGCCCTGCGCGCGCAGCGTATCGACGACGCGCTGCGGCTCGGGATGCTCGAGCGTGACGATCGCGGTGCGTTCCGCGGCCGCGAGCGGACACCGCACGCTCCAGCCCTGCGCGATCGCACCGTCGACGAGACGCTGCGACAGGAGCATGTGGCGCGCGCGCACCGTCGAGACGCCGATCCGGTCGAGGAGCTCGAGGCCGGCGCGCGCCGCGTAGATCGCGGCGACGGCCGGTGTTCCGTACTCGAACCGGCGCGCGCCGGTGCCATAGGCGAGATGCTCGACATCGAACGCGAACGGATCCATCACGCCCCACCAGCCGACCGCGCTCGGGCGGGCGCGCTCGGCGACCTCGCGCCGCGCGTACAGGAACGCGATACCCGGACCGCCCATGAGCCACTTCAGCGTCCCGCCGACGAGGTAGTCGACACCAGACGCGCGAACGTCGAACGGGAACGCGCCGATCGACTGATAGGCATCGACGACGAGGACGGCGCCCCTGCGGTGGCAGATCTCCGCCAGCGCCCTCACGTCCTGGATCCATCCGGTCGTGAAGTACACATGCCCGGTACACACGGCGGCGGTGCTCTCGTCCACCGCGCGCTCGAACAGCTCGAGCGGAACCCGCACGCGATCGGGGCTGCGCACGAACTCCACGCGCGCGCCGCGGCCGGCGACTGCGTGGAAGGCGTGACCGTCCGTCGGGAAATCAAGGTCCGCAACGACGACCTTCGGCCGCTTCGCGTAGTCCAGCGTGCTCGCGATGCCGACGAGCCCCGCGGATACGTTCGGCAGGGTCGCGACCTCGTCGCGTGTGGCGCCGAGCACGCCGGCGATGCCGTCGCGGAGTGCCTCGTACTCGCCGATCCAGTGGTCGTACCATGCGCGTCCGCCGAGGTCGGTCCACTCTCGCGCGAAGCGCTCGATGCGCTCGCGGCCGGAGCGATGGAGTGGCGTGAGCGAGCAGTTGTTGAGGTATACGAGGTCGCGCGTGATCGGGAATTCCTCGCGCCAGCGGCGCTCCTGGTCGTTCACGGCGTCAGCCTAATGGCCCGGAGGTGGCTGCCAGAGCTCGATCCGGTTGCCCTCGGGATCGGTGATCCAACCGAAGCGGCCCTGCGCGGTCTCCGACACGCGATCGTCGACGGTCACGCCCTCGGCCCGCAACGCCGCCAGCACGCTGTCGAGATCGACGACGCGATAGTTGACCATCGCCCGCTGCGACGTGGCGCCCAGGTAATCGGTCGTGTCGTCGAAGATCGCCCAGACCGTCTCGCCGGCACGGGATGCGTCATCGTGCTCGCGCCAGCGGAACACCGCCCAGTGTTCCTCTTTGACGTCGATGTCGAGATGGCGGGCGGTACCACTCGACGAGGCCCGCGCGGTCGCGTGCTTTGAAGAACACGCCGTCGATGCCCGTAACGCGTGGCACCGCGGTCACCACCCGATCGCGTAGCTCTCGCGCCGCGGGTCGGCTCCGCCCTCCAGCGTGCCCGGCTCGAGCCGGCGGATCGCGCACACCCCCGCGGCCGCCGGCGTGAAATCCGGCAGGTCGCGGATGACGTGACCGAGCGACGCGAGACGGTCGCGGACGTCCCGAGCGACGCGGCCCTCGACGGTGAGCACGCCGGGGTCGTACGCGTGCGGATGGAAGCTCCATGGGAACGACCGCGAGATGACACGTGGCGCTTCGATCGCGGCCTGCAGGTTCATCTCGAAATCGACGACGTTGCAGACGGTCTGCACCATCGCCTGGCACTGTGCGTCCTCTCCCGGGCAGCCGAACGGCATGAGCGCGCGGCCGTCCCGCATCAGCAGCGCCGGATTCGGTGTGAGCCGGGGCCGCTTGCGCGGCGCGATCGCGGACGGGTGCCCCGGCGTCGTCCACAGCTGCGCGCCACGAGTGCTGACGATGATGCCGAGACCCTCGACGAGCGGCGACCCGAGACCGGGATCGGACGGTGTGGCCGAGAACGCGTTCCCGTCGGCGTCCATCGCGCAGCAGTACGAGGTGTCCGGCGCGCCGACACCGCTCGCGGCGCGCGGCACGTAACCGGGCGCTCCGGTGCGACCTTCATACGGCCACGGGTCGCCGACCGGCGGAAGCTCGGGACATGCGCGGTCGTCGCGGATGAGATCGCGCCGTTCCTGCGCGTAGCCCTTGTCGAGCAGTCCGCGTATCGGCACATCGACCTGGTCGGGGTCGCCGAAGAAGCCTTCACGGTCGGCGGCCGCGAGCTTGAACGCCTCGGTGTACGTATGGAGGAACGCGACCGATCCGGGACCCATCGACCCGACGTCGTAGCTCTCGAGCAGGTTCAGCGTCATGGGCACCAGCGGCCCCTGCGACCACGGGCCGCAGGCGTAGACGTCGATGCCCCGATACGTGGTGTGCACCGGAGGCGCGATCGTCACGTGATAGTCCGCGATATCTCGCGACGTGACCATTCCGCCGAGCAGCTGCTGAGAACGATCGATCTGAGCTGCGACGTGGCCGGTATAGATCACGTCGCGCGCCGCCATGATCGCACCGGCGCGACCGAGCCCAGACCGCGAACGCTCGACCTGCACCAGCAGCCGGAAGAGCGACGCGAGATCTCGCTGGATGAGCAGCTCGCCCACCCGGGGCGCGCGCCCACCCGGCAGGAACACCGCTGCGCTCGTCGGCCATTGACGCAGACGCTCCTCGAGCATCGCGATCGCGCGGGCCAGACGCGGATACACGGGAAACCCTTCGGCAAGCTCGATGTTGGGCGCGAGGACTTCTTCGAGGGTGAGCGTGCCGTGGCGCGCGAGTGCCGTGAGCCACGCATCGGCGGCCGCGGGCGTGACGGAGCGCGGGATGCCGATCGGCATGTCGTCGCCGTATCGCTGACGGTAATCGTCAAGGCTGAACTTCGCGGGCCAGCGTCCCAGCCCGTCGATCGTCTCCGGTCCATCCATGCCGGGACGAAAGAGGATGATCGGCGCCACTCCGCCGAAGTCGGTGAGATGCCGCTCGAGGACGTTGAGCGCGATGCCCGCGGCCACCCCGGCGTCGATCGCATTGCCGCCGCGTTCGAACATCCGGGCGCCCGCCTGCGACGCGAGGTAGTGGCTCGAGCTCACCATCCACCGCTTACCGAGGACCGCGGGCCGGCCCTGCGTCACGCCGATGGCGGGGACGGTGTTCTCGACGGGGGTCTCCGGCATCACGCGAACGATAATCTTTCGCGTGTGGTCCGGATCATCGCGTGGCGCGTGCCACCCTACGACAACGGCTGTTACCTCATCGTCGACTCGCGGAGCGAGGCCATCGTCATCGATCCGTCGATGGGCGAGCGCCAGGTCATGGGTGCGATCCGCGAGGGGGGACTGCGTTTGGTCGAGATCCTCAACACCCATGGGCATCCCGACCACGTCTTCGGTAACGCGGCGGTGAAGGAGGCGACACGCGCTCGCCTCGCGATCCACCGCCTCGACGAGTACCGGCTCGGACCCGGCCGCCCGCCGACGACGTTCGAAGTTCCGCCCTGCCGGGCCGACGATCTCTTCGATGAAGGGCAGCTCCGCTACCTGGGCGACGTCGAGCTGAATGCACTGCACACGCCTGGGCACACGGAGGGTTCGACGTGCTTCTACCTGGGAAGGGAGGGCGTCCTTTTCTCCGGCGACTTGCTGTTCCAGGGGAACATCGGACGCACCGATCTGCCCGGCGGCGACCCGGCCGCCATGGCCGACAGCCTCTCGCGGATCGCTACCTCCCTGCCGGCGAGCACGCGCGTGTACCCGGGTCACGGTCCGGAGACGACGATCGGCGCGGAGATCGCGACACTCCGCGGCCTGCGCGACGTTGGCGTGCTCCCCAGCCTGCGGCTGATCGAGCCACTCACGTCGTAGCCGGCAGGCTCGCGGACCGAGGGCGTCGGCGTACGATTCGCGCCCTACGAGGGGAGGCGGAACGATGGACGTCAACTTCGGGGTGAACTATCTCGCGGTCGTCGTCGCCACGATCGCGGCGGTCCTGATCGGCATCGTGTACTACGGCATCGCCGGGTTCGGCGAGCGTCTCGCCAGGCTGAATGGCATGACGCCGCGCACCGGCCCGCCCTCGCCGATGCAGTTCGCGGTCGGCATCGTGGTCGGGCTGGTGAACGCGTGGGTGCTCGCGCTGCTGTCGCTGAATCTCGGTGGCACGTCGATCGCGGACGGTGTTCTGCTCGGCGTGCTGGTGTGGCTCGGGTTCGGCGCGACGCTCAAGGCGGCGCAGGTGGTCTTCGAGGGACGGTCCTGGAACACGTGGCTCATCAGCGGCGCGCACGACCTGCTCATTCAGATCGTGATGGCCGCGATCGTCACCGTTTGGCGTTAGCCTCGGCCGCGCGAGAGCACGCTAGGACACGCTCACTCCGCGACGCCGACGATGTTGAAGCCGTTGTCGGCGAAGATCGTCGCGCCCGTGACGGAGCGCGACCAGTCGGAGGCGAGGAACACCGCGACGTTGCCCACCTCTTCCTGTGTGATGTTGCGTCGGAGCGGTGCCTTCGCCTCCATGATGTCGCGCGCGGTCGAGATCCCTCGGACCGCGCTCGCCGAGAGCGTCTTCAATGGGCCGGCGGAGATCACGTTCACTCGCACGTTCGACGGCCCAAGATCCACGGCGAGATAGCGCACGCAGGTCTCGAGCGCCGCCTTCGCCACAGCCATCGAGTTGTAGCTCGGGACCACGCGCTCGACAGCGTTGAAGGTGAGCGCCATGACGGCACCGCCGCCGGCCTTGGCGAAGAGCGGAAGGGCCGCGCGCGAGAGTGAGACGAGCGTATACGCGCTCACATCGACCGCGGTCAGGACGCCCTCGCGCGAGATCTCGTGGAACCGACCGCGCAGATCCTCCACGGGCGCGAAGGCGATGGAGTGCACGAGGATGTCGAGGCCGTCCCAGCGGCGATCGACCTCACCCATGAGCGCCGCGACCTCCTCGGGCTTGGCCGCGTCGCACGCCAAGACGGGCATCCCCTCGTGGTCGGGCAGCGTGTCGACGAGCTTGGTGACGTTGTCCTTGAAGCGGTCACCCAGGTAGGTGAACGCGAGACGGGCGCCCTCACGCTGGAAACAGGTCGCGATCCCCCAAGCGATGCTCCGCGAATTCCCGACGCCCACGATGAGCGCGCGCTTTCCTTCGAGCAGACCCATCCCGATCACCTCCGCGTTCCGCGCATCATCCCAGAACGAGAGCCGGCACGCATCGCGATTTGGCTACATTTCGCTTGCATCCAAGTCCGCGCGGGTGAGCTCCATGAGGTAATGCTCCGGCTCGCGCGCGTCGGGCTCGAGATACATCTTGAGGTAACGAAAGCCCGCCTTCTCGTACGCGCGGATCGCCTCGACGTTGCTGCGCGAGGGCCCGATGACACAGAGCGCGACGCCGTATCGCGGAAAAGCAACGTCGCGAAGGAATGCGCGGATGAGCGCCGGCCCGTGACCGTGACCGATGAGCTCGGGCTCGCCGATGAAGAGATCGATCCCGATGGCCGGCCGCGCGAGCGCGAGCATCGCGGCGTACTCGGGATGGTCATCGATGCGGTAGCTCTGGATCTGGCCGATCGGACGCCCGTCGAGCTCGACCACGAAGTAGTCCGTCGGGTCATCGCCACGCATCGCAGTTCGGTGGTCCGCGATCGTGTCGTCCGGATACGTCTCGCTGGGCACGTCGTCGTACCAGCGCCGGACGTGCGGTCTCATGAGCCAGGTGCGGATGAGCTTGAGATCGTCCTCGCGAAGCGGCTTGAAGGTGTAGCCGGGCGCGGCTAGTTCCAGCGCCCGCGGCGCTCGTCGTCGTCCACCCGCCGGCCGCGCCAGTACTTGAGATCGCCGCCACCGGCGCGCGGTCGTCCGAGATCCTCCGTGACGACGAGGACGCCGATCGCGAGTGCGGCCGGGATGACCACCTGGATCGGTCCGATCGCGAGACCCCAGGTGAGCGTCTGGCCGACCGCCCATGCGGCGCAGATGAGGCCGAAGCGCAGGATCGCCGCCTGTCCGCGCGTCATACCGGCGCCAGGCGCTGCACGAACGAGGCCTGCCGTGCCCACTCGCCGCACTGCGAGAGCTCTTCGCGCGTCACCCACTCGCTCCTCACGGCCAGACGAAGCTCGTCGCGCAGGGTCGTCTGCAGTATCTCGGGGCCGTCGGTGTTGAAGCTGAAGCGCACCTTGTGTTTCTTGAACGTCGCGATGTAACGACCCAGCTCGTCCGCATCCTTCACCACCTGAGTGTGCAGGTTCGAGCTTGGACAGATCTCGAGCAGCACCCCGCGTTCCGCGAGTCGCTTGCACAGCGCGGAATTCTCCGCGGCGTGGATGCCGTGACCCACGCGCTCGGGCTGGAGATGCTCGAGGACCTCGTCCACCGATCGCCAGTCCTCGTCCTCACCGGCATGCACGGTCAGGCCGAGGTCGGCACGGCGCGCCTTCTGGAAGAGCGCGGCGTAGTCCCGGTACTGAAAATCGGCGTGTGCCGGACCAGCGATGTCGATCCCCACAACCCCGCGATGCCGGTAGGCGATGGCCTTGTCGACGATGATCTCGTTGAGCGCGTATGTGAAGGTGCGGTCGAGGCAGAAGATGAGGCCCGCGCGCACCGGGTACTCGAGGCGCGCGCGGTCGAGACCGCGGATCGACGCCATGATGATGTGGTCGAGGTCCTGCTCGCCGCCGCGGTTGCGCTTCATCGGGTTGTAGCGAAGCTCGAGTGTGGTGATGTTCGCCTTGCGGTAGGCGCCACCCACGACCGCGTAGACCGACTCCTCGACCGCGAGCGGGCTTGACTGGATCAGCTCGGTCCAACGATAGAGCGCGAGGAAGTCGTCGAACGACTTGCGCTCTTTCTTCCCGACGGTGATGAGGTCGACGAACTCCCAGTAGTCCTTCGTCGGAAGTCGGATGCCCTGTTTCGCCGCGATGCCCCACATCGCCGCGGGATCGACCGAGCCGCCGAGGTGGACATGGAGCTCCGTGAGCTCATCGCCGAGTGGGTGCGGCACTTACCGAGCGACGCGCGGCTCAGGGGGAGGGGCCCCCGTCAGCGAGCGGAGGCGAGCGTGCGCGAGGAGCGAGTCCACCAGTCCTGAGCCTGTCTCCGCGGCGCAGCCGCGAGACTCAGCCGGATGCGGCGTTGCTTAGCTTCCCTGCTCGCGTGTCGGCGGGCGGCGCACTCTCCGTCGGCGTCGTGGCGCCGCCGGACGGCCCTCGGGATGCTCGCGCCAGATCACATGCCCATCGTCGTCGGGCGAGGCGACTCGGACCAGACGATCCCACACCTCCGCCCGCCGAAGCTCTTCCTCGGCCGATTGGCGAGAGACCTCACGCTCGAGCATCACGTCGCAGTCGTAGGGCGATCCGATGACCCGCCAGCCGTTCTCGGTCAGGTGATCGACCAGCCACGCGATCTCGGTCAGCCGTTTCGGCTGCTCTGCGACGTACTCGCGCAGCCAGGCGGAGTAGGTGCGCTTGCGCGTGCCGGGGTCCTCGCGATCCAGCTCGTCGCGGACGGTCCCGAAGACATGGATGAGGATGTAGTTCGGACCGGCCACGGGAGAAGTCTAGGGGCTAACCCCGCTCCTCAACGAAGCGGTAGCCACCATCGGAGTCCTTCGCGATGACGACGAGCGCGCCGCTCTTGAAGCCCGCCTGCCCCTTCAGCGCCGAGCAGATCAGGTGATAGTGCTCGTGCTCCGGCGGAACGCAGCTGCAGTTCTCGGACTTGATCTCCGCATCGAATCGGCGCGCGCCGATACGCAGAGCGACGCGCTCGCCGGGATTCGGAAAGAGTTTCCAAGCATCCTTGGTGATCAGGATCCTGGCTTTGCGGACATCTTCGGAGCTGAGGCGGTGTCGGTAGGTCGATCGAGAAACACTCATCGGTACGTCTATTTTCGCACGAAAACGCTCCGCGCGCGGACCGGCCGTGCGGCCCCCCGTTCGGCCCATTTTCGGCCGCTTGTGCTAGGCGAAAGCCGCCGGATCGTCCAAGAAACGCGCGATGTGGACCACCGGCACGCGCGACCCGGCCGCCCGCAGGCCCGCGACGATCTGCAGAATGCAGCCCGGATTCGCGCTCACGACGACGTCCGGCCGTACGGCCAGGATCGCCGCGACCTTCTGCCGTTGGAGCTCCGCCGATATCTCCGGTTGCGTGAGGTTGTAGATGCCGGCGCTACCGCAGCAGCGCTCGGGCTCTGCGATCCCGACCACGGTGACGCCCTCGATCGCGCGTAGTAATGCACGCGGCTGCGCGCGGACGCGTTGGCCATGCGCGAGATGGCAGGCGTCCTGGTAGACGACGCGTAGCGGACGCGGGACCCGGTCCGGCCGCGGCCGCGCGAGCTCGGTCACATCGCGAACGCGTGCCGCGAAAGCACGCGCGCGCGGTCCCCACGCCTGGTCGTCGCGCAGTACGTCGCCATAGGCCTTGAGATGCGCACCGCATCCGGCGGCATTCACGACGATCGGAACGTCTCCCCCGGGGAACGCATCGATGTTGTGACGGGCGAGCTCCCGCGCCCGCTCTCCATCGCCGGCGTGCGCATGCAGGGCGCCGCAGCAGACCTGCTCGATCGGCGAGCTGACGCGGTGCCCGTCGCGCTCGAGGACGCGCACCGTCGCGCGCTCGGTCTCGCCGAAGGCCTCGCGCATGACACAGCCGGCGAACAGGCACACGTCCGCGTCGGCGCGCTGGGCGGGCTCGAATGGCGCGCCCTCGGCGCGCGGCGCGAGCGCGCTGAGCCACGCGAGCCGGCGTGGTCCGATCCGCCGCGCGAGCGAGGCGAGGCCGCTGCGGACGACGAGGTCGGTGAGCTTCGTCGCGACGGCCAGCCGCCGCTGGCGCGCGATCGTGTCGAGGCCGATCCGGCGTACCGCGCGCGCGATGGGGTTCTCTTCGCGGCGCTCCGCGAGCACCTCGCGCGCACCCTCCATGATGCGGCCGAACGGGACGCCCGACGGACAGGCCGTCTCACAGGCGCGACAGACCAGGCACGCATTGAGATGTCCGCTGAGCGTTGGCGTGGGCGCGGCCGGAGACGACACGAGGTCCCGGACCAGCTGGATGCGTCCGCGCGGCGAGTCCGCTTCCTCACCGAGGATGCGGTACGTGGGGCAATCGTTGAGACACAGCCCGCACGAGATGCACGTGGCGAGATCTTCAGAGCGGACGTGGGTGGAGAGCGAAGCGATACACCCTAGGATACGTTCGCGATGGCGACGACGACGCGCACGCTCGCGGATCGTCTCCGCGAGATCATTCCCGCCGACCGCGTCATCGACGATCCCGTGACGCTGCTCCCCTACGCGTACGACGCGTCGTTCTGGTCGCTGCGCCAGCAGCGCCTGCCCGACGTCGTCGTCGTGCCACGGTCGACCGCGGAGGTCGCCGCTGTGGTGCGTTTTGCCGATACGACGGGCACCCCGGTCGTGCCGCGCGGCGCGGGGACCGGTCAGACCGGGGGCGCGATCGCCGCGCACGGCGGCATCGTCATGTCGTTCGCGCGGATGCGCGAGATCCTCGAGATCGACCGGCCCAACCTTCAGGCCGTCGTCGAACCCGGGATCGTCTTCGCCGATCTTCAGGACGCGCTCCGGCCGCACGGACTGTTCTTTCCTCCCGACCCGGGAAGTGGCCGCGCCTGCACCCTCGGGGGCATGGCCGCGAACAACGCGAGCGGTCCCCACGCGGTCCGCTGGGGAACGACCTCTGCGTATGTGCTCGGCGCAGAGGTCGTGCTCGCGGACGGTCGGGTCGTCACGACCGGCGGGGTGCGCTCGAAAGCGCTGAAGTCGTCGAGCGGCATCGACCTCACGAAGCTCTTCGTCGGCTCGGAGGGGACGCTCGGCATCATCACCCGGCTCCGTCTGCGCGTGCAACCGCGACCGCCCGCGCGTGGAGTCGTCCTCGCCGCCTACGCCGCGCTCGAGGACACCGTCGCCTCGCTCGACGACCTCTTCGGGGCCGGCGTGCTGCCCTCCACCGCGGAGTTGCTGGATCGCAGCGCTGTCGACGCGCTGCAGCGTTGGAAGCCCGAGCTCGGCCTTCCCGAGGGCGAGGCCGTCCTGTTCATCGAGGTCGAAGGCACGCCCGACCACGTCGCGTCATCGGTGCGCTACGTCGACGGCATCGTGCGGCGGCGCGCCACGGTCACGACGTTCGCCGAGGCCGAGGCCGACATCGCCCGGCTGTGGGCCGCTCGCAGCGGGCTCGCCGCGGCCGCAGCGCTCGCGCACCCCGACAAGCACCGCATCTTCGCTGGCGAGGACCTCGCTGTCCCTCTTTCGGAGATCCCGCGCACGATCCGT
>WNGB01013630.1_pt1 | contig 10926 bp, 13 predicted proteins | sample 5400681 | NCBI WGS metagenome assembly WNGB01 (sample SAMN13153367, study PRJNA577476) | soil metagenome | isolation source: 115 cm soil or saprolite under grassland replicate 2 | place: USA:California | collected 2016-06-15 | reverse complement strand
ATTCGAGTATTGTCGTCGGGAGGATCCGGCGCGGCTTCATGGGGGGCGGGATCGAAGGCCGGATCGGGCTGCGGGTCCGAAGGGGGATCGGGGGCCGGATCGGGGGATGGAACGGGGGCCGTCGGGGCCCGGCGCCACGCCCAGACACTCAGCATGAGAGACGCTGCAAGAAGCGCCAAGCCACCGACGAGGACGATGATTGCCAGGATCGTTCCCTCCGTTCTGAGGCCGACCACGACCAAGTCGACATGGACCTGGAGTCCGAGTCGCGTCGGGAAGTCGACCGCGACGACGTGGTACTCCCCGGACCCCGCCAGATTCATCTCGAAGGCGATGCTCGTACCGCTCTGCTCGAAAAGGGGTGCGACTGTGTTCGATCCGTCGCGGAACGACGCAAACCCGGAATCGTCGAAGACGTAAACGTCAAAGGACCGCCCCTGAAGCTCGGACAGGTTCCCGGTCAACCGCCCCGTCCCCAGGATGCCGAACTCGAAGTGGTAGTACGTCCCGTCGGGAACCAGGACGTCCTGAGACGTCCGTACGGGCTGGGCGGCCCCGAGGATCGTGAGCGACCCCACGAGGATCTGCAAGGCGGCGATTGCAACGAGGAACTTAATGCGCTTCACGGGCCCGTCTCCTCGTCCCGTCCTTGGACGTCCATGAGGAGGCCGCTGGTCCTCCGCCTTGAGAGACCGGCATTGCTTTCCTTCCTCGTGTCGAGCATTTGTTCACATCACGAAAAGTCGTCGGGAGGTCGCGCGATGATGACCGAGATGTTGTCGGTTCCGCCGCCCTTGTTCGCGAGAGCGACGAGGATGTCGCACGCGGTCTGCGGGTCGCTCGCCTCGACGACGACGCGTTGGATGTCCTCGTCTTCGACGTGATTGATGAGGCCGTCGCAGCACAGGAGGACATTGTCCCCGGCTTCCATCGTGAGGCATCCGATGTCGGGGGTCACCTCCTCGTACACACCGAGGGCCATGGTGATCACGTTCTTCCTCGGATGGTGCCGCGCCTCCTCGGGCTCGAGCTCCCCTCGATCGACCATCTCCTGCACGACCGAATGGTCCCGGGTCACCTGGCAGATTTCTCTCGCATTCACGATGTAGATCCGGGAATCCCCCGCGTTCGCGACATGGAGAATTCGGCCATCGGCGATGGCGAGGCTCAGTGTCGTCCCCATCCCTTCACACTCCGGATGGCGCTGAGCCTCTGCGATGATCGCCTGATTGGCGAGCCCGATTGCGGTCTGGATTGCGCGGTGGTACGACGCCCGCGGGATGTCACTCTCACTCGTCAGAAGCGGCAGGAGCGTGCGCGCGATCGTCTGCACGGCGATCCGGCTCGCCACGTCCCCTCGACGGTGGCCTCCCATCCCATCGGCCACGATCAAGAGCATCCGATGTCGCGGTGCGGACAGGAACGCCGTCCGGATCTCGATCGCGAGGATGCTGTCTTCGTCGACGGGCCGGACTCTCCCGACGTTCGTCGCAAAGCCGAGCCTCCGGTGGGAGGAGCGAACGACGGTCTCGGTCATCTTCGCGGGCGTCTCCTTTCCCAACGCGGGGCGCTTCATCGTCATCGTCTCCCGGCCCCGCGGCCCCCTTTGAACGCGATCGTCATGTACGGGCCGCGGCCCGGTTTGTACACCAGGGCAACGACGTCTCCGTCCGTGAGCCGCTGTCGCTTGAACCCGGGGATCGGTTTGTAGGTCCGCCCGCCGTCGTGCGACATGGCGGTCCCGTTCAGGCTCCCCAAGTCCTCGATCCAACACCGGCCCTTCGGGTCCCGCAGGATTCGCGCGTGGTGCTTCGAGAGGTAGCGTTCGGAATCGAGGATCCCGATTTCGGGCGGGTGTCCGAAGCCTCGCTTCGTGCAACTCGCGTCGCATGACTTGTGGTCCCGGCCGATATCCATCTCCTTCCTGACGCGGCACTTCTTCCCGAGCACGACGAGGTGGGGAAACTCCGGAGGCTCCGCGGACCCTCCCTTGATTGCCTCGGTCATGTCCTGTGCGGTCGGAAACCGTTCCTTAGGATCGAATGCCATCGCCTTCGTCACCACGTCGGAGAGCTCGGGCGCGACGCTGGGCTGGAGATCGTGCGGGGATTGGAACAATTCCACGCTGCCTCCCGCGATTTGCTTCATGGAACGTTGCGGGTCCTGCGCCGTCAAGAGGAAGAAGAGCACCGCGCCCACGCTGTACAGGTCACTCGCCGGCGTCGCCTCTCCGAGGTTCTGCTCGGGCGCCCCCCAGCCGGGCGTGTAGATGACGGTGCCGGATCCCGTGAACTGATGGAACTCCTTCTTCGCCGCGCCGAAGTCGATCAGTACCACCTCTCGGCGAGCGTCGAGGATGATGTTCTTCGGCTTGACGTCCCGGTGGATCACGTTTCGCGCGTGAAGGTAGGAGAGGGCTTCGAGGAGCTGGAGGACGCATCGGGTCGCCGTCTCGGGATCCGCCGGCGTGTCCCGGAAGCGTTCCGCGAGCGTGTCGCCTTCGAGTTGCTCCTCGACGAGACAGAAGGGCCCGAGGTTGGTCCCCTCGTCGATGTACCGCACGACCCTCGGGTGGCCGGGGGAACTCAGGGTCTTGAGGATCTGGGCCTCGATCCGGAGTCGTTCCTCGGACTGGGCAAGATCCGCCCCGCTCGCTTCCTTCACGATGACGGGCTGCCCGCGGGGGGACTTGCCGAGGTAGATGGTCGACATCCCTCCGTCCGTGAGCTTGCTGACGACTTGATAGCGACCCTTCCGGCCTTTCAACGTGCACGGAAGGGAGAGCGTCATACGGTCCGCAGGCTTATCTCATCACAAACTGCAGCTTCACGAGCTCGGCGACGTCGATCTCGTCGGCATCCTGAAGTTCGTTCCGGCCCGTGCCGGTGATGAGGATCCGGGAGGTGCCGCGGAGGAGCCACGTCTTGTTCACGCTCGCCTTCCGCTGGACCATCGTCGTTCCGTCCTCGATGAAGAACTTCTCGCCCTCCTGGAAGACCGTGAGGTGGCCCCGCGAGATCTCGTTGGCCTTGGCCGGGTCGCCGAGGAATTTCTCCAGATCCGCGCGTCCGATCAGCCACTGCGACGGAGGAATCGGCTGCTCCGTGCTGTCGGGGAAGATCAGGTATCCGGACTTGGGCTCCTCCGCCGGGGGCTCCTCTTCCGTGTCCGTTGCGTCGGCCATGCCTTCGCCCTCCATGTCCGCCGACTCGGGCGGGCCTTGGTCCTCGGGTTCCATCGAGTCGCTTCCGAACGCCGGTTCCTCCGATGGATCGGACCCGCCCGGCTCCGCACTCGGCGTTGAATCGAGGGCCTCTTCGTCTTCCTTCACGGCTGAGGGAGCCGCCTCGTCCTCCGAGGGAATCGGGGCAATCTGCGGTCCCGACTCTAGGCTCTCGAGCTCGATCCTGGCGCCGCACGCATCGCAGAATTGCGCGCCTTCGCGATTCTCGCTTCCGCAGTCCCAACACTTCGCCACGGTCATCACCGCTTCGGTTTCTTCTTGCCGATGATCGTCGTCGCCTGGAGGAAATCCTTCTTGGCGGATTCGCTCAGCTGGAGGCCGCTCCGCGCCACGGTCGCCTGTGCGTCCCGCATCGTCGTCACGACCTCGCTCAGGGCGGGGTTCGCACGGACCGCGGCGGCCGCGCCGGCATCCGTCGAGAGGCTCCGCATGATCGTCTCGGCCTTCTCGAGCGCCGACGGCTCTTTCGTCTGCACGGCCCTCTGGAGCAGGACGGTGGCTTCCGCCGAGCTCAAGAGCGTGCGCGGGTACGGATTCGCCTCCGTATTCCAGAGCCTCGGGTCGTCGGTGAACGCCACTTCGACGTCCTGCGTCACTTCGACCAGGGAGAATCGAAGCAGGGTCGCCTTCCCCGCGGGCCGGGACGGGATGCCCATGCGGAACACGAGCGTCTGCTCTTCGCCCGCGATCAGGTCTCGGAGCGGGACTGTGAAAGCGGTCCCATCGAATCGGGGCCGCGGCAGCCGGTTCAGGACAGGCCTCACGCTGTACGCATCGGCCAGCTCTGAGCCGGGCATGATCGAGACCTTCAGTTCCGGATTCGAGACGACCGTCCCGGCCATCTGGGCCGCCTGCTCCTGGAAGATCTGGGGGAGGTTGCCTCCGGCATCGGTGATGTGGTGCCACAGCCCACCGGCCGCCTCCGCGATCTTCTCGAGGAGGGTCTCGTTGTAGTCGATTCCGATGCCAATCGTTGTGATCGTGATGCCCGCCTCTCGCATCTGTTGCGCGAGGGTGACGAACTCCTTGCTGTCCGTCCGGCCGACGGTCGGATTGCCGTCCGTCAGGAGGATGACCCGCTTCACCGTCCCGGCTTCCAGCGAAGACTGCCGCGCCTGGGTGAATGCGGCTTCCAGCGCGGCGTACATCGCAGTGAGGCCGCTGACGGAGATCGCCTTCACCGCCGCCGCGAGCTCCCGGGAGTTTCCGACCGGGGACATGGGAAGTTGGACCGTCGCTTTGTCCGAGAACGAAATGATGGAGATATGGTCCGTCGGACGGAGCTGCTTGAGGAGCCCCAAGGCGGCGGCCTTCGCCTGCTCGATCTTCTCGCCGTCCATCGAACCGCTCGAGTCGATTGCGAGGCAAATGCCGCGGTTTCGTGCCGCGACGACGGCGGCCGAGGGCGTCAGGTCGACGGCAACGTACACGAATGTACCCGTGTTCGGCTTCAGGCTCGAACGGTTGACGGTGCACTTCATTGCGAGCGGCGATCGCTTCTGAGGTCGGTTCGGAGGCTCCATCCCTTGTCGCATCTTCCCACCCTAGGGCCGGGCCATGGCGGGGCCGCTTTCTTAGCTCTTCCGACCCCGTTTTCACGGAATGATTTTCACGTCGCCGAGCCGCGATCGGAGCTCCGGTTTGACGGACTCGGGGCGCGATTCACGCGAGTCCAATTTGCCTCATGAGGCCCATGAGGTCGTAGAAGAGCCGCTCTTCCGTGATCTCCCCCTTCTCGTTCCACGTGGCCACTGTACAGAACTCCACGCGGAAACTCTTCCCGGTCGGCGGGATGACCTTTCCGTCCGCGGTCATCATCGGTCCCTTCATCGTGCCGGAGAATTCCGCGATGGAGCACGTGTGGTTGCCGTCCGCGATGAGGATCTTGTACGGGCGGTTGATGAGGTGGTTGTCCGGGAAGGTCTTGAAGAATTCGACGGCCTCCAGGTCATGGTTGTGCCGTCCCCTCGTGGGTGGGGCGCCGCCGGGCCAGTACACGGCGACATTTTCGGTGTGACGCTTTCGGAAAGTCTCCCAAAGAGGACTCCCGGGCCCGGCATTCCAAGCGTCGTCCAGCGTCGTCATCAAGTCGAGCAGCTCGTTTCTTGTCTTCATCGCAGACCTCTGCCTCCGCATCCTCGAGGTCTTTCAAGAAGCCTTGCCACTCCGCGGCACCGGCATACCCGCCCCTACCCGGATGAGTTCATCTTGACTCGCCCAAGACTAGGAGCGTGTTCGAATGCGCGGGCCGGGATTCGAGTGGATCCACGCACGAGTTCGCGCTCGGCAGCCGTGCCCAGACGAAGAGCGCCTTTCACAACAAAACCGGGGATCGCCCGCGATCGAGAGGAATCAGGCTACCTTTTCGAGTATCCAGTCTGTTTGCTGTACGTGGGATGGTCCCACAGGTACAGAACCCAGATTCGCGCGCCACCGGGTTCCCCAATGAGCGAATAGTAGCCTCGCCACCTATCGGCCAGTTCAAATCGGAACAGGTTCGGGATGTCCGCCCCATAGTCGCGGACGAGATCGCGAGGCCAGCGATCCTTTGCCACCGGGTCTCCAGCAGTCAGCGGGTTCGTCCGGCCACGAAGCTCGAACGTCGTGAGGCTCTTGAGCTTGGCTCTCGCAAGACGTTTCTCGTCCTCCGTTCCCAGCTTCACTAACCGGCGCCAATCCTCGACCACAGGCGCGGCCTTCGCGGCGTAGTCGACGCCGAGAAGCTTTGGCCTAGCCACGCACACCGCCTATTCGCTGCGAAGCCGAGCGCGCGTCGCGGCGGAAGTGCGGATCCAGAGGACTCTGCCGCCAGGACCCTCGTCGTAGACCATCTCGTGGTCGGCCATGTATTCGAGGCCCTCGTCGAGCAGTGGCTGGGCAATGCGGTATCCGAGAGACTGTCGAATCTTGTACCGGGTCATGGGCATCGCCTCCCGCCGCAGAACATCTTCGATGGCCTTCAACGTGGCTACGGTTGGACCCTTGTGCGATATCATGGACGTGGAAGGCGTCACCAACTAGGAGTAGGGCAAGAGTAGTATATTAATTAATTGCTTAATGAAGTCGTTACCGTTAATCGGTGGACCTGCGGACAGACAGTCGAGGGCTAATGGTAGAGATGAGTGCACATTCACGCATACCCGATCAACTCCCACTCGCCCACAAGTACGGGTGAATCCGAGTGCGTGGGTCAGGATTCGCCCACAACACGCAGCGATTCTCTTCGAACATCCGCAGGCTCTCATGGCCGGCTGGATAGAGGCTCGCTCCAGTCGCTGGTGACTCGTCCCGCGACTTGTCAGCAACCAAAACGCCGTTTGGTGGCCCGGCCTCTCACGCCGGGACCGCGCGTCGGAACACTGCGCCCGATGAGGGGATCGTTATCGCGCGGACTGCGCCCGGGAACGGGAGGACCGAGGCACAAGCCTATCTCGGGCGCCGGTTTCCCGTCACAGCAATCCGGTGCTGGATCCGCTCGTCGAACCACGATGTCACAACAAACCAGGATCGCGGGAAGTAAATCTCAACGGCCTTGACGAATGGCAGTTCGAGGAGCCACCGATGGACCTCCTCAACCTCGCCAGCCGAGGTCAGGTGGCAGTAGACATCGACCCACGGTGCATCGGCAGCCATTGTGGGTGACGCATCCGCCACCGCCTCCGACCACACCATCTGCCGGAGCCCACGGTGACAGGCGTTGATGAGCGATGGCGTCTCATCCGGACCGGATAGCACGACGACGAAACGCGCCATCACGGCTCCGCGGTATTGCGAGAAGTCGAGCACCGGGAACGACCAAATCGCATTTGCGTCCAGGAGCTCGGCGTATCGTCGCGTGAGGGTCCGCGCACCGACGCCCGCCTCTCTGGCGACGGTCGCAAAGGGCCGATCCCGCGACTTGCGGAACGCCCTGAGGATACGCCAGTCGCTCGCCGTGGGCTCGAGCTCGCTCCGCGGGGGTTCGAATGGGATGCACGTGGAGACCTCGTCGACGTTCGGGAGCCGCTGGATGAGCCGCGTGCACCGATCGAGAGCCGTCTCGCTCTCGAGCGCGTAGAGCAGGAGGACGTACGGGCCGACCTGGTCAAGCCCCGACAGGACCCCGTGGACCAGTTGGATTGCGTCTAGAACTTGGGATTTCCTGCGCGGATCATCGACCCGGATGTAACCGCCTGCCACCCCCGCCCCGAACAGCGACGGGTTCGGGACGATTTCCTGCCGAATCAGGAATCCCTCGTCCTTCCAAGCCTTGAGTCGCGACCATACCGTCGTTCGGTCGACGCCAAGCCGGGACGCAAGCTCGGTGGTGCCAAGGCGCGGATCCCCTCCTCCCCACAGGAACATGCGGCCCCGGAACATCTCGCGCAGGATCGCAGCGTCCAGCTCGTCCACGAACCCGGACGGGGCTGACCGGACTTGAAATGTCCGGGCAGTTGACCGTTTCCCGACGCACTAGCCAGGATCGGAACAAACCGACCGGCCGGTGGGACGCGTACCTACGAGCCTCTATGACCCCGGACGGCGAACACGTGCCCGGTGCAACCGATGGAATCCAAAGGGTCCAACGCCCTCCTTGTGAGGACGCGGAATGCTGAGGGAGCGAGGCTTGACCCGAATGCGGTGAGCGCTCTGCAAACGCGGCTTCAAGGTCCCCTGCTTCGGACCAGCGACTCCGGATACAGCGAGGCGATCCGAATCTGGAACGGCATGATCGACAAGCGTCCCGCATTGGTCGTCCAGCCGACCGGTTCGGCGGATGTCGTCGAGGCCGTCAAGTTTGCGCGCGAGAACCGCCTTCCCCTGTCCGTTAAGGGCGGCGGACATAACATCGCGGGCACCGCCCTGGCCGACGGCGGCGTCACCCTCGACATGTCTCGGATGCGCCGGATCGATGTGGATCCACAAACGCGAACCGCCCGAGTGGGGCCGGGGTGCCGACTGAGGGATGTGGACCGGGAGACGCAGGCGCACGGCCTTGCCACGGTCTTGGGCTTCGTCTCAGACACCGGCGTGGCTGGGCTTACGCTGGGCGGCGGTGTCGGATATCTCGCTCGGCGCTTCGGGTGGACGGTGGACAACCTCCTCGAGGTCGAGATCGTCACGCCGGACGGCGAGATCCGGCGGGCGAACCCACGCGCCCATGAAGACCTCTTTTGGGCCGTTCGGGGAGGCGGCGGCAATTTCGGCGTCGTCACGGAGTTCGTCTATCGTCTCCACGAAGTGGGACCGGAGATTGCCGGGGGTCTCCTCGCTTGGCCTGCCGAGGAGCGCGAACAGGTCCAAGTCGCGCTCGAGGCCTACCGAGACGTGACGGGGACCGCCCCGCGGGAGCTGACGGTCTTTTGCACGCTTCAACGAGCCCCTTCCGCGCCCTTCGTGCCGGTGGAGTGGCGCGGCCGGCGAGCCGCGGTCTTCCTGGTCTGCCATACGGGACCGCCCGAACGGGTGAAGGACGACCTTGCGCCCCTGACCGGGGCCCTCGGCCCGCCGATCGTGGACCTCCTTCGGCGCCGTCCGTACACGGAGCAGCAGTCGCTCGTTGACGCCACCCAGCCGGACGGCATGCACAACTATTGGAAATCCGACTGGGCCGCTGAGCTGAGCGACGGCCTCCTCACCGCGATGGGGGACTTGTCCCTTGAGGACCCAATCCCGAGGGGCCAGATCGGGTTCCTTCACGTCGGGGGCGCGTTGAACGAGCGGGCCCCGGACGACGGCGCAGTCGGGAACCGAGATGCACGGTTCGCCCTCGGCGCCCTTGGCATGTGGGCCCCAAACGATCCTGCCGAAGAACGATACAGGACATGGATCCGACAGGCCTGGAGTGCGTTCCGGCCTTTTTCGACCGGGGGAGCCTATGTAAACTTCCTCACGGAGGACGAGGGCGAAGACCGCGTCCGGGACGCCTACGGTGCCAACTTGACTCGACTGACACAGGTCAAGCGCCGATACGACCCGGAAAATCTGATGCACGTGAACAAGAATATCAAGCCGGCCTGATGGACGGTCTGCCGTGACAGGTTCCACCCGATCTCCTCCCCACGGCCGGCGGCCGGGCAGCCACGAAGACCCGTGTCGAGTGCGCGATCGATGCGCCGGGTTGAGGGCGACGCGATGCATGGGCCAGGATTCGACCAAAGTTATGGTTGAGTGCATCGGGCGAACGCGACACGCATGCATTGTGAAGCGCCCAATCGTTGGTGACAACGTTCCTTGCCTCTCGATATGGAACTCGATGATAATCGTGCGTCGGAAAAGACCAAGCGCAGTCAAGCAGAGTACGATGCTAGGTTCACAGCTTTCGTGAACGGATCCCGTGGAGGGTTGTAGCGACGGCCACCCATGCTCCTCCTGCAAGTATCGTTAGCAGGCCTCCCCAAGAGGAGATTTCCCGGATTCGGTAGCATTCTGGGTCGTAAACCAGAAGCCCGCACTGGCCTGAGCTCCAGAGGATTGCGACGATGCCGCTTGAAGCAACCGCCGCTCCGATGAGCCACATAACTCGGAGCCTCGATTGCACTACCTCCTTGTTCGAAATCTAACACAGAAGTTGTCGTGCTTTTCCATCGCTGGCTCGCCTATGCTGCCGGCTTTCTCGGTTCTCCTCGTGGACGACCCCTCACTCAACGGTGACAACCTGGAGACCCGGTACCGCGGAATAGTCGCGGTCCCGTGTTGCGAGCGGCAGACCGCGGAGCAGGGCATGGCTCGCGATGAGCAGATCGTACGAGGGCGGCGTCCGACCCCTGGCCCGGAGGCGGACGTGAAGTTCTCCCGCGAGCTGGGCCATCGCGGGAGCGAAGGGGTCCACGTCGACGGAGGAGAGGAGGTCGTACACGCCAGCCCTTCGGCGCGCATTCGTCGCTCCCTTCCAGAGCTCCCAGGCCGCCAGCGCCGGAACGTGCACGGGGCCGCGGCGTCGCTCCCTCTCAAGGTATTCCGTTGCTCTCGCCACGCCGCGGAGATGGTCAATCAAGACGCTGGAGTCGACGACGATGCCCGGCATCAATCCCAGCCCTACCGTTGCCGCCGGCGGCCTTCGAACGCCGCAACCGATTCCTGCCGCAGTGCCGCAACTTCATCGTCCGTCGCGTCCTCCCAGCTCCCCGCGCTTGAGCGAATGCGGCCAGATTTGCGGAAGTGCCGTTTCACGACTTTGCTGAACGAGTCACGGGGATCGACCTTCAGCGCCGCAAGGATCTCATACGCCTCCTCGTCGAGGGTAACGGTCTTCATGCCTTCGTGCAATGGACGCACGAACGCATTAAGATTGCGATGGTGCCCTGGGCCTTCGGCCGAAGTCCCTCTAGCAGTCGAACTGCTCTCTTATCGGCAAGGATGTCGTGCCGGCGTCTCGGACCACTTGCTGCACGCATCCCTTGGAAGGGATGAGTTCATTTTGCACTCGCCCACAACAAGGGGCGAGTCCGAATGCGTGGGCCAGCACGCGGACCAGATCGGTATGCCTGGGTTCGCCCGATGCGCCAATTCGTATACCGCTCATTCCGCTTCGGGCTGTTGTGTTTCATCTCTACGTCTCCTACGCGGGCTTCCCGTGGACGGCCGCCCGGTGCGAACACCTAAATATGTGGGAACACATATAAGTCGCGATGACGAATCTCACCCTGAGCGTCCCTGACGAGCTCTACAAAGAAATGAAGAAGCATCCCGAAATCCGATGG
>WNGB01025403.1_pt1 | contig 10927 bp, 12 predicted proteins | sample 5400681 | NCBI WGS metagenome assembly WNGB01 (sample SAMN13153367, study PRJNA577476) | soil metagenome | isolation source: 115 cm soil or saprolite under grassland replicate 2 | place: USA:California | collected 2016-06-15 | reverse complement strand
TCGAGTCGCGGGAAGTGGACGCCGAAGCCGGACGGGCTGATCTCGATATCGGCCAAGTCGGCCGGCGCGGCCTTCTCCAACCCCTGCGCGATATGCGGAGGAAACGCCAGCTCCAGGCCGTTGTTCAGGCTCACGACGATACGTCCTCGGCGCCGGTCATAGCGCGCCGCGACGGCGGTCGGCTCGGTCGCGCGGCGCTCGGCGGCACGTCGGGTTGCCGCGGCGAATTCATCAAGCTTAGCGATGAATCCTTCTCCATTCGTGGCAGAGCATCAGGACGGCTTCATCGAGCGCGTTGCGAATCCTGGCGATGGCCCGACGGGAAAAGCCGTGTTTTCCCGCAGCATCACTAGCCCCGCCGGGCAATTCAGATTGAACATTGCCTCGTTGCCGCCGCCGAAGACATGCACATGCGCCGGAATGTGGTCGGCCGGGTAGATCACGACGCTGTATCCGTCGAATCGCAAGACGGTCGGCATGGCGCAGAATAATTCCAAGCGGTTAGGTTTTCAAGAGCAAAGCTGGCGATAGAATCCGGATGTCCCGGACGCGCCAATGACGCTGTTCCTGCATAAGGAACGACGGACCGCGGAGCGAAAACTTAGCTGATGCGCGTGTTCCGGCGGGCGTATAAACTCCGCTCCGACACGCAAGACAGTGGGATCAACGACTTAGTTAAATTAGGAAGAGTTCATGGCCGCCCAACCCGATCCCATGAGCACTCCGATCGGAACCGCCGGCAAAACCGCCGACGCGTCCGCGCGCTCCAATGTCGCGCCGCGGCTCCCCTACGACGACCTGCGCCAATGGCTCGACGAGGCGCGCAAACTCGGCGAGGTCAAGGAGGTTGCTTCGTGTTCGACAGCGTGCCCGGGACCATCGAGGGCAGCCGCGTGCTGGTCAACTTCTTCGGCGGCAAGCGCAAGAACATGACGCTCGGCTTTCCGACCGAGCTCTCCAAGATCGAGCTGAGCGAAGGCTTCCGCACCAATTTCATGGGGCCGATGACGCGCATCCCGCCCAAATACGTCAATGACGGTCCGATCTTCGAGAACGTCATGCGGGGCGACGACGTCGACGTGACCCGCTTCCCGGCGCCGAAATGGCACGAGCCCGACGGCGGCCGCTACATCGGCACCGGCAGCTTTAACGTCACCCGCGATCCGGACGAAGGCTGGATCAATTGCGGCACCTACCGGGTGATGATCCACGACGCCAGGACCGCGGGCTTCTACATCTCCCCCGGCAAACATGGGAGGCAAATGCGGGATAAGTATCAGGCGCGCGGCGAGCGGATGCCGGTCGCGGTGATCTGCGGCGGCGATCCGATGACCTTCCTGATGGCGTGCAGCGAGGTGCCCTACGGGGTGAGCGAGTACGAGATCGTCGGCGGCATCCGCGGCAAGCCGGTCGAGGTCATCAACGGGCCGGTCACCGGGCTGCCGATCCCGGCCAATGCCGAGATCGTCATCGAAGGCTTCGTCGAGCCCGGCAACGAGCGCATCGAGGGCCCGTTCGGCGAGTGGACCGGCTATTACGCCAGCGATCTGCGGCCCGAGCCGGTGCTCGACATCAAGGCGGTCTATTATCGCAACGATCCGATCCTGCTGGGCTGCGTGCCGCAGCGTCCGCCCGACGAGATCTGCCGCTATCGCGCCGTGGTTCGCTCGGGGCTGCTGCGCGAGAACATCCAGAAGGCCGGTGTGCCCGGCGTCGCCGCCGCCTGGGCGCATGAGGTCGGCAACGCCCGGCTCCTGCTCGCGGTCGCGATCAGCCAGCGCTATCCCGGCCATGCCAAGCAGGCCGGTCATATCGCCGCCATGTGCCACGTCGGCGCCTATTGCGGCCGCTACGTGATCGTGGTCGACGAGGACATCGACGTGTCGAATCTGGAGGAGGTGGTCTGGGCATTGCTCACGCGCTCGGACCCCGCCACCTCGATCGACATCATCCGCAACGCCTGGTCGACTCCTCTTGACCCTCGTATTGAACCCGAGCGCAAGGCAGCGGGCGACTACACCAACAGCCGGGCCGTCATCGACGCCTGCCGGCCCTGGCATTGGCGCGACCAGTTCCCGCGGGTCAACGTGCCCACGCCGGACGAGCGCCGCATCGCGCAGGAGAGGTTCGGCCACCTGTTCAAGAATTGATCCGGCCGACGCGGCTTAACCCTCCCTTTCGAACCTTCCGGGTAGGGTGAGCGGGCGGGGATCGATGTGCTTGCACGAAAGCGGTTTTCGTGCGTTTGCTGTGAGACATGGCCGGCGATCGGCCATGGCGGAGGAAACGGAATGCGGCGTCTCATCATCGGCATGACCGGCTCGACCGGCGCCATCTTCGGCGTGCGGATGCTCGAGGCGCTCAAGGCGAGCGACGTCGAAAGCCACCTCATCATCAGCAAGTGGGCGCAGCGCACGCTCGAGCACGAGACCAACTATACGGTCGAGCAGGTGAGGGCGCTCGCCAGCGTCGTACACAGCTCGGGCGACATGGGCGCCGCGATCTCGTCGGGCTCGTTCAAGACCGAAGGCATGGTGGTGATTCCCTGCTCGGTGCATACGCTCGCCGGCATCTCCAACGGCTACGGCGAGCACCTGGTACACCGCGCCGCCGACGTCATCATCAAGGAGCGCCGGCGCCTGGTGCTGGTGGTGCGCGAGACACCGCTGTCCGAGGTGCACCTCGAGAACATGCTCAAGCTCGCGCGCATGGGGGTCTCAATCGTGCCGCCGATGCCGGCCTTCTACAATCATCCGCAATCGGTCGACGACATCGTCAACCACATCGTCGCGCGCGTGCTCGACCAGTTCGACATCGCCGCGCCGTTCGCCAAGCGCTGGGACGGCCACATGCAGACCGCCGCCAAGATCGCGAGCGTCGTCAGCCCGACGGCCAAGAGCGGGACCTGAGCCGGCGCGCGCTTGTAGGAGGATCATGGAGGCCAAGGTGACCATTCCCGCGCTTCAGCAGATGAAGCGCGACGGCCGAAAGAGCGTCGGCGTGGTCGCCTGGGACTACCAGCTCGCCCGCATCGCCGACCGCGCCGGGGTCGATTTCGTCTCGGTCGGCGACTCGGTCGGCGTCAATCTGTGGGGCCACGCCAATCCGCTCGAAGTCACCATGGAAGAGATGCTGGTGGTCTGCAAGGCGGTCCGCCGCGGCGTCGCGCGCGCGCTGGTGAGCTGCGACGTCCCGTTCGGTCCGCTGCAGGAGGGGACCGCGAGCGCGCTCAAGGCCGCCATCCGGCTGGTCAAGGAGGGCGGCGCCGACATGGTCAAGCTCGATGGCGCCGCCGACTTTCCCGACGCGGTGCGCGCCATCGACCGCGCCGGCATCCCGGTCTTCGCGCAGTTCGGGCTCACGCCGCAGACCGCGCTGAAATACGGCGTGCCCTATGGCGCGCAGTCGGCGCCGGGCGCGCAGGCGCCGCCGGAGATGACGGCGAAGCTGGTGGAGGACGCAAAGCTTCTGCAGGACGCGGGCGCCTCGCTGCTCGACTTCACCAATTCGGGGCCGGTGGCCGGCGCCGCGGTCGTGAAGGCTGTCAAAATTCCGGTGATCGGCGGCTTCGGCGGCGGGCCCTGGCTCGACGGGCGCGTGCGCCTGGCGCACACCGCCATCGGCTACGGGGAGAAATGGCTCGACGCCAAGACCGAGACCTACGCCAATGTCGCCAAGGCGAGCTTCGACGCCTTCACGGCCTTGATCGCGGACGCGCGCGCCGGCCGCCAGATCAAGGGTTGATCGGACGTATGGGCTGAGCGGATATGGCGACCGCGATCATCGACGGCATCACCACACGCTACGAGGTTGTTGGCTCCGGCCCGCCGCTCCTGATGTACGCGCCCGGCGGCTTCGACGCGACCGTGGAGAAGTGGTCGGCGCTCGGCGTCTACGCCAAGATCAAGCTCATCGACCACCTGCCGAAGAAATACACCTGCATTTTGTTCGACCGGCGCGAGTGCGGCCAGTCGGGCGGGCGGGTCGAGCGCATGACCTGGGCGCACTACGTTGCGCAGGGCAAGGGATTGCTGGAGCATCTCGGCATAGCGCGCGCCCACATCATGGGCGGCTGCATGGGTTGCTGCCCGGTGCTGGCTTTCGGCGTGGCCTATCCAGAAACGACGCTGAGCATGGTGCTCTATTGGCCCGTGGGCGGCGCCAAATACCGCATCAGCAGCCACCAGCGTTTTGCCGAGCATCTCGCCTTCGTGCAGCAGCACGGCCTGAGTGAAGTCGTCGCCCTGGTCGGCAAGGAGGGCAAGCCGTTCGGCGCCGATCCGAGAGGCGGGCCGTGGGCCTCGGTCATCAAGCACGACCGCGCCTTCGCGGGGTCCTACGCGAAGCAGAACGTCGATGCCTACAAGCTGATCGTCGCCGGCATGGCGCGCGGCATGTTCGACCGCGACACTGCGCCCGGGGCCGAGCCCGAGGACCTGTTGCGCCTCGACATCCCCGCCCTCATCGTGCCAGGCCGCGACGCCGCGCACGCGACCTCGGCGGCGCGCTACCTGGAAGAATGCCTGCCGCGGGCGGACTACTGGGACGTCCCGGTCGCCGGGCAGACTGAGGAGACCGTGCCGGGACGGGTGATGGAATTTCTCGACAAGGCGAGCGCCGCGGGGCACTCGCACTGATCCGACCCGCGGGCATATCGTCACACGCGTTCCGACTCTTTCACCAGCCTGCTAGAATTCACCCGCGCCATCGAGCGCTCGGAGAAAAAAACATGACGCGGCTTTGCGCTGCGCTCGCCACCAGCGCGCTGATGGTGTCCACGGTCGCGGCGGCCGATGAATGGCCGTCGCGCCCGGTACGCATGGTCAACACCTTTGCCGCCGGCGGCACCGCCGACGTTCTTACCCGTCTCGTGGCCGACCATCTGACCATCGCCTTCAAGCAGCAGTTCTTCGTCGAGACCCGCGCTGGCGCCGGCGGCGCGATCGGCGTGCAATCGGTCGCCAATTCTCCGCCCGACGGATACAATTTCGTGCTCAGCAATATCACCCAACTGGTGCTGCTGCCGCTCGGCAATCCCAAGCTCGGCTACGATCCGCACCGCGATCTCATCAACATCGCTTATGTCGCCGGCGCACCGATCATGCTGTCGGTGAACGCGGCCAGCGGCGTGGGCACGTTCGCGGACTTCATTGCGCATGCGAAGAAGGCCGCGGCGCCGCTGACCTATTCGTCGTCCGGCGTGGGCAGCTCGGGGCACCTGGTGGGCGAGTCGTTCGCGCAGAAGGCCAGGATCAAGGTCGAGCACGTGCCCTACAAGGGCGCCTCGCAAGGCCTCATGGACCTCGTCGCCGGGCACATCTTCTTCTCGGCGCAGACCGTGTCGTCGTCGGCGGCGCAGGTGCGCGGCGGGGCGCTCAACGCGATCGTGCACTCGCACGCCGCCCGCCTTGCCGATTTCCCGGATGTGCCGACCTTCAAGGAGCTGGGGATCGACCTCGTCGCCACCACCTGGTTCACGATCTCGGGGCCGGCCAAACTGCCGCCGGACATCGTGCAGAAGATGAATCGCGAGATCGTTGCCGCCGTCTCCAAGCCCGAGGTGCAGCAGCGGCTGCGGCACGACGGCTTGATCGCCGAGGCGATGTCGGTCGAGCAATTGAGAGACTACATCGACGCCGAATCCGCGCGCTGGAAGCCGGTGCTCGAGCAGGCGGGGCTGATCGGCAAGTAGGCCTAGACCGCGTCCAGCGCCGCCAGGGCTGCCTTGGCGACCATGACGTCCTCCTCGATCTTGGCGCCGCCGGCGGCGACGGCGCCGACGACCTGGCCGGCAACAACGATCGGGAAGCCGCCCGGTACGTTGGTGAAGTCGCCCATGCGCACCGCCATGCTCAGCGCGTTCTCCTCGGCCGCATAGCCGGTCGGCAGCCGCTGCGAGGCCGAGGTGATCGCCTTCCTTTGCGTGGTGATGATCGAGAAGTGTCGCGCCCCGTCCATCATCAGGAAGGCGATCAGCCGGCAGCTCTGGTCCGCGACCGCCAGGCTGACCTTGCAGCCGAGCTCGTTCGCCTTGGCGACCCCGGCGGCGAGCATTTTCAGGCTCGCCGCCTCGGTCAGCCGATGGGTTGCAACGAAATCCGCCATGGTGTGCGTCCCTCTTGAAAACTATTGGTTCGTACTTTCGACGTCATGGCCGGGCCAAGGCCCGGCCATCCACGTCTTTGCCGCCACAAAGAAGGAAGACGTGGATGCCCGGGACGAGCCCGGGCATGACGGGTCGAGAATCGTGAGGCCTGGTATCCACCTTACTCGATCTCGATCAACACCCGGCCGTTCTCCACCGACGTCTTGTAGGTCTTGATCGGCACCATGCAGGGCGGCGAGACCACCTCGCCGGTGCGCACGTTGAACTGGCCGTTGTGAAAATTGCATTCGATCACGTCGCCCTCGAGATAACCTTCCGACAGCGAGCCCGGCCCGTGCGTGCATTGATCGTCGGTCACGTAGAAAGCGCCGTCGACGTTGTAGACCGCAAGCGTAAGCTCGCCCGCCTCAACTCGCAGCGTGTTGCCGGGCGCGATATCAGCGGCGTCGCAGAGATCAATCCGTCGTGACATGGGCCGTCCGTTTCCGGTTGACGAGCGAGAGTCACGCCGTCAAGCCGTGCGTGCTGCGCACGAACAGCTCCTCTGCGGTGACGGGGCGGGTGATGATGCCCTGCGTCAGCGCGTGCTCGATCAGCTCGTCGATGACTTTCCGGTTCGGCGCGATGCCGTAGGGTAGCGGGTCGCCGGTGATCTCCATCACCCGCTTGTGCACCTGGTCGACCTCGGTCGGCGTCTCGATCTTGCCTCCCTTGAGGCGCTCGACATAGCAGCGCTTCGCCTCGGCGAAAGCGTTGAACACGTCGGCGGCGAGCTGCGGATGGGCCGCGAGCAGCTCGTCCTTGATCACCACGGTGTGGTTGATCGGGTAGTGGCCGTTCCGGCGCAGCGCCGCGAGCCCCGCCTCGAGCGCGTTGGGGATCAGTGGCTTCACGTCGGGCGAGTTCACCTCGACGCCGATGGCGGCCGCGAGCTCGCCCGCCGCCAGCATGTCGCCCATCTTCTTGCCCGGCTCGATCGGCACCACGTTGGCGGGCGGGCGGTACTCGGCCACGTGCTCGTCGCCGGACAGCACCCAGGTGATCTTGCTCAAGTCCACCCCGTGCTCGTCCTGCAGGATGCTGCGCGCCCACACGCCGGTGGTGACCGTGTAGCCGCGGTTGACGCCGACCTTCTTGCCTTCGAGGTCCTTCGGCTTGGCGATGCCGGCCTTGGTGTTATGGAGGATGGCGCCGTGATGGAACGCGCGCACCAGGAAGACCGGCACCGCGGTCATCGGCTTGCCGTGGGCCTTGGCGCAGATATAGGTGGTGATCGCCATCTCGCAGACGTCGAACTCGTTGCCCCGCACCATGCGGCGGAACGCGGCAATGAGGGGATCGACCTCTTCGAAAGCAAATTCGAACGTCTTCGGCTTGACCGTGCCGTCCTTGAGGGCCTGGTTGTTGCCTTGGGTGCGGGTGACGGTTTTCAGTTTGAGGTCGGACATGGGGACGCTCCGCTCGGACGACAGAAGACGGACGACGGAGGACGGAAAAGGTCAAGCCCGTCCGTCCTCCGTTGTCCGTCCTCCGTCCTCTGTCTTACACCGTCGACTGCGCCACGCCCGGCCGCGCGGTGAGCGCCTCTTTGGCGGCGTCCTTGAACGCCTGGTCGGGCGGCAGCACCACCGAGGCCGCGCGCACCCTATGGTGCGCGGGGTCGACGCCGGGCGGCGCGATGCCCTTGTCCACCAGCGCCTTGGCGGCCCGCATCAGGCGGTGGCGTGCCATGATGATGCCGTTGTCGGTAGAGACCAGGTTCTCCTTGGTGCGGTCGCAGATCGGTCCCATGCTCTCTTGCAACGAAGCGTCCTGGATGGCGAAGCCGGCAACGCCGCTGAAGGTCTTGCCGGCCTTCTGCGCCGCGCGGTCGATCAGATAGTCGTTGTCCTTGTTGGCGAGCGGCCGATAGCTGCCCGGGATGTACTTGCAGTGGACGAGCGGCCGATAGCTGCCCGGGATGTACTTGCAGTGGACGCCGGCGCCGTCGCGCATGTCGTCGAGCTCGCGTTTGGTCAGCGCCCGCACCGGATGGAAGTCGTAGCTCCAGGCCCAGCAATTCTCGTCGTCGATCGGCACCCAGAAGTGGCCGTGGATCGGATGATCGCCGCGCGGCGGGATCATGGTGAAGCAGGGCATCACCCACGGCGTGATGCGCCAATAGTAGTTGCCGTTCTCGGCGTTGCGGCGGGCGCCGATATAGAGTCCGCCCGGCTGCTCGACGACCTCGAAATGCGGCTGCATGTCGGACAGGTTGTATTCGTTGCCCTTGGCGCCCTTGAACAGCGGATCGGAGCCGAGGTCGCCGCGGTGCAGAAAGGATACGTGACTAGAGTCTATCCCGCCCTCCATCGCCTGCAGCCAGTTGCAGTCCTGCAGCCGCTTGGAGATGAAGGTCTGCTCGGCCGGAACGGTGGCGAATTCCCACTCCGGCAGCGGCGGCTGCTTGTCCGGCGGGCCCAGATAGGTCCACAGCACCGGACCGCGCTTCACCAGCGGATAGGATTTGAGCTTGATCTTCTGGCAGAAGCCGCTTTCGTGCGGCTCCGAGGGCACGTCGACGCACTGGCCGGTCACGTCGTATTTCCAGCCGTGATAGGAGCAGCGCAGCCCCGACTCCTCGTTGCGGCCGAACCAGAGCGAGACGCCGCGGTGGGCGCAGAACTCGTCGATCAATCCGTATCTGCCGTCGCTGTCGCGGAACGCGAGCAGGCGCTCGGAGAGGATCTTCACCCGCACCGGCGGGCAGTCGTTCTCCGGCAGCTCCTCGTCCAGCAGCGCCGGAACCCAGTAGCTGCGGAACAGCTGGCCCATCGGGGTGCCGGGGCCTGTTTGCGTTAACAGCTCGTTCTGTTCTTGCCTGAGCATCGGCTCGATCCGTGATCGATCATGTCGTTTGAACGCGGTAGGCTCTTACGATCTGGACCGCCGTTCCTCTATATAGAACTCGGTTCCGTTCCAAGACTCAGGGTAGGCATTTGGGCGCCCTTCGGCAAGCCGCAACGACGTCGCTTGCGTCGATCAGCAGCACTCGTCACCGATGCCCTCGGCTGCGATCAGCGCGTTCTTCATCCAGCTGGGCGGGAGATCGTCCTCCACCACCTCGGTGACCGGCTTGAACAGCTTGAAGTGGTGCCGCGTGTCGTTCTCGGTCCAGAACGCCACCACGGTCTCCAGCGGCGGACAGCCGGGCAGCGCACAGGCAACCTCCGAGACCAGGATCGCGGCGTCCGCGGGAAGCTTGAAGCGCTCGCGCGTCCACGCCCTCACCCGGTCGAGGGCTTCGAGGTGCTCGGGGCGCTTCTTGAGTGACCGCAGCATCATCAAAGAATCACGACGTTTCTCGTAGGTTGCGCGAGTCCTTCACGAGACCCAACAACCGCGAGCACACATGGCCAAGTTGGGTCTCACCAAGGGCTCGACCCAACCTACTGACCCTCTTAGAGTGCCCGGCAACGGAGCAAATGACATTATAGGAGGTTCTTGCCGTGGCGGAAAAAGTGCTGGCAGCGGTGCGAACGGGCCCGAGCAAGACCGAGATCCGCGAATACCCGATGCCGGACGTTCCGGAGGACGCCGCCTTGATGAAGATGGAGGTCGCCGGCATCTGCGGAACCGACGTCAAGCTGTACAAGACGCCGCCGACCAAGAGCCCGGTGATCATGGGCCACGAGAACATCGGCACCATCGCCAAGGCCGGCCGCGAGTTCACGCGGCGCAAGGGCTTCAAGGAAGGCGACCTGGTGTTCGTTGAGCACTACGTCATGTGCGGCAAATGCGAATGGTGCCACCTCGGCCAGTACCGTCACTGCGAGAACACCGACTGGCGCAACAACCCGGACGCCATTCGCTACGGCTACACATCGGCCGAGAAGGCGCCCCATCTCTGGGGCGGCTTCGCGCATTACGTCTACCTGCCCTGGAACGCGGTCGTGCACCACGTGCCGAAGGGCGTCACGCCGGAGTTGGCCGGGCTGGTGACCCCCATGGCCAACGGCGTCGAATGGTCGCTGTTCGACGGCGGCGTCGGCTATAACTCCACGGTGCTGATCCAGGGCCCGGGCCAGCAGGGGCTGTCGCAGACCGTGATCTGCAAGCAAGCCGGCGCCGCGCTCATCATCGTCACCGGCACCTCCAAGGACGGCGCCCGCATGGCGGTCGCCAAGGCGCTCGGCGCCGACTATGTGATCGACGTCCAGAAGGAAGACCCGCTCGCGCGTATCATGGAGATCACCGGCGGCAAGGGCGTGGACGTCGCGCTCGACTGCACCGCCGGTGCCGGGACCATCCCGATCCTGCTCGGCGTGGAAGCGCTCAAGCGCAAGGGCGGCACGATCGTGGTCCAGGGTGAGATGAAGGAATTCCCGAATTTCCCGCTCGAAAAAGTCACGGTCAAGTTCATTACCATCAAGAGCGCGCGCGGTCACAGCTTCAAGGCCTGCGAGCTCGCGCTGGCGCAGCTCGCCTCCAAGCGCTTCCCGCTGGAGAAGGTCACGACCCACAAATTTGGGCTCAAAGACGTGGACCTTGCCATTCGGTCGGTGGGCGGCCAGGGCGTGCCGGACGTGATCCACGCGTCGCTGATGCCCTGGCAGTAGGGGCGCCGACCCGTTGGCTTCATTGGGGCTACGCATTTATGGCCGATATACACCTTGACTGTATATCCGCCGTACCTTATATTGCGAATCATCCCTGCTCATCAACGGGCGTCATCTAGAGACGATCCTGAGGCGGAGCAGGGAGTGGCGTCCCGCGGCTGCGGCTCGTAACCGCAGGCTCGGGAGGCCCCGGGGATCCGCCCGCCGGGCACTATGACCCGGC
>WNGB01013626.1_pt1 | contig 10928 bp, 8 predicted proteins | sample 5400681 | NCBI WGS metagenome assembly WNGB01 (sample SAMN13153367, study PRJNA577476) | soil metagenome | isolation source: 115 cm soil or saprolite under grassland replicate 2 | place: USA:California | collected 2016-06-15 | reverse complement strand
GGCTACATCGTGCTGCGCGAGATGCTGCCCAACGTGGTGGCGCCGATCGTGGTCGAGATGACCATCCGCGTCGCCTTCGCCGTGATGCTGTTCGCGACCCTGAGCTTCCTCGGTCTGGGCGCACAGCCGCCCTCCTCCGAATGGGGCCTGATGGTGGCCGAAGCGCGCCGCTTCATGCATCTCAGTCCGTGGATGATCCTGTGGCCTTCGCTCGCCGTGGCGCTGGTGGCGATCGGCTTCAACCTTCTGGGCGATGGGCTGCGCGATGCCCTCAATCCGAGGACGTGAGCCGGCGATGAACGTCCTCGAGGTCAAAAGTTATAGCCTCGACTACGCGACCGCGACGGGGTTCGTGCGCGCGCTGGACTCGATCGACCTTGCGATCGCGCGCGGCGAGGTGCTGGGTCTGGTCGGCGAATCGGGGTCCGGCAAGACCTCGCTGGCCTGGGCAATCATGCGCCACCTGCCGCCGCGCGCCCGCGAACAAGGCGACATCAGCCTTGCCAGCCGATCGCTGATGGCCGCCACGGAGTCCGAAATCGCCGCCATCCGCGGCCGCCGCATCGGCATGGTGTTCCAGGATCCGAGCACGTCGCTCAACCCGACCCTGACACTCGGCCAGCAGCTCGCCGAGGTGCTGGCACGCCATCGCGGGCTGACACGCCGGCAGGCCTGGACTGAGGGCGAGGCCATGATGGCGCGCGTCGGCCTGAAGCAGCCCGCCGCCATGATGCGTCGCTATCCGCACGAAGCCTCGGGTGGCGAAAAGCAGCGTGTTGTCATCGCCTCGGCCTTCGCCTGCCAGCCTGAATGCATCCTGTTCGACGAGCCGACCACCGCCCTCGACGTCGTCACGGCGCGGCAGATCCTCGACCTGTTTGCCGAGCTGCAGGCCGAGACCGCGGTCGCCTCTCTTTATATCTCGCACGACCTGGCCCTCGTTTCGCGCGTGGCCGACCATGTCGCCGTGCTGCATCGCGGGCGGGTGGTCGAGCAAGGTGAGGTCGACGCGGTGTTCGACGCACCGCGCGACGACTACACGCGCCACCTGCTTGCTGCCGTGCCGCGGCCCGACCATCGCCTGGTGACCGGCAAACCAGCCACCGGCGCCGCTTCCCTGGTCGTGGTCGAGCGGCTGAGCGTGCTCTACGGACGCACGCCTTTCCTCTCGGCGCTGGCCGGCCGCCGCACGGCGCAGGTCGCCGGCAATCGCGAAGTCAGCCTCTCCGTCCAGCCCGGCGAGATCCTGGGCATCGTGGGCGAATCGGGTTCGGGCAAGTCGACCCTGGCGCGCGCCCTGACCGGCCTCACCCGCTTCGATGGCGCCGTGCGCTTCGGCGGCCGGCGCATCGCCGGCCGGCGCGATATGGACCGCGACTACCGCCGCGACGTGCAGATCGTCTTCCAGCATCCCGACTCTTCGCTCAATCCGAGACAGCGCGTGCGCGAGATCCTGTCGCGACCGCTGGCGCTCTACGGCGGCGAGGCGCGCATCGAGACACTGCTCGAACAAGTGCGCCTGCCCGCGGCCTATGCCGAGCGCTTCCCGCACCAGCTTTCGGGCGGCGAGAAGCAACGCGTCGCGATCGCTCGCGCCTTCGCCAGCCGGCCCAAGCTGGTGATCTGCGACGAGATCACTTCGTCGCTCGACGTGTCGGTGCAGGCCGCCGTCGTCGAGCTCCTGGTCGACCTGCAGCGCCGCAACGGCACGGCCTACCTCTTCATCACCCACGATCTCAACCTGGTGCGCCAGCTCGCCCATCGCATCGCCGTCATGTACCGCGGCGAGCTGGTCGAGCTTCTCGACATCGACGATCTTTCCACCACCGGACCGCGCCACCCCTACACGCGGGAGCTCATGGACGCGGTCCCGCCACCCCGGGAGTCCAAGTCATGACTGCGATCGACCGCAACGCCGTGCTCGCCCGCCTCGACGAGAAGACGTGCCTGGACTTCCTGTCGGCGATGGTGCGTCACAAGAGCTACTCGCAGACCGAGGGCGAGCGGAAGCTGGCCGAGTTCATGGCCAGCAGCATGCGCGGGCTGGGACTCGAGGCCGAGCTGACGCCGGTCGAGGGCACGCGCGTCAACGCGATCGGCCGCTGGAAGGGCACGGGCGGCGGCAAGAGCCTGCTGTTCAATGGCCATCTCGACACCAATCCGGCGACCGAGGGCTGGACCGTCGATCCGTGGGGCGGTCTGGTCGACGACAAGTTCATCTACGGCATCGGCGTCTCCAACATGAAGTCGGGTGACGCGGCCTACTACTGCGCCGTCAAGACGCTCAAGGACGCCGGCGTGCGGTTGAAGGGCGACATCGTGCTGACCTTCGTCGTCGGCGAGTTGCAGGGCGGCGTCGGCACCCTGGCGGCGATCCGCCAGGGCGTGCGCGCCGACTACTTCATCAACAGCGAGCCGACCGACCTGCAGGCGCTCACCATGCATGCCGAAGCTGGCACCTTCATCGTCGAGCTCACCGGCAACACCCGTCATCTCTCCAAGCGCGAACAGGCGGTGGACGCCCTCGTCGCTGCCTGCGACCTGGTCCCACGGCTCAATGCGCTTACCTTCAGCGGCGCCAAGAGCGACGAGCATCGCTCGATCAACCGCTGCCATGTCGGCGTGGTGCACGCCGCGCTGGGGCGCGATCTCGCCGAGTGGCGGCCGCCGCAGGTCGCCGACTTCGCGCGCCTGAAGGGTTCGGTGCGCTACGCGCCGGGCCAGACCGAGGCGCAAGCCTTTGCCGACCTGCGCGTCGTGCTCGACGACCTCGAGCGCCGCTTTCCCGGCCTCAGGGCCACGGTGACGTCGGAGCGCACCGAAGGCCGGCCGGTGATGCCGGCTTTCGAGGTACCGCGCGACGCCAGGATCGTGAAGACCTTGAATGCCGCCTACCAGGCGGTGCGCGGCGAGCCGCAGCCGACCGGTGCACTCGCCCCACCCTGCTACTACGGCACCGACGCCGGCCACTTCTATCGCGAGCTCGGCATGGAAGGCGTCGTCTGCGGTCCCGGCGGGCGCTACAACACCATGCCCGACGAGCGCGTCGACATCGCCGACTATCTCGACGTGATCCGCATCTACATATTGACGATGCTCGACATCTGCGAACTGGCTTAGTCGTGTTCGAGCCCAACGAGTTCGAGGACCGCGTTCGACCTCGACCGCCAGCTCAGACCAGCGAGGCCGAGCCTATCACGACGCTAGCCACCCTCATTTCTCGTGCCCTTTTCCTGCACAGCGGAGGGATCAGCGGCCACACCGGATTGATTGCGAGGATGCCGAAAACCACGGACTCGTGCATCGCGACATAAGTGCCGCGGCGCCAACGTCATGGACATTCGGAAGCGGAGCGACACGGTTAACGAGGCTTTAACGCGCACGCCTTTCAACGACTGTCTGGAGAACAAAAAAGTCGTCCTCTTGCGAGGACAGCTTTTTGATTTGGTTGCGGGGGCCCGCAACCGAGACCGACATTCATTGATGGTCGCCATTTGAAGGGCGGTTGTCGGGGCCCGGACCCACTTATACCGAACCATGGCCCGCCCGAGGCACAGGGCCATACGAAAGACCGAGAGCCCAACGTAAGTTCGCTTCTTTTTTCTAAGTTGGCGAACTACTGCATTCGATGTGCTATCCGCGCCCGGCCCTCCGAAGGCAGAGGTTACGGGTTCGAACCTCGCCGGGTGCGCCAAATCTAAACGACCTCAAGGGCTTAATACTCGGACACCGCCCCCGCGCGCACGAGGCCCAAGCCGCGTGACGTGCGTGGACTCACGCGACCGCGTTCACGCGCCAGCGCGACAAGATCCGGGCTCGCGGTAAGGTCATCCCCGCTTACCGGCCTGTGGCAGCCGCCCACATCCATGGTCCGTTCCTTGAGCACGGCAAAACGGCATCCTCGTCAATGGACTGTGTCCCATCGGCGCAATTCGTTGGCCGTACGACCCTGCTCACAGGCCCGAACGGACAGGCGGTCGGGCCCGGAATCGGGTCGGGATGACTTACTCGAAGGCTCCCGAAGGTATAGAATGTTTCGACAAGCAAAAAACGGCCGGAGGCGCGTGCTCCGCGTGTCCTTGGAGCGTTCGCTCCCGACCCTCGACAGGGAAGGACGATCCATGACTCAGCAGCTAGACCGCAGACGTTTCCTGAACAATCTCGGCATCACCGTGGGCGCCGTCGCAGCGGCCACAGCAGCGCCGATGACGGTTCCAGCAGTGGCGCAGGTCGCCAAGCCACCCAAGGGAAATATTCCCTCCACTCCGCTCAAGTTCGGTCACATGACCTTCCTCACCGGCCCTGGCGCGGTGCTCGGTGAGCCCTCGCTCAAGGGCCATCTCCTGGCCGCCGAGGAAATCAACGCGCAGGGCGGTATTCTCGGCAAGCGCAAAATAGAGACCCTCACGGCGGACGAGAATGCTGGCACCGACGCCAACGTGAAAGAGCTTCGCCGCATGAAGCTCTCCGAGAAGATCGACATGTTCACCGGCGTCATCTCCAGCGGCAACACGCCGGCGCTGGGACCAGTGGCCGAGGAGCTCAGTTTGCTCACGATCTTCGTCGACGGCTGCACCGACTTCCTGTGGGACAAGGCGGTGCCGACCCCGAAGTACACATTCCGCATCACCAACATCCAGTCGGCCGACGGCGTGACCTGCGCGGTCGCGGCGGCCCAGACCTGGCCGACGGCCAAAAAGATCGCGCACGTCCACCCCGACTACAGCTATGGCCGCAACGCCTTCGACCACTTCATGGTCGCCTACAAAAAGCTGGTGCCCGGCGCCGAGGTCGTCTCCGAAGGCTGGCCGAAGCTCGGCACGACCGACTTCTCGGCACATATCACCAAGACGATGTCGTCGACCCCCGACCTGATCGTCTCCTCAGTGTGGGGCGGCGACTACGTGGCGTTCTATAAGCAGGCCTTGCGCTACGGTATGTTCGACAACGCCAAGTTCGCGAGCACAATCGCGTTCGGCGTGGCGCCACATGCCATCGGCAAGGACCATCCGGAAGGCGTCATCGCCGGGGTCCATTCCAACTACTACTTCACGTTCCCGCCGGGCAATCGCTGGCCCGCCAACAAGACCTTCGTGGAGAAGTACTTCAAGCGCTGGAACGAGTATCCAAACTTCCAGTCGGACGGCGCCTACCATACGCTGCACATGTACAGGACGGCGGTCGAGAAGGCGAACCGGCTGGTCGGCGGTTGGCCCGACGAGGAGGCGGTCATCAGCGAGCTCGAAGGCAGTTATTTCGAGACTGCCGCCGGCTACCTCTACATCCGGCCCGACAACCACCAGGGCTACAAGGACGCTGTGACCGGCTTCTCGAAGAACGTGGCCGAGTACCCGTTCCAGGTCCTGGATCCTGGCCGGATGATCACCATACCGATCCGCAACATCACGGCGCCGCCGCATTGGCCGAAGCCCGGCAACGGCCATAACGATCCGACCGCGACCTACAACTGGATCAAGGAAACCTGGCCGCAGGTGGCGGCCTGACGCGCGCTCGCGGCCCGGCCGTGCCCTCGCCCCGCGCGGGCATGGCTGGGCCGCGCCAAATCGGGCGACGGCCGTAGTGGTGGAGGCGGATGTCCACGCCGAGACTCCTCATGCGACATAGTGCGTTGGCAGCGTCGCTGCTGTGCGTCGGCGCGTCCGCCGCGCAGGCCGGCCACGAGGTCTCGTACTACCCCTCGTTCTATCCGCAGGAGATCCGCATCGAGCCGCTCGATCCGGAGGCGGCCGCGCGCGTGTTCGGCAACGCCCGCGATCCGCTCCACGCCTATCTCGGCGCGGCGCCGCGCTTTGCGGCCGACATCCCCAGCCATCTCAAGTCGGTCGTCTCCTTGCGCTCCCTCATTACCGCCCGCATCAATCCGGGATCAGACCGCCTGGCCAGCCGTGACGCACGCTGCCGCGCCCTGGCGGCTGTCGCTTCCCGGCTGGCGACGGCACCCGATGTCGTAGCGCACGCCTATCCGATCACCCCGTATCATGCTGACTACCTCGATCATGTCGACAGGGTGCCGGGCCGCAGCCGCGGCCCCGCGCAGGAGGCAGAGGTACCGCCGCTGCATGTCCGTGCCGGAAGCGACGGGCTACTCGCCGAGGATGAACGGTCCGACGGGGTCGCGTGGGACGTGGCCGTGCGCGAGGTGGCGGTCGATGCGCTGAAGCGCGATGCCGGCGTGACGGTCAATGCCTGGCCAGGACCACCATGGGCGAAGGACGGCTGGTTCCAGGCCTATCATCTGCTCCGCCCGGCGGTCAGTGATCCCATTGAAGCCAAGCACGCCGACGGAATCCACGACCTGCTTGTTGACGGCGATACGCACGACGACGTGCACCGCATCAGCCTGGAGCGCGATCTGGTCGAGGCGCTCACGCGCGGTTGCGACAGCGCGGTGATCGGCTATCGGCTGCGGCGCGAGTTCTACACCGACGACTTCACCAACGGGATCGAGAACGTCGCGGTCGATTCGCAGTCGGGCTTCAACTCGGCAGTCGTCATGCGGACGCTCAAGCTCAAGGATCTGCCGTGGAACGGCTGGATGCGGCTTGGCATCGACAGGCCGGCCGCCGCGGCCTGGAACCCGGTTGCCGGGTTCACGGACGCGACCGGCCGCCTGGTGTGGGCGATCGTCGGTGACAATGCGTTCCTGCCGATCCCCTACAACAGCCTGTGGGCTGCCAACCGCACCCACATCAAGCCGGCGGAGGAACCGGCGGCCAGACAGTCGATCCGCGTCCCCGCCGATGCCCTGATCCCGGAGCCGGGCACCGGCCGGCTGGTGCCGGTGGGCGCCGACCGTGGCGCGATGACCAAGGTCGTCTACCGCGTGCTCGCGTCGCCGTTCCAGGACGGCACCGAGATGGAAGCGGCCGATCTCGTCTATCCCTATGCCTTTGCGACGCAGTGGGGTGCGGCGCCGGGCACCGCGACCTTCGACGCCGAGATCGCCGCCGCGACCCGCCTGATGCGGGAACAGTTCAGGGGCGTCCGCATCACCGGCTCCGAGCAATCGACGATCGCGATCGGTGACCGTGTCTTCACCTATCGCTCACCGATCGTAGAAGTCTATCTCAACGCCGCTTCGGCCGATGAACATCGCAACGCGCTGATCGCACCGCCATGGAGCACGATCCCTTGGCACCTGCTGGCCCTCATGGATGCTGCCGTCGCGCACGGGCTGGCGGCCTTCTCGGAGAGCGAAGCGCGGCAGCGCAACCTACCCTGGCTCGATCTCGTGCGCGCGCCCGCCCAGCGCGCCGCGCTACGCGCGCTGATCGCGGAATTCGCCGCGAGCGGCTACCGCCCGGCAGCCCTCGAAGGCCTCGTAGGCGCTGAGGCGGCCAGGGCGCGCTGGCAGGCGCTGGATCGCTTCGTCGACGCCCACGACCACCTGCTCGTGACCAACGGCCCCTACCAGCTCAGGCGCTTCTCGCCCGAGGTCTATACGTTCGACATTGTCCGCGAGTTCACCTACCCGGTAGGCCTTGGCACGTTCGATTTCTACGCCTACCCGGCCAAGGCGTTCGTCACAGGCATCGAGCGTGACGGCGAGCGCATGTTGGCAACGACGGAGGCCGAGATCGCGCTCAAGCAGCAGCGCGACCACCGCGTCGTTCGCATCGCCTTCAAGCACGACACGCTGCGCGAGACACTGCCGATCCGGCCGGTGCCCCGGTACATCCTCGTCGGCGGGGACGGCCGGGTGGTCGCGGCCGGCAGCGCGAGCCGGCAAGACGACGGACGCTTCGCGGTGTCGCTGCCGCCGCTTCCGGCCGGCGACTACCGGTTCTTCATGGCCGTCTTCCTCGACGGCAACACGGTCAGCCCGGCCATAGGCCGCTTCGACTTTCACAACAACTGACCGGTCGCGTGGAGGAAAACGGTGACGATTCTCATCATCCAGATCCTCAATTCCCTGTTCTATGCCGCGGTGCTGTTCCTCATCGCAGCGGGCCTGAGCCTCATCTACGGCGTCATGCGGATCGTCAACCTCGCGCACGGGTCGCTCTATGCGCTCGGCGCCTACGTCTCAGCCTGGGTCGTTGGCGGCGCGGTCGGCCACGCCGTGGACGGCGCGCTGGGCCTTGCCGGCCTTCTCCTCCTGCTGCCAATCGGGGCCGTCGCCATCGCGGCGGTTGGCGCCGCGATCGAGCCCACGCTGCTGCGCCCGCTCTACCGCCGCCCGGAGGAATACCATCTGCTGATCACATTCGGCCTGCTCATGATCCTCGAGGACGCCATGAAGTTCCTGTTCGGCGGCACGCCGTTGTCGGCGGGCTCGATCATGGACCGCATGGGCAGCATCCCGATCGGCCGGCTGCTGTATCCGACCTACAACCTGGTCGTCGTCGCCATCGGGCTGATCGCGGCGCTGGGCCTATGGTGGTTCATCTATCGCACCAAGTTCGGCGTCATCCTGCGCGCCACCTCGCAGGACCGGCGCATGGCGGCGGCGCTCGGACTCAATGTCGGGCGCGTCTACGTGCAGGCCTTCGCCATCGGTTGCTTCATGGCCGGGCTCGGCGGCGCCGTCGTGGTGCCGGCGCAGGCCGCCGTGCTGGGCATGGGCGTCGATGCCCTCGTGCTCGCCTTCGTCGTCGTGGTGATCGGCGGACTCGGCAGCCTTGAAGGCGCGCTGGTCGGCGCGCTGATCGTGAGTTTCGTGCGCACCGCCGGCATCCAGTTCTTCCCTGAAATCGAGCTCGCCGTGCTCTATCTCATCGCGGCGGTGGTGCTGCTGGTCAAACCGACCGGCTTGTTCGGGACCGCGTGATGACACCCGACGTCAGCAGCGTGCAGCCCAAACTGCTGCTGTTCGCCGCCGCGGCCGTCGTCCTCATACTGCTCGCGTTGCTGCCGCCTTTTATTGGCCTCTACCAGACGCAGCTGTTGACCTATGGCCTGATCGCCGCCATCGCCGCGCTCGGCTTCAATCTGTTGCTCGGCTATACCGGCCTACTTTCGTTTGGTCATTCCGCCTTCTTCGGCATCGGCGCCTATTCGGTCGCGTTCCTGCTGCGCGACGCCGGCATCCGCTCCATGGAGCTCTACATCTTGATCGGGTTGCCGGTCGCGGCGCTCACGTCGGCGCTGTTCGGCTACATCTGCGTCCGGCACACGCGCATTTTCTTCGGCATCCTGACGCTCGCATTGTCACAGGTGCTGTGGACCCTCACCTACAAGTTTTTCTGGGTCACTGGCGGCTCGGACGGGCTGCGCGTAGGGCGGCCGACATTGCTCGCCGGCATGGTCACCTTCACGGGGCGTGATGCATTCCAGCGGTTCATCGACGGATATTACTATTACGTCCTCGTCGTGTTCGCGATTTGCGTGGTGCTGATGTGGGTGATCGTGCACTCGCCTTTCGGGAAGGCGCTGCAGGCCATTCGCGACAACGAAACGCGCGCCGCGTTCCTCGGCTTGCGCATCAGGCGGTTCCGCTGGGTTGCGTTCCTGATTTCCGGGACGTTCACGGGGCTCGCGGGGATTCTCTGGGTACCGCTCAACGGCCTGACCACGCCCGAGGTGCTGTATTGGCCGTTCTCGGGCGAGATCGTGTTCATGACGCTGCTCGGCGGCTTTCGCAACTTCACCGGTCCGATCGTCGGCGGCCTTCTCTTCACTTATCTCAAGACCTACGCGGTCGCGACCACCGAATATTGGCAGCTGCTGCTCGGCGTCGTCCTCGTGCTCCTGGTCATGCTGCTGCCGACCGGGATCGTGGGTGCGATCTCGGCGGCGGCCGCCAAGCTGCGGTGGAAGGAGAAACCGGCGTGATCCTTCTCGAGACGGTCGATCTCAGCAAGCAGTTCGGCGACGTCCACGCCTGCGATCGCGTGAATTTCACCGTCAACAAGGGCGAATTTCTCTCGCTCGTGGGCTCGAACGGCGCCGGCAAGACCTCGCTCGTCAATCTGATCAGCGGCCATCTCAAACCGGACAGCGGCCGCATCCTGTTCGAGGGCAAAGACCTCACCTTTGCCCCCGTCTACGAGCGTATCAGGGCGGGCATCGCCCGCAGCTTCCAGATCGTCAATCTGTTCGATGCATTAAGCGTTTTCGACAACGTCGCGTTGTCGATTTTCTCGCGCGAGCGCAAGATCGCAAAAATCGCGGCGCTTGCCGATCGCGATCGGGACGTCCGCCGCGAGACCTTCGACGTGCTGAGCCAGTTCGGACTTGCGGAAAAGAGCGCCATTCCGGCCGGCGGCCTGGCGCAAGGCGAGCGCAAGCTGCTCGACGTCGCCGTCGCTTATGCGCTACGCCCGAAGCTGCTCTTTCTCGACGAGCCGACCAGCGGGGTGAGCACGCGCGACAAGACGCAAATCATGGATACCGTGTCATCGGTCGTGCGTGCCGGCGCGGTGACTGCCGTCGTCATCGAGCACGACATGGACGTGGTGTTCCGCTACTCGGATCGCATCGTGATGATGCATGAAGGCAGATTCCTCGCCGACGGAACGCCGGAAGCGATCAAGGCGAACAGGGACGTCGCCAACATCCTTCTCGGCGTGCCGCTCTCGGCTTGAGACGACGAAGGACAAGCAAGTGCTGCTGGAGGTCGAATCCATAAATACCTTCCGCGGGCCCGCGCACATCCTGCGCGGCGTGACGCTCAACGTCGGCGATGGCGAGGTTGTCTCGCTGGTCGGGCGCAACGGCGCCGGGCGCACGACCATCATCGAAAGCATCATGGGCCTGCTGCCGGTGCGTTCGGGTCGGATTCGCTTCCGCGGCGAGGACATCGCCAAGATGCCGCCGCACAAGCGCGCCAAGCGCGGCATCGGCTATGCGCCCGAAAATGCCGGCATCTTTCCGGAGTTGACAGTCGCCGAGAACCTCATGATCAGCCGCTGGATGTCCGACAAGACCGCGCGGGGCGCCACCGGCGGGATCGATGCCGAGGCGCA
>WNGB01025625.1_pt1 | contig 10929 bp, 8 predicted proteins | sample 5400681 | NCBI WGS metagenome assembly WNGB01 (sample SAMN13153367, study PRJNA577476) | soil metagenome | isolation source: 115 cm soil or saprolite under grassland replicate 2 | place: USA:California | collected 2016-06-15 | reverse complement strand
GTCGCCCCGAGCGCGCAGCGACTGGTCGGCTACCTCACGGGTGGGCCGCGGCGCTGATCGAGAGCCCAAGGGAGACGACAATGCAAGCACGCAGCCAGGAGGCAGGAGGCCGCGGGACGCCGTTCCGGCCGGCCACCGGAGCGGACGTCCCGAGCGTCGCCGCGCTCGTCGACGCCGCCTACGGCCACTACGTCGAACGCCTCGGGATGCGGCCCGGCCCGATGACCGTCGACTACGCCACGGTCATCCGCGACCACCAGGTGACCGTGGCCGAGCGCCACGGAGCCATCGTCGGGGTCATCGTCCTCAGCGTCACCGACGAGGGGTTCCTCGTCGACAACGTCGCCGTGCACCCCTCCCGTCGCGGGACCGGGCTCGGGAGGGCGCTCCTGCAGTTCGCAGAGGACGAGGCGCGGCGCGCGGGGTTCGACTCCATCTACCTCTACACCCACGAGAAGATGACGGAGAACCTCGCGCTCTACTCGAGGATCGGCTACGTCGAATACGACCGGCGCTCCCAGGGCGCGTTCTCGCTGGTCTACATGAGGAAGCAGCTTGGATGAGTGCGCTGACGCCAATCTGAAGCAGATCCGAATGCGTGGCCTGATTGACTCGCTGCGGCACGGAGGTTCTTCTCATGGTTAGCACGACATCCGCCCGCAGCAGCTGGACCCGCTGGCTGCTCCAACGTTGGCCCACCACGCTGGCCGTCGCGCTGGTGGCCTTCATCCTGAGCGCCCCCGAGGCGGAAAGGACGTCGCGGAGGCTCTCCCGCTCCTGCCCTTGGAGTACCTGATCGTCGCAAGTCGTCGGCCGACGTCGGTCAGGCGGATCTCGGCGCCGGGCATGCTGTTGCCTGCGGGCATCGACCGCTGGCGGCGGACCCGATGGTAGGCAGACGCGTCAGCCGGCCGTCCAGGGCCGGAGCTTGTCGGGGTTCAATACCACCCAGATGTGGGTGATCCGGTCGCCTGCGACGTCGAACGCGTACACCGCCACGGTGACGCCGTCTTGCTGGGCCACCAGGCCGGGCTGGCCGTTGACCGTACGCTCCAGGAAAGTCACGTTGCTGGGTGCCCGGCCGGCCAGATCGGCCAGGTAGCGCGCGATCTGCTCGCCGCCTTCGATGGGGCGGAGCGCGGCGCTGGCCAGGCCGCCGCCGTCGGCGGTCACCGTGGCGTCGGGGTCGAGCAGGCCGATGAGGGCGTCGATGTCCTTGGCTTCCCATGCCCTTTTGAAGTCTCTGACGATGCCGGCCTGCCGGGCGGTCGGGGTCGCGGGGGCCTGTGAGGCGCGGATGCGGCGGCGGGCTGAGGAGGCCAGCTGGCGGCATGCCGCCGGGGTACGGCCGGTGATCTCGGCTATGTCGGCAAAGGGGTAGCGGAAGACGTCGTGAAGGATGAACGCGACGCGCTCGGCCGGGGTCATCGATTCGAGCACGACGAGGAAGGCCATATTGATCGACTCATCGAGAGTGACGCGGTCGGCCGGGTCGGCGGTGGTGCCGCCCGGCCGCCCGCTGGGCCACTCGGCAGGTTCGGGCAGCGGTTCGGGGATCCACGCGCCCACGTAGCGCTCCCGCCGAGCCCGTGCCGAGCCGAGCATGTCGAGGCAGATGCGGCTGGCGACCTTCGTCAGCCAGCCGCCAGGGGATTCGATGGCGTCCTGCTGCTGGTGGGACATGGCGTACCAGCGGGCGTAGGTCTCTTGGACGACGTCCTCGGCCTCGGCCAGGGAGCCGAGGAGCCGGTAGGCGAGGTTGAGCAGCTGACGCCGCTCGCTGATGATCGCGCTCAGGCCCGGGTCGGGTCGGCCGTCTGCTGGCTCGGATTGGGTGGTCATAGTGCCGCCGGCTCCCTTGGTCACCTGCCCTCACCAGTTCGACGAGACACCGCACCGAACTGTGAGGCTGGCACTGGGATGGTGATCGGTCGTGGTGTGGCAGGCAGGGCGGGTGCCGTGTCAGTGGGCGTGCGGGACGCCGGTCATCTGTGGCGTTCCGGACGGTACAAGGCGTAGGGAGACCACCGCGGCCACGGCGGCGACGACGGTGAACACGGCGAAGGCGTCGGTGAACCCGTCGAGCGAGGGTGTGTGGGTGAGACCCGCGGCGGCGACGGTGGAGGCCACCGCGACGCAGATGGCGGCACCAAGTTGGTTGAAGGTGTTGACGATGCCCGATACCAGCCCGGCCTCGTGCAGACCGACGCGGCCGAGGGCGGAGGTGGTCGCGCAGACGAACAGCGGGCCCCCGCCCAGCGCGAACAAGAAGGTGCCGGGAAGGGCTTCGACGTAGACGTTGCCGCCTGCCGACAGGCCGATGAGCAGTCCGTTGCCGATGGCGACCAGGACCAGGCCGACGACGGCGACGGGACGGGTGCCGATGCGGCCGACCAGGCGGCCGGCCGCGATGGCGCCGATCATGAGGCCCAGGGCCGCGGGCAGGAAGAACAGGCCGGTCTCCAGAGCGCTGAGGCCGCGAAGGTGCTGCAGGTACTGCGAACCGAGAAAGAGGTCCGCGATGAGCACGCCGGAGGCGATGAGCATCAGGAATGCGCCGGTCACGATCGGACGGCGCGTCAGCAGGCTCGGGTGCATCAGGGGAGTCCGTACGGTGCGTTCGGCGACCACGAACACTGCGTACAGGACGATGGCGGCCGCGATGGGCAGCAGCGTGCCGGGATCCGCCCAGCCCTCGTCACCGGCGTTGATCATGCCGTAGATGAGCGAGCCGGTGGCGGCGGTGACGGTCACCGCGCCCAGCACATCGATGCGCCCGGCGGCGCGGTCCGGGCGGCGCAGAGGCACCACGGCCCGGATGCCGGCCAGCAGGACGAGGCCGACCGGGACGTTGATGAAGAAGACCCAGCGCCAGCCGGGACCGGAGGTGAGGATTCCACCGATGAGCACCCCGGCGGCGAAGCCAACGCCGCCGAGGGAGGCCCACACGCTCAGGGCCCTGTTGCGTTCCTCGCCGTGGAAGGTGCTGGTGACGGTTGATAGCGCGGCCGGGGACAGCAGCGCGGCCCCGACACCCTGGGCGACGCGGCCGCCGAGCAGCAGGGTCTCGTTCTGCGCCAGGCCGCTGGCCAGCGAGGCGAGGGTGAAGACCACCAGGCCGGTCAGCATCATGGTGCGCCCGCCGAAGACGTCGGCCAACCGGCCACCGAGCAGCAGCAGCCCGCCGAAGAACAGCACGTAGATGCTGATCGTCCAGGTGAAGGCCGTACGGCTCAGGTCCAGGTCGGCGCCGAGGTCGGGCAGGGCGACGTTGACCACGGTGAGGTCCAGGATCAGCATGAACTGTGCCACGCTGATCGCTGCGAGCGCCTTCCAGCGGCGCGGGTCCGCGGACTCCTGCGCCTCGCGCGGTTCGTCCGTGTCATGAACCGGATGATGGGTGTCGTGCATCACGGGCTCCTAACTCGTCCGTCGATGTGCGAGAACCACCCAACACCTTCAAGTACACTTGAAGTCAACATGGGTGACCGGCATCTGACCATCGGCGAGCTGGCCAAGCGCACCGGCGTCGCCACCTCGGCCTTGCGCTACTACGAGGAGCTCGGCCTGCTCCCGGCACCCGGCAGGGTCTCGGGTCAGCGGCGCTACCCGGAGTCAGCGGTCGGGCTCGTCGGGGTGATCCTGTTGCTTGGAGACGTGGGGTTCTCGCTGCGCATCGCCAAGGCCCAGACCGCGAAGGAAGTCATCACCCACGGCCTGGCCTGCCCCCACGACGACTTCACCACCTGCCCCAACGGCGCCAGCATCGTCGCCGCCCGCCTCGCCGGCCAGCCCTTGGAGGAAGCCCACCCACCACACTGAGCTGCCCACGGATCGCGTGGTGGCGACCGCGGTACTTGCCCGACCGACGTCATGGTCGGCAATGGCCGTTGAGCCCGTCGTCGTGTCGTTCCCTTGGGCAGGTCGGCGCTGGGACCGGGGTTCCGCAGCTTGTAAGCTCACGACCCTCAGAATTGGCCCTCTGAGCAGGTAGAACGAGCATGTGAACTTGCGCGTCGTGTGCCCACATCACTGCTCCAGCCAGCGGATCCTTCTCCGCCCAGCGAGCCGCAGGGCGCGCGCGAAGGTGCAGCATCCACCAGGCGCACTGGGCATGCAAGTCGGCAACCGCCCAAAACCGCAGGTCAGAGGGCATGACGCGAGTTGCATCTCGAAGCTGGATCGGGCATCGTTGACCCGTTCAGCTCCCCGTCCGGGTCGAGCTGGGAGCCCGTAGCCCCGTGAACATCCCCGGGTGTGGGCACACGACGCACAAGCACGCAATCACCGTCTGACCTGGTCAAGTAGCGGTTTAGGCCGGCTGCATGCCTACCAGCTGCGGAACCCGGGTGGGTGAAGCGCCGGGTTTGCCACACCAACAGCCGGCTGCTCACCCCTCCTCGGCGGTTCCCGCCGTCTGGTAGGTGAGGGCGACAACCCCTGTGCTGGTCGTCTTGGTGTCGACCAGCTGGAGCGACGCAGGCGCCACACCATCGGCGAACAGCCGCTTGCCGCTGCCGAGCACCACCGGGTGGACCCACAGCTGGTAGGTGTCGACCAGGTTGCGTCGCATCAGCGTGCGGACCAGCGTGCCGCTGCCCTGGACCAGCAGGTCCCCGCCGGGCTGCTGCTTGAGCTTGGCGACCGCCGCGGGCACGTCACCGTCCAGCAGGGCCGTGTTCCAGGCAAGGGGCTCCTTCAGGGTGGTGGAGGCGACGTACTTGGGAAGGGCGGTCATCCGCTCGGCGAACCCGTCCTCGTCGGTCATCGACGGCCAGGCGGCGGCGAACTGCTCGTAGGTCACCCGGCCGAGCAGGAGCGCGCCGGCGGCGAACAGCCCGTCGCGGACACCGTCGGCCATGTCCTGGTCGAAGAAGGGAAGCTGCCAGCCTCCGTGCTCGAAGCCTTCGGACCCGCCCGGGTCCTCCATGACACCGTCCACGGTCACGAACGTCGCGACGACCACGTTGCTCATAGGAACCTCCGTCGTCTCGTGGCAATCATCAAGGTGGCCCTCCCGGGCCGCCCTCCTTCACCGGCCGGGACCGTCGACCGCCGGCAGGACGTTCTCGTTGAGGCGGAAGAGGTTGGTCGGGTCGTAGCGGGCCTTGACGGCAGCCAGCCGCTCCCAGGTCGACCCCGGGTAGGCCTGGCGGACCCTGGCCTCGCCCTCCTCGCCCAGGAAGCCGACGTAGGCGCCGGTGTCGCCCTGCTGCAGGGCCGCCGCGAAGTCCGCGACCCGGGCCTGGCGCACGGCCTGGTCGGCAGGCCCGTCGTAGAACGCGGCGAGGTTGGCCATGATCCGGCTGTGGCGGTGCGCGAACGCGGTGGCCTCCACCGGCACGCGGGCCATCGCCCCGCCCAGCACCCGCAGCTGCGCCACCCGCACCGTCGCGTCGGACGCCCGCAGGTAGTCGACGATCGTGGCGGCCGCGTCGCGGTCGACCCGCTCGAGGAACATGGTGTGGCCCACCGCGGTCGGGTGGTAGCCCTCCTCCTCCGGCGGGTAGATCTCCGGGTAGGGCATCGGCCGGACCAGGTCGGCGACCGGCTTGGCCAGCCGCCGGAACGGCGCTACGGCGCGCTCGCCGTCCTTGGGCGCGCCAGCGTGGACCAGGAACGCCAGCACCACCAGCTGACCGTGCCGCTCGGCGGGCAGGAACGGCAGCGGCGGCGCCGGCAGCACGTTGGCGATCGCCGACAGCTCCTCGGGCGCCGCCTCCGCCTCGGCGACGAACCCGGCGACCACTTCCGGCGTCGCCGGCAGCACCAGCAGGCCGCCGGTGACCGTGCCGACCTCGTGCAGCCGGTACTGGAAGCGGGTGACCACGCCGAAGTTGCCGCCGCCGCCGCGCAGCGCCCAGAACAGGTCCGGGTCCGACTGGTCGTCCACGTGGAGCAGCTGGCCGTCGGCGGTGACCACCTCGGCGGCCAGTAGGCTGTCGATCGTCAGGCCGTGCTTGCGGACCAGGTAGCCGACCCCACCGGCCAGGGTGATGCCGCCGATGCCGACCGAGGCGGTGTCGCCGAACCCGGTCGCCAGGTCGTGGGCGCCGGCGGCGGTGGTGTACTCGCCGGCGGTTAGGCCCGCCTGCGCCCACGCGGTGCGGCCCGCGACGTCGAGGTCCAGCGCCCGTAGGTTGGCGAGGTCGAGCACGATGCCGTCGTCGCAGACGCTGTGGCCGGCGACGCTGTGGGCGCCGCTGCGCACGGCCAGCTCCAGCCCGGTATCGCGCGCCAGCGTGACGACCCTTGGCGACCTCGCCGGCGTCCTCGGGCCGCACGATCACCGCCGGGCGCCGGTCGAAGCCGCCGTAGAAGACGGTGCGGGCCTGGTCGTACCCGGGGTCGTCGGGCGCGAGCACGCGGCCGTCGAAGGCGTCGCGAAGGCGCGGGATCGAAAGAACGTTGGCGCTTGAGGGCGAGGCTTGCACACGAGCTCCTCTCGTTGGTCGGACATGCTCGGGGGGCCAGCGAAACTGCCTGACCGGTCAGGTCCGACCCGAGCGCTCACGACCCTACCCGGCGGCCCGGAGGACGGAATCCGTCACGCATAGGTAGCCGCAGGGTCGCCCGCCGGGACCTCGCCCGGGCCAGCATCAAGGATCGATCAAGCGGCGGCTTGAGGCCGTGCCCAAGCCTGCCAGCTCAGGCCGCCGCCGGGCCGCCGTGCGCCGGCTTGGAGAGGGCCGGTGGCACCGGTGCGCTAGCCTTGCAAGTGCGCGAACCAGGTCATCGAGGACGGTTCGGGTCGCGCGCTCGCGTGACGGAGGCGATCGGCTGTGCGGTTTCGGGTCCTGGGGCCGCTTGAGCTTCGCGACGGTGAGGGGCGGCTGGTTCGTCTGGGCGCGCCCAAACAGCGCACCCTGCTGGCGGTGCTGCTGCTGCACGCCAACCGGGCGGTCGGTGTGGACCTGTTGGTGGAGGCCCTGTGGGGCGAGCGGCCACCAGCGTTGGCTATCGGCGGGCTGCGCACCTACGTGTCCGGGCTGCGCCGAAGGTTGGGGATGGGCGAGGCGGCGGGCGCGCCGCGGATCGCTGCGCTGCCGGGCGGCTACCGGCTCGCGGTGGCCGCCGAGGAGCTGGATCTGCTGGTGTTCGAGCGGTTTGCCAGTCAGGGACAACGGGCGCTGGCCGATGGGGAGACGGCCTTGGCGGCGGCGCAGCTGGGGCGGGCGCTGGGGTTGTGGCGGGGCCGGGCGTTCGAGGATGTGCCGCTGGGTGGGGGATTGAGCGGGGAGCTTGCCCGCCTGCACGAACGGCGCCTGGTCGTGGTGGAGGAGTGGGTGGAGGCGTGCCTGGCGCTTGGCCGCCATGGCGGGTTGGTGCCGGAGCTGCGCCGGCTGGCCATGGCGGAGCCGCTGCGGGAGCGGCTTTGGGGGCAGTGGATGCTGGCGCTGTACCGTTCGGGCCGCCAGGCGGAGGCGCTGGCCGCCTACCAGCAGCTGCGGGGGCGGCTGGTTGAGGAGCTGGGGATCGAGCCCGGCCCGCCCCTACAACAGCTGCAGCGGCGGATCCTACGTGGTGACGTGGCCCTGGCCCCGCCGGTCCAGCCGCCGACCCGCAACCGGGCGGTGACGATCTCCACGGTGGTGGCGCGGCAGCTCCCGCCGGACGCGGTCGGCTCCGGCCGTGGGTGGAACGGGGAGCCTGGGGGTGGCGTCGGGCGGCTGCTGGCCGGCCTGCGGGTGGACCGTGGCCTGTCGCAGGAGGCGCTTGCCGAGCGGTCGGGGATGAGCGTGCGGGCGATCAGGGACCTCGAACGGGGGCATGTCGAGCGCCCACGCCCAACCTCGGTCGCGTCGCTCGCCGACGCGCTGGCCCTCACCGACGCCGAGCGAGCGGCGGTCGAGGTGGCTGCCTCCGACCCCGATGGACGCGCCGGCGCGCCTGGGGACGTGCGGCCGGAGCTGGCGCGCATGGTGCCGCGCCAGCTGCCGCCGGACATCGGGGACTTCACCGGCCGCGACCTTGCCCTGGAGCGGCTGCACGCTCGGGTGCGGGACCGCCGGCGTGGGTCGACGGCATTGGTGGTCACGGCGGCCGTCGGCAAGGCGGGGGTGGGCAAGACGACGCTGGCGGTCCACGCCGCCCACCAACTGCGCTCGGTGTTCCCGGATGGGCAGCTGTACGTCAACCTCCGCGGCGTCGAGGCGCAGGCTCTCGACCCGGCGGAGGTGCTCGGCGGGTTTCTGCGCGCCCTGGGGGTCGACGGACGCCTGCTCCCCGACGACCTCGACGAGCGCGCCCGGCTCTACCGGTCACTGCTGGCCGACCGGCGCGTCCTGGTCCTGCTGGACAACGCGGCCGACGCGGCGCAGGTCCGCCCCCTGCTGCCGGGAGGCGCTGGCAACGCCGTGGTGGTCACCAGCCGCAACCGGATGGTGGACCTTGCCGCGGCCGAGGTGATCGACCTGGACGTGCTCCCGCCGGGGCAGGCGGTGGAGCTGCTCGGCAAGATCGCGGGCGCGGATCGCGTCGCTGACGAACCGGAGGCGGCACGGACGATCGCGGCGTTGTGCGGGTACCTCCCGCTGGCGCTGCGGATCGCCGGCGCCAGGCTCGCCGCCAGGCCCAACTGGCGCCTGTGGCGCCTGGCCGACCGGCTCGGGGCGCAGCAGCGGCGACTGGACGAGCTGGCCACCGGCGACCTGGAGGTGCGCGCCAGCGTCGCGCTGAGCTACCAGGCGCTGGGCGCGACCGAGCGGCGCGCGTTCCGGCTGCTCGGCCTGCTGGAAGTGCCGGACTTCGCCCCCTGGATGCTGTCGGCCCTGCTGGACGTTCCAGCCCTTGCAGCGGAGGAGGTCACCGAGCGCCTAGCGGACGCCCACCTGCTCGACACGGTCGGCGAGGACGCCGCCGGGCAGCTCCGCTACCGCTTCCACGACCTGCTGCGCCTGTACGCCCGCGAGCGGCTGGCCGAAGAGGAGACGCCGGCCGCGCGCGACGCCGCGCTGCAACGAACGCTGCAGACCTACTTCGAGACCGCCAAGGAATGGGTACGTGGGCTGCGGCTGCGCCCCCCGGACCTGCCCGGGCAGGCCGCCCCGGCGGAGCCGCAAGACGTCGGCGCCACGCTGGCGCGCTCGTACCGGTGGTTGGCGGCGGAACGCAAGGGCCTGGTGGTAAGCCTGGAGCAGGCGTGGCGGGAGGGATGCCAGCGCCCCTGGCCCAACGTCACGGGGCTGCTGGCCGACTTCTACGAGGTGTCGGCCTGCTGGGACGACTGGGAGCGCACCCACCAGGTGGCGCTGCGCGCCGCTCGACGGGCGGGTGACCGGCATGCCGAAGCGTCGCTGCTGCGCAGCCTGGGTGACGTGCGCCGCTTCCAGGACCGCTTGGGAGAGGCGGTGGCGTTCTTCACGCAGAGCATCGCCCTGTTCTCGGAGCTGCGCGACGTGCAGGGTGAGGTCGACGGCCTGATCGGCCTGGCTCGGGCCTACCGGCGCCAGGGCCGGCTGGCCGACGCCGCCGCCTGCTTCGAGCGGTGCCTTGAACTGTGCCGTGAGCTCGGCGACCGTGACCGTGCGGCCAAAGCCATGCTGTTCTTCGCCAAGGTGCGCCGCCAGCAGGGACGGTCCGCCGACGCGCTGGCGTTGCTGGCAGACTGCCGGGACACCTTCTCCTCGCTCGGCAGCGTCGGCTACGTCGGCTACAGCGACCTCATGATCGGCATCCTGCGGCACGAGCGCGGGGAGTACGAGCAGGCCACCGACCACTTCCAGCAGGCGCTCGCCTTCGCGCGGACGCTCGGTGACCCGCGCTGGGAGGCGTACGGGCTCCTCAGCCTCGGGGTGACCGCGCAGGCGCGCGGATCGCACGAGCAGGCCCGCCACCACCTCGAACAGTCCCTGATCATGTTCGAACAGGCTGGTGACCGGCACGGAGCCTCACGCGCCCGCAACGCGGTCGCCGGCCTCCCCGAACACGCGACCGCTCGTTCCTAGCCGCAACTGCCGGTCGTTGCCGGCCGACTGCCTGGCTGCGCCGGTCGCGGGCCAATAGCCTCCACAGTGGACCCGGCTGCGGAAGTCGGCCGGATCGGGGGTGACTACCATCGCGGCGACAAAGGACCGCACGCCGCCTGGCAGCGGGTCAGCCACCGCCTGGCCGGGCCTGGTCGCGCGGCCGGAACGGGCAGCGGGCGGTCGGCGCTCCCTGGTCGCAGGCGACCAGGCCGGGCTGGTCCCAGCGTCGTCGGCGCCCGCGGTGCTGCATGGGAGAGCGCGGGAGCGGTCGGTGATCGATCGGCTGCTCGAGGGCGTGCGCGCCGGGCGCGGCGGCGCGCTGGTCATCCGCGGCGAGGTTGGCATCGGCAAGACCACGCTGCTGGACTACGCCGCGGCGGCCGCGGGCACGGCCAGCACGCGCGATGCCGCCTCTGGTGGTGCGGCGTCGGGGGGTGCGGCGCCGCCTGGCATGGCCGCGGTGCGGACGCTGCGTGGCGCCGGGATCAAGCCCGAGGCGGGGCTGCCGTTCGCCGGGCTGCACCTGCTGCTCGGGTCGGTGCTGGAGCGGCGCGCCAGGCTTCCGCGGCCGCAGCGGGAGGCGCTGGAGGCGGCGTTCGGCCGGCGGCAGGCCGGGTCCTGCGACCGGTTCCTGGTCGGGCTGGCCGTGCTGTCGCTGCTGACCGAGCTCGTCGAGGATGGGCCGCTGGTGTGCCTGGTCGACGATGCGCAGTGGCTCGACCGGGCCTCGGCCGAGGCGCTGGTGTTCGCGGCTCGGCGGCTGGGCGCCGGGCCGATCGCGATCGTCTTCGCCGCGCGCGACCACGACGCGCCGTTCCCCGCCCCGGGCCTGCCCGAGCTACGGCTCGGCGGGCTGGACGCGGCCGCGGCGGCGGCGCTGCTGGCCGAGCACGGCGGTGCTGGACTGCCCCTTGGGGCCAGTGACCGGATCCTGGCCGAGGCGCGGGGCAACCCGCTGGGC
>WNGB01019210.1_pt1 | contig 10929 bp, 8 predicted proteins | sample 5400681 | NCBI WGS metagenome assembly WNGB01 (sample SAMN13153367, study PRJNA577476) | soil metagenome | isolation source: 115 cm soil or saprolite under grassland replicate 2 | place: USA:California | collected 2016-06-15 | reverse complement strand
CGGAACGCGGTCTCGACGTGCGGGATCCGGTACGGCCCGACCGCCATCAGGCTGGTGAGGCCGGGCAGGAAGCCGCTCATCCGGGGGTAGGCCCCTGTGTCCTGGACGATCTCCAGCCGGTACGCGAGGAGGCGGCCGTCCGGTGTCCCGCCGAGCGTGATGGCCTGCTGCTGGGCCCGCCCGTGCGTCATGCCGAGGAGGTTCTCGCGGCGGGTTTCCGTCCAGCGGACCGGCCGGCCGGTCCGCCGGGCCGCCCAGGCGACCGTGATCCCGTCCCGGTCCAGCCCGACCTTGGCGCCGAACCCGCCGCCCACATCGGGGGTGATGACCCGGATCGCGGCGGGATCGAGCCCCAGCGCCCCGGCCAGGATGAACCGGGAGATCTGCGCGTTCTGGGTGCTCAGCCACACGGTGAGCCGGCCGTCCGACCACCCGGCGGCGGTGGCGCGGCCCTCGAGCGGGGCCGGTGCGAGCCGCTGGTTCTCGATCGTGTGGCTGATCACCACGTCGCAGCCGTCGAAGGCGGACCGGTCAGCGGGCGGGCCGGAACTCACCGCCACGTTCGAGTCCGTCCCGGGGAACAGCAGCGCCGGCGGGTCCAGCGCGCCGGCGAAGCCCACCACCGCTGGCAGCGGCTCGTAGTCCACGCTGACCAGCTCGGCCGCATCCTCGCCCTGATAGCTGTCGTCGGTCAGCACGACCGCCACCGGCTCGCCGGCGAACCGCACCCGGTCGCGGGCCAGCAGCGGCTCGGCCCACGGGCCGCCCATCGGGACGGGTGCGCCCTCGCTGCCGGTCCCGTCGTCCGGGGGCGGCGGGGGCAGGTCGTCCATGTCCTGGGCGGTGAACACGGCGAGCACGCCCGGTGCGGCCCGCGCGGCCGAGAGATCCAGGCCGGTGATCAGCGCGTGCGCGACGGGACTGCGCACGAACGTGGCCCGCGCCGCCCCGAGCAGTTCCGGCACCCGCAGGTCATCGACGTAGGTACCGCCGGCCGTCAGCAAGCGCGGATCCTCGGTCCGTACCACCCGGGTCCCCAGGATGCTCATCCTGACCTCCGAAGCCTGTGCAGGCGGACGTCACCGGCCGCACCGGAGGGCGTACGGGCAGGCGCAGGCGGCGTCCCTCGCGCGCGGTCCGCCCAGCATGCTCCACCTGCACGCGATTGCATAGCCGGCGGGCTTTAATTCGCCGGCTCGCTGTCCGGTTCTGGCCAGCCGGTCCGGACAGAGTCCCCGGCGTCAGCCCGCCGGAGCCAGGCTGCCCTCCAGGGCCCGGCCCGCGCCCTCCAGGGCGCGACCAGCGACCGGAGCTGATGCGGGTCGTAGCGCACCTGTACCGCGAGATACCGCTGGCCTCCGCGGCGCAGCCGGTGGCCGAGACGGGACCCGGGCCCGCGTAGGCTGATCCGGCGGCTGGGCAGCGGCTGGCCAGCGCCGGGCCAGGCGGGTCCAGCCCCGGTGACTTGGAGCGCGGTGGCGGTGTTTTCGCGGCAGGATCTGCTCAGCGAGCGGCAGGTCTACCGGACGATCGGATCCCTGGTCGCGTGGTGGGCGTGGACCGTGTTCGCGGTCGCGCTCCTGGTCGTGCTCGCCCTGGGCCACCACGATCACACGGCGCTGGTCACGGCCGTCGTGGTCGTCGCGATCACCGGGATCATGTATGCGTGCGCGCTGCGTCCCCGGATCGTGGCCGGCGCCGCGGGGGTCACGGTCGTGAACCCGCTGCGGGTGCACGTGCTGCCGTGGCCCTCGGTGATCCGGGTCGATGTCGTGCACAACGTCCGGGTCCATTACCGGGTCCCGGCCGGGGAGGCGATCGTGCACAGCTGGGCGATCCAGTCGTCGGGGCGCTCCAGGACCCGCAGCGAGCTGCGGGCCCGGCGCGCCGCGCGCCGCGGGACGGCCCCGGAGCCCGGATCCGCCCGGCTGCCGGAGGCGGCCCAGGCCGCCCTGGCGGGATCAGCGGCGGAGTTCATCGCCCGGCAGCTGGGCGAGCGGGCCAGGACCCAGGGATCCCCAGCTGCGCCGCAGGCTGCTTCGGCCAGCCCCCAGGTGCTCTGGACCTGGGGGCCCATCGCGGCGATAGCGGTTCCGTTGCTGCTACTGCTGGCCGTGACGCTGGCCTGAGGCCGGCCGGCGGCCTGGCCATGCCCGGCCCGGGGAACGGCCCGGCCCGGGGAACGGCCCGGCCCGGGGAACGGCCCGGCCCGGGGAACGGCCCGGCCCGGGGAACGGCCCGGCCCGGGGAACGGCCCGGCCCGGGGAACGGCCCGGCCCGGGGAACGGCCCCGGATCCGCGCCAACCCCGTTGACTTAAAGTGGGCTTTAAGTCAGAGCATGGGGCCATGACGACGACTGCTGACCACCGCCCGTCCGCGACCTTCGCCGACCTGCCGGGCCTGATGTCCCTGATGACCGGGGACGACAAGCACGACCAGGCGGCCACCTCCACCCTCGACGTGCTCTGGGTGCTCTACGACCGGGTGCTGCGGGTCACCCCGCAGACGGCCGGCGACGACCGGCGAGACCGCTTCCTGCTCTCCAAGGGGCACGGGCCGGTGGCGTACTACGCCGTGCTCGCGGCCAAGGGCTTCGTGGACCCCGTGGACCTGCCGGGCTTCGGCGCGTTCGGCTCGGCTTTCGGGCTGCATCCGGACCGGACCCTGATCCCGGGGGCGGAGATCTCCAGCGGGTCGCTCGGCCACGGGCTGCCGCTGGCCGCCGGCGTGGCCCTCGGCCTGCGGGCCCGGGCCCTGACCGGCTCGCGGGTGTTCGTGCTGCTGGGGGACGCCGAATTGGACGAGGGATCCAATCAGGAGGCCATCGCGTTCGCCCGGGCCGCCCGGCTGGACACGCTGCACGTGGTGGTGGTGGACAACGCCTCGTCCACGCACGGCTGGCCCGGCGGGGTGGAAGCCCGGTTCGCCGTCGAGGGCTGGTCGGTGCGCCGGGTATCCGGCCGGGATCACGGCGCGCTGGAGGCCGCGCTCACCGTCCCGCATCCCGGCCGGCCGCACATGGTCGCCGCGGTCGTCGAGCCCAAGCGATAGGAGCCGGACATGGAGACCATGCGGGAACGGTTCGCCGCGGTCACGAGCGACCTGCTGACCGGGGACCCAAGGCTGGCCGTGGTGCTCGCCGACATCTCCGCGGACCTCTTCCGGCCGGCCGCCGCCCGCTACCCGGACCGGGTGATCAACGTGGGGATCCGGGAGCAGTTGCTGATCAGCGTGGCGGGCGGGCTGTCCCTGGCCGGGATGCGGCCGATCGCGCACACGTTCGCCAGCTTCCTGGTCGAGCGGCCCTTCGAGCAGATCAAGCTGGACCTGAACCACCAGGCCGCGGCCGGGGGAGCGGTGCTGGTCAGCGCCGGAGCGTCCTACGACAACTCCGGCAGCGGCCGGACCCACCAGTCGCCGGGTGACGTGGCGCTGCTGAACACGCTGCCCGGCTGGACAGTGCACGTCCCCGGGCATCCCGACGAGGCCGAGCACCAGATCCGCGCGGCGGCCCGCGGGGACGGGCTGGTCTACGTGCGGCTGTCCACGCAGGCCAACACGGTGGCCCTGGACGGCGAGCCGGGCCGGCTCACCATGCTGCGCAGCGGGCGCCGCGGCACCGTGATCGCGGTCGGCCCACTGGCGGACGCCGTGGTGGACGCGACCCTCGGGTTCGACGTCACCGTGCTGTACGCGGCCACCATCCGGCCGCTGGACGCGGCGACGCTGCGGGCCTGCCTGCAGGCCCCGGACGTGGTGCTGGCCGAGCCGTACCTGGCCGGGACGTCGGTGCCGGCGGTGACGGACGCGCTGCGCGACCTCCCGCACCGGATCCTCGGCCTCGGCGTCGGCCGCCACGAACTGCGCCGGTACGGGATGCCCGCCGAGCATCAGGCCGCGCACGGGCTGGACCCCGGGTCGTTGCGGGACTCGATCGCCTCGTTCCTGCGGTTGTGAGCTTTCCGCGCGCCGTGGTCAGGTGCGCCGGGGTCAAGGGCGCCGTGGTCAGGTGCGCCGTGCTCAGGTACCCAGCGAGGCGCAGGGCCGGGCGCGCAGCCCGGCCACGTAGTCGGCGGGCGCGCCCGCCCGCTCGGCCGCGTCCGCGACGATGCCCAGGTACCGCGCCGAGGGCAGGCCGCCCTCGTAGTCGTTGAGCACGTAGAGCCAGGCCGCGACGTCGCCGTCCAGGGTCTGCGCCCGGACCCTGAGCTTCTGGAAGTAGCCCAGGTGCACCCCGTCCCAGTGGTCCAGGACCCGTTCGTCCAGGTCGTGCAGTTCGTAGAGGACGACGAAGACCCGCTCGGCGGCGTCCTCCACGACCGTGGCCAGGGCGCCTTCCCAGCTGATGTCCTCGCCGCCGAAGGTGAGCCGCCAGCCTTCCAGCCAGCCATTGCCCCGCATGGGCGAGTGCGGGCAGCGCTCGGCCATCAGAGTCGGGTCCATATTGGTGGCGTATGCCGCGTACAGCTCCACGGCTCACCAGCGTAACGAGGCAACGTATCGTTGCGGCAGATCTCCGGCGACCCGGTCCAGCGACTTCGCTGCCGGGAGGGGCGGCGTCCGCGGCCGCCGGGCGGCCGGGAAGAATGAGGCATCGTGAGCCAGCCGCGCGAGAGAATCGTGATCTTGGGAGGCGGCCCGGGCGGGTACGAGGCGGCCCTGGTGGCCGCGCAACACGGCGCCCAGGTGACCGTGGTGGACAGCGATGGGCTGGGTGGCGCCTGCGTGCTGACCGACTGCGTGCCGTCCAAGACGCTCATCGCCAGTTCGACCACCATGTCCGTGGTGCACGGCGCGGAAGACCTGGGCATCCGGATCGGCGTCCCCCCGGTCGGCGGCGCTCCCGGCGGGGCCGTCTCCGGGCGTGCCTCCGCGGCCCGCGGGTCCGCGGCCGGGGCCCCGGCCCCGGTGCCTGGTGCCCGGATGCCGGGTGTCCCGGGCGGCCGGCCCGGGCGCGGGCGTGCGTACGTGGACGCGCCGCGCCTGTACGCGAGGATCAAGGCGCTGGCCCAGGCCCAGTCCGCGGACGTGGCACTGCGGCTGGCCGCCGAGGGTGTCGAGATCATCAGCGACCGCGGCGCCCTGGACGGCCCGGATACAGCCATCGCGGGCGGCCGGCGGATCCAGGCCGGTGCCGTGCTGATCGCCACCGGCGCGATGCCCCGGGTGCTGCCCGGCGCGGAGCCCGACGGCGAGCGCATCCTGAACTGGCGCCAGCTCTATGACCTGCCCGATCTTCCCCGCGAGCTGATCGTGGTGGGCTCCGGGGTGACCGGCGCCGAGTTCGCCAGCGCCTACCAGGCCCTCGGTTCGCAGGTCACGCTGGTCTCCTCACGGGAGCGGGTGCTGCCACACGAGGACGCGGACGCGGCCGTGGTGCTCGAGGACGTGTTCAGGCGCCGCGGGATGACGGTGCTGAGCCGGTCCCGCGCGGCGGCGGTCAAGCGGAGCCGCGACGGCGTGCTGGTCACGCTGGAAGGCGGCCGGACCGTGCGCGGCTCGCACTGCCTGCTCACCGTGGGCATGGTGCCCGCCACCAGGGGCCTGGGCCTGGAGGAAGCCGGGATCACGCTGGACGGCCAGGGCTTCGTCGAGGTGGACCGGGTGTCGCGGACCACGGCGCGGGGCGTGTACGCGGCCGGCGACTGCACCGGGGTGATGATGCTCGCCTCGGTGGCGGCCATGCAGGGCCGAATCGCCATGTGGCACACGCTGGGCGAGGCCGTCCAGCCGATCAGGCTGGACCGCGTGGCCGCGACGATCTTCACCGACCCCGAGATCGCGACCGTGGGGGTGACCGCCGTCGCGGTCGAATCGGGCGCCGCGGACGCGGTCGCGGTCAAGCTGCCGCTGGCCACCAATGCGCGGGCCAAGATGCAGGGCTTCCGGGACGGGTTCGTGAAGCTGTTCGCCCGGCGCGGGACGGGGATCGTGCTCGGCGGCGTGGTGGTGGCGCCGCGGGCCAGCGAGCTCATCCTCGGCGTTTCGCTGGCCGTGGAGCAGTCGCTGACCGTGGATCAGATGGCCCACACGTTCGCGGTCTACCCGTCGCTGTCGGGTAGCCTGACCGAGGCGGCCCGCCGGCTCATGCGCCCCGCCGGCGACGGCCGCTAACCCCATCCGCCGCTCCCGCCCCATCAGCCCCCTGAGCGAACCGTCTTGGATCACGAACTCCGCTGAGGCCGGGGCCGCGCCGGTGCGAGGGTCACTGCGAGGGGCGGGCCGCTCAGTGGGTGGGGCGGCCCAGGTCGGGGTCCTTGGGCACCGGCAGATCGTGCTGGCGCAGCCGGTTCGCCCGCAAATCATCCGCGTAGGCCGTCACCGTGAACAGGCTGCCGCACAGGATGAGGGCCACCATGGTCAGGCTGACCCAGATCGGGGCGGGCAGCAGGATGCCCAGCACGGTCACGAGGATCGCGCAGATGGGGATCATCACGGCCAGGTGCCGGATCACAGTCCGGCGCCGCCAGCCCGCGTCGGTCAGCTCGTGCCGGACCCAGTGCACGTTCTCGGGCGGGAGCCGGAAACCGTAGGTGAACCGCAGCCACCCCAGCGGCCCCGGGTCGCCCTCCAGCCGGGTCACCGGGCCCTCCGGGCTGTGCGCCTGCCCACCGCCCGGCTGCGCAGATCCGCCCGGCTGCGCCGATCCGCCCGGCCGCACAGAGCAGTCCCGGGCAGGTCCGCCCCGGCCTGGGGCACCCCGCGCAGAGCCGCCCGGCCGCGCGGGGCGGCCTGAGCACGTGCCACGGTGGCTGCACCGAGCAGGGGAGGCATGGTCCCAGTCTCCCAGCACGGCGGCGCTCTGTCGCGGCCGGGCTCTAGCCCTCGAGCTTGCAGATAACCGCACCCGCCGGCACGGTCTGGCCGATCTCCACGCCCAGCCCGGTCACGGTGCCGTCCTTGTGCGCGGTCAGCGGCTGCTCCATCTTCATCGCCTCCAGGACCACCACGGTGTCACCCGCCGACACCTGGTCTCCTTCAGCCGCAACGATCTTGGTGATCGTGCCCTGCATCGGGCTGACCAGGTCGTCGCCGCTGGCGGCCGCCGGGGCGCGGCGCCCGCGGGATGGCCGCCGCCCCCCGGCCGCGCCCTCCGCCGCCCGCGCATCGGCCACTCCGAGCCCGGCCGGGAGCACCACCTCGAGCCGCTTGCCGCTGACCTCGACCGTGATCCGCTCCCGCTGGCCCTGGCTGCCGGCGTGGTGGTCAGCCTCGGCGGGCGCGGACCCGGCGGACCACGGCTCGATGCCCCCGCCGAACTCCGTCTCGATCCACCGGGTGTGCACGCGGAACGGCTCGTCGGTGAAGGCCGGGTCCCGGACCACGGCGCGGTGGAACGGGAGCACGGTCGGCATGCCGCCGATCACGCACTCGTCCAGCGCACGGCGGGCCCGCTGCAGTGCCTCGGCCCGGCTGGCCCCGGTGATGATCAGCTTGGCCAGCAGCGAGTCGAAGGCCTGCGGCACGGTCATGCCCTGCGCGTAGCCGGCGTCCACCCGCACCCCGGGGCCGGACGGCCACGTGAGCTGGGTGATCGTGCCGGGGGCGGGCAGGAAGTTCCGGCCGGGGTCCTCGGTGTTGACCCGGAACTCGATCGAGTGCCCGCGCGACAGGGGGTCGGCGTAGCCGAGCTCCTGGCCGTCCGCGATCCGGAACATCTCCCGGACCAGGTCGATGCCGGCCACCTCCTCCGACACCGGGTGCTCGACCTGGAGCCGGGTGTTGACCTCGAGGAACGACACGGTGCCGTCCTGCCCGACGAGGAACTCGCAGGTGCCCGCGCCCACGTAGCCGGCCTCGCGGAGGATGGCCTTGGACGACAGGTACATCTGCTCGACCTGGCTGGGGGACAGGAACGGCGCGGGCGCCTCCTCGACCAGCTTCTGGTGCCTGCGCTGCAGCGAACAGTCCCGGGTGGAGATCAAGGCCACGTTGCCGTGGCTGTCGGCGAGGCACTGGGTCTCCACGTGCCGCGGCCGGTCCAGGTAGCGCTCGACGAAGCATTCCCCGCGCCCGAAGGCCGCCACGGCTTCGCGGACCGCGGACTCGTACGCCTCGCCGATCTCGGCCGGCGTGCGGACCACCTTCAGGCCCCGGCCGCCGCCACCGAACGCCGCCTTGATGGCGATCGGCAGGCCGTGCCGGGACACGAACGAGTCGACCTCTTCCACGTCGCTGACCGGGCCGTCCGTGCCGGAGGCCATCGGCGCGCCGACCGCCGCGGCGATCTGCCGCGCGGCCACCTTGTCGCCGAGGGATTCGATCGCGGCCGGCGGCGGGCCGATCCAGATGAGCCCGGCGTCGATGACCGCCTGGGCGAAGCCGGCGTTCTCGGCGAGGAAACCGTAGCCGGGGTGGACGGCGTCGGCTCCGGCTTCCGCCGCGACGGCGAGCAGCTTCTCGGCGCTCAGGTAGCTCTCCGCCGGCGTCGGGCCGCCCAGCGCGTACGCCTCATCGGCCATCGAGACGTGCAGGGCGTCGAGGTCGGATTCGGCGTACACGGCCACGCTGTCCAGCCCCGCGTCCCGGCAGGCCCTCACCACGCGGACCGCAATCTCACCACGGTTCGCGATAAGTACCTTGCGCACGAATCTTCTCCTCCCGACGCCGAGGAGTTTAAGCGAGTGCAGGCCACCTGCGCTCGCCGGGCCGGGGCCGGCGGTGGTTTCGCTCCGCCGGATAGTGGCCGCAGGCACGCCCATCCGCCCGATCTTCCGCAACGAAGACCATTGCGGGCCGGTCCCCGCACCCGGCGCTGAGCAGGCGCGGGGCCGGTGCGGGGCCGGTCCCCTGCCCCGGTCGCGGGGAGTCCGCGGACTCCGGTCGCGGTGATCAGCCTGGCTAGGCCGGCCGGGCGCCCTCGTGGCGCAGCAGCCAGGTCTTCCGGTCCAGGCCGTAGTAGTAGCCGCCGAGGGTGCCGTCCGACCGCAACGCCCGGTGGCACGGGACCACGGGCGCGATCAGGTTGAACGCGCAGGCGGCCCCGGCGGCCCGCGGCGCCCGGGGGTTCCCGGCCTGCGCGGCCAGCTGGGTGTAACTGACCGTGCGGCCGGGCGGGACCGCCCGCAGCGCCGCCCACAGCCGCTGCCGGGACGGCGGCCCGGGCTGGTAGACGGGGATCGCGTCCAGGGCCCGCAGGTCACCGCCGAAGTACCCGGCGACGGGGGTGGCCAGCCAGGGCAGGTCAGCCGGGTCGGCATGCTCCAGCGGCAGCGCACGCAGCGGCACGGCCAGCCGGGCACGCATCACGGCCGGGTCGGCGGTAAACCCGCCCGCGATCAGCCGGCCGCCCTGGGCCAGCAGGCTGAGCGGGCCTATGGGGGTGCCGAGGACCGTGGCCAGCACGGTGTGCTCCAGCCGGGCGCTGGCCGGCACGGTGTGAGTCGGCACGGTGTGGGGCGGCACGGCGGGGGCAGGCGCGGCGTCGGGCGGTACGGTGTGGGGCGGCACGGTGCGGGGCGGCGGGGCAGGGGCCGGAGGGGCAGCCTGGTCAGGCATCGCTTACTCCTTCAGCTCGCGGGGGCGAGGATGTCCGGCTGGGCGGGCCTGGTCGTGTCCGGCTGGGCCATCCGGGCCGGCTCCGGCTGGGCGGGCCTGGTCACGTCCGGCCTGGCCGGCCAGGTCACGTCCGGCCTGGCCGGCCAAGACCACAGATGCATGGCGGCGTACGCACGCCACGGCCGCCACCGGGCTGCATGCCCCGGCGTGGCACCCAACCGGGCCAGGGCGCGGCGCAGGCCCAGATCGGCCGCGGGGAACGCGTCGGGGTCGCCGGCCGCGCGCATGAGGATGTAGCCGATGGTCCACGGCCCGATGCCGGGCAGCCCGGCCAGCTGGGCGGCGACCTCCCGCGGGTCGGCGCCGGGGTCGAGGGTCAGCTGCCCGCCCGCGGCGGCCGCGGCGAGCGCGCGCAGGGTCCGCTGGCGGGCGGTGGTGAGCCCGAGGCCGTCCAGGTCGGCGTCGGCCAGTACCTCCGGGCCGGGGAACACCGTGCCCGGCCCGGGCAGCCCGGCGGGGGTGTCCGTCACGGCGTCGGGAGCCAGCGGGACGCCGTGCCGGGCGGCCAGCCGGCCCGCGAACGTGCTCGCCGCGGCCACCGAGACCTGCTGGCCGAGGACCGCACGCACCGCGAGCTCGAAGCCGTCGTAGGCGCCGGGCACGCGCAGCCCGGGCCGGGCCGCCACCAGCGGGGCGATCAGGTCGTCGGTGGCCAGCGCGGCCCCGATCGCACCGGGATCGGCGTCGGCGTCAAGCAGGCGCCGGGCCCCGCCGACTACCGGGCCGATCGCCCCGAGCCTGGTGAGCCGGGCCCGGAGCAGCACGTGACCCTCGCCCGGCCGCGGGATCAGCTCGATGATCCCGGGGCCCGCGGCGGTCCGCACGGTCCTGGCGTAGCCCTCCGCGGTGACCTGCTCCACCCCGGGGATGGCCCGCGCGGCCAGGAACCCCAGCCACCCGGCCGCGTCGAACGGCTCGCGGCAGGCCAGCCGGAGGCTGAGCCACGTGCCGCGGGACCCGGCCGCGTCCCGCGCGCCCAGGCTCCCGGGGCCGGTGCGCCGCGCCCGGGAGCGCAGCTCCGACGGGGTGCGCCCGGAGGATTCCCGGACGCTCGCGTTGAACTGCCGGACGCTGGAGAAGCCGCTGGCGAACGCCACCTCGGTGATCGGCATGGCGGTCTCGGCCAGCAGCCGCCGCGCGGTCTGCAGCCGCGCCGTCCTGGCCAGGGCCTGCGGCCCCGCGCCCAGCTCGGCCACCAGCAGCCGGTGCAGATGCCGCTGGGTGACCGCGAGCCGGGCGGCCAGCCCGCTGATCCCGTGGGCGTCGGCGTACCCGTCCGCGATCAGCCGCACCGCCCGGGCGGCCAGGTCGGCCCGGACGTTCCACTCCGGCGATCCCGGGCTCGTCTCGGGGCGGCACCGCCGGCAGGC
>WNGB01028137.1_pt1 | contig 10930 bp, 9 predicted proteins | sample 5400681 | NCBI WGS metagenome assembly WNGB01 (sample SAMN13153367, study PRJNA577476) | soil metagenome | isolation source: 115 cm soil or saprolite under grassland replicate 2 | place: USA:California | collected 2016-06-15 | reverse complement strand
CACGTCGGCGTCCTTCACCGCATCGACCGAGTCGGGGACGACCGCCGCCGAGCCGCCGGTCGCGGCCGCGATCTCGGCGGCCCGCGCCACCATGCCGGGCTCGGGCTGGTAGCCGTCGGGCGAGCCGATCACGACGTGCAGACCCGCGGTGGCGCCGGCGAGCAGCCAGGAGTTGCCCATGTTGCTGGCGCCGTCGCCGACGAACGCGACCCGCAGCCCGGCCAGCGTGCCCTTGCGCTCCTGGATCGTCTGCAGGTCGGCGAGCAGCTGGCAGGGGTGGAAGTCGTCGGACATCGCGTTGACGATCGGTACGCCGGCGTACTCGGCCATCTCGGAGAGGTGCGCCTGCAGCGGCGTACGCCAGGCGATCTGGGATGCCTGCCGCCCCAACACCCGGGCCACGTCGGCGACCGACTCGCGCGACCCGATGCCGGCCAGCCGGCCGTCGACCACCATCGGGAAGCCGCCGAGCTCCGCGATCCCGGCCGCGAACGACGACTGGGTGCGCAGGGTCTGCCGGTCGAAGATCAGCGCGACCGTGCGCGGACCGGCCAGCGGCTTCGCGTCGTACGGCGCGGCCTTGAGCTCGGCCGCCAGGGCCAGCACCTCGGCCTGTTCGGCGGGGCTGAGGTCGTCGTCGCGCAGGAAGTGACGGGTCACGACGTGCCCTCCTCGAAGCCGGTGTCCAGGATCGACGGCCAGGCCCCGAGCAGGGCGTTGACGTCGTCCTCGGTGACCACCAGCGGCGGCACCAGCCGGATCGCCGAGTCGGTCGCGTTGTTGAGGATGAAGCCCGCGTCCAGCGCCGCAGCGTGTACGGCGGCCGCCCGCGGCTCGGCCAGCTCCAGCCCGGTGAACAGCCCCTCACCCCGCACCTCGGTCACCCGCGGGTCGACCGCGAGCCCGTCGCGCAGCTTGTGGCCGAGCACGATGACGTGGTCGAGCAGCTCCTCGGACTCCAGGGTCCGGATCACCGCCAGCGCCGCCGCGGCCGCGACCGGGTTGCCGCCGAACGTGGTGCCGTGGCTGCCCGGCTGCAGCAAGGTCGCGGTCTCCCCCAGCGCCAGGCAGGCGCCGATCGGGATGCCGCCGGCCAGTCCCTTGGCCAGCGTGACCAGGTCGGGCGTGACGGTCGCGGTCTGCAGAGCCGGGTTCTGGAAGGCGAACCAGCTGCCGGTGCGTCCCATCCCGCTCTGGATCTCGTCGAGCCACAGCAGCGCGCCCGCGCGGGTGGTGATTTCGCGGGCCGCGACCAGGAAGTCGGGCGGCGGCACGATCACACCGGCCTCGCCCTGCACGGGCTCGATGACCACGGCCGCGGTCCGGTCGGTGACGGCCGCGTCGAGGGCGGCGGCATCGCCGTACGGCACGAAGGTGACGCCGTCGGGGCTGCCCGGCAGTGGCTCGAACGGCGCCCGGTAGGCGTCCTTGGCCGTCAGCGACAGCGCGCCCATGGTGCGGCCGTGGAAGGCGCCGGTCATGGCGACCAGGTGGGTCCGGCCGGTCCGCCGGGTCACCTTGTACGCCGCCTCGTTGGCCTCGGTGCCGGAGTTGGTGAAGAACACCCGACCGTCGAGCCCGATCAGCTCGAGAAGCTTCTCGGCGAGCGTGATCTGCGGCTCGCTGGCGAAGAAGTTGGAGATGTGGCCGAGAGTCTGCAGCTGCGTGGTGACCGCCTCGACCAGCGCCGGGTGGGCGTGGCCGAGCGCGTTGACGGCGATGCCGGCGAGGAAGTCGACGTACTCCTTGCCGTCGGCGTCCCACACGTGCGCGCCGCGGCCGCGGACCAGCTCCAGCTTGGGCGTGCCGAAGGTGTTCATCAGCGCGCCGGTGTAGCGCTGCTGCCAGGTCGGTGACATCGTCGGTGAGCTCATGAGCGGGCCTTCCGGATCTTGGTCTCGACCCCGGGCAGCACCTGCGTCCCGACGCCTTCGGCGGTGAAGATCTCCAGGAGTACGGCGTGTGGCTCGCGGCCGTCGACGACCGTCGCCCGGGGTACGCCGTTCTGGACGGCCTGCAGGCAGGCGCCCATCTTCGGCACCATCCCGCTGGCGAGGCTCGGCATCAGCTCGGCCAGCGACTCCGGGCTGATCTCGCCGATCACGTCGTCGCTGTCCGGCCAGTCGCGGTAGAGCCCCTCGACGTCGGTCAGCACCAGCAGCTTGGCCGCACCGAGCGCGACCGCGAGCGCCGCCGCCGCGGTATCGGCGTTGACGTTGTGGACCAGGCCGCGCTCGTCGGGCGCGACGCTCGAGATCACCGGGATCCGGCCGGCGGCCACGATGTCCTGCACCGCCTCTGGGCGGACGTGCCGCACCTCGCCGACCAGACCGAGGTCGACCTCCTCGCCGTCGACGATCGTGTTGGTCTGCTGTGCGGTGAACAGTCCGGCGTCCTCGCCCGACAGCCCGACGGCCAGCGGGCCGTGCTCGTTGATCAGGCCGACCAGCTCGCGCTGCACCTGCCCGACCAGCACCATGCGCACGACGTCCATCGCCTCGGGTGTGGTCACGCGGAGGCCGCCGCGGAACTCCGACTCGATCCCGAGCCGGTCGAGCATCGCGGAGATCTGCGGCCCGCCCCCGTGTACGACGACGGGCTTGAAGCCCGCGAACCGGAGAAACGCGATGTCCTCCGCGAACGCCCGCTTGAGCGAGTCGTCGGTCATCGCGTTGCCGCCGTACTTGATGACGATCGTCTCGCCGTTGTACTTCTTCAGCCACGGGAGGGCGTTGGCGAGGACCTGCGCGTGGGTGCTCATGACGAGTAGGCGCTGTTCTCGTGGACGTAGGCGTGGGTGAGGTCGTTGGTCCAGACCGTGGCCCGCTCGGAGCCGGCCTTGAGGTCGATCGTGACCGAGACCTCCCGCGGCTTCAGGTCGACCGTGGCGGGGTCGGCGGCCGGCGTGGACTGCTTGCACACCCAGACGCCGTTCATCGCGACGTCGAGGTCGGCCGGGTCGAACGCGGCGTTCGTCGTACCGATGCTGGCCAGCACCCTCCCCCAGTTGGGGTCGTTGCCGAAGACGGCCGCCTTGAAGAGGTTGGACCGCGCCACCGACCGGCCCACCTCGACCGCGTCGTCCTCGGAGGCCGCGTTGAGCACCGTGATCGCGATCTCGTGGTCGGCGCCCTCGGCGTCCTTGAGCAGCTGCATGGCCAGGTCGGTGCAGACCTGGGTCAGCGCGACCGTGAAGTCGGCCAGCGGCGGGGTGATCCCGCTGGCGCCGCTGGCCATCAGGGTGACCGTGTCGTTGGTCGACATGCAGCCGTCGGAGTCGAGCCGGTCGAAGCTGACCCGGGTCGCGGCCCGCAGCGCGGCGTCGAGGTCGGCGGCGGGCACCACTGCATCAGTGGTGAGTACGACGAGCATCGTGGCCAGCTGGGGAGCCAGCATGCCGGCCCCCTTGGCCATCCCGCCGATCGACCAGCCGGCCCCCTCGACCACGACCTGCTTGCTGACCGTGTCGGTGGTCATGATCGCCCGCGCGGCGTCGGCGCCACCGTCCGCGCTCAGCGCCGCGGCCGCCGCGTCGACGCCCGCGAGTACGGCGGGCCGCGGGTTGGCCAGCCCGATCAGGCCGGTCGAGCAGACCACGACGTCGATCGCGCCGATGCCGAGGTGCTCGGCGACCCGCTCGGCGACCGCATGTGTGGTCTGGAAGCCGTCGGGGCCGGTGTAGCAGTTGGCGCCGCCGGAGTTGAGGACGACGGCCTTGACGACGCCGTCCTTGACCACCTCCTGGCTCCAGAGGACGGGGTTGGCCTTGCACCGGTTGGCGGTGAAGACGGATGCGGAGTCGAAGGTGGGGCCCTGGTTGACGACGAGTGCGAGGTCCTTCGCACCGCTGGCTTTGAGGCCGGCGGCGACGCCGGCGGCGACGAAGCCGGCGGGAGTGGTGACGGTCATCTCTGCTTCTTTCGGGGTGGAGTGGCGGGTACGGCGGGGGCAACCTCGTGCCCCGATCGTCGCCATTCCTCGGCCGCGCGGTCCGCGTCGGCCACGGGCACCAGCAGCCAGTCGGTGTCGAAGGTGGAGATCGTGAAGACGCTGATCCCGGCCTCCGAGAGCGGCGCCAGCAGGCTGCTCAGGATCCCCGTCAGCGCGGTCGCGGTGATCGAGAAGATCGACGACGACTCGGCCCAGGCGGGGATCTCGCTGCCCGGTCCGAAGCGAACCACGGCCAGGGTCTCGGGGTACTGGTTCAGCTTCACGGTGCGATCCCAACAGTGGTGAGGCCGAGGGTCTCGTCGAGACCCAGGGCGAGGTTCATGCACTGGACGGCCGCTCCCGCGGTGCCCTTGGCAAGGTTGTCGACGGCGCCGACCACCACCAGTCTCCCGGCCGCCTCGTCGACGGCGACCTGCAGGTGTACGGCGTTGGAGCCGGTCACCGCCTTGGTCTGCGGCCACTGGCCCGGGGGCAGGAGATGGACGAACGGCTCGTCGCGGTAGGCGTCGGCGTACGCGTCATACGCCTGCTGCGTGGTGAGCGGGCCGGCGAGCGGGGCGCTGCAGGTGGCCAGGATGCCGCGCGGCATCGGCACCAGCAGCGGAGTGAAGCTGACGCTGACGGTCGTGTCGGTGAGCGCGGAGAGGTTCTGGGTGATCTCGGGGGTGTGCCGGTGAGTGCCGCCGACGGCGTACGCGCTGGCGTTGCCCATCACCTCGCTGCCGAGCAGGTGCGCCTTGGCGGCCTTGCCGGCGCCGGAAGTGCCGGACGCGGCGACGACCACGACGTCGGGGGTGACCAGCCCGCGGGCGACGGCGGGGGCCAGGCAGAGCGTGGACACGGTCGGATAACAGCCGGGTACGGCGATCCGCCGCGCGCCGGTCAGCACCTCGCGCTGGCCGGGCAGCTCGGGGAGCCCGTAGGGCCAGGTGCCGGCGTGCTCACTGCCGTAGAACCGCTCCCACTCCCCCGCGTCGCGCAGCCGGAAGTCGGCACCGCAGTCGATCACCACGGTGTCGTCGCCGAGCTGCTGGGCGATCGCGCCCGACTGGCCGTGTGGGAGCGCGAGGAAGACGACGTCGTGGCCGGCGAGCGTGTCGAGGCTCGTCGGCAGCAGCTCGCGGTCGGCCAACGGGAGCAGGTGGGGCTGTAGCGAGCCCAGCGCCTCACCGGCGTTGGAACCTGCGGTCAGGGCGCCGACCTTGACGGCCGGGTGGCCGAGCAGGAGGCGCAGCACCTCGCCGCCGGCGTACCCACTGGCACCGGCGACCGCGACGGAGAAGGACTGCATGTGCATGATTATACACGATCCCCCATAGGTATTCGGCCCGGGTCCGAAGACGCCGCGCCCATGACGGTGACCGCCGACCCCGCGGCGCGGGACCTTCTGCCCTCCCAGTTCCCACAGTGGAGGCTCACGCTTGCGGCATGAGCATGCACCGGAACTCCGCGCGGGACGTCGGCGCGCCGCCGTGGTTCCGCAGGCGTCCTTTGCTGACTCTCACAGCCGCCGCGGCTCTGTTCCTCGCAGTGTTCGTCGTCCGCCTGCGGCTGCCAGGGGAAGAGGCGGTGACCGCCCTGTTCGTGTTTCCGATCTCCTTGGTCGCGATGGCGCGCGGCCTGCGGGCCGGGTTGGCAGCCGGCGTTGTCGCGTTGTTCCTGGTCGGAGGCGGCCTCGCCATTACTGACACCAGCCTGTCAGTGACCGGTTGGCTGGCTCGGATCGTCACTCTGCTAGCGGTAGGTGCCCTTTTGGGGAGGGCCGCGGACAATCTTGCCAGGGCGGAGCAACAACGCCGGGTCACCGACCTGGCGGCTCAGCGGCAGCGACAGGCGGTCGAGATCAACGACACCCTGGTCCAGAACATGGTCGCTGCCAAGTGGGCGCTCGAGGCTGGCAGGACGGAGTCGGGACTTACCACGCTCACCGACACCATCGTTCTCGCCCAGCGTCTCGTGTCCGAACTCATCAGGGCGAACGACTTGGGGCGGCGTACCTTCAAGACCTGACGGCAGCGCTCCTGGTGGTCTGCGGGATCGCGTTCGTCGTCCTGCTCACTCTGAGCGTGATCCGCTTCGTGTCGTATCGCGCATCGGGGGTCGAGGATTTCACGGACCCGCGCCGTGGCTTTGGGTTCTTCACGTTCGTCGCGGGCACAAACGTCCTCGGCGTCCGGCTCGGCATGGCCGGACACCACGATGCGACCGCAGCCCTGCTCGTCGTCGCGGGACTCGCCTGGCTGGCGTTGGGGTACGTCGTGCCATGGACCGCCGTTCTCGGGCGACAGGAGCGACCGGTGCTCGCTACCGCCAACGGCACCTGGTTCATCTGGGTCGTCGCTAGCCAGTCCGTCGCCGTCGCGGCCGCTTCGATCGAACCGGTCTTCGACTCGGTGCGGCGCGAGCTCGCCGTGCTGGCAGTCGTGTCGTGGTCGGTCGGCGTCTTCCTGTACGCCGCTACTGGAGTCCTCGTCGCACTGCGGCTCATGCTCTACGAGTTCGGGCCCGAGGAGCTGACTCCGCCGTACTGGGTCTCGATGGGCGCCCTCGCGATCACCGTTCTTGCCGGTGCCCGAATCGTCGAGATGGCCGACGCGCCCATGGTGGCCGTCACCCGCGACCTCATCGCGGGGCTCGCGGTGGTGTTCTGGGCGTTCGCGACCTGGCTGATCCCGGTACTGGTCGCAGCGGGGTGGTGGCGCCACGTGCGCCGTAGCATCCCGCTTCGGTATGAGGCCACCCTCTGGAGCATCATCTTCCCGCTCGGCATGTACGCGGTCCCGGGCATCTACCTCGGCCGCGCCGACCACCTGCCCGTCGTCGAGGCGGTCGGCGGCTCCGAGCTCTGGGTGGCCTTCGCCGCCTGGGTCGTTGCGTTCGCGGCGATGGCGGTGCACGTCCGGCGTACCGTCCTCGCCGCCAACGACGCGGCGACCTGGGGTGGACGAGCGGTCATGGATGACTGACCGGAACCCGCGACTGTCTGTCAGACATCCCGTGGGCGAGGATCGCCTCGGCCTCGTGCTCGAAGCTGCCCGTCTCGATGGGGCAGTGGATGCCGCACTCCTTCGGTGCTCCGGTCTCCCACCACCAGCGTCCGGCGCGGTCATCCTCGCCCGGCTGCACCGGCCGGGTGCAGGGCGCACACCCGAAGCTCGTGTATCCCTCGGCATACAGCGGGTGCACCGGCACGTCGTACTCGCGGAGGTAACCCCAGACCTCTTCGGACTCCCAGTCGGCCAGCGCGTTCACCTTCACGATGCCCCCGTGGTCGTGGTCGAGCTCGACCTTCTTGATCGCCGCCCGCGACGCCCACTGGTCCCGGCGCAGGCCGGTGAACCACCCGTCGAGACCACGCAACGCCTCTACCAGCGGGCGCACCTTGCGCACCTGGCAGCAGCGCATCCGGTCGGCGACACTGGTGCGGAACAGGTCGGCGCCGAGCTCGCCAACCAAGGCCTCGACCTCGGCGGGATTGGGCGAGAGCACGTCCCACTTGGTCTCGGGGTAGCGGGAACGCACCTCGGCGATGAATGCATGGGTCTGCGCCGGCAGGCGCCCGGTGTCCACGGTGATGACGCGCACGTCGGGCCGGATCCTGGCCGCCATGTCCAGCACGACCATGCCGTCGGCCTGGAGCGCAGTCACCACCGCCACCCGGTCGCCCAGTTCCTCCAGCGCCCACGCGATGGCGTCCTCGGGCTCCTGGTCGTCCAGGTCGATCGCGATCTCGCCGATCTCCAGGTCGTCGAAGACCACGCGCTCGGACTCGTCGGACCGGTAGTCGATCTGTGTCATTTCTCTGTCCTCTATCTTGTCTGCCGGGTCGTCTGCCGCTGGTTCAGTGGGTCGGTGTGCGTGTTCATCCGCCGGCCATCGCCATCACCACGGAGACGACGTCGCCGGCACGCACCGGGGTGGCCAGCCCGTCGAGGTTGCGGATGTCGTCCTCACCGAGGGCGATCAGGAACGCGCCCGCCACGACACCGCCCGGGGCGACCGTGCTCGCCAGCTCCGGATGGTCCGCGGCCAGGGCCTCGAGCAGCCCGCCGATGGTCTCGCCCGGGACGGTCAGCTCGTCGGCGCCGCCGGCGTACCGGTGCAACGGCCCGGGCAGCCGTACGACGACCCCGGGGGACTCGGCCTCGTCCACCACCGGCTTGCCGACCGCGATCGCCACCAGCTCGTCGTCCGGACGCGAGTCACAGAAGTCGGCCAGTGTGTATCCGGCCGGATCCGGCTGCCGCGTGCGGGCCTCGAGCCAGCCGCTCACCAACCGGTCGACCACGTCGCCGATCTCGCCGGTCGGCACCCGGCGCAGCAGACGGCGCCCGATCGCGGTCCGGCGTCCCAGGCCCCCGCCCACACTCACGTCGTACGCCTCCACGCGCTGGTCGGTCCCCGGCAGGTGCGTGGTTGTGCCCTGCAGGCCAAGCTCGCCGATCCAGTGCTGGGCGCAGGCATGCGGGCACCCGTCGAGGTGAATGGCCAGATCGCCCAGCCGGTCGGCACCGTGCGTGGTGGTGAGCCGGTCGAGGATCTGCTCGAGCTTGCCCTTCGTCGCGGCGACCGAGTAGTTGCAGAACTGCTGGCTGGTGCAGGCGATCGACCTGGCGAACGCCCGACCGCGGCCGAGCGGCAGTCCGAGGCCGGCGAGGGTCGACGCCACGTCGTCCAGGCGGTCGAGCGGCACGCTGCCGATCACGAAGTTCTGCTGTCGAGTGAACCGAACGTCCCCGGCGAAGCCCTCGACGAGGTCGGCCACCGACTCCAGCACCGAGCCACTGACGCGTCCGGACGGGACCGGCACGCCGACGTACACGAGGTCGCGCTGGTGTTGGCCGTGCACGCCCATGTGGTCGGCCTCGCCGCTCGGCGCGGCCGACACCGCGTCCTCCAGAGGGTGACCGAGCCTTTCCTCGATCCTGGACCGCACACCCTCCGGGCCGTAGTCGTCCATCATGAACTTCACCCGCGCCCGGGCCCGCGACATCCGGTAGCGCAGGTCGTTCTGCCACACGTCGGTCACCGCCCTCAGCACCTCCACGGCCCGCTCAATGGGCACGAACACTCCGACGTCGCGGGAGATTCGTGGGGTGTTCGCCATGCCGCCGCCGACTCGCAGCGTGAACCCGTGGCGCCCGTCTCGGACCGCACCGATCAGGGCGACGTCGGCGATCTCAGGCGCGTTGCACTGCGCCGGGCACGCCGAGATCGTGTACTTGTGCTTGCGCGGCAGGTTCGAGTACGCCGGGTTGCCGTCGAAGAAGTCCGCTGCTGCCCGGATGACCGGCGTGACGTCGAAGAGCTCGTCGGTGGCCAGTCCCGCCACCGGGCAGCCGGTGATGTTGCGGATGGTGTCTCCTTCGGCGCCGACCGTGGTGAGCCCGGTCGCCTCGACCTCGGCGAGCACGTCGGGCAGATCCTCCGTGGGCACCCAGTGCAGCTGGGCTCCCTGCCGGGTGGTGAGCTCGACCTGGTCGCGGCCTCGCTCCCTGGCGATCCGGCCGATCCCCCTGAGCTGCGTCGGCGTGACCCGCCCGCCGGCCACCTTCACCCGCACCATGAACGTGCCGATCTTGGGTTTGTCGTGCGCCAGTCCCCACCAGTGCAGGCGGACCAGGTCCTCCTCGGGAATGTCCTCGTATCCGCGGGCGATCAGCTCGGGAAGCTCGTCTCGCGCCTGTGAAGGCGGGCGGTCGCGCTTGAGCCGCTCGAGGTAGTTGCGTCGGTAGACCTGCTCCCAGTCGGGAGCGGGGCGGTCGGCGCGGGAGCGCCGTACTCGGGTGGTGGGTTCGGTCATGTCTGTCTCCAGAGGAGGCCGTCGGCGCGGCCTTGCAGGGAAAGAGGGTGTACGGCGGTCGGCGTGCGACGAGGTGCGACAGATGCCGTCGGAGCGGCCGTGGGGGGCGTGGTCAGCGCGTGGGGCACGCGGCGGCGGGCGGTGTCGGAGGACACTCGCTCAGGCAGGGAATCATCATCCCCACCAGGCCGCTGCAACGCGTGCGAATCATGGGCGCGACGCTAACAGCGCGATTTCACCAGAAGCCGGTTGCCCAGCATGCGGCGACAGGTCAGGACCAACGCCTCTGCAACCGATGACTTTGGTCCTCCGGGGCCGCGACGTTGACCGCGGATACCCGGCGCGTTGGTCACATCACCCGGGGCCGAAAGCCCCTGCCGGTCTCCCGTCTTCCCGGGCGAGCCTTCGGACCATGAGCGCGGTGAGCCCGACTGCAGCGCGAGAGCGCCACGAACGTGACGGCTGGATGGCGGAGGTCGACTTCTCGCGGGCGCCGTTCACCATCGCCTGGGAGGTGACCCGAGCGTGTGCGTTCTCGTGTGTGCACTGCCGTGCCGACGCGCAGCACCGCCGCAACCCCAGCGAGCTGAGCACCGAAGAAGGCTTCGCGTTGATCGACCGACTGGCCGAGTTCGGCTCCCCGATCCTCGTCTTCACCGGCGGGGACCCGATGATGCGGCGTGACCTGTTCGACCTGATCGAGTACGCCGACCATGCCGGCCTGCGCTGCTCACTGACTCCGACGGCCACGGCTCTTCCGACCGAGGCACGGTTGCGCCGGGCCCAGGACGCCGGGGTGCGTCGCCTCGCGCTCAGCCTCGACGCGCCGAGCGCCCAGGTGCACGATGACTTCCGCAAGGTCCGCGGCTCGTGGGAGCGGACTATGGCGATCCTGCGCAATGCCCGGGCCATCGGCTTGAGCGCCCAGATCAACACCACCGTGACGACGCACAACGTGGACCTGCTTCCGGAGATGGTGAGGTTCGTCAAGGAGGTCGGGGCGGTCCAGTGGAGCGTCTTCTTCCTCGTTCCGATGGGCCGGGGTCAGGAGCTGAGCATGATCAGCCCCGAGGAACACGAGCGTGTCTTCGAGTGGCTGCACGACCTTGCGCTGGTGGGGGACTTCGACATCAAGGCCACCGCGGCGCCGATGTATCGCCGGGTCGCGATGCAGCG
>WNGB01021745.1_pt1 | contig 10930 bp, 7 predicted proteins | sample 5400681 | NCBI WGS metagenome assembly WNGB01 (sample SAMN13153367, study PRJNA577476) | soil metagenome | isolation source: 115 cm soil or saprolite under grassland replicate 2 | place: USA:California | collected 2016-06-15 | reverse complement strand
CGGCGCCGGTGCGGGTCGCGTGCGCATCGAGCCCGAGGCTGGCCCCCACCACGGCCAAGGCGTCGTAGCCGAGCCAGGCCACGTAGCTGGCCGTGAGCAGCGCGAACGGCCACCCGAACATTCCCCCTCGGAGCGCGACCGCGGTCAGCAGCAGGGGCGCGATCAACCACAGCGACACCATGTCGCCCAGGGCGGAGAAGACGCCGGCCGCCCGGGACAGGTCGCCCCCCAGCAGCGGACCGGCGTTGCGCAGAACGGCCGGCCCCGCGAATGTGGCGGCCAGCAGGCCCACGACGCCCACCGTCAGCCATTGCGCGGTCGCGGTGCCCGGTAGCTCGAGCTGGGCGACCTTCCACGTCCGCGCCAGCATCCATGTGCCCACCACCTGCGACACGTTGGCGAGTGCCACCAGGATGCCGGCCGCGACGCCCACCGTCCGGGGCTCGACGCCACGGAAGACGGGAAGGAGCGTGAGGTCCCGCGCGAGCAGGAGGGCCATGCAGCCGCCGACGAGGAACCAGGCGCGGCGCTGATAGGCGCCGCGCTCGAAGACCAGGGCCGCCGCCCAGCTGCCCACGAGGGTGAGCGCCTTGGCCATCTCCACCTCCGTGCGCAGGAAGACCGTGTACGACGGAGAGCCGAAGAGGACCACGTCGAGGGCAAGGAAGCAGGCGGCCCAGATCAGCGGCAGCATGGCCAGCAGGTGGAAACGGCTCATCGCACCCTCCGCTGTATGTCGCTGAGCAGCGCCTCGGTGGACACGCTCCCCACCATCGTGTGCAGCATCGGACGCAATGCATCCAGCAGCGCCGGGAGATGCTCGACGGTGAGCGTGTCCGCGCTCTGCTTCAGTGCGCGCTGCGCGAAGGTCTTGACCGCCACCCCGGCATTGAAGGGGCCGAGGTAGGGCGAGAGGTGTTGCGCCACCTGCTCGGCAACCGTAGATGGGGACACGTGCATTCCAGCCGGAGGGGCGTCAGATTCTACCGCTTTACGGGACGCCGCCGTCGGTGAGGGTGTTCAAAGGCTCGCCCGCCTTCACGCGCTCGCTCCCTGCGCGTCACGGCTTCAGCATCACCTTGACCACCGGCTCCGGCCGGGAACGACGCGCCGTCCTCGTTCCACACCCCGTCGTTGTTGGCGGCGGTGACCCGAAACCGATAGTGGCCGGGAGGAAGGTTCGTGTAGTAGGCCGCGCGCCGGTCGTGGGCGGCCGTCCAGGCCTGGTCGAAGCCCTCCAGGGTGTACCGGAAGAGCACCTTCTCCGGGGAGAGGAAGCTCAGCGCCGTGTAGTGGAACTCGAACTTCTCGTGGCCGGGAGCGACGCGGGCGCCCTTTTCGAGGGGCGCCGGATCGTCGTCGCTCAGCACGCGCTGGCAGGCGGTGGCGCTGTTCCGGAAGGTTCGGCCCGACGTGGCCCTCATCGACGTCGGCCTGCCGCTGCTGGATGGGATCGGGGCCATGGAGGCCATCCGCTCGGGTTCGTGGACGGATCGCTCGAGCTCAGCCCCCCGCGATCGCTCCCAGGATGACGAGGGGCTCGGCGCCCTGGGCGACGGCGTCGGGCAGCGGCGCGTCGGGCGGATCGTGCGAGAGGTCTTCCCCGCCCACGAAGAAACGCACGAACGGCCGCCGCCGCCGGGTGACGTGGTCGCGGATCGTGCCCTTGAGCCCGGGATACTTGGCCTCGAGGGCGTCGAGCACGGAGTCGACGGTGACCGCACCCCTCACCTCGAGCGACACCTCGGTGTCGGCGCCGGAGAGCCGGCGGAGGGGAGCCGGGATCTGGACGCGGATCATGGGTTGCTGATCCATCCGCTTCGGATCATTTGAGCGTCTGGACCTCGACGGAGAGGACGGGCGGGAGGTCGCGCACGATGGGCGCCCAATGGTCTCCTCCGTCCGGCGAGCAGTACACCTGCCCGCCCGTCGTCCCGAAGTACACGCCGCACGAGTCGAGGGAGTCGATGGACATGGCGTCGCGCAGCACGTTCACGTAGCAGTCCTTCTGGGGGAGGCCGTCGGTCAGGGCCTCCCACTCGTTCCCGCCCTTGCGGCTGCGGTAGACGCGCAGCTTGCCGTCGGGCGGGTAGTGCTCGGAGTCGCTCTTGATGGGGACGACGTAGACCGTCTCCGGCTCGTGGGCGTGGACGTCGATCACGAAGCCGAAGTCGGTGGGCAGGTTGCCGCTGACCTCCCTCCAATTCTCGCCGCCGTCGTCGCTGCGCAGGACGTCCCAGTGCTTCTGCATGAAGAGGACGTCCGGCCGCGAGCGGTGCAGGGCGATGCGATGGACGCAGTGGCCCACCTCCGCCGTGGGGTCCGGGATGTACTGCGAGTGCAGACCGCGGTTGATGGGCTTCCAGGATTGCCCGCCGTCGTCCGTCCGGAAGGCACCGGCCGAGGATATGGCGACGAAGATCCGCTTCTCGTTCCGGGGGTCGAGCAGGATCGTGTGCAGGCACATCCCGCCCGCGCCCGGCTGCCACTTCGGCCCGGTGCCGTGGCCGCGCAGCCCGGCCAGCTCGCGCCAGTTCTGGCCGCCGTCGGTCGAGCGGAAGATGGCGGCGTCTTCGATCCCGGCGTAGACGGTGCTTGGATCGCCGAGCGACGGCTCGAGGTGCCAGACCCGCTTGAACTCCCACGGCCGCTGCGTGCCGTCGTAGTGCTGGTGGGTGGTGAGCGGCGCCGCCGCCGTGTCGTAGGCGAACTTGTTGCTCTCGCCCTTGGGCGACCCGTCGGGGGCGGTGGTGGGCTCGCCCTTGGGCGTGCCCGGCTGGTGCCACGTCTTGCCGCCGTCGTCCGAGCGCTGGATGATCTGCCCGAACCAGCCGCTCGTCTGCGAGGCGTAGATGCGGTCGGGATCCGCCGGCGATCCCTTGAGGTGGTAGATCTCCCAGCCCGCGAAGTGGGGACCCTGCACGTCCCACTTCTGGCGCTTGCCGTCGGAGGTCAGGACGAAGGCGCCCTTGCGGGTGCCGACGAGGACTCGCACTCCACTCATGCGCAGCTCACCTTTCTGACGCGCGCCCACGCGCGTCGTCCGGCTCGTTCCACTCTTCCGATGTTCCGTTGCCCGAGGGGCCGAATTCAAGTGGCCGGCTGGCCTTTCTCGGCCCAGTTCTCTTCCTACGTTGAACGGAAGGGTTTGTTCCGTTCCGGCACGCGTGTCCCGGTCGCGCCCGCGATGGAGGCCCGCTCAAGAGAAAAGCCGGCAGCGCGGAGTTCGCGCTGCCGGCATCACGTCCTTCGGCCTGCGCCCTCTAGAAGTACAGCTTCAGCGCCAGCTGCACCTGCCGGGCCGGGTAGGTGGTACGGATGGTGCCATAGGTTCCTCCCGCGATCGCGTTGCCTTGTGCGTCGCGCCGGATGTTGGACGCGTTGCTGTCCGGGATCTGGAAGTTCGTCTTGTTGAGGACGTTGAACGCCTCGACGCGGAACTCGAGGCGGGTGTCCCGGCGTCCCAAGGGGAAGGCCTTGTGCAGCCCGAGATCGGCTTGCCAGAAGCCGGGGCCGCGGGCGATGTTGCGTCCGGCCGTCCCGAAAGGCTGGCTGCGGTCCGTCGGGATGGTCACGGCGTTGATGTTGAGGTAGTTGTTCGGGTCGTTCGCGGAGCGGACGAGCGGTTGCCCCTCGACCAGGTTCGGTCGATAGGTCAGGCTCGAGCCGACCACGAACGCGGAGGCCGGGCTGTAGGTGAGGTTCACGGGCAGACCGCTGGCGATGGTGTCGATCAGGGTCATCCGCCATCCGCCGATCAGGGCATCCGCGAGCGCGCTCGCGCCCGACGCGAACCGGCGATCCTTGCCGAACGGGAGGTCGTACACGATGCTCGTCGTGTTGTTGAACGGCTGGTCGTAGTTCGACACGCCGCGGTCGGCGGCCATGTTGCGGATGTTGACCCGCGAGTTGTCGCCGCTGGTGGCCTCCAGGTGGCCGGCCACGTTGTCGATCGTCTTCGACCAGGTGAACGAGTTCAGCACGTACAGCCCCTGGCGGAACCGGCGCTCGACTTTCACCTGCAGGGAGTGGTAGTTCGCGTTGCCGCCGGGGAACGAGGCCTGGATGAACGAGAAGCCCGGGATCGGTCGCCGCGCCTGCAGCGCCGTGCCCGCGGCGGGATCGGTGGGGTTGTTCGGACGTGCCTGGTTGTAGTCGCCGAGGACGATGAGCTTGACGCTATGGTTGCCGACGTAGGCCACGTCGAGCAGCACGCTGCCGGGCAGCTCGCGCTGCACGGTCAGGTGCCAGCTCTGCACGTAGCCAGTGCGCGTGTCGGCCGGCGTGTAGTTCACGCGTGCGGCGAGCGGGTTGAAGTTCGCGGGGGTGGTCAGGCCTTCCGGATAGCCGGCCTGGGTGGGGCGGAAGCAATTCAGGAACGTGTTGCCCGTGCACTGGGGCTGGGAGACTTGCTGGGCCACGCTGGCGCCCACGATGAAGGGCCCGTTGTAGCCGAGCATGTTCTCGCCGCCCAGACGGTTGAAATGGACGTAGCTGATCCCGTATCCGCCTCGGATCGCGGTGCGCGGCGTGAGCTGATAGGCGGCGCCGATGCGTGGCGCAAAGTTGTTCTTGTCCGGATGCACGCCCGAGCGGTCGAAGAGCGAGCCGTCCCGCGCCTGGACGAGCGTGTGGCTGGCGGGATCGTAGTTGGCGAGGTGGTTGTCCTTCTCGTACTGGGGAGTGGCGAACTCGTAGCGCAGGCCGAGGTTCAGGGTCAGCTTCGGGCTCACCTTGAAGTCGTCCTGCACGTACGCGAAGTGCATCCGCTGGCGGTAGCTGAGCAGGGCCACGTTGTTGAGGTTGTAAGTGCTGCGGGCGCCGAAGAAGAAGTCCGCGAGGTTGTACACGTTGGCGCTGGCCGCGCCCGCGGGCCGGCTGAACTGGCCGGAGTACTGGTCCTCGCCGTATTTGGGATGGAAGTCCTCGATCGCCGTGTTGATCATCTGGAACTCGTAGCCCGCCTTCATCGCATGGTTGCCCAGGATCCGCGTGTAGTTGATGCGCGGATTGAAGACGAACGGGTCCTGGTGCTGGGGGTTGCTGTTCTGCCGGCCCATCTGCGTGTATCCGCCGATCGTCTGGGTATTGAGCCCGCCCGTGCTCCCGGCGTCCTCCGGCAGCCCGGTGATCCCGTAGCCCTGGAGCATGCTGGGACCGCCCAGGCCGGTCGGGGTCTTGCCGGCCTTGGTGTGTGAGACTCCGAGGCGCAGATCGAGCACCGAGGAGCCGGAGAGGGTGTAGGTCACGCCGGTGGCCAGCTGCTTGTTCTCCACGTTGACGTTGGCGTTGGCGGGGCTGAACAGCGGCTCGGGAAGGAGAGGGGCCTCGAAGTTGTGCAGCTTGCGGTAGCTCACCCGCGCGAAGGCGTTGACCCGGCTGTTGAAGTTGTGGTCGACCTTCACGTCGAACTTGTCGTTGAAGAACGTGCTGCGCGGGAGGTTCTCGAAGTTGTTCGAGGCGGCCGCGGTCGTGACCGCGGGCAGCCCGGCGAGCACCTTTCGCGCGAACGAGGTCATGGGAACCGGTGAGCCGGCGGGGATGACGGTGCCCGCCCGTTGCAGCGTGCCGGAAGAGTCCACGAAATCGTAGGGTATGCGGACGGCGACCCCAAGGACGCCGCCGCGCTCACTCGCGTTCGCGATGGTGCCGAACTGCAGCGACTTCGTGATCCGGCGGAAGCCTTCGTAGTTCGCGAAGAAGAAGGTGCGGTCCTTGACGATGGGGCCGCCGAAGGTGACCCCGAACTGGTTCTGCCGGAGCTCCGGCTTCTGCAGGCGGGTGGGCTTGAAGAAGCCGACCGCGTTGAGCGACGTATCCCGCAGGAAGTCGTAGGCCGACCCGCGGAACTCGTTTGTCCCGCTGCGGATCGAGGCGTTGATGACGGCGCCGCCGGCGCGCCCGTACTCCGCGCTGAAGTTGTTCGTCTGCACGCGGAACTCCTGCACCGCGTCCGGAGAGGCCTGCACCACCTGGTTCGAGAACCCCTGGTTGCTCGTCCCGTAGAAGTTGTTGTCGACGCCGTCGAGCATGAAGCTGTTCAGGGAGCTGCGGAGGCCGTTGACGTTGAAGGAAGCGTCGCGGCCGCCCGACTCCTGCGTGTTCAACACCGACTTCCGTACTCCGGGGCTCAGGAGGGCGAGGTCGGCGTAGGCCCGTCCGTTGAGCGGGAGGTTGACGATCTGCTGGCGGTTGATCACCTGGCCGCGGTCGCTCGAATCGGTCTCGAGCAGCCGCGCCTGCGCCTCCACCGTGACCTCCTCCGTGATCGCCCCCGTCTGCAGCGTCAGGTCGACGCGCTGGCGCGCGTTGACGCTCACGGTCACGTCCCGGGCCACGGCCTTGGAGAAGCCCGACAGCTCGCCGGTCACCTCGTAGGTGCCGATCTTGACGTTGAGGAATTGGTAGTTGCCGCTGGCGTCCGACTCGGCGTGGGCGGTCACGCCGGTGGCGACGTTGCGGAGGGTGATCCGCACGCCGGGCACGGCCGCCCCTGCGGGGTCGTGCACCGATCCCAGGACCGTGGCCGTCTCGAACTGCGCGAAGGCGGGGGCGGCGAGCCCAAGGGCTCCCAGGAAACAGGACGCGGCCAGACAGCGGTGGGTCTTGGCGCTCACCATGCGTCACCTCTCCGTTTGGGATGTGCGAGGGGAAGAACGCTACGAGCGCAACGGCAAGCTTGTCAAGTTCAATTGGAGCGTTCCAGGCGCCCCGTTCTGCCGGGCGGGTCGAGCAGAGCGGATGGCCATTTCACGCCGCCGCCGGGGCCACCCGCGCCAGCATGAAGTTGGCCACGTTGGCACACGCGATGAGCAGGACCAGGCAAACGGCCACCGTGAGCGCGGCCACGACCGGGCGGAAGGGACGCGCGACCTCGTCGTCCAGGGGCGCCACCAGCCCGCCCCGGCCTGGTTCTCCCCGTGGCCGGGACGAACGAGCAGCGCGTCCGCGAGCGTGAGCACGGCGGTGACGCCGCCGATGCCGAGCGCGAGCGCGAGCGCGCTCGTCACGGTGAAGACGGGGCTGCGCCGGAGAGTGCGGAAGCCGAACCGGACGCCGCTGGGGAAGCTCACTCGCAGGTGGCGTCGGTTTCCGGCGGCAGTCGGCGGCCAGGTCGGCTGTCCGGAAACGGCACGCTGGAGTCCCAACTGCGGACGTCCCTTGATGACCGGCGCCGCCCGCGCCGGTGAACGCGGACGGGCGTCATGCCCCCTCCACAACGGGAACACCGCGACGCCGTTGCGCGCCATGATGGAGGCTGCCGGCATCGCAAGAGGAGACTGTTCATGAGAAAGCTGATCGTTTCCGAGTTCATGTCGCTGGATGGCGTGATCCAGGCGCCCGGCGGTCAAGACGAGGACCGGGACGGGGGCTTCGCGCACGGCGGCTGGACGCACCCCTATTGGCACGACGACATCGGGCAAGGGTTCTTCGACGTCATGAAGGACGTCGACGCGCTCCTGCTCGGACGCCGCACCTACGTCACCCACGCGGAGGCGTTCGAGCCGATGGCGCCCGGGGATCCGTTCGGCGACCTGATGAACGCGCCCGCCAAATACGTCGTGTCCAGGACACTCGAGAAGCCGATCTGGAGGAACACGACGATCCTCCGCGGCGACCCCGTCGAGGAAACCCGCGCCCTGAAGGCGCAGCCCGGGAAGGACATCGTCACCGACGGCAGCAGCCAGCTCGTGCAGACGCTGATCGCGCACGATCTCGTGGATGAGCTGCATCTGCTCCTCTATCCGCTCGTGCTCGGCGGCGGTAAGAGCATCTTCCCGGAGAAGGCACACGCACGCTTCAGCTTGAAATCAGTGAAGCCGTATCCGACCGGGGTCGTGGGTCTTGACTACGTACGGAAGACAGAGTAAAGAAAAAGCCGGCAGCGCGGGGCGCGCGCTGCCGGCTCGAACGGCTTCCGGGGAAGACGAGACCTATGCGATCTCCGTCCTTGATGTGCTCCGGCTCCACCAGGTACTCGGCCACGTACTCGCCTTCCAGGCCCCCGGCCGGCCGCTCGATGACCTCCTCCGGGATCTTGATCCGGCGGTAGAACTCCATGCCCGTCCCCGCCGGGATCAGGCGGCCCATGATCACGTTCTCCTTCAGGCCGCGCAGGTAGTCGACCTTGCCCGAAATCGCGGCCTCGGTGAGGACGCGCGTCGTCTCCTGGAACGAGGCGGCGGAGATGAATGAGTCGGTGGACAGCGACGCCTTGGTGATCCCGAGCAGCAGGGGCCGACCGGAGGCCGCCTTCTTGCCGGCGTCGGTCAGGGTGTTGTTCGAGGCCATGAAGCGGAACTTGTCCACCACCTCGTCGATGAGGAACTCGCTGTCCCCCACGTCCTCCACCTTCACCCAGCGCATCATCTGGCGGACGATCACCTCGATGTGCTTGTCGTTGATGTTCACGCCCTGCAGCCGGTAGACCTCCTGGATCTCGTCCACCAGGTACCGCTGGAGCTCCTTCTCCCCACGGACACGAAGGATGTCGTGCGGATCGATGGGGCCGTCCATCAGCGGCTCGCCCGCCTTGACCCGTTCCGCCTCTTGCACGTTGATGTGCGCGCCGCGCGGGAGCTGGTACTCGCGCTGCTCGTTGTCGTCGCCGGTCACGAAGATCTTCCGGTGCTGCTTGGCGATGTCGCCGTACTTCACCGCCCCGTCGATCTCCGTGATGACGGCCGGCTCCTTCGGACGCCGGGCCTCGAACAGCTCCACCACGCGCGGGAGACCGCCCGTGATGTCCTTGGTCCTGGCCTCCGCACGCGGGATCTTGGCCAGGATGTCGCCCGGGGCCACCGTGGCCCCGTCCTCGACCATGAGGTGGGCTCCCGACGGCAGCAGGTACTTGCGCTGGCTCTTCCCCTTGTCGTCGCGGATCTCGATGCGGGGCTGCTTCTTCTCGTCCGAGGTCTCCATGATGACCGACGCCGACATCCCGGTGTTCTCGTCCACCTGCTCGTGCAGGGTCTGGCCCTCGACGACGTCGCGGAAGCTGACCTGGCCGCCCTCCTCGGTGAGGATCGTGAACGAGTAGGGATCCCACTCCACGAGGAGCTGTCCCTGCTTGACGTCCTGCCCGTCCTTGACCTTGAGCTGGGCGCCGTACACCACGGCGTGGCGCTCCCGCTCGCGGCCCTTCTGGTCCTGGATGATGAGCGCCCCCGACCGGTTCATGACGACGAGGTCGCCCTTCTTGCTCTTGACGGTGTTGACGTTGTGGAACTTGACGCGGCCGGAGTTCTTGGCCTCCAACGTGGTCTGCTCCGTGCGGTGGGACGCGGTGCCGCCGATGTGGAACGTCCGCATGGTGAGCTGCGTGCCCGGCTCGCCGATGGACTGGGCGGCGATGACGCCCACCGCCATCCCCATCTCCACCAGCTTGCCGGTGGCGAGGTCGCGGCCGTAGCACAGGGCGCACACCCCGCGCTTGGCCTCGCAGGTGAGCACGCTGCGGATGCGCACCTTCTCGATGCCGCTGGCCTGGATGGCCCCCGCCGTCTCCTCGGTGATCTCGTCGTTGATGCGCACGATGACGCTGCCGCCGAACGGGTCCTTGATGTTCTCCAGGGAGACCCGGCCGACGATGCGGTCGCGCAGGGGCTCGATGACCTCGCCCGACTCGATGATGGGACGGATGTCGATGCCGTCCACGGTGGTGCAGTCGTGCTCGGAGATGATCACGTCCTGGCTCACGTCCACCAGCCGCCGGGTCAGGTAACCCGAGTCCGCCGTCTTGAGGGCCGTGTCGGCCAGACCCTTGCGCGCGCCGTGCGTGGAGATGAAGTACTGCAGCACGGTGAGGCCTTCGCGGAAGTTCGAGGTGATCGGGTTCTCGATGATCTCGCCGGACGGACGCGCCATGAGGCCGCGCATGCCGGCGAGCTGGCGGATCTGCTGCTTGGACCCTCGGGCTCCGGAGTCGGCCATGATGTAGATCGGGTTGAACTCCTTGCCCTCCTGGTCCGTCTTCTCCATCTCCTTGAACATCGCGTCCGCGACCTTCTCGGTGACGTTGGACCAGATGGCGATGACCTTGTTGTAGCGCTCGCCGTTGGTGATGGCGCCGTCGAGGTACTGCTTCTCGACGTCCAGCACCTCCTTGTGCGCGCCCGTCACCATCTTCTCCTTGCCCTCGGGGATGACCAGGTCGTCGATGCCGATGGAGATGCCGGCGCGGGTGGCGTAGCGGAAGCCCAGGTCCTTGATGACGTCGAGCATGTCGACCGTCTTCTCGAGCCCCCAGCGCAGGTAGCAGTACTGCACGAGGTTCTGCAGGCCCTTCTTGCGCAGGATGCCGTTGACGTAGGGCACGCCCTGCGGCAGGTGGTCGTTGAGGACGACGCGTCCCACCGTGGTGTTGATGATCTGGTTCTTGACGTTCTGGACCTCGGTGTGGATCACGTCCTGGTCGTCGTAGACGGTGGTGAGGTCGATGAGCTCGCCCGTGTACATGAGGCGCACCGGGGTCAGCGTCTCGACTTCACCGTGCTCCAGGGCCAGGATCACGTCGTTCATGCCCGCGAACGCGCGGCCTTCGCCCTTGGTGCCCTTCTTCTCCTTGGTGAGGTAGTAGCAGCCGAGCACGATGTCCTGCGACGGGACCGCGATGGGCTGCCCGGAGGCCGGGGACAGGATGTTGTTGGACGACAGCATCAACACCGAGGCTTCGATCTGCGCCTCCGGCGAGAGCGGCACGTGCACGGCCATCTGGTCCCCGTCGAAGTCGGCGTTGAAGGCCGTGCAGACGAGGGGGTGGATCTTGATGGCCTTGCCCTCGACCAGGATGGGCTCGAAGGCCTGGATGCCCAGGCGGTGCAGGGTGGGAGCGCGGTTCAGGAGCACGGGGTGCTCGCGGATGACGTCCTCCAGGAAGTCCCAGACCTCCGGACGCTGCTGCTCCACCATCTCCTTGGCCGCCTTGATG
>WNGB01015619.1_pt1 | contig 10931 bp, 10 predicted proteins | sample 5400681 | NCBI WGS metagenome assembly WNGB01 (sample SAMN13153367, study PRJNA577476) | soil metagenome | isolation source: 115 cm soil or saprolite under grassland replicate 2 | place: USA:California | collected 2016-06-15 | reverse complement strand
TCACCGGCGTCTGCACCCGCGTCGCCCAACGCGTACTCGCACTCACCGCCGCGATCTGGCACAACGACCACCTCGGCCTCAGCATCCGCCGATCACTGACCGCCTACGATCACTGACCCCCTTGGACTCACTCATCTAGGCGTGAAAGGCAAGGTTGGCGGTCTGGTCCTGCGTTGCCGAGGTTGCCATCGGCCTGGCCTCCTTGTTTCCGGGTGTGCCTACAGACCCCGCTCGGCCTTGAAGTCGGCGATCATCGCCTCGGCGACCGCCGAGTACGGCGTCTCCGGGTTCGCCTTCGCCTCCAGCTCCCGGAGGTTCCTCGCCAGCCGTGCGCGGAAGTCCGCCAGCAGCGCGTCGCGCTGCTTCTTCGAGAGGCCCGGCATCGACTCGAACCTCGCGATGTCGTCCAACGTCTCGACGACGTGCGTGATGGCGGCGCGGGTCGCCAGGGCGGCCGCTGCCCTGGCGTCGACGAGATCGCGGCGCTGCAGGGCCACGACGTCGATGGTGGCCCGGCCACGCGCATCGTCCTTGCCACCCACCTCCGTGGGCCGCACGCCCCCGTCGGGCAGGAACTCGAGGTGCTCCGCCGGATCGTCCACTGTCGGGTCGAGCAGCAGGGCCTTCTCGCGGGTGACACCCTTCGTGGGAGTACCGCGGACCGATCCGGTGCCGAGCGGGAACTGGTTGGCCTTGCCGGCGGCCATCCGCCGTTCGACGCCCACGATCTCCTGGGCCCGGGCCCGGTTGCAGTCGGCACAGGAGGGCAGCAGGTTGCTCCACTCCATGGCCAGCCACCAGTAGCCCGGCTTGTGCTGCTTCCCCCGGTCCAGGTACGCAGCCTTGGGCCGGTAGTGCTCGACGTCGTCGGGCATCGCCGGTGCGTAGAAGGTCTCGCAGTACATCGTCCGCATCGCGTCCCGCACGTCCGCGCCCTTGTACGCCTTGAACTCGAACGACTTGCCGGCGTTCGCCTGGCTCTCGAAGAACTCCTTCGCGGCGGCCAGCTCCTTCCCCCCGGCCGAGACCGGGCCGTCGAGGCTCGGCGGGATCGCCGTACGGTCGATGCGGCGCATGCTCAGCTACTCCGCTTCGCGAAGCGTTCCGGGGTCTCCGAGGCCCACACCTCGGCGAGCATCGCCACCGCGGCGTCGTTCTCCTGGCGCACGGACGTCGGCTCCTCGCGCTCCTGGCGCGTGGCCAGCCACCGGTCGGCCGCCTCGAACACGAGCCGTTCGCGGGTCGTGTCCCCCATCAGGCGCAGCCCATCCAGCTGGTCCTTGAGCTCGTCGACCCGGCGCGCCTGGGCCCGCGTCCGACGGCGCAGCGCCAGCAGCCAGTAGTACTCGTCGAAGGCCGCCTCGAGCTCGGGGTCGATGGTCGACCGGAGCCCGAACAGCTCCGAGGTCAGCAGCTGGTCCGCCCGGAGCCCCGCGATCGGCGGGAGGTCCTGTCGGACGACGACCGTCGCCGCGGCGTCCTGACGCCGCTCGACCAGCGCGACCTCGCCCTCGCCGAGTCCACGAAGACAGAGGGGGTCGTGGGTGGTGACCAGGAACTGCACGCGTGGGAACACCGTCCGCAGGCTCTCCACGATCCGCATCCGCCAGCGGGGGTGCAGGTGGGCGCCCAGCTCGTCGAGCACGACGATGCCCTCGGCCGCCGCCATGTCGCCCCACCGGCTGAGCAGCACGGACATAACGTCACAGGCCGTCGCCACCACCGACTGGTAGCCGTCGCTCATCCGGGCCAGCGGCACGACCGCGCCCAGGGTGCGGCAGCGGACCTCGCCTGACTTCCGGTAGCGCAGCAGGGCGTCGGTCCCCTCGAGTTCGAGAAGCTCGCGGAGGGCGCGGGCGGCGGCCTCGAACTGCTTGTCGTCGAGGCTGAGCAACCAGCCGTTGGCGTCAGCCATCGGCACGAACGGGTCGAAGAGGTTGTCCACGTCCGCGATGTCGTCGGACGTCGGCGGAGGCGGCTCCGCCGGTCCGTGGCTCGCACCCGGCAGGAGTCGGGTGGCGCCGTACGCGAGGATCAGCACCTTCGGGTCCGTGCTGCCCCCGAAGCGCGTGTCGCCGCGCCGCGCGGTCAGCACGCAGGGCTCCTCGATACCGGTCAGCCAGACCTTCACCTCCGCGCTGCGCGCGCCGTTGCGGATGAACCCGTCGGGCCGCAGCTGCAGGCTGTCGCGGCTGCGCTGACCGAGGAGCGCGAGCGCGATGCCCTGGAGGAGGGACGACTTGCCCGCGCCGTTCTCGCCGAGCAGCGTCAGCCACGGGGCGCGTTCCGTCGCGCCGCCCGGGACCTCGATGCGGACGTGGCGCACGGCCTTCCAGTTGGTGGCCTCGACGGCGTGGACGTACTTCGACGTCGCGAAGTACGCCTGGTTCGCCGTCGGGTCGTCGAGCGAGTAGGCGTTCTGCTCCATCACCGCCTGCGACTCGGCCGCGACGGCCGCGGTCTGCTCTGCGGCGGTCACCTTGCGCATCTGCACGCCGCTGACGAGCAGGTGCTCGCCCGCGTCGACGACCGAGTCGAGCTCGCTGGACCGATGCTCCGCGAGCCGGCGGACCGCGTGCCGGCGGGCGCCGGCGTACGGGTGCTCAGGGGCCACGGCGTCCTCGACCTCCCCCGCCTCCCAGGCCGCGACGGCGCGGGCCACCTCCGCACGCCGGGCCTCGACGAGCCCGGCCCGGTTGAGCGAGAAGCAGTCGATGGTGGCGCGGCCCTCCGCCGTGTCGGTGCTGACCAGCCCGTCGTCGGTGAACAGCAGGTGCGGGTCGGGGTCGTCCACGAACGGGTCGAGCAGCAGCGTGTGCTCGCTCGTGGCGAGGTCGGGCCACGGCGTCCCCACCGGACAGCGCGGCCCGTCCACCGGGAACCGCAGCCCCTTCGACCGGGTGCAGTCGGCGCACGAGACGTGCAGGTTGTTCCACTCCATGGTCAGCCACGCGTAGTGCGGGAGGCTGGAGGACCCCGACGCGTCGACGGCACTGCTGGACGGCCGGAACCGCTCGACGTCCGCGGGCATCGCCACCGCGAACGGTGACTCGCAGAACGCGCACTTCCGGTACTGGGCGGCCAGCAGTGCGTCGCGGACCTCCGGGGCTTGGATGATGCGGCGATCGGGCTTGAAGGCCACCTGATGGACGAGCTTGGACTTCGAACGGGCGGCGCGCTCCTGTGCCTGCGCCCACTCCTCTGCGTTCGTCCGGGCCCGGCCAGCGGCCGCGGACCGGAGCGGGGCCGGGATCGTCGTGGGACGCTCGAGCTTGATCACTTCTGTCACCCCCGTAAAGCGTCTGCTCAGCTACCCTCAGGTTTCACCCAAGCCGGAACGCCGTCAAGAACACCGACACTGGCCGCCGCCCTTCGCTCGAAAGGTCACGATCCATCCTGATTGGCCAGCAGCCACACGTGGGCGTCAAGTCGGCCTTCGTCACGGCGTTCTGGCCTTCTCGCGGTCCGTGCTCACCAGCCCGTTGATGGGGCAACACACGGTGGTACAGCTGGTGCCGGAAGCAGCCGCCCGCATGACCGGCAGTTGGATCATGGAACGCCGCCGGGCGACAACGCCCGGACGCGGCAGCGTCCAGGGCGAAGCTCGACAAGTTCCTCAACGAGCGACTCGCCGCGAGCGCGCCGGTGGAGTCGACCATCAGGCCCTGTCATTCGCACACCAAGCTGGACTTCGTTGGGGTCGTCTTGTCCGCGACTGGCGTTGGACTTGCGGTCTTTGGCGTACTCCGCTCGGGCGAGTGGGGCTGGGTGATGCCGAAATGACGGCTACTGGCTGCGCAACTACGACGGCACGCTCCGCGCCGTGACCGGGACGGTGACCAAGACGTCCTGACGTGGGCCAACCCATCTTGATGGGCGGACATGAGGACTGGCCGTGGGCATGGGTTGGGCATGAACTGCAGGCAACCGGTGATGTCAGAGACCACTGGAGACCTGCTCGATGACACTCCTGCACGCTCATGACCCCTCCTGCCTCTGGGGAGCACATCTCTACGGATCAGATGGTCGGGAGACTCGAATCCCTCCACGTCAGTTGCCGGACATGGCTCTGGAGGATCAAGGCGCGCCGCAAGCGGCGGGGCGTGCGGTCCCCCGCTCGCGCCCACCCGAAAGCGTTCGACTGATCGCGCGAGCACCTAGCGCTGACCGTCGACCAGCCCGGGCCGCCCGCGCGTTGCCCGTCCCCTGCCGCCCGAGTATCCGTCCAGCGCGCCACGCGCCAAGGGCGCCTCCGGCGTCGCACGCGATCGCACGCGATCGAGCAAGCTCGACCCTTGACGCGTGGCGCGCTGGCCTTGGTCTGGCAACTACCAGGGGAACGGGGGAAATCTGGCCCCTCCCACGTGTAACGCCTGTCTCGCCGCGACGATGAATTGATCGGGGGAATAGGGGGAAGCACATGGATTTGTCAGTCGGAATCGCAGTCGCATCAGCGGTAGTGGCGCTGCTTGGTGCAGGGGGAGCGCTTTGGCAGGCCCGGTCTGCCAGAGATCAGGCGAAACATGCGAAGGCTCAGGTCACGGCAGCCGAGGATCAGGTGGCGATCGGTCGGACGCAGACCGATCTACAGAAGCAGGCGTGGATGGACTCCCTACAGCCGCACGTCTATGCCGACGTTCGCATCGACGAGGCGTCCGGATTCCTGCTCGACCTGGTCGTTGAGAACACGGGACCAACGGTTGCGAAGAACGTGCGCATCGTCTTCCAGCCTCCCCTGCGGTCGTCGATGGCGAAGTCGCACCCGGACCTTGAGACCCCCGGCGTCCCCAACACACTTTCGTCCTTGCCGCCCGGGCGAACCATGAAGTGGCTCCTTGACTCGGGCATCACGCTGTACGAGGCCGAGAATGCACACCTTCCCAGGCAGTACAACGTACGGATCACGGCTGACGGCCCCTTCGGATCGATCGATCCGCTCGAATACGTCATCGACCTGAACGACTTCATCAACTGCCAGGCACGGCGTCCCGGGACCTTGGACCAGGTCGCGAAGGAGATCGCGAGCGTCGGCAAGATCATCAAGTCGCGGCCGGGACCGTTGCCGCGTCCCATCGTGCGCGGTGATCAGTAATCACCGAGCCCTCACGTTCCGCAGTACCCCAGCCGTACACCCTGGGCTCTACCAGGTGCATCTCGCGAGCACTCGGTCCTGGTCACCGCCCGGGCGTTGAGCTCTGCCACTCCATGCGGGGTGCCCGGCGCCGAGGTCGCGCCCTGTGCCCAGGACACCAGCTGGCCCGCGGCCACGACCGCCTCGGTGCGTAGGTCCATCACGACATGCGCGGCCGCGTCACCGACCGTCGACGTCGAGCCGGGAATCGGCGCGTGCGTGTCCGCCAGCGAGCCGAACAGGTCCGCCCATCGGTCCGCCGCGCGGCTCAACGCGTTCCGCGCCTCCGGCAGTGCAATCGCCAGCGGCATGGCAACATCGTGAATCACACGCCGGGCGCCTGTCACCGGTGTAGAGACCGCGCTTCCAGCTGAGACGATCTGGGCGGACCCGGGCGCCACCATCGGGCAGTCCCGGTCTCCAGCGACCGCCTGATCTGATGGCGGCACGAACCGCCCGCAGCCCGGCCACCTTTTCTCGGCACGACCATCGATCCATGCGAGACCACCGCAGCACCACAGGACGCCCTGGCGGCGCACCGACTGGCGAGCCCCGTCCCCCTGCCGCCCAAGTGTCCGGCCAGCCCGGCGCGCGTCAAGGGCGGGCCTTCGGCCCGTCGCAAGCGATTGAGCAAGCTCGACCCTTGAGGTTCGCCGAGTACGGCTGCTGCGCCAGCCACTCCCGCTACTTCTGGGGTCTGCGGCTGCACCTGCTGTGCACCGTGCATGGGCTACCGGTCGGGTTCGCGCTCACGGGCGCCAAGGCCGACGAGCGCCACACCCTGTTACACATCATCGACAGCATCCTCACCGGCGATCCCGACCTGGTCGACCTGGCCGACAGAGACGGGCAGACCCTGATCGCGGACAAGAACTACTACGGCCGGTGTGCCTGACCGACACCCCGGCCGGGTTCGTTTCGAGGGGCGACTCCCCGGCCGGGGGTCCGCTGCCGGTCCCCAGCGCGACCTATATCAGCGATCCCCGCCGACTAGGCCACGGCGGCGGCCAAACCGCAGCGGGCAGCGTGTCCCCGTCCGCACCCACTGCAATTGGATGGCGGAGCAGGCCCTCGCGTACCGACAACCTGCCGCCCGTAGCCCGGCGGTCGCTGCCCGCGTGCCGCGGTATGCCGTGCGGTGTGCGGTGTGCGGTGTGCGGTGTCAGGGTGTGCCGTAGACCTTCTCGATGAACTCGGCCAGCCGGTCCTCCGATAGGTTTCGTGCGAGGTCGGCCTCGCTGATCACGCCGACCAGCCGGTGGTTTTCGATCACCGGCAGACGCTTGACCTGGTGGTCTTCCATCTCGCGCAGTACCTCGTCGATTCCTGCCGCGGCGTCCACCCAGAACAACGTGCCCTGGGCCGCCTCACTCGCCCGCATCTGGGCCGGGTCGCGGCCCTCCGCGATGCAGCGCACCACGATGTCGCGGTCAGTGAGGATGCCGTGCAGCCGGTCGTCGGGGCCGCAGATCGGCAGCGAGCCGACGCGGAGATCGCGCATCTTCTGCGCGCCGGCCGCCAGCGTGTCGTCCTCTGTGATGCACTCGGCCCCCGGGTGCATGATGTCGCGGGCCTGGCGGGCCTGGCCCGTCCCAGCTGCCGCTACTCCGGGGTGTGCCTGGGTGTGGGTGTCCAGCTCGGCGAGCACCCGGCCGACGGCCTCGCGATCGCCCTCGCCACGATGCTCGGCGTAGAAGGTCTCGCCCAACCGTTCAAGCAGCCGGCGGTACTGCCGCCGCGCCTGCACCGCGTTCAGTCGTGTCCGACTCGTCTGGAGACCGTGCGTGGCCTGCTCCCGCGCCCGCTCGGCGGTCGCTTTGGCTTTGTCGAGGATCGCCATCGATCCCACCTCCGGTAAGGGTGACGTCGCAACCCCCTCACCTGCGAGCCTATGCCGCGCGACCGCGCCGGTGACAGGCCCACGAGCGGTGGCCCGGGCCGGCTCCCGGCGACGAATTAGCGCGTGCACGCCGTGCTCGTCACCGGATTGGCCGACCGCCCTGCCGGGCACAGTGGTTAGCATTCGGCTCCTCGTAGGGTGCTCCGGCGGCGCCGAGCGGGACTCGCCGGTGCGCCAGGTTGTTGCTGAGCCTGCACGCGGTCTCCCAGTGGTCGGCGATGCGCTCGAGCTCCTCCAGCCGGTTCGCGTCGTTGACTGACGGCGTGCCGGCCCGAGGGGCGAGAAGTGGGACCGGGGCTTACTCCCGCCTCGGCGATGTGGGCTCGTGGCTGGCGGCTCCGTCCGCGAGCCAGAGCGTGGACTCCCCAGGCAGACTTCGACGACCGAATGATCTGCCGGACCAGGACACGGACGCCGACACGCATCGCTGGTTCGATTCCGGCAGCGGTCGCGGTAGACCGTCGACCCCGAGGAGCCGCGACTGACCCCACACCACGACGCCGAACGACACCCAGGCCTCACGGTCGGGGCGTCGTCGTGTCCGGTGGGTTCGCGCGCAGCCAGGCGCGCAGCGCGGCATGGATCCGGTCGACCGTGTTGGGCGCGGTTGCATCGCCCACGCCGGGCTGAGCCATCAGCGTGAGACGCCACGCCGGCCAGCCGGGTAGGTCGACCGGTGCTCGGGCCCAGCAGTCGTCGCAGCACGGCAGGTCGTCGAGGATCGGTCGGCCGCAGCCGGGACAGCTGCCCATGCTGGCCACTGGTACCCCATCCGGCGGCCAAGGACAAGATCTGGATCTGGCACGCGCCGAGCGGCGGTAGGGGGCTGGCCACAGAGTCGCCCTGGTTCTACGTCCGGGTCACGTTCGAGCACGAGCCCCGCGCCCTCCACGGCCTGACCCGAGCATGCGCCGCGACGCCACGGCCGCGACGCGGAGCTCGGCGCGGATACTGTCGTTGGCGGCGCTCGGCCGCCCGTCCGGCACCACCGCCACGTCCCGCTGCCTCCGGCGGGCTCGGATTCTCGGTGCCGTCGATGAAGCCGGTCAGGTCCCGGTCGTTTTGGTACGGCCAACTCGACACCTCGTGTGCCAAGGTGGCGACCGGCGTGAGGCTGGCCATCGCCGCGCGGGACACGTCGAACACGACGACGTCGTAGGCGCTGCCGGAGACCCACAGCAGCAGGTCGTGCTGGGTCGCCGGCATCGTGTACGCCAATCCGGTGATCGCAGCTGAGATCTTCTGCGACATCGCCGACGATGGGCTCGCGCCACGGCGAGGCGACGAATGGCCGCTGCGTGCGGCCGGTGCTGAGGGATGGCTGCAGTACGGCCAAGACCTCTCGATGACCGATCACCATGTCGGCGAAGCCGCCGCTCGTGCCCTATCGGCCGCACTCGCGGAGGCCGACCCCGCCGATGCTCAGGCTGTCATCGCCGCGCTGGTCCAGCGGCTGCACAACGCGGGGGCGTGGGCGGCGCTGATGAGCTCCGCGACCGACCCCGCCGCCCTCGGCCAGAATCTGCTGCCGACCCTGGAGTCGGGCGCGCTACTTGCCCATCCCCAGAGTCACGCAGCCGCCGCGGGCCTACTCGCCGCGCTGGCGGAACACGAGCCCGAGCTCGCTGACCGGCTCGAGGCGGCCGTCCTGCAAGCACATGCACTCGCTGACGCCAACGGCGTCGCGCAGGCCGCCAAGGACGCACTGATCGGCTGCCTCCAGCCCGACGCAATCACCTCGCCAACCCTCCGGGCACGGCTCGACGAGCTCGGGGCGGAGGACATGCCCGACCCACAGCCATACAAGCAGGTGGAAACGTGGTCACGGCAGTGGTCGATCCTCGACTCGCTGGCTGAGGAGGGCATCGAACTGGAGCCAGAGGTGGAGACGGCCGCCCAGACATTGGACGAGGAACTGCAGGCTGCTTCCGGCAACTCGGGCACGAAGCCCGAATCCGAGCGCCGACTCGCCGAGGCGTTCGACGAGGCGTACGAGGCATTCGCATCCTTTGAGCCCCTGCCGCCTGCGCTTGAATTGCTGCTAGTGCGGGCAGCCGAGGCCCTAGCCCGAGACTGCAGCGTCCTTCCGGCCACCGCCCTAGGCGAGCGGGTGCTGGCCGTCCTGACGGAGGCGGCCGGCAGCACCGAGACCGGCGAGTTCCTCGGATGACGGCATGGAGCCCGAACATGCGTGACACAGCCGTTGGAGGCCTTGCGGCACTCCTCAACCGGTCGGACTGGCGCGACGCTGGACCATCGATCGCCGAACGAGTATCGGCGGGACTGCGAGACAGCAACCCTGTCGTACGGATGCACGCGGCTACAGCCGCCTCGGCCCTACACGCCGGCGTCGACGCACCCGCGCGAGCCAGCGCCATCGGCGAGCTCATGCTCGCCGAAGAGAACTCGTCGGTGCGGACCGTGCTGGTCGAGCAGTTGGCGCGGGAAACCCGCAGCGCGGCGGAAGCCATCGACGGCGTCCTCGAACGGCTTCTCGGAGCAGGCAGCGGCACGGTGCCACCCGGATGGTGACCCCGGCCGTGGAATCTTGTGGTTGCTCAGCTACTTGGCACTGGACGCACAGACTCCGTTCGCCACTCGGCTCGTTCAGGACTGGTGCAAGGACGCCCCGAAGCACGCGGCCGCCGTCGCCGGATTCGCGCACTTCGCACGCGACTACCTCAATCAGCCGAACAGCGACGTACAGCAACGGGCATTCCGGCTCTTCAGCGACGCGGCGGCCGCGTCACTCGCTCGATGGACCCGTGATCCCACCGAACTCCAGGCTGACGCCGAGCTGTCTGACGGACAGCGCGACGAGCTCAAGGGCGCCGCCAACGTCGCCCACGACATCGCACAGCAGATCTACTTCGCGAGTGGCGCCTTCGACGAGAAGCAAGGCCGCGAGCGCTCGGTGCCCGGCGACCTCACCGCCTTCGCAGACCTCGCGTTCCCAGTCTTGCGGACATGCGCCGAACTGCGCCTGCCCCAGTGCATTCACACGGCGGTGCAGACGATGACCTTCCTCGCACCGTTGAACGAACCACGAGCACTGAAGGCGATCGCGGATGCAGTCCCGACAGGCGGCAGCTACGCAGGTGACTCTCTCGCTGGCGCCGACGTCATTCCGTACCTGGAAAGACTCGTGGCCGAAAACAGGTCGCTCGTTCTGCATGACGCAGCCGGCGTTGCAGCCTTCCGCCACCTCCTCGCGACATTCGCGGCCGCCGGGAACGAGGAGGCGCTCGCACTCGCCTACGGTTTCGCCGACGTGTTCCGGTAGCTAACGACCGCTGCCCAACGCTCCCCAGTGCAACTCGCCACGGAGCGGAACGTGCGACAGGGTGCTCAATCGTGAGGGACCCAGCGCCTTGTTGCTTCATCCCAGCATGTCACGCCCATGAAGCCACCCGCGGTGATCACGTCGAAGGTCGGATCCAATAGAGCGAGGAACGGTTCGTCACCGCACGTATTAGCATCCGGGAATACGAATCCACGTGTCTCCGATCACCAAGCGAACCCGGACGGGTTTCGCTACCTGCTTCGAACTCAGTTGTTGCAGTGAGCGAACGGCTTGCCGCAACTCTTGCGCCTGCGAGCCGGCCCTGGCGGGCCGTAGAGCGTGCCGACTGCGTCGGCGCAGCCTGACCGACGCCCGGGAGAGACGCGGACCGCGCAGCGTCTGAGCCGACCGGCGAGCGGTGGCCTGCCTACCGTGCCGACACTCAGCGTCAAGGGTGCATAGCAACGCCTTCGGCGACCAATGCCGCGTAGTTAGGCGGCAGGGCCGTGGGTCAAGGACTGTCGGTGTCGCGGCGGGTCGGGAGCGCGTAGGTGCCGGCTCTTGTGCGGGTGAGGAAGCCGAGGCGGGTCCACTCGGCGAGTTGAGTGAGCATGTTG
>WNGB01013621.1_pt1 | contig 10931 bp, 12 predicted proteins | sample 5400681 | NCBI WGS metagenome assembly WNGB01 (sample SAMN13153367, study PRJNA577476) | soil metagenome | isolation source: 115 cm soil or saprolite under grassland replicate 2 | place: USA:California | collected 2016-06-15 | reverse complement strand
GGTCACGGTCACCAGACCGATGGTGCTGATCGTCGCGACGCGGATGCCGGCGAAGATCACGGCCAGCGCGAGGGGCAGCTCGATGCGCCACAAGATCTCGCGCGGCGCGTAGCCCATGCCGACCGCGGCCTCCCGCACGTCCGCGGGAATGCCGCGGATTCCGCGGACGATGTTGCGGATGAGGATGAGCAGCGTGTAGCTGACCAGGCCGATCTCCGCGGTCAGGACGGTGAAGCCGGTATAGGGGACGAGGAGCGCGAACAGCGCGAGGCTCGGAATCGTGTAGAGCGTCCCGCTCACCCACGTGATCGGACCCTCGGTACGTGGCGCGCGGAGAATGAGGAGCGACAGCGCGAACGCGATGACGAGGCCGACACCAACGGCGATGACCGTGAGCTCGAAGTGCTCGCCGAGCCGGAACGCAAATTCGTCGAGGTGGCTCGCGATCCAGTCCCAGCGGATGAGCGGCTCTCCCGGCGTCACGCGTCGCTCCGGATCATCTTCCCGATCTTCGCCAGCGTGAGGACGCCGAGGTAGCGCTCTCCATCCATGACGACGCCGACCTGCGCCTCGCTCGCGAGCATGCGCGCGAGCGCCTCGCGCAGCGTCGTCGCCGGCGACAGCACGGGTGCGTTGCCGCCGACGCCCCGGCGGTCGACGGTCGGGTCGAGGTCTGCGCCGCCGACGGTGAGCAACGCGAGGCGCTTGAGGCCGCGGTCGGAGCCGACGAACTCCGCGACGAACTCGTCGGCCGGATGCGCGAGGAGCTCGCCGGGCGGCGCGTACTGCACGAGCCTGCCGCCGCGCATCAGCGCGACGCGGTCCCCGAGCTTGATCGCCTCGTCGACGTCGTGCGTGACGAAGAGCACCGTCGTTCCCTGGTCGCGCTGGATGCGGAGGAACTCGTTCTGGAGGCGATCGCGCACGATCGGGTCGACCGCGCCGAAGGGCTCATCCATGAGCATCAACGGCGGCTCCGCCGCGAGCGCGCGCGCGACGCCGACGCGCTGCCGCTCGCCGCCGGACAGCTGTGCCGGGTAGCGGCGGCCGAAGCGCGACGGCTCAAGACCGACGAGCGCGAGCAGCTGCTCGGTCCGCGCGGCGATGCGGTCCTTCGGCCAGCCAAGGAGCCGTGGCACCGTGCCGACGTTCTCGGCGATGGTCTGATGTGGAAACAGCCCGACCTGCTGGATGACGTAGCCGATGCGGCGCCGCAGCGCGGTCGGCTCCTCCCGGAGCACGTCGTGCCCGTCGATGAGGATCGCCCCGCCGCTCGGCTCGATGAGTCGATTGACCATCTTGAGCGACGTCGTCTTGCCCGAGCCGCTCGGGCCCACGAGGACGCAGATGCGCCCGGACGGAACGGTGAACGAGAGCTGATCGACGGCCAGCTGGCCCGAATAGCGCTTGGAGACGTCGCGGAATTCGACCGTCGCGCCCCGCGTGCTGGCCACGGCTGGAGGATATGAGCCGCCGGAGCGTATCGTCGGACGGTGAGCGAGGCGCCGCGGCTGTGCGCGCATCTGCGCGCGGCGAAGGATCACACGCCGAACACGCCGCGCGGATGCGAGGAGTGTCTCGCGAGTGGCGACAGCTGGGTGCACCTGCGGTTGTGTCTTACCTGTGGCCACGTGGGCTGCTGCGACGACTCGCCGAACAAACATGCGACCAAGCACCACCACGCGACCAAGCATCCGGTGATCCGGTCGTTCGAGAGGGGCGAGCGATGGCGCTACTGCTATCCGGACGACCTCTTCGTCGAGTGAACGTGACTAGAATCCCCGCGGCACACACGCCTTAGGGAGGAACCTTGAAGAAGCTCCTCGTGATCACGGCGATCGTCGCGTCGCTCTTGCTCACCACCGGCAGCACCGCGCTGGCACAGACCGGCGATGCGCAGCCGGACGGTAATGGCCATCCCAACGTCGGCGCGTTCCTCTTGCCGCGTACCACCGACGGGAGTCTGCGCATCATCTGCAGCGGCACGCTCGTCTCGCCGACCGTGTTCATGACCGCGAGCCACTGCACCGCGTTCGCGCTGTCGCAGGGGCACCCGGACGTGTACATAACGTTCGATCCGAACTGGGGAACTGACCCCGGTCACAACATCTTCTCGACGCCGTACCACGGCACGATCCACCACAACCCCGCCTACAAACAGCCCTATCACGCGGACGTCTCGGTGATCGTCCTCGATGCGCCGGTGAGCGGCATCACGCCGGCGAGGATCGCGCCGCTCGACTTCCTCAACGGGCTGCGCGCCGCCGGCACGATCAAGACCACCGAGTACCTCAACGTCGGCTACGGCTCCGCTGAGCAGCTCGTCGTTCCGACCGTCGGACCGACGTTCCCGTTCGACGGGATCCGCAAGTGGACGATCTCCGGGTTCTACGCGCTGGACCCGCAGTACGTCCACCTGAATCAGAATCTGTTCCAGGGCTTTTCGGGGACCGGCTACGGCGACTCCGGCGGACCGACGTTCGTGCAAACGGCGACCGGCCCGGTGGTCGTTTCGGTCGTGTCGACCGGTGACGTGCCGTGCTGGGCCACCAGCGTTAACCAGCGTGTCGACACGACGGCGTCGCAGGACTTCCTAGCGCAGTTCCTCTCGCTCAACTAGGGCAGATGGTCTCGCCAGAGAAGTTTCCCGACCCCGCGATGGACATCGCGCGCTCCGCCGACGCGGAGGGCGTCGCCGTACTCGCCGGCGGATGTTTCTGGTGCGTCGAGGCCGTGTACAAACAGCTCGACGGCGTATCCGCGGTGACGTCGGGATACGCCGGCGGCTCCGCCGACTCGGCTGACTACGAGACGGTCTCGAGCGGTCGCACCGAACACGCCGAGGCGGTCGAGGTCCGCTTCGATCCCGCGAAGATCAGCTACGGACAGATCCTCAAGGTCTTCTTCTCGATCGCGCATGACCCGACGACCCGCGATCGCCAGGGTCCGGACGTCGGTCGGCAGTACCGCTCCGTGATCTTCTATGCGGATGAGGACCAGCGCCGCGTCGCGCAGGCGTACATCGCGCAGCTCGACGCGGCGCGCGTGTTCGACCGGCCGATCGTCACGGAGCTCGAGCCGCTCGAGCGTTTCTACCAGGCCGAGGCCTACCACCAGGATTACGCGGAGCGCAATCCGCTGAGCCCGTACATCCTCTTCAACGCGCGCCCGAAGGTGCAGAAGGTGCGGACCTACTTCAAGGAGCGCCTGAAAAGCTGAGCCTCCGGCTCAACCAAGCTGATACGCGGACGGGTCGACGTGCGCCGCGATGAGCGTCGGCGCATCCGTTGACGTCGCGCGCAGCGCCTCGCGACATTCGCCGACGGTCCGGACGTCGTGACCGGAGATGCCGAAGCCTCTGGCGAGCGCGACGTAGTCGAGGCCGCCGAACGTCGTGCCCGTCACGGGATATCCCTTTCGTTCCTGCCCGGCCTTGATCTGCGAGAGCGCGTCGTCGGCGAGGACGACGACGGTCACACCCAGCTTCTGGCGCACGGCGGTCTCGAGCTCCGCCATCACCATCGCGAAGCCGCCATCTCCAACGACACACGCGACCTGACGATCGCGGTGGAGCAGCTTCAAGCCAAGCGCAGCGGCGACCCCATAGCCCATCGACGACAGCCCGTTCGACAGGAAGAACGTCTTGGGCTGGTACATCGGGAAGCACTGACCGGTGACCGCCTTGTTATAGCCGACGTCGCAGGTGACGAGCGCGTCTTCGGGCAACGCGGCGCGCAGCTCCGCGAGGACCTGCTGCGACGTGAGATGGTCGCGCTTCGGCGCAACGTACGCTCGGAACGACTCGCGGAACGTCCGTAGATCGTCCCCGTCGCGCGTTGCCTCGGGTGCGCCGGCCATCGAGCGGAGCGCGGCGAGACTCTCGCCCACCGGCCCCACGAGCTCGGCCGCGCTGGCGTAGTAGCGGTCGTCGTTCGGCAGCGGCCCGACGTGGATCACCTCCGCCGGTGCGGTCCAGTCGCGATCGAACTCGACCGGGTCGAACCCGACCATGATCACGAGATCCCGCCCAGCGATGTACTCGAAGAGCCTGGCGGTCCCGAGCATCTCGATCGTGCCGAGGAAGAGTTGATGGTCCTCGCGGAACGCGCCCTTCGCCTTCGGGCTGACCATGACCGGGATCGTCCACTCCTCCGCGAAGCGAAGGACCGCGGCAGCCGCGGCCTCGTCGTTCGCATCCATGCCCACGAGCATCACCGGGCGTGTCGCATGGCAGAGCAGGTACGCGGCGCGGCGCGCGTGGTCGCGGTCGATCACAGCGCTCGTCTCAGGCGTGCCCGGCGGAACGTACCGGATCCGCGGATCGCTGCGGCGCTCCGTCATCTGGCGCGGCACGTCGCTCGGCACCTCTACGTACACGGGACCGCGGCGTGGTCGCTGCGCTTCGCGGAGCGCGCGGTCGATCACGTCCTCGGCGTTCCGCGCCTCCAGACGCGCCTGCCACTTCGTGATCGGCGCGAAGAGCGCACGCAGGTCGAGCTTCTGATGCGTCGTGATCTCGACGCGGTCCGCCGGGAGCTGACCGGTGAACGCGATCAGCGGCGCGCGATCGAGATGCGCCTGGGCGACGCCGGTCACGAGATTCGTCGCACCGGGTCCGAGCGTTGCGACGCACACGCCGGGAACGCCGCTCGCGCTCGCCATCGCCTCGGCCATGAACGCCGCGGCCGTCTCGTGCCGTGTGAGGACGAACTCGAGTCCTGCCTCGCGGAAGCCCTCGATGAGATCGACGACCTCGCCGCCGGGGTGTCCTGTGACGTAGTGGACGCCCGCGGCGCGCAGTCGTTCGCCGACCAGACGCGCGACAGTGATCTCGGTCAGGCCGAGGTCCTCCTGCGCAGCAGGAGCCACGCGCCGACGACGATCAGGAGTATCGGCCATCCCTGTTCGATCAAGCGCGCGCCCTCCGCGCCGAACGTGCTCTCGGCGCCGGCGATCACCGTGAGGATCGACCCGGGGACGAGCGGCCACCAGCGACCGGGCGCGCGCGCGCCGCGGCTCAGAGCGTCGGCGCCGTAGATCGCAAGGAAGCCCAGGCCGAGCCCGAGCACCACCGGCTCCCCTCTCACGCCGAAGTCTTCGAGCAAGATCCCCGCGCCGAGACCGGTGAGGACGCCCGCCGGGATCAATAGTCCATAGCGGCGAGTCGCGACGTACACGGTCGCGAAGACGAGACCGATGACGAGAACGATGACGTCGGCGTCGAGCTGCAGGAGCTGGACGGCGAACAGCGTCACGCCGACGGCGATCAGGATTACGCCTGGTAGCCAACCGCCCATGTCACGCACATGCAAAGCATCACCCGTCCGGGTGAAACCTCAAGTGGCGAGGCCACCGTCCCCTAGACGGGGGATGACCGTCGGGGGGGTGGGGCCTACGGTCGCGACAGGGAAGGCATGGTCACGTGGGAGATGCCCGACGGCACGGAGTTCCGATACCTGGGTATCGGCGTGTCGGACGGCGCCCTCCGCGAATTCGTCCTCCGCTTCATGTCCAGCGAGGGCATGTCGTGGGACGCCTCCACCTGGGACGATCGGGAGCTCGAGCTGGCCTTCCGCCAGCGTTTCGGCGAGACGATCAGGGTCCTTCGCGAAAAGACCGCGGGCCGCACGATACTGGTCTTCCAGCCGGTGATGTCCGGAGCCTAAAGCCCCGAACGTATCGCGTGTGATGGTGCGGGCCCCCCGCACCGGTACGCTTTCCGGGTCGTGAACGATCCCGAGGGATATCGCATCGAGCCCTTCGACCCGAACGAGATGGCGCCCGCGCAACTGCGCGAGGCCGCCCTGCTCCAGCAGGCGCTCCAGCACGAGCGCGTGGCGGAGGATCCGCTCATGCCCCTCGAGGCGATCGAGGCGCGCACGCGCGCGGAGACGCCGGGCCAGTGGCGGGCGTTCTTCGGCGCCCGCGACAAGAGTCGAGCGATCGTCGGATACAGCGTCGTCGGCTGGCAGACGAACGAGCCCGGCAACCAGCACATGCGCTGGTGCGAGATCGCCATCGAGCCGTCCCACCGCCGTCGCGGACTCGGGCGCGCCCTGCTGCGCCGGGCGGTGCAGGCCGTGTCCGATCAGGGCGGGGACCTGGTCTTCATCACCCAGGTGACCTCTCGGATCGCAGCGGCGGAAAGCTTCGCGCGCGCAGTGGGCGCGACGCCAGGCCTTGACATGAAGACGAATCAGCTCGATCTCGCTGGAGTCGACCGCGCGAAGATCGACGAGTGGGCGCGTATCGCGCCGGCGGGATATCGGCTCGAGCGCGTTGATGGCCCCGTCCCCGATGAGCTCATCCGTGCCTGCATCGAGTCGGCGTCCGGCATGAACGACGCGCCGCGGGGCGATCTTCGCATGGACGATTGGAAGCTCACCGAGCAGCAGATCCGTGATCAGGAGGAGTGGCGGCGGCAGACGGGCATCGAGCGCTGGCTCATCCTCGCGGTGCACGAGGCGAGCGGAGCGGGAGCGGGGTTCACGATCGTCACCTACGATCCACGCGTCCCGCATCTGATTTGGCAGCAGGGCACGGCGGTCATCGAGCTGCACCGGGGCCATCGTCTGGGTCTATGGATGAAGGCCGTCATGCTCGAGCGGATCCTCACGGAGCGGCCGCTGGCGCGCTTCATTCGTACCGGCAATGCGAATACCAACGCGCAGATGCTCGCGATCAACACGCAGCTCGGGTTCAAGCCCGCCTGGTCCTCCGCCCTCTGGCAGCTCACGCTCGCGGACGCGCGCAAGGCCGTCGGTCTGGAGCGCGCTGGAGCGACCGCCTAACAAGGAAGCGCGCGAGCCCGCTGTGCCACACTCGTTGGCACCGCGTTCACTTCGCAGGGAGGGCACGCATGGCCATCGCCACCCGCCGCGAGCCGCGCATCCCACTCGAGGAGCTCTGCAGGCTGCCGTCGTTCTACCTTCCGGCCGTCTCCTGGAAGGGCGACCGCGTCGCCTTCTACTGGGATGCGACGGGCCGCATGGAGCTTCACGTCATGGACCTCTCGACGCGCGAGACGCGGCAGGTGAGCCACGGTGAGGTGCCGCGCGCGCTGCGCGCCGGCTTCGCCTGGGATCGCGCGGACCGGAACATCGTGTTCGCGAAGGACACCGGCGGCACCGAACAGCACGATCTCTACCGCATCGACGTGGAGACGGGCGCGGTCGCGCAGCTCACGAACGATCCGACGGCTCAGGAGTACGTGGCCCAGTTCAGTCCTGACGATGGCTGGGTCAGCGTCCTCACGAACAAGCGGCATCCTGCGGCGCCGGAACGCCCGGGGCAGCTCAACCTGTGGAAGATGCGTGCGGACGGCTCTGATTACGCGCCCCTCACGAACTACGCGTTCCCGGTGTTCGGCGGGCAATGGAGTCCCGACGGCGCGTTCGTCGCGTACGCGACGAACGAGGACACGAGCGACCTGAGGAACGCCGACGCATACGTTGTCCGGTCCGACGGGACGGGAGCGCGCAAGGTGCTGTCCGTCAAGAAGGGCTCGAAGGACACGATCGCGGACTGGCATCCCGACGGGAAGCGGCTGGCCGTGACAAGTGACGCCTCCGGTCAGAACCGTGCCGGCATCCTCGACGTCGGCACCGGCGAGGTCCGGTGGCTCGGCAAGGAGAACGTCGAGGAGCACGCGGTCCGCTTCTCGAAGGACGGCCGGTTGCTCGCCGCGATCCGCAACTTCGAGTCGTCGGTGCGTCCGATCGTCTACGACGTCGAGTCCGGCGATGCGCACGAGCTGAAGCTGCCCGACGGCTTCGCGGTGGGGGCGTCCTTCTTCGACTCCGACCGCAAGCTTCTCGTGACCTTCAGCTCGGACGTCACGCGCGGCAGCCTCGTTTCGTACGACCTCGCGACCGATACGTACGAGACCCTGCTGGCCGCCGAATACGGGACCATCGACCGCTCGCTGTTCATCGAGGCGAAGCACGTCTACTACCCGACGTTCGACGGCCGGAAGGTCCCGGCGCTCCTGTACGTGCCCCGCGAGATCGCGCCGGACGAGCGGCTACCCGCGATCGTGCATGTGCACGGGGGGCCGACCGCACAGTGGTTCCGCGGGTTCGATCCGTTCGCGCAGTTCCTCGTCGACCGCGGCCTGGTGGTCATCGAGCCGAACATCCGCGGCAGCACCGGCTACGGCGTCGACTACCGCGACGCGGCGATCAAGGACTGGGGCGGCGCGGATCTCGAGGACGTCGCGGCGGCCGCGGATCACCTGAAGACGCTGCCGTACGTCGATCCGGAACGCATCGTCGTGTTCGGCGGAAGCTACGGCGGTTTCATGACGCTCATCGCGGCGACGAAGAAGCCCGAACTCTGGCGTGCCGCGGTCGCGTGGGTCGGCATCAGCGACCTTCACAAGCTCTACGAAAAGAGCATGGAGCACTTCAAGTACTACTTCCGTGAGCAGATGGGGGACCCCGAGAAAGATCGCGCGCTCTGGCGCGATCGCAGTGCGATCGAGTTCGCCGACCGGCTGCGCGCGAAGCTGCTCATGGTGCATGGCGCGAACGACCCGCGTTGCCCGGTCGACCAATCGCGCATCTTCCGTGACCGGCTGCTCGAGCTGGGCAAGCGCCAGGGTGAGGACTTCGAGTACGTCGAGCTCGGCGACGAGGGTCACGGCAGCACGGACATCGCGCAAAAAATCCGGACCTTCAACATCCTGGCCGAGTACCTGGAGCGTGTGCTCTAGGAACGCAGCGGAGGAGGGGCGGGAGACCAGGCTCCCGCCCCGAGCAGGACTCGGTCAGATGAAGAGCGTCGTCGCTCCGTCCGCCACGGCCAGGGCCGATGCCGCGCCGGCGGGATCCTCGATGCCATCGATGAGATCCTCCCGCGTGAGGCCCATGAGGTCCATCGTCATCTGGCAGTGAACGAGCTTCACGCCCATGTCCCGCGCCGTGTCGAGGAGCTCCTGCGGGCTCGCGACGTTGTACTGCTTCGCGAGCGTCTTCATCATCGCCGGACCCATCCCGAGGAAGTTCATCTTCGACAGCTTCAGGTGAGCCGTGCCGCCGCGGTTCATCGCCGCGAGCATCTTCTGCATCCAGTTCTTGCCGGTGATGCCGCGGTCGTTCTTCACCAACTGGAACAGACCCCAGAAGGTGAAGAACACGGTGACCGGCTTGCCCGCCGCGGCGGCGGTGTTCGCGAGGATCAGCGTCGGCCACACACGGTCGAGATCGCCGCTCCAGGCGAAGATCACGAGTCCACCCGTCTTCTTCTCCGATGTCGTCAGCGTCTCCGGGAACGGAGCGCTCGTCGGTCGTTCGAGGAGCAGCGTCATGTCACTCACCCCTTCTTCTTCAGCAGGAACCGGAAGACGACGCCTTCCTGGCTTGTCTCGACGAGGTCGTTGCCGGTCATCTTCGACCAGGCCGCGAAGTCCTTGACCGATCCGGGATCGGTCGCGAGCACCTCGATGAGATCGCCCGGCGCGAGCTGGCGCAGCGCCTGCGCCGTCTTCACGATCGGCATCGGGCACGAGAGGCCCTTGCAGTCCAGTGTTCGCGCGAGAGTCAGAGTCATGTCCTTCTCCTCCTAGCCGATACGGCCCTGCGGGACGGTCACCCAGTACGCGCGGTTGAAGATCCACTTCGCCAAGTGCCACATCCGAGACGGGGCCGGCGGCACCGGCGGGTGCGTGTAGTCGAACCGCAGCGAGGTCGCGCGGCCGTTACCCGTCTCGAGGAAGCACATGACGCGTCCGCCGTATGCGGTCTTCGGCGCGGTGCCGCGCACGAAGGACGCGATGCGGCTCGCCACGACCGGCGCTTCGAAGTGCGCGGTCGAGCCGCTCTTGGAGATCGGCAGATCGGTCGCGTCGCCGATCGCGAAGATACGCTCGTACTGCTTGTGCTGCAGCGTGTCGCGGTCCGTCGGCACCCAGCCGCCGGCGTCGCCGAGACCCGACGCCGCGATGACGTCCTGACCGCGGTGCGGCGGTACCAGCACCAGCAGGTCGTACTCGGCCGTCTCGCCCTCGAGAGAGCTGACGGTGCCCTTCGCCGCGTCGACGGACTCGACGTTGAAGAACGTCGTGAGCTCGATGCCACGCTCGTCGAAGATCGGCTGCACGAGCCTCGAGGCCGACTCGATCGTGAACGCGCGGTTGAGCGGTGAAAGCAGCGTGACCGAGCTCTTCTCACGGATACCGCGCTTCCGCAGGTACTCCTCGAGCATGAGCACGAACTCGACCGGCGCCGGCGGGCATTTGTAGGGGATACCGGCGACGCCGACCTTGATGCGGCCGCCCTTGAAGCGGCGCAGCTCCTCGCGCAGACGGAGCGCGCCGTCGAGCGAATAGAAGTCATGCGTGCCGTCGTACCCTGGCACGCCGTCGCGATCGAGCCGCGAGCCGGTCGAGAGCACGAGGTAGTCGTACGGGAGGTCGCCGCCCCGAGCGAGCGTGACGACCTGCCGCTGCGGATCGATCTTTACCGCGTGGTCGATGACGAGCTCGACGTCCTTCCGGAGCAGGCCTCGCTCGTCGCGCGCCAGCCAGAGCGCGTCGGCCTGGCCGAGCGCGACGTAGAGGAATCCGGGCTGGTAGACGTGCATCCCGGTCGCGTCGACGACGGTGACCGTCGCCTCGCCGCGGAGCTCCTTCTTCAGCAGGTTCGCGGCGAGCGTGCCACCGACCCCGCCGCCCAGGACCACGACCCGGGCCGGCATCAGCGTGCCTTCCTGACGATGAAGTGGACGAAGCCAATGTCCTCGATCATCTGCACGAGCTCGTGCTTCGCCTTCGCGACCCACGCGGGGATGTCGGTCTTCGATCCCGCGTCGCTCGAGAGCACCTCGAACACGTCGCCGAGGCGACCCTGGCGGATCGCGCCGATGAGCGTGAGGAGAGGGCCGGGGCAGGCCATGCCACGGGCGTCGATCGATTTCGCGATGGTGAGCTCGGT
>WNGB01018716.1_pt1 | contig 10932 bp, 10 predicted proteins | sample 5400681 | NCBI WGS metagenome assembly WNGB01 (sample SAMN13153367, study PRJNA577476) | soil metagenome | isolation source: 115 cm soil or saprolite under grassland replicate 2 | place: USA:California | collected 2016-06-15 | reverse complement strand
GCCATGAGCGGTCGCGGTCGTGGTTTGGAGTGCGGAAATTCCCAGCCGATTTGACTACGATGCAAGAGGAACGCAGCTGCAATGTCTTATCTGGTACCTTCGGAATTCGTCACCAAGATGGTGGACGCGGGCGAATCCAAGATCTTCATGTCTACCAGGGACACGATCGTCCGCGCCTATATGGCCGGTGCGATCCTGGCCCTGGCTGCCGCGTTTGCGGTCTCGATGAGCGTGCAGACAGGCTATCCAATCATCGGCGCGATCCTGTTTCCCGTCGGCTTTTGCATGCTGTACCTGCTTGGTTTCGATCTGCTCACGGGCGTATTCGTCCTCACGCCGCTCGCCTGGATCGACAAGCGTCCGGGCGTGACAATCGGCGGCATCCTGCGCAACTGGTGGCTGGTCTTCATTGGCAATTTTGCCGGCGCCTTCACGGTCGCCGTCATGATGGCGGTGATCTCGACCTTCGGCTTCTCGACTCCGCCCGACAAGGTCGGGCAGGTGATCGGGAGCATCGGGGAAAGCCGTACGATCGGCTACGCGGCCCACGGGGCGGCCGGCATGCTGACGCTGTTCATTCGCGGCATGCTGTGCAATTGGATGGTCTCGACCGGCGTCGTCGGCGCCATGATTTCCACGTCGGTAAGCGGGAAGGTGATCGCCATGTGGATGCCGATCATGCTGTTCTTCGCGATGACCTTCGAGCATTCCATCGTCAACATGTTCCTGTTCCCGTCGGGATTGATGCTGGGCGGAAAGTTCTCGATCATGGACTATTTCATCTGGAACGAGATTCCGACCGTGGTCGGCAATCTGGTCGGCGGGCTCGCCTTCACCGGCCTGACGCTCTATGCCACGCACGTGAAGACCGCCCCGAAGCGGGTCCTCGACTGATCTCATGCTGCTGTTTGGGGATTTGGTGCTGTTTGGGGATTCCTGGCAGGATCGATGCCACGCGAATTGAAAATCTCGGTCGGACAGCACTCGGACAAAGGCCGCAAGGAGATCAACCAGGATTTTCACGGAGTCCTGATCCCGAAAGAGCCGCTCCTGAGCCTCAAAGGCATTGCGATCGTGCTCGCGGACGGGATCAGCTCCAGCCAGGTCAGCCAGGTCGCGAGCGAGTCTGCGGTCAAAGGATTTCTCACCGACTATTACTGCACGTCGGAGGCCTGGTCGGTCAAAACCTCGGCACAGCGCGTGATCGCGGCGACGAACTCCTGGCTGCATGCCCAGACACGGCGGAGCCGCTACGCCTACGACAAGGACCGGGGCTATGTCTGCACGCTCAGCGCCATGGTCGTCAAAGCAAAGGCTGCGCACATCTTTCATGTCGGCGATTCCCGGATCTATCGAGTGACCGGCAATACGCTGGAGCAGCTGACCGATGACCATCGCGTCGTCGTGTCATCGGAGCAGAGCTATCTGGGCCGTGCCCTCGGCGTCAATCCGCAGATCGAGATCGACTACCGCATGCTGGAGATCGAGAAGGGGGATGTGTTTGTGCTGGTGACCGACGGCATCTACGCCCATGTCGGGCCGCGCTTTGCGGTGAACGCCATCACGAGCGGTGCGGACGACCTGGATGCGGCCGCCCGAATGATCGTCGAGGAGGCTTATCGGCACGGCAGCGCCGACAATCTCACCGTGCAGATCGTGCGGATCGATGAATTGCCGGACGGGCAGGCGGGCGAGCTGTTCGGTCAGGCCTCCGAGCTGCCGCTGCCGCCGCTGTTTGAAGCCAGGATGGTGATCGATGGCTATAAGATCATCCGGGAGGTGCACGGCAGCAGCCGCAGTCACATCTATCTGGCGCTTGATTCCGCGAACGATACGCTGGTGATCATCAAGATCCCGTCAATCGAGCTGCGCGGCGATCCCGCCTATCTCAGACGCTTCATGATGGAAGAGTGGGTTGCCCGCCGCATCAACAGCGCCCATGTGCTCAAGCCGCGCCTGCAGTCGCGTCAGCGAAGCTATCTCTATGTCGTGATGGAGTTCATCGACGGGCAGACCCTGACCCAGTGGATGATCGACAACCCGAAGCCTGATCTTGAAACCATCCGTGGCATCGTGGAGCAGATCGCCAAGGGGTTGCAGGCCTTCCACCGGCTGGAAATGCTGCATCAGGACATCAGGCCCGAGAACATCATGATCGACAAGACCGGGACGGTGAAGATCATCGATTTCGGATCGACCAAGGTGAGGGGCGTGGTCGAAGCTGCGCCATCCATCGACCACGACGATATCCTGGGCACCGCACAGTACACCGCGCCTGAATATTTTCTCGGCGAGAACGGCTCGTCGCGCTCAGACATCTTTTCGCTCGGCGTCATCACCTATCAGATGCTCACCAGCCGGCTGCCCTATGGGGCGCAGATCGCAAAGGCCAGAACCCGATCCGAGCAGCGCAAGCTGAGATACGCCTCCGCGCTCGACGACAATCGCGAAATCCCGGCCTGGATCGACGCGGTGCTGAAGAAAGCCGTACACCCGGACCCGCACCAGCGCTATGACGAGTTGTCCGAGTTTGTCTTTGATCTGCGCCATCCCAACAAGACGCTGCTGGGCTCGGCGTCGGCGCCGCTGATCGAGCGCAATCCGTTACTGTTCTGGAAGGCGCTTAGTCTGATTTTGATGCTGGTAGTCTTGCTGCTGCTCTTCTTGCAGTTTGGTGGGCGTCATTAGCTAATGGAATGCGCTCCGCGCCAATCGTGACACCGGCCCCATGAGAATGTCTCGCAAAGCGGCTTGTAGATCACTGCGGCGGTAGGGCTTCTTGAGAACCTCCCATTGGGTATGAGCCTCCTCGGCGCGCGATGTCTTGAGATCTGGATATCCTGAGGTGAGCAGGATCCTGAGTGTCGGCCTGCGCTGCCTCGTCCGCCGGGCTAGCTCGATGCCGTCGATCGAGCCTGGCATCACGATGTCGGAGAACAGGAGGTCGATCGGCTCGCCGCGCTCAATCATCTCCAGCGCGATGTCCGGATTGCTTGCTTCGATAGTGCTATAGCCCAGCGACTTTATCTGTGCGATCACGGACCTGCGCACCATGTCGTCGTCGTCGACCACCAGAATTGTTTTCTGCTGCTCGCCGGTCACGGGCTTTTGCGCAGGCACCAGTGTCGGTGCCTCGATCGCCATGAGAGCTCTGGAGCGTGGAAAGAATATGCTGAAGGTCGTTCCCTTGCCGATCTCGCTGGTGACCTTGATCTTGCCTTTCATCTCCTTGACGAAACCATAGACCATGCTGAGGCCAAGACCGGTTCCTCTGCCAACCTCCTTCGTCGTGAAGAACGGATCGAAGATTCGCTGCAGGTTCTCAGGTGATATGCCGGTGCCGGTGTCGGCGATTTCCATCACCGCATAGTCCCCTGGCTCAAGTCCATCCGCGACCGTGATATCGGTCCTTGTCAGCGTGGTGTTGAAGGTTTGAACCGCGATCGCGCCGCCGTCCGGCATGGCGTCGCGTGCGTTGACGACAAGATTGGTCAGAGCGCAGCGCAGCTGGGCGGCGTCGGCCATGATCGGGTAGACATCGTCTGACGATATCTCCTCCAGCATGACTTTTCGGCCCATGGCGCGCTTGAGCAGATGCACCTGGTCGGTCACGACGGTCCTGAGATCGACGGTCTCGAGTTTGAAAGCGTGCTGGCGGCTGAACGCGAGCAGGCTGTTCGACAATTCGGATCCGGTCAGCGCGGCGGTGAGCGAGGAGTCGATGAGCTCGAGTTCCGGCGAGCCCGCCGGCGTGGTATCCTTGAGCAAGTCGAGATTTCCGATGACGACCAGCAGCAGATTGTTGAAGTCGTGTGCGATTCCGCCGGTGAGCTGGCCGACGGCTTCCAGCTTCTGCGATTGCACCAATCGTTTTTCCATCTCGGTTCGCTCGAAAATGGATCGCTCAAGCGACTCGGATTTCTCGCGCAGCGAGGCGATGAAATGTTGTTGCTGGTCTGCCAGGTCGCGTTGTCGCTTGAGCTCCAACTCCGCCAAGGCGCGTGATTGCTCCGATCTCATCGATTCGGCTTCCGCCGAGGAAGACGTGAGGATGGCGAACGCCATGCCGAAAACCAGGATCACCCCAGCGACTTTGAGCAGAATATCAAACAAGGATGATGCCGAGCGCGCCGCTTCGAAGCGGAAATTGAATCCGTAGGCAGCTGCGGCCTCCACGAGGCGTTCGAGCAGTGATGCGATCTCGCGTCCTTGATCGACCAGCACCAGCGGCGAGGTCAATTGCGTAGCGCCAATCGTGGAGGGCTTGATGTAAGCCAGCGCCGCCTTGAACCAGTTTTCGCTGTCGGCGAGGACGGAATTGATCAGGTCGTTTGCATTGGCGCTGGTGCCCATGCGCTCGCGAACGACATTTATGTCGCTCACGAAATGGTTCATCGATGTTTCGATGGCACTCAGCTCGTCTGCACTGAGCTGCCCGTGCAGCCTGATCGCGTGCTCGACTGCATACATTGTCTTGCTGAAATTATCCTGCGCGGAGCGGGCATGGCTGATAGACATCAGCGGACCGTCGTAGAGCTCTTGCAGCATGGCGCTGAGGCTGCCGACCTGCGTGACGCTGTAAAGGATGGCGCCGGCCGCTATCAGGCAGACGAGCCCGAATGCGGCAAATAGCTTGAACCGGATTGACAGCGGTTTCTGCACGGGTGCGCTGCTACTGTGAGACCTTGACAGTCATTTTCATGGTGGGGTGAATCGCGCAGATGACCTTGACGTCACCCACAGAATCGAACTTGACGGGGCGCAGCTCTCCCGGGTTCAGCAGACCGAGATCGAAGCGGTTGCCTGCGGTGATGGACAGCACGTTGTGTGCGATATTGTCATCATTGAGGAATAAGAGCTCGTCCCCTCGCTTGACGGTGATTTCGCTCTCGGAAAAGACCTTTCCCTTCTGCCGGATCGTATGGTCGGCGGCGCCGGCGACGGCGACGCCAGCAAGAAAGGCGGAGGTGACTGCGATGTTGAATCCTGTCATTTGAAATCGCTCCGGTTCGCTCTAGTGCCCCGTTTCCGAAGTTCGTGATACGTCTCAACATGCTCTTACACGAACTTCGGAAACAAAGCGGCACTAGCAAGTCTATGGTTCTAGTGCCGCATTTCGATTTGAAGTTCCTAACCGAGTTTGCTGCAGGTGGTGTAGGAACTTCAAATCGGCGGCACTAGCGGGGAAACACGGGGAAGGTGGTGGGCTCCATGTCGCTTGTCAGAGTTTTCAGGAATGCGAGAAGATCAGTTTTTTCGCTGGCCGTTAGATCGAGCGGCCTGATCAGTTCAGAGCGGGAGTTCCGTTGGTTGCCACCCTTGTCATAGTGGTCGATGACGTTTTCCAGATTAGGAATTGAGCCGTCGTGCATGTAGGGGGCGCGCCGGGTGATTTCTCGCAGGCCGGGTGTCTTGAACGCATATTGGGACTTGACGACGTTAGGCAGGAATTTGCCGCGGCCAATATCCGCGCTTGCCAGGCCGATGTCGTGAAAACTGTCATCAGTAAATTTCCAGCCGCTGTGGCAGCCAACACATTGAGCCTTGGTATTGAACAGCTTGAAACCGCGTTTGGCGGAGTCGGAAACAGCGTTCTCATCGCCTTCGATCCAGGAATCGAATGGCGCGCGTCCAGAGATCACGGTGCGTTCAAACGTGGCGATGGCTTTCGCGACGTTCTTGGAGGAAATGCCTTCGCCAGGAAATGCGGCCTCAAACAATTGATGATATTCGTCGATGGCCTTGATCTGTGTGAGCAGCTCATTGAGCGGCATGGCCATTTCCACAGCCTCTTGTAGTGGCCCCAGCGCCTGCTCCTCAAGCGACTCGGCGCGGCCGTCCCACATGTAGATCTGGCCATAGGCGAGATTGAGAATCGTCGGCGATCGGCGCCCGAGCCGCTTCATCAAGTGGCCAACACTTGTCGGCTGTCCATCGGCCCAGGCGTAACCGGGGCTGTGGCAGGACGCGCATGACAACAGCTTGCCGCGCGAAAGGCGCGAGTCGAAATAGAGCTTTTTCCCAAGAATATTCTTTTGAACCGTATAGGGGTTGTCGGCCGGGAATGGAATTGTCGTAGGCCGCTTATAGGACGTGCGCATTTCGGCGTCGGACACGCTTCCTCTGAGTGGGAGGTCGACTATCCGGATGGCGCCCACGATCGCGTCGGAATGGCACGGCACGATGGCGCTGCCGAGCAGCGCCCCCATGACTGCAAACATGACTGCAAACAGGTGAAAGATCGCCCTGGCCATTGCTGGCCTGCTGAACGAGCTACTCAGTCCTGACATCTTCGGCTTTACTCTGATGGGCCCGATTGCAAGCTATTCTTATTTTCTAAACTGAGTATTACGAAGTCGACCTGTGCAATGAGAGATTGCACGAGCCGCGCGATTTGGAAAAAGAAACCCACACGGCCAGAACGATATGGCTAGAAATTGACTCATAAAATCATATGGTTGAAGCAATTCAGGAAAAATTCTTGTCGGTTGGGGCGGACCTGCAGCAGCGCTGGATTGAACGCAACCCGCTGGTGTTCTGGAGGCTTTGGACCTGATCCTGTGGCGCGTGGATCGGGTTGTTATTGTTTCTGCTGCTCGGCGTCGCAATTCCGCTGACGATTTCGACTATCTTTCGTTTCCGGAAGGTCATCCGCTCCGAAGGCACGTGCTCTATCGGCTTGGATCGGGACCGCGTTTCGATGCGGGGTGATTTACGGGTTCGCACAAATGCGAAGTGACGCGGCCGGGCGCCAGGAGGGGGTGACTGCGCTTGTCACGCCGATCGGTCACACCGTTTGCACTTGAAGGCGGGCACCGGCTGGCCGGGCTCGACCATGACCGCAGATGGCTCACCGCAGCGACCACATTGTCGCACGACCTTCGTGGGAAGTTTCTGGATCGGCTTATTGGTTGCGGCCACCGCCTGCTCTGCCTGGGCCCTGAGTTCGGCCTTGCTGAGTGAAGGGCCTCGACGTCGTTGATTCATCGGAAGGAGCACCGTCCTGGGATGTGGCTTCGGGCAGCCTTAGCACGGCAATCTACATTTTGCGACTGAGAGGGGAGGCCATATCCCAGGCGGTCACGACGATTTTCGGGTCGAAATGAGGTTCGACCTGGCCCGCATCGTATTTGTCGCTGGCCGCTTGTTCGATGGCGGCCCGATGCTCACGAAATGCCTTTTCATCTTCAGCCTGCTCGCCATTGCTTCCGAACCGATCCTCGAGCAACTCCCGCGCAGCCCTGCACGGTACTTCCGTGGCGCCATCTGCCATCAGAAACCTGACGCCGTTCATTGTTATCAAAATTTGCTCCTTGCTGCGCGTTAACGGCATAGTTGCTCCTTGCTCGCACCGTCAATCAAAGTGCATGGCGCTTAAGGTGCTCTGGACTCAAGTGCTTCGGACCCAAAATGCTTTGGCCCACTTGCTCCAATTGGGAGGTTGGTCCTTCCTGGGCGGATTCGCAATGAAGTTCCGCGATACTTGTTGCCACCCTGCGCCACCTTGCTAAATCGCTCAAAAGCGCTATATGTATCTATCGAGTTTCGGCCGAACGAATTGGCCTCGGGCGCGAAAGCGGCCTTGCTGACGACCTTCTCCAAAACCCGATATCCAACCGGCGGTGCTCTGGCGCGGCCACTCGTATACCCGTTGAAGGCAGATAACGCACATGGCCACAGGAACTGTGAAGTGGTTTAACAGCCAAAAAGGCTTCGGCTTCATCCAGCCGGATGATGGAGGCAAGGACGTCTTTGTTCACATCAGCGCCGTCGAGCGGGCCGGAATGCACGGCCTCAACGAGGGGCAGAAGGTCTCGTATGAGGTTATAGCCGACCGCAAGACTGGCAAGTCCTCGGCCCAAAATCTCGTCGCTTCCTGAGCCTGCGCCGAAGTCATCACGCCTCGACTACGGATGTGCTGGCAAAGCTAACAGCCTCGCGTCTGCACCGTCAGAACGCGAGGCTTTCTCGCTTGGGAGCAGAATTCTCGCGTGGGAGCAGAATTTCCTTGGGGGGCATAAGGAGAGCCCAACATGGCTGAACAAGAAAGCCCAGCAGTACGCAACGCCAACAAGCACTTCCGTAAGGAAGAGCAAGCGCGACAGGGTGCGGCTGCCTGGAAAGAATATGTCGAACAAGAGGACGCGACCCGCCTGAAGACCGCTCGGCTACGTGCACAACGCTTGGCCAGAGATGCTGCCGCGGCGAGCACCGCGGTTCCAGCGCGCAAGCAGGCCGTCAGAACGAGCTCAGGGAAGAGATAGCCCTGTCGCCGGTCCTCGCTTATGGCGCTGCACTTGCCGTGCGGCAGGCGTGGTGAGCGCTGCGAGCCAGCGGTGAGTGGGTCTGAGACCAAAACGGTGCGGCGCTTTTGACTGCCATCGCCTGGTCCAGGCGGCTCACAATTCAGGCGGCTCACAATTCAGACGGATTACAATTCAGGCGGCTTGCAATTCTTGCAGCTCACAATTTTTCATGCGTTGAACGTCAGTCGCTCTAAACGCGCTTCCCTAACGTGCAATTCTTCCTGCATGGACTCCAGCAGCTCTGTTGCCTTGTCCAATTTTGGACCACCTTCTTTTTTGAGGCCGAGCACCACCGATTGCTGTCTGAGAACAGCCTGTTTCTGATCCGACGCCTGCCGGGCGGCAATTTGAAGCTCTGTGTCCGCCATGGACGACTCCTTTTGAGCAGTTCCGGGTTACCGTTCGCCCCCTCCGGTCAGATTGGTGACCGGCAACGCGGTCGCCAACGCAATGCAGGGAGTATACGCGGAACCGGATGGATTTTTCCTTTGGCGCGGAGCGACTACGGCACTGGCGCCGGCGGAACGCGCCGCTTCGTGGCTTGCTCGAATGCATAGGCAAGCGAGATCAGCCGCGGCTCGCTGCAGGCGCCGCCCGCAAAGCTCACGCCGAAAGGTGAGGGCTTGGCCTCGAAGCCTGGTGGGAAAGGGCGGTTGCGCACATTGGCCACCATGCCGAATGGAACGATCACCGTCGGGTAGCCGGGTCGCGCTGAAAGGAGCGCGCCGTAGCCGGCGGGAAACAGCAGCGCGTCGAGCCGTTCGGCGCGCATGACCTCGTCGATGCCGTGCATGGCGGAGAGGGCAACGTCCTTGGCGCGATCCTGCGCATAACGCTCGCGGTCGGCTACGACGTCCATCTCGTCGGAGATGTCGAGCTGGGATTGCCCGTATTTGAGCGCGCCCGCCTGCGCATGCGCGAGGTTCCATTGGCGCAATTCGGTCAGCGTCTTCACAGGCGCAGTGGGGCCAAGGCTCGCGAGCCATTTGTTGAAGTCGCGCTTCATCCCGTACTTGAAGACGACCGAGCAGCCGGCATCCATGCCCTTCGCTCCGCCCGCGCCGCGACACACCTGCCAGTGCAGGGAATTCTGGAACGGGTCCTGATCGACGACGCTCGGAATGTTGGCCGGATCGACGATGACGGCGCCTTGCTGTTTGAGCACGGCGATAGCCTCCGCCATCGTCCGGGCTTCGTCTGGATCAAGTCCGCCATAGCGCAGCGGCAGGCCGGGCGGCGCGATCGGCTCGTAGTAGAACGCGCGCGGAATGCCGATGCGGGCGCCCTTGAGCGCATCGCGATCGAGAAAGCGCGTGTAGTCCCGGTTCGGCGGCGCCGCGCAGGTCTTGACCGGATCGTTCGGGTCGGGGTCGGTATTCTCGAGCGCGCCCAGCAAGGTGGCGGCGTCCGCAACCGTGCGCGCCATCGGGCCGGCCGTGTCCTGGTCAAGCGTGAGCGGAATGATGCCGTAGCGGCTGATCCGCCCGACTGTCGGCTTGATTGCGACCAGCATGGTCATGCTGCCGGGGCTGAGCAGCGAGCCCGACGTCTCGGTGCCGACATTGGCGGCCCAGAAATTCGCCGTCGTGCCGATGCCGGAGCTCGAGCCGCCGGGCGACAGCACGGGGCGGCCATCGTCGCTGCCCTCGCGCGGATCGCGGCGCGGGTCATAAGGGTTCATGCCGTGCCCGCTGATCGGATTGTAGCCCGATGGCATCGGCGTCGGCGCGCCCGCCATCCAGTTGGCGAGCTCGGTCATGCTGGTCTTGGCGATGATCACTGCGCCTGCGCCGCGCAGGCTCTTTACGAGCGTGGCCTCGTAGGGCGGCACGAACCCCTCGAACGCAAGCGTGCCGCCGGTGGTCGGCATGTTGGTGGTGTGGATGTTGTCCTTGATCGCGATCGGAATGCCGTGCAGTGGGCCGATCAGCCGTCCTTGCGTGCGTTCGCGGTCGCGCTCCTCGGCTTCGCGCAGCGCGTTTGGATTGACGGTGATCACGGCATTGAGCTTCTTGTCGTACAAGGCGATGCGCATCAAGTACTGCTGAACGAGCTCGCGAGACGTGACGCGCCCGCTCGCCATCGCCTGCTGCATGTCGGCGATGGTGGCTTCGACGACACTGAACTCGGCTCGCGCCGCATCACTCGACATCAGCAGCAACGATATCAGCAGCAACAATGCGACGACGAGTTGCTTCATGACGTTTCCCCCACCACGCCGGCTTTGCGAAATGCAGGTGACAATGCCTGCTGGCTTTTCGCATAATCCCACCGAGACTGCCAAATCTAAGTGCGACTGCCACGCGAGAGGTCGTCATGAGCGCGCTCCTGCGAATTGCTGCAGCCCTGCTGTTTGCCACCGTATCGACTTGCGCCGGCGCGCAAGAGTACCCGACGCGCGCGATCCGGCTGATTGTCCCGCTCACCGCGGGCTCAGGCGCCGACATTGCGGGGCGCATCATCGCGAAATTCCTGACCGAGGCTTGGCATCAGCCCGTGGTGGTCGAAAATCGGCCCGGCGCCGGCGGGCTGATTGGTACCCAGGTGGTGACAAAATCGGAGCCCGATGGCTACACCCTGCTGGTCCAGTCGGCGTCGCATGCGGCCAATTCCGCCATCTACAAGA
>WNGB01016566.1_pt1 | contig 10932 bp, 11 predicted proteins | sample 5400681 | NCBI WGS metagenome assembly WNGB01 (sample SAMN13153367, study PRJNA577476) | soil metagenome | isolation source: 115 cm soil or saprolite under grassland replicate 2 | place: USA:California | collected 2016-06-15 | reverse complement strand
CGGCGCCGCTGGTGGCCCGGCTCGGACGGTTCGTGGCATGGCTGGGAGAGGGGCGCAGGCTCACCCAGGCCGGCAACCTGGCGGTGGCCGACGGCAAGGAGCTGCTCGGCGTCCTCGGCGTAGCGGACGTGGCCGATGCGCGTGTCCAGGAGCGGCTCGCCCTGGTCCGGAGCGCGGCCGACCTCGCCGAGATCGGTTTGGTGATGAGCCTTGCCAAACGTGCCGGGCTGGCCAGGGTGCGCAAGGGCCGGCTGGTCCGGACCAGGCACGGCCGCAGCCTCGCCGTCCAGCCGCTCGACGTGTGGGAGCGAGTGCTGGAGGCGCTGGCCGACCTCGGGCCGCTCGGGGTCGACTGGGCTGGCGGGTGGCGACCGTTCTGGGTCGAGTTCCTCGACAGCGGCACGCGGGATCTGCTGGTGGCGCTGTACCAGGCCGACGAGCCGGTGCCGCTCGACGACCTGGCCGCCTCCGCCTGGGAGGACGTGGAGCGGGTGTTCGATCTAGGCGAGGACCCGCGGCAATTGGAGCTGTGGCGCAACGGGGTCGTAAGGGACGTCGAGCGGTCCGTGCGCCGTCTGGAGGAGCTGGGCGCCGTCCAGCGCATTGCGCCGGCGGAGCTGCCTGGCGTACCGGGTGGGCCGTACGGCCGTGCTGCGGCCTCGGACCGCGGCCCGGAGACGGCGGCCGGGGAGGGCACGCGGGTCGCGCTCACCCCGCTCGGCACCTGGGCCGTCAACCGGCGGCTGCGCGAGGGCGGAACGGACGCCCCGGTCGTCGGCGAGCTGGCCGGGGCGGGCGTGGACACCCTCATCCGGCGCTGCGCCGACTACGATCCGGACGCAGCCACGGAGGAAACCCGGGCCTGGGTAGCGGCCCGCGGCTCACCACGCGCGGCCGCCGAGATCGCCGAGTTCGCCCGCGGGGCCGACGATCCAGGGGACCGGCTGCTCGCGTTCAAGGCGCTGGACGTGGTCGGTCGCGACGCGGCCGATGTGGTGCGCTCGTTGCGGGACGTCCCACGTTTACGGCCCCTGGCAGCGGTCTGGCTGGTCGAGCACGGGCTCGAGGAGCGGTCGTCGCTCGACCCGCGGGACGTGGGGGCGCTCATGGTCGACACGGCGGCGACGGCACTGGACGCGAGCAGCCCCGACGAGCTGGTCGAGATGCTGCGACAGTTCGGCCCGGTCGAGGAGCAGGCGGCCTTCTTGGGGGAGCTGTGGCGGGTGGACAACCCGCGCACCGCCGAAGTGCTTGGCGTGCTTGGGCGCCGCGCCTCCATCCCGACAAGGGGGCCGCCAGGGCAGCCCGGCGTGCCGCGTACAAGCTCGAGTCCGCCGCCCGTGCCCGCCGGGGACGCCAGCAGCGGTAGTGGCGCTCCGCGGGAGTCGGACCGGCCGGCTACCTCGTCGCCCTGAGCCACGGCGACCCGCTGCCAGGGACCGTGACGGGAGGCCACCGCCGGCGCGGAGCCACTGCCGGCACGGACGGACGGGGACAACATCGCCGACCCCGGCAGGACCGGTGCCACATGCCCAGAGACGAAGGCTCAGTGGCTCAGATGATCCAGAAATTGCAGAAGTGCAAGTTCCCTCCCACATCCGCGAATCAGTCAGCGCCTGGTAGCCGAACTGGCGGAGCTGTAAGCACAGCGGATAGCTGTTGAAAGGGAGCGGCGCTTCCCCGGTGGTCGGTCACTCGGACCGAAGCCCCGAGGCATGATCGCCCGCCCGTCCGAGCGGGCTCTACGGCTGGGACCGGGGACCCACGGCCGCGCTAAAGAGGAAGCGTTCGCGGCGGCAAGGCGAGGCCAATCGGGAGTGATCGCGTTCTTGCTGTCACCCTCCGTAACAGCGCAGACTATCGGCCACCATGCGATTCGGGATCTTCTACGAGCACCAGCTCCCCCGCCCCTGGGCGCCAGGCGACGAGCAGCGGCTGCTCGGCGACGCGCTGGAGCAGGTGGAGCTGGCCGACCGGCTCGGCTTCGACTACCTCTGGGAGGACGAGCACCATTTGAAGTAGTGGTCGTTCCCTCCCACTGAGGCCAGAAGCGCATGGACAGCACGTTGACCCCTGAGCGGATTCCTCTCGATGCTTGCCGAGCCCGCACCCGAGGGTGCCGAGCAGCTCGACCTGTTCGATCGGCTGCTGGCGGCCGCGCCCACCTCCAGCCTGACCGGCGTGCTCCGGCGAGCGACCGACGCCGACGACCGCCGGATGCTGTGCGACCTGCTCGGCTTCCGCAAGGCGAAGGCCGCAGTGCCCGCGCTGCTCGAGGTTCTGGCGGATCCAGTGCCCGCGGTGCGTGGCGCGGCGGTCGACGTGCTCGGAAAGGCGTTCGGATATGTCGCGGAGCCGCGCGCCGCCAGCAGGCGCTGGAGGCACTCTTGGCGCGATGGGGGGTGGAGGAGTCTGCCGGAGTCCGGAGCACCATCGCGCAGACCCTTGGACTGTTGGGCGATCCGTCCGTTCGGCCGCTACTCGAGCCGCCCGTGATGACCCGGACCGCCGGGTCCGGCGGCAGGCCGAATGGGCGCTGGACCACTTGAGCCGGCAGAGCCAGTCAGCCCGCGCCACCTGAGCGGCGGTCCATGCCGATCTCCCGCAAGCCGCTCATCAACTCGCCGACCGCGCGGGGTGGTTCGGGTCTCTAGTTCGGCTCGTCACTCTTGCGCTGATATCACAGCGGGAGCATTCTAGGCATAGAAAATCTATTTCTTCGGATTTAGCGGATCATCCACTGGAGCTGCGCGCGCAGGCTGCTCTGGCCCGACGAGGGAGGTGGCCCCCCGAATGCCTGCCAGGCGGCGACGGAGCCTCGGGCCAGAGCAGACGTACTCGCTGTTGAGGGAGTTCAAGGGCACCGCCCCGACCAACGAATTGCGAGCGACCTTCCGCGCTCACTCGATAGGCATCGGGCGCAAGATCACCGAAGGCAGGACGACAGATCAGCTCTGCCTGCGCGTCTACGTCGACCGCAAGCGGCCCGCGGAGGAGCTCGCGTCCGAGGAGCGGGTCCCCGAGACCATCCAGTTCTTCTCGCGGGGCCTCGTCCAGGAGGCGGCCCTCCCCACCGACGTCATCGAGACCCCTCCACCGGTCTTCGAGGTTAATCCGACCGATCGGGTCCGCCCTGCGCCCGGCGGCGTCAGCGTCGACGCGATCTCGGGCATGGCGGGGACGCTTGCGGGCTGGGTGTGGGACATGACCGACGACACGATCGTGGCGCTGTCCAACGACCACGTCTTCGGCCACGCCGCCGGACCCGAGGTCATCCAGCCGGGTCCGTTCGACGGCGGATCGTCGTCAGCCGACAGGATCGGTGACGTCAAGCGCGGCGTGCCCCGCTCGCCGACAGCGACGAACACGGTCGACGCAGCAATCGCCGACGCGGACAGCACCGATGTCTACGACCTCACCGTCCTGGACATCGGCCCGGCCGTGTACGCCGTCGACGTCGCGGCGCTGGACATGCCCGTCGAGAAGTCCGGCCGTACCACGGGCCACACGTTCGGGCAGATCACCGACATCGACCTGGAGACCACCGTCAGCGGCTTCTCGTTCGACGACTGCCTGCGGATCGACGTCGTCGATCCCAGCCCCGACTGGTCGGCGGGCGGCGACTCCGGCTCACTTGTCTTCTCCCGGGCCCCGATAACACAGGGCTCGGCGATCAAGCCCGTCGTCGGCCTGCACCTCGGCGGACCGCACGGAGGAAGCTACGGCATCGCCTGCAAGATCCAGAACGTGTTCGCCCAGCTCGACCTGACCACGCTGTCCGCCGGTGCGCTCACCGCCTTCCTCGAGCAACTGTTCGAGGTCGGGACCGTCGAGGACCTGGACGAGGCCGAGGCGCGCCGGCGCACAGTCGCGGGCGGCGCACGGGTACCCGTCCCGCTCGCGCCGCCGCCGTTCGTACCCCGGGAACGACGGCAGCGGCGCTCCGGCAGGTTCCACCACGGCATTGCGCGGGAGATGCAGCGACGCCTGATGACGAGCCAGCGGGGACGGATGCTGACCGACCTCGTCGACCGGTATCGGGCGGAGCTGGTTACCATGCTGGTCAAGGACGGTGACGTGCGCCGGGCGACGGTTTCGGCGTTGCGGCCGATCCTGGCCGGTGCCACGACCACCACCGACGTCCTGGAGCGCGCGGTCACCGGCGAGGATCTCCAGCGACTGGACAGGCTGTCCAGGGAGGTCGAGCGGAAGGCCAGCGCCGAGCTGCGGAAGGCGCTGGAGCCGATCACAGCGTTGAAGGACCGGGCCGAGGGCAGGTCCATCGCCCGGATTCTCGGCATGCGGACGTGAGGACATTGGGCGACAAGCCGCAGGACACCCAGATGCACCGCTGGCTGCGCGCCCTCAAGGACAGCCGGGGCGAGGAGCTCCGGCGGCGTTACGGCGCACACTCGCTGGGCATCGGCCGCAAACAACGGGGCGGCAAAAGGACCGGCGAGCTCGCCCTGATCTTCTACGTCGACCGCAAGGCGCGGAGCAGCGAAGCGGGGGTGGAAATGGTCCCTCCGGTCCTGACCTTCACCCCGCCTGGCGCCAACGGGCCGGTCGAGGTGCCGACGGACGTCGTCGTCAGCGCACCCGCCGAGCTCGAGTAGCCGCCTTGCGGAATCACCGGGCTCATGGCCGATCTGGGGATGGATCGCTCATGAGCGATGCGTTGGAGCCTCATTCCGTTATCGCCGACACCTGGAGCCGCTCATGCAGGTCCCGCATGGCTGAACCAGGCTTGTCGAGCGCACAGAGCGTGCCATCGAGCAGGGCGAGACGTTGCCGGGCGGTCTCGCGGAGCGCGGTGAACGGGATGGTGTCCAGGACCGCCATCGCGCGGTCCGTGGCCTGGTCGGGACGGTGACGCCGGGCGTCGCTGACCGCCAGGAGGAGCGTGGCGGCCGCCCACCCTGGCCGTCCCGTCGCGGTGTGCTCCAGCGACGCCTGTGCATGGACAGCCGCCTGCGTAGCGTCGCCGAGCAAGAGGTGCGCCTCGGCGACGTGGAGTTCGAACTCGGCGGGGTCGAACCCGAACCTGCCCGGCTCCTGGCCCTTCGGGTCGGCGTCCATCTCGCGATAGGCGGCGGCGATCACCCGTGCGGCCTCGGACCGGTGATGACAACCGAGCCCGGCCAGTGCGGGCAGTCGCGCCCATGCGAGCACCTGCGCCCGCATGAGCGGGGTGGTGGTATGCTCCAGCGCCTGGCAGGCCAGGTCGAGCGCCGTGGCGTAGCGATGCTGGTGACGGGCCACCATGCTCTGTGCCCCCAGCGACCAGCAGACGAGCCGTGCGTCTCCGACGCCGGAACCGACCCGCTGTGCCGTTCTGAGGTGGATGCGGGCGGCTGGATGGTCGCCGACGTGGAAGGCGAGATTCCCGAGCAGCGCGGACAGCCACCCAGCCACGCGCCGCAGGCTGTTGCCCATGGGTTCGGCCCGAGCCTGGCCGAGGAGGCCGGCGACCAGGACCCGACAGCGGTGCACCTCGGCGGCCAGCACACGGGGCGCGAACGCGGAGTAGTTCAGCGCGTAGCATTCGACGGCCTGCTCGAACTGCTCGAGCGTGAGCGAACCACCGATCGAGCCTTCGACCTCCAGGCCGAGCCGGATGGATTCCCAGACGGCGGTGAGTGCCGCGACCTCCTTGGTCCTGTCGGATGCCGGCGGCCTGGCCTGCTCCGTCCGCTGGTATCCGGCGGATCCCGTGAGCTGCATCGCCTGGCCCCGCCCTCGTCCCCCATGGCCAGCCCAAGGAGCGGCGTCGAAGCCCCGCGGCGCCAGGCCGAGCTCCTCGGGTGTCACGCCGTACAGGCGGCACAGGGCAGTGACGTACTCGTCGCTCGGCAGCAGTTCGCCATGCTCCCAGCGGCACACCATCGAGCTGTTCACCGCCGGGACGGCCAGCCCATCAGTGACGTACATGGCGGCGATGCCCTCGATGACGCGTGAACGGGTCCAGCCGTACGCGAATCGCCACGCCTCGAGCCTCGTCACCTCGGGAAGCTCGTGGACAATCGCGGTGGCGATGCGCCCCACACTCCAGCCGGACAACTGCCCACGCTGACGGATGTGGTGCGCGCTGCGCGCGATCTCTGCCCGTCGTCCCCGGCTGACCTTGGGCATGCTCCCCTCGACACCTCCCTTTGCCGCAAGTGTAGTGAATGGCCCAGGAGCCTGACATTGCCAGTAAGGTGGCAATGTCACGCTCCGGCAGCGACATTGATCGGGCTCACCTGTGCTGATGGACAATGACGGTGTCGGAGATCGCCCACGCCGACACGCGGGGGAAGGGCGAGGACCATATGCCCACGGACTGGGCCATCACCAGCACGCCTATGAGGGCCAGCTATTCAATCTGCGAGTTGGCCCTGGGCGTTCCAGTCGAATCCTCGGCCATTCATCCACCCATAATTGACCTCTGCTCGCCATCAGCCTCCCATGATCCAAGGTATCCTGGGGTACCCGTTGAGGCGTGTGCCGACGCCCGGCGAATCGTAAACGACGCTTTTCACTGGCACAGCGTGCACTTCCCGGTCGCCACCCCACCAGACGCCAGCGGCGTCAGACGCCCAGCGATCGACTACATCGATGTTCGCCTGACGGGCGAGGGTGAGCTCCTGAGCGCCTCGTCAGCAGAGGTGCCAGGCCGCATACTCCTCGGCGCGCCATGGCCAGCGGAGTGCACCTACCGGCTCGCCTCACTGATTGCACACGAGGCCATCCATCAGGGCCTGTTTGTCCGCGAAGCGGTTGCCACCCCTGTCAGGCGAGGATCGCTGGGCTATTCGCCGTGGCGCCGCAGGACGCGGCCAGGGCGGCTTGTGTGGCATGCATTCTGGACATTCACGTGCCAGTTCTCTTTGCTCGCGGATGCGGTGACCCGGAGACCGGCCATGCTTCATGAGGAGCCTGGCCTCCTCGGCTTCATCGCGGCCATGCCCCCTCGGGTAGAGTGCTGCCTCGACTCCTTGACGCAGTTCAGGGTGGTCGATCCTCCCGAGCTCGACCGCTGCGGAGATGCCCTCCATCTCGTCAGGACCGCGACCGGTCGTCTGGCCGCGTTCCCTCGATTTTCCGCCAAACTCCAGGAGGAGGAGCAGACGACAGCCAACGATTACCGCGCCTGGGCTGACCAGGTCTTGAGCAATCGCAAGAGCGGCTAGAGCCGGGGCCCAGAAACCGCGACATGGAGCCTTCCCGGCGGGTCCATAGCGTGCAGGCAGGATTGGCACACAACACATGCCGCACACCGCGGCAGGTGCGAGGAACGGAGGTACGGCGATGGCCAGAAAAGCTCTCCCGAAGGAAATCAACGCACAGATCACCAGGCTGCTGAAGGAGATGGAGGTAGCCGAGGCCGAGGCACTCGGCGACGAGGCTCCGCTGGTGCTGGAGGCGGAGCAGGCACTGTGGTACGTCGCCTATCGGACTGACGCCGTCTAGTTCGACCGGGTTGCATTGGACAGGTCAATGAGATCAGACACGATGAGCGAGGTGGCGGCGCCTGATCCGTCGACGTGGGAGGGAGTGAACACACTCCTCGACACCTACGCCAGGATACGGCCTGATGATGCCACTGTAATCGTCTATTCACCCGACAGTCGTGAATCCGCCGCTTGGGTTGCCGCGGCGCTGGGGGCACGAGGTATTGCTCCGCGGCTTGTCAGCATGCGGCCACTTCGAGACAGCGGGTTCCTGCAGCGGCTCAGAACGACGCTTCCCTCGCCTGGCGAGCTGTCGGGGCGACTTTTGATCCTGACATTCGAGCGGGACACCATGTCGCACAACCACGTCATTCGAGCGGCTCTGGCGGAGTTCGACAAGAACCGCTGCGAAGTCATTCGCGCGATGAATGCGGGTCCCGATCTCTTCTCGCTGGCCTTTCATCTCTCACCCGACGAGCTCTCCGCCCGGAACACGGCGATACTCGAGCGCTGCATGGCCGCCGACCGCCTGCGTGTCGAGAGCCCGGGCGGAACAGACCTCCGGGTACGGCTCGACAACAGTCGATTCCGCTGGGTCAGCAACCGCGGCGTGTGGCGCCCGGGGAAGTTTGTGATCATCCCCGCCGGTGAGGTAGCCACATTTCCCGCGTCAATCTCTGGGACGATCGTCGCGGATTTCGCAATAAACGTCAACACCCTCCTGAGTCATGACGCCCGCCTCACCAGCTGTCCGGTCACCGCGGAGATCGACCGGGGTCATCTCGTCGATTACGACTGCGACAATCCAGATATGAGCGAATTTCTTTCGCGGTCCTTCGCCCGGAAGAATGCTCGGAACGTCGGCGAGCTGGGGTTTGGCACGAACCGCGGAATCACGTCGCCAATCTCGCTCAACTCGCATATCAATGAGCGTCGCCCGGGCGTGCACATCGGGTTTGGCCAGCACAATCAGACCGACGCATTGGCCGGGTACGCTTGCGACATCCATATCGATCTGATCGCGCGTGGCGGCCTGCTGTGGACCGACGATGACCCCTTACCAATCGACCTGGAGAACCTTGCACCGTCGTCTCGGCCGCATCCGACCATCTATCGGGACGAGGATGTCTTCTCCGACGATGAGCTTGATGGCGGCGACTGTTGTGGTTTGCTACGGTCGAGTTGATTGAGCGCATCCCGCACCGCCTGCTGGGTGGCGGCCGAGCGTAGCCGGACCGCTTGTTCGGCGTGTGGGAGCGCGATGTTGTGCCAGTGATAAAGGTGCGATTGGCGGAGGCGGAAGACGACGGCGTGCTGGCCGGCCTGGAGGCTGCAACGTGGAGCGTGGATGTCTCCCCTGCTTCGCGACCTCGCGGCACAGCCTTCTTCGACGAGCGGAGGCGGCCACCGGACGTGCTGGTCGCCGAGGTGGACCGCGCCGTGGTCGGCTACGTCCACCTCGGCCAGTCGATTCCAATTCCGTCGCACTGGCACGTGTTGGATGTGAAGGGACTGGCCGTCGACCCAGCTTGGCGTCGGCGTGGCGTGGGTCGACGGCTCCTTCAGGAAGCGGCCGAGGTGGCCCGCCGTCGAGGGGCACGAAAGCTGTCGCTGCGGGTGCTGGAGCCCAACGCCGCCGCGCGGGGGCTCTACCACGCTTGCGGCTTCGTCGTCGAGGGGGTGCTGCGGGAAGAGTTCCTGCTCGCGGGGCAGTACGTCGACGACATTCTCATGGCGCGGCAACTTCACCAATGAGGCGACGCCGCAGCTGATCCTCACGGTCAGCCGCCGGGCCGGGCGGCAGGCCACCGTTCTCGTATTGAGGAATATCGCCGCCTGACCGGCAGAAGACCCGACTTCAAGGACTTCCTGCTTCTACACCAGACCTTGCCGCCCTTGATATCCGCCGCTCGAGCGAGCGTGCCGACACGGTCGAACTCGACGACGAGCGGGCGGTTGACGCGGCGGCGATGGGCTTTCTTCTGGATACCGATGTGGTCTCCGAGGCGCGCAAGCGCACGGCCAACCCCAACGTCAAAGCTTGGTTGGCGTCAGTCGCCTGGTGATCGGTGAGATCCGCTTGCTGTGACCCTCGGTAACAGCGCAGACTACGATCCACCATGCGATTCGGGATCTTCTACGAGCACCAGCTCCCGCGACCCTGGGCACCCGACGACGAGCACCGCCTGCTCACCGACGCCCTGGAGCAGGTCGAGCTGGCCGACCGGCTCGGCATCGACTACCTCTGGGAAGTCGAGCACCATTTTGCAGAAGTGGGAGTTCCCTCCCACAGAATCGCGGCCACCAGTGGCGCGGTGGTCAGTTGCCGGGCAGGGGATCGGTATACGCGACCCATCCCACTCCTCCAGCGGGGCGCACCACCAGCCCCATTCCGGTCCGAGCCGCGCTCGTGGCCTGGCAGCGCGATCCGGCCGTTGCACCACAGCAGGCGCCCCCAGGAATCGTCGTGCTCGGGCGCCCACGGGAACAGCCGGGCCACGACGCGGCGCAGACGTCGCCAGGCGGGTCGAACCGCACGCCCAGCCCGGCGCAGATGTCGCCTGCGTGCACCAGGGTCTCGTCGCAGCCCATCGCCACGGACTATCCCGCCACCGCGTGGCGAGCATCCGAGATTGCCGGCGTACCAGCATTGAAGGGACGAGCTGAGATCAACTCGATCTCGGCATCCAGATCGCTGAGCGGTTGTGTCCGCACCCACCGGCATCGTCGTACCCTTGTGCGGTAGAAATGGTCTCTATTGACACTTGTCGTCGATCGTCAGGTTACCGAGGCTGACAACCAGCTTGGAGAGATGCGACAATTCGGATGATCACGCGAGAATCCTCGCACGCCCAGTATGGGCCTTGGCTCGGACGCACTACCGCAGCTCTCACGGCAGGTCCGGGCACCGCTCTCCTCTGTGTTGGGACGTTGCTGGCGCGGAGACAAACCGTCGGTAGCCTGTGAGGTTCACGTCGGATGTCTTTGCGTCCCGGAGGTGGGGAGGCGATCATGCCGATCGATGCAGCGCTAAGTGCGGCCACGGCGCTACTTAGGGCCCAACTCAGCCGCTTCGGCCTTCTCAGCCCCCTTCTCGGCGAGTATGGCCTCCTGAGCGATGAGGAGCAGCACGACCATCTGAACAAGTCGCGCGATCGATCCGCCAGGAGGGTCCTGGGTCTGAGCTTGGCGAGAACGACACTGGAGAATGCGATCGCGCTGTCGTCCTTCAACCTCCTCGACAGGTTCCTGTTCCGTCTGGGGGCGTACCTCACAGAGGTGTCGCAAGACTACCTTCCAGCCGAGCAGCAGGCGGCACGTCGAGCGGCCCAGTACACCCTTCGAGCGCTGCGCAATCCGCCTAGCAGTACTCTGTTAGCTCTTGCGGAGGTGCTGCTGTTGGGTGTACCTGTGAAGCGAGATCACCAAGCTGAAAGGAGCCCGCCACCACCACTGGTGGCACGCAATGACACCCACACAACTTCGCCGCATCCGCACC
>WNGB01013619.1_pt1 | contig 10932 bp, 9 predicted proteins | sample 5400681 | NCBI WGS metagenome assembly WNGB01 (sample SAMN13153367, study PRJNA577476) | soil metagenome | isolation source: 115 cm soil or saprolite under grassland replicate 2 | place: USA:California | collected 2016-06-15 | reverse complement strand
AAAGTCAATCCTGCCGCAATGCAATAACTACCAATAGTGCCTAATTTTTCCTGCTCCGGAAGGGAAATGGAGGGCTATGCCCGAGTCGCTGCCGATCGTCCTCGTCCCCGGGTTGAACTGCTCGGCGCGGCTCTATGCCGAGCAGGTTCCGGCACTGTGGCGATTCGGGCCGGTGACCGTCGCGGACCACCGCCACGACGACAGCATGGCCGCCATCGCCGCGCGCATCCTCGCCTCCGCGCCGCCTCGCTTTTCGCTCGCCGGGCTGTCGATGGGCGGTTACATCGCGCTTGCGATGCAGAGACTGGCGCCTGAGCGAGTCGCGCGGTTGGCGCTCCTCGACACCGCGGCGCGAGCCGACGCGCCCGAGCGCGCGGACCAGCGCCACGTGCTGATCGCGCTCGCCGAAAGCGGCCGGTTTACCGAGGTGGCGGACCTCCTGTTTCCGGTGTTCGTGCATCGCAGCCGGCACGGCGACGAGGCGCTGCGGCAGACCGTGCGCGTGATGGCCGCAGAGAATGGCCCCGAAGCTTTCGTGCGCCAGCAGAAGGCAATCATGACGCGGCCCGATTGCCGGCCGCTGCTCGGTTCGATTACGTGTCCGACGCTTGTGCTGGTCGGCGACGGCGACGAGCTGACGCCGCCGGTGCTCTCCAAGGAGATCGCCGCCGGCATTGCCGGCGCGCGTTTCGTGGTGGTGCCCGATTGTGGCCACCTCTCGACGCTCGAGCGGCCGGACGCCGTCAACCAGGCACTCATTGATTGGATCGCGGCCTGATGATTCGGCTAGTGCCCCGAACCCGAAGTTCGCGCGCCAGTGCCGCGAATCCGATCGCGAACTTCGGGTTCAAAAAGGGGCACTAGAATCATAGAGTTGCTAGTGGCCCTTGATCCCGAAGTTCGCGTGAGAGTGTGCCGCAAGTGCTGGCGAACTTCGGAATCGGGCCACTGGCCGGATCGGTTCCAGCTTGGACCGCGCAGTGCTATGGATAGCCATGGCCACGGTGCTCGATCTGATCGGCGAAACGCCGCTGGTGGAGGTCACGCGCATCGAGCGCGGGATCTGCCGCCTGTTTCTCAAGCTTGAGAGCGCCAACCCGTCGGGCTCGCTCAAAGATCGCCCGGCGCGCGCCATGGTCGAAGCGGCCGAAGCCGATGGCCGGCTCAAGCCCGGCGGCACCATCGTCGAAGCGACCGCCGGCAATACCGGCGTGGGTCTTGCCCTCGTGGGCGGACGCAAGGGCTACCGCACCGTGCTGGTCGTGCCTGACAAGATGGCGCGCGAGAAGGTGCTGCACGCGCAGGCCATGGGCGCCGAGGTGGTCTCGACCCGCTCCGACGTCGGCAAGGGCCATCCGGACTATTACCAGGACGTGGCCGAGGCGATCGCGCAGCGCACGCCTGGCGCCTTCTACGTCAACCAGTTCGCCAATCCCGACAATCCGCGCGCGCACGAGACCACGACCGGCCCGGAAATGCTGCGGCAGATGGACGGCGACATCGACGCCGTGGTGGTCGGCGTCGGCTCCGGCGGCATGCTTACCGGCATCGGGCGCGCGATGCGGCAGGCCTCGCCCAAGACTGAGATGATTCTCGCCGATCCACAGGGCTCGATCCTCGCGCCGCTGGTCGAAACCGGACAGACGGTCAAAGCCGGGAGCTGGGCGGTCGAAGGCATCGGCGAGGACTTCATCCCGCCGATCTGCGATCTGTCCCTGGTCAAGAAAGCCTACGCGATCCCCGACCAGGAAAGCTTCGCCACCTCGCGCGAGCTCCTGCGCTGCGAGGGCATTCTGGCTGGCTCGTCTTCGGGCACGCTGCTCGCCGCGGCGTTGCGCCATTGCCGCGCGCAGGACAGGCCCAAGCGCGTGGTGACGCTGGTGTGCGATTCCGGCGCCAAGTATCTCTCGAAGGTGTTCAACCCGGCGTTCCTGGCGCAGGAAGGTTGGACCCACCCCGATCGACACGGCACCGTGCGCGACGTCGTGATCGGGCGTATCAGCGAAGGCACCGCGATCGTGGTGCGGCCACAGGACAATCTGCGCGCCGTGTTCTCCCGCATGCGCTCGAGCGGCGTCTCGCAGCTCCCGGTGATCGACGAGGCCGGCCACGTGGTCGGCCTGATCGACGAGAGCGACGTGCTCGCGGCGCTGATCACCGACGCCGGCGGCGCCAACCGGGCGTTCGAGCTGCCGGTGAAGGACGTAATGACGACTCGGCTCGAAACCATCTCGGCGGACGCGCCGATCGCCGACCTCGTGCCGCTCTTTCGCAAGGACTACACCGCCATCGTCATGGACCGCGGCCAGTTCCTGGGCGTGGCGACCCGACTCGACCTCATCAACTATTTCCGGATCACCACCTGATGACCAGCAACCAGAATCTCGACTTCGCCACCCGTTGCGTGCATGCCGGGCAGGAACCCGATCCGACCACCGGCGCGGTGATGATGCCGATCTACGCGACCTCGACCTACGTCCAGCAGAGCCCGGGCGTGCACAAGGGCTACGACTACGCCCGCACCAAGAACCCGACCCGCATGGCGTTCGAGCGCTGCGTCGCCGATCTCGAGAGCGGGAGCGCGGCCTTCGCCTTCGCCTCCGGACTTTCGGCGATCGCGACCACGCTCGATTGCTTCGATCATGGCTCCCACATCATCGCGGTCGACGACCTTTACGGCGGTTCGCGCCGCCTGTTCGAGCGCGTACGCAAGCGCTCGGCCGGGATCGAGATGAGCTATCTCGATCTCACCGATGCCGGCCGGCTCGAAGCCGCGATCCGGCCGAACACGCGGCTTATCTGGGTCGAGACCCCGACCAATCCGACGCTCAAGCTCGTCGATCTCACAGCCATCGCCGCCATCGCCCGCAAGCGCGGCATCTTCACCGGCGCCGACAACACCTTCGCCAGTCCCTATGTGCAGCGGCCGCTCGAACACGGCTTCGATCTAGTCGTGCATTCGACCACCAAATACCTCAACGGCCATTCCGACATGGTCGGCGGCGTGGCGGTGGTCGGCGACAACACCGAGCTGCGCGAGCGCCTGACCTTCCTGCAAAACGCGGTCGGCGCGATCCAGGGGCCGTTCGACTCCTTCCTCGCGTTGCGCGGCCTCAAGACCTTGGCGCTGCGGATGGAACGCCACTGCGCCTCGGCGCTCAAGATCGCGCAATGGCTTGAACGCCATCCCAAGGTAAGGCGCGTCTACTATCCGGGGCTGCCGAGCCATCCCCAGCACGCGCTGGCGAAGAAGCAGATGCGCGCCTTCGGCGGCATGATCTCGGCCGACCTCGCCGGCACCCTCGACGACGCCAAGCGCTTTCTGGAGCGCTGCCGGCTGTTCGCGCTCGCCGAAAGCCTGGGCGGGGTCGAGAGCCTGATCGAGCATCCGGCGCTGATGACCCATGGCTCGGTGCCGCCCGAGGTGCGCGCGACGCTCGGCATCGGCGATACCCTGGTGCGGCTTTCGGTCGGGATCGAGGACCCGGACGATCTCATCGCCGACCTCGCGTCGGCGCTCGGCTGACGCGCCGCGCGCGGCCGGTGGTCCAGCCAATCCCGGCGGCGTCCCTTGGCGCCGGCCGCCTGCAGCCCGTATAGGGCGGGGCGGTTCACTAGGATAAAGGCACATGCGCACGCAGGTCGGAATTGTCGGCGCGGGCCCCGCCGGGCTCATGCTCTCGCACCTCCTGCATCTCGAAGGCATCGAGTCCGTCATCCTGGAGAACCGCAGCCGCGACTACATCGAAAGCCGCATCCGCGCCGGGCTCCTCGAGCAGTGGACCACCGATCTCCTGATCGCCACCGGCGTCGGCGAGCGCATGCAGCGCGAGGCCATGTTCCACAACGGCATCCACTTCTGCTTCAACGGCGCGCTGCACTACATCAACTTCCGCGACCTGGTCGGGCAGGGCATCACCATCTACGGCCAGCAGGAGGTGGTGAAGGACCTGGTGAAAAAGCGCCTCGCCGACGGCGGCCAGATCCTGTTCGAGGTCGAGGACGTCAGCATCCACGACTTCGCCGGCACGGCGCCAACAATCCGGTTCCGCCACGACGGCAGGCTGCAGCAAGTCAGCTGCGATTTCATCGGCGGCTGCGACGGCTTCCACGGCATCTGCCGGCCGAGTATCCCCTCCGGCGTGCTCACCGAATATGATCGCGAATATCCGTTCGGCTGGGTCGGCATCCTCTCGGAATCGCCGCCGCCCGACCATGAGCTGATCTACGCCTATCACGAGCGCGGCTTTGCGCTCTACACCATGCGCTCGCCGACGTTGGCGCGCCTCTACGTCCAGTGCGCGCCCGACGACGACATCGAGGCTTGGCCTGATGCGCGCATCTGGCAGGAGCTGCAGGCGCGCATCGGCGGCACACGCGAGCTCGCCGAGGGCGCCCTGGTCCAGAAGGGCGTCACCGCCATGCGCAGCTTCGTGGCCGAGCCGATGCAGCACGGGCGGCTCTTTCTTGCCGGGGACTCCGTCCACATCCAGCCGCCGACCGGCGCCAAGGGCATGAACCTGGCCATCGCCGACGTGCTCGTGCTCTCGCGCGCGCTGACGCAATATCACCGCAGCAATCGCAGCGATCTGCTGGAGCGCTATTCCGAGACCTGCCTGCGCCGGGTCTGGAAGGCGCAACGCTTCTCCTGGTGGATGACGCAGATGCTGCACCTGCACCCGACCCACAACGCCTTCGACCGCAAGCGCCAGCTCGCCGAGCTCGCCTACGTCGTGAGCTCGGAAGCGGCCGCGCGCTCGCTGGCGGAGAACTATGTCGGGCTGCCGGTCGAGATGTGACGGTCTAGCCTAGAATGGGCTTGAGCGGCCGGTTGAACGCGAAGATGACCAGACCCGCGAAGGTCGCGACGCCGGCGATCATCAGGAAGAAGTGCGCCTTGTCCATCGAGCTCCAGAAGCTGCCGAGCCAGCCGCTGATGAAATTGCCGACGAAGCTCGTGCCGAGCCACACGCCCATCATCATCGAAACCATGCGCGCGGGTGATACTTTCGACACCAGCGAGAGCCCGACCGGCGACAGATAGAGCTCGCCGATGGTGATGACGACGAAATAGAAAAACAGCCACAGCCAGCTCGCGTCCGGCGCGCCAGCCGACTGCCAGGCGGCACCGACCATGATCAGATTGGCGAGCGCGACGCCGAAGCAGCCGAACGCCATCTTGGTCACGCTCGAGGGCTCGCTGCCGCGCTTCGCCTGCCAGGCCCAGAGCGCGATGACGAACGGCGTGAAGGCGAAGATCATGAACGGGTTGAACGCCTGGAACCAGGTGGTCGGGATTTCGCCGCGCCAGACGATCAGGTTGATGGTGCGATCGGTGTAGTCATCGGCCCACAGCGCGATGGTGTTGCCTTGCTGCTCGTAGGTTGCCCAGAACAGACAGTTGGGCAGGAACAGGATCAACAGCGCGACGATCGCGCGCCATTCCGTGCCGGTGAGCGGCTTGTGCAGCTCGCCCGCGGCTTGGGCGCGGTGCAATTCGTCGGGCGGCAGCGAATAGGAGCGCAGCGCGACGAGATAGGTGATCAGCCCGATGGTCATGCCGATGCCGGCGGCGCTGAAGCCGTAGTGCCAGCCGACAGTCTCGCCCAGCGTCCCGCACACGATCGGCGCCAGGAACGCGCCCAGGTTGATTCCGACGTAGAAGATCGAATAAGCGCGGTCGCGGCGCGGGTCGCCCGGCCGATAGAGCGTGCCGACCTGCGCCGACATGTTGGGCTTGAAGCAGCCGTTGCCGAGGATGAGGGCGAAGAGCGCGAACAGGAACAGCGGCTCGAACGCCATCAGGAAATGCCCTGCAGCCATCAGCGAGGCGCCGATGACGATGGTGCGATGCTGGCCGAGCAGGCGGTCGGCGATGAGCCCGCCGAAGAACGGCGTGAGATAGACCAGCCCAGTGTAGAAACCGTAGATATGCGAGGAGAACGGCTGCGTGCCAAGCGGCCCGAAGATCCATTCCAGCCCGCTCTTGAGGGCCCCCAGCCCGATCACGGTATCGGCGCGACCTTCGATCAGCAGATATTTCACCATGTAGAGCACGAGGAGCGCGCGCATCCCGTAGTAGGAGAAGCGCTCCCACATCTCGGTCGCGAACAGGAAGGAGAGCCCGCGCGGGTGGCCAAGGAAGTCGCCGCTCGCAGGGCGGCTCACGTCGCGCGTTCCGGTCATGGCCATTGTGCAGGTTCCCCGTGACGTCACGCCGCCATTGTGACTCGACTAGTGCCCCGAACCCGAAGTTCGCGCACATCACGCCGCAACGTCAATCGCGAACTTCGGATTCAAAGGGGCACTAGAATCATAGAGTTGCTAGTGGTCCTCGATTCCGAAGTTCGCATCTGAATGTGCCGCGAGCGCTGGCGAACTTCGGAAATCGGACCACTAGTCGCGGATGTCCTGCAGAAACCAGTCGGTCGGAATCTCAGTTCCCAGGCCCTGTTCACGTGCTTTGTGGTAGACCGCCGCCCCGACGCCTTCGAATTGTGCGCCGATCGCGCCAACGTTGAGGAAGAACGAGGTCTGCCGGTCCTCGGTGCGGCCACGCGTCCGGCCGGCGATGAGATCGACCAGGTGCGGCAGATTGATGATCTCCGGCGGCAGCGTGAGCTTGGGCACGAGCGCGCGTTCCTCCGGCGTACCTGCCACGTAGCCGAGAAAGCCGGCCCGGAAATAATCGGCCTCGGGTCGAAGCTTTTCGAGCCGTGGCGTCGCCTCGCCGGCGCGCATCGCCACGTCGACAATGCGCGGCAGGTCGGGCTCGATCTCGCTCGACGTCAGATTGGTGACATGCATGCCCGGCTCGAGCCAGTCATTGAAGAACACCGGCTCGTTGGTCGAGGTGCAGCAGGACACGATGTCGACCCCGCGCACGGCCTCCCGCGCCGACGCGGCGGGCTCGATCTCGATGCCGTGGCGCTCCGCCATCTCGCGGGCGTAGCGACGAACGTTGTCGGCGTTGGGGCTCCAGACCTTGACCTTCCTGATCGGCCGCACCTGCAGGAAGGCATCGAGATAGGTGCGCGCCATGCCGCCCGAGCCGATCATCCCGACGGTGCTGCTGTCCGGCTTGGACAGGTACTTCACGCCCAGCCCGGCCCCGCCACCGACACGCAAGTGCTGCAGAAATCCATCGTTGATCATGGCGATGGGTGTCGCATCCTTGGCGCTGAACAGGAACAGCAGGCCCAGGAACGTGCCGGGCGCACGGGCATATTTATTCTCGCGGATGCGTCCGTATTCCCGCGGCCAGGCCACCATGTCGGAGAGCATGCGCGCGCATACGATGCCGTCCTTCTTGCTGCCGCCCGTCATCACGGCCCAGCGATAGAACGGCGCGACGCTCTCGCCCGAGGGAACGTAGAGGTCGATGCGGCCCATGGTCGCCGCCTCGCCGCGGGCCAATTCGTGAAAAACGTCGTCGAGCGCCGCCATGCACAGCGGCATATCGAGGACCTTTTGGACATCGGCATTGTTGATGAGGAGCATGGCTTGTCTGATCCTATCGGCCAATGGCGGCCTTGGCCCTCTCGATCACGCTCTTGGGGTAGTTGGCGAACTCCCGCAGCAGCGCCTCGACCTGCTCGGGGGTGGCGATGTCGATATCGAGGTTCATCTTCTGGGCGTCGGCGAGGAACTCCCTGTCCTTCATCGTATCGAGGAAGGCCGTGCGCAGCAGCGCGAGCCGCTCCTTGGGCAGGTTGGGCGAGGCGGCGAACGGCCGGCCCAGAATGGTCTGCTTGAAGTGCAGCTCCAGCACCTTCTTGTCCTCGTCGGTCTTCACGAAATCGAATACGTCCGGGACGTTGCCGAACTCATTCGTGGTCTTCGGCCCCATCTGCACGAACAGCTTGAGCCGGCCGGCCTTCACGTCCGGCAGCCACTGCGCCTTGATCGAGGAGACGAACAGCCCGCAGGTGCCGTGCACCTCGCCGCGCTGCATGGCGAGGTTGACGTCCTTCTGCCCATCGTAGCCGGCGATCACCCGAATACTGGCGCCGAGCACGTTCTTGAGCACGAGCGGATGCTGATGGCTGATCGCCGCCGGCCCGGCCGAGCCGAAGATCAGCTCCTTGGACTCCTTCTTGAGCATGTCCGGGAACGAGGTCGGGATGCCCGGGCCGGCCCAGACGCCGCAGAACGAAATGTCCTGGTTCATGCTGCCGATCCAGCCGAACCTGGTGGCATCGAACTTCGCCTGGTCGTTGCCCATCATCGGCTCCATGGCGGTCGACGCCGAGAAGATCGCGATCTCGGTGCCCTCGCGAGCCGAGAGGTTGTAGACGTGGTTGGCGGCGCGCAGCGAGCCAGCGCCCGGCATGTTCTTCGGGACGACGGTCGGATTACCCGGGATGAAGCGGCCGTAGTGCCGCGCCAGCGCCCGGCCATAGGTGTCGTAGCCGCCGCCGGGTCCATACCCGATCTGGATGGTGAGGGTCTCGCCCTTGAAATCGGCGGGTGCTTGCGCGGCCGCGGGGAGGGCGCCGAGGAAGAGAAACGTGCAGGTGAGAAATCGGGGCAGTGACATCGGTACAGCCTTTTGGGTGCGTCACAATCGATGCTATCGGTCTTTGCAGCGCGCTGGTAGACTGGCGGCTCTCATCGGCGTGCGACCAATCGACGGTGGCGCTGCAGGCTTCAAGGGAGGAGACATGAATCCGATCGGAATTTCGCGCATGCTGGCGGGTGCCGCATTGTCGCTGGCAGCGCTGCTGACGGCGTCCCCGCTCCAGGCGCAAACCGATCCGGCCGCCAACTTTCCCACCAAGCCGATCCGGGTGATCGTCCCGTTCGCGGCCGGCGGCGGCAACGATATCTTCGCGCGCCTCGTCGGCCAGAAATTCGGAGAGATCATCGGCCAGACCATCGTGATCGAGAACCGGCCGGCGGCGGGCGGCCGCGTCGCCGCCGAGTTCGTCGCCAATCAGCCCGGCGACGGCTACACGCTGTTCGTCGGGGCGAGCGGGGTAATGTCGATCTCGGCCGCGGTCTATCCGAAGCTTGCCTATCACCCGACCAAGAGTTTCGTCCCGCTGTCGATGATCGCCAACTTCCCGCTCATCATGGTAAGCCAGGTCAACATCGCGCCGAAGAACGTCGCGGAGCTCGTGGCCTACGCCAAGGCCAATCCCGACAAATCGAACTACGGCACGACGTCGCCGGCGTTCACGATCTCGACCGAATTGTTGAAGCTCAAGACCGGCATGCCCGGCGTCGCCATTCCGCTCAAGAGCAGCGCCGAGATGATGCTCTGCGTGATCCAGCAGCAGTGTTTGATCTCGATCGCCGACGGGCCGCCCGCGATCCCGCAGGTCAAGGACGGCAAGGTGCGCGCGCTTGCCGTCACCGGCGGCGAGCGCTCGTCGGAGCTGCCCGAGGTGCCGAGCATGGCGGAAGCAGGCTACCCGGAGGTCAACACCAAGCTGTGGAGCGGCTTCTTCGCGCCGGCCTCGACTCCTCCAGCGATTGCAAAGAAGCTCGAAGCGGCGCTGCAGCGCGCGATTCGCGATCCCGACGTGTCAGCGAAGCTCAAGGGCATGGCGGTCAATCCCGGCGGGACCTCCTCCGAGGAATTCCGCAAGATGATCGACGGCGACATCGAGACCTACATCCAGGTGGTCAAGGCCGCCAACCTGACGTTCGAGCAGTAGGCGGCGCGGTCAAGCTGGTGTACGCAGCAACGGTCGCTCGGCGCACCTGGCGGCGCGCCGAGCGCACGATCCCCCCATCCCCACAACCGATTTCACACGGCCTTGCTGCCGCTATCGCGACGCGCCCCTACCGCCTGCTGTTCTTTGGGCGCTCAGTAGTCGCAGACATATCTCCAGCGCCAACCCGCCGGCGTCCAGACACGCGCATAACAGCTATCACTGTAGGCATAGGGGATTGCCGCAAAGGCAACAAACCGGTTTCGGAAGAACCGGTGATGCCTGAAGGCAAATCGATGGCCACGGAAGGCCCCGGGATGGAACGCCGCAGAGCGCCCGAAGCCGCCGGAGCGGACGAAGGCGCCGTGACCAAATCCACCGCGAGCAAAGCCACCCATATGGCCAAATCCCCCATGGCCCATTCTGGCCGACGCTTCCAACGTCGAACCGGCGATGACGGCCGTCGCTGCCGCCAACACGATCACCATCTTGCGCACCATGATGCGTTCTCCATCTACTAGAGGAAGCACGAACGCTTCCTCGCACCGACTGAATTCACGTTGACTTTCCGAGCACCGCGGCCGCGTGCGAAGATCTCAACGACCAGGAGCTTCGGGCAAAGTCGCAATAAACAATCAGATCAAGACACTCAAATGAGTAATGAGTCAGTTTCTGACACAGAAGTCAGTTTTTCGAGCGCGACTTCCCTGGCAGGATGTTCCGATCGAAGTCCTCGAGCGTTGGTTTTGGGAGATGAAGGCATGACAGGTGGACGGCGTCGCATTCTCGTCATCGAGGACGACAGCGAGACGGCCGAGCAGCTCGCGGATTCACTGATGGCGAGCGGCTACCAAGTCGATCTTGCCGTCGACGGCAATGATGGGCTGAGCCGCGGACGTTCTGCCGAATATGCCGTGATGACGATCGACCGCATGCTCCCGGACATCGACGGGCTCGCGGTCATCCGGCGGCTCCGCGAGGGCGGGATCGTCACGCCGGCCTTGATCGTCAGCGCACTCGGCGAAATCGATGACCGAGTGCGTGGTCTGCGCGCCGGTGGGGACGATTACCTCGTCAAGCCATTCGCCGTTGCCGAATTGCTGGCCCGTATCGAGGCGCTCGCCCGACGCAGCGATACTGTCGTCAAGGAGACGGTGTTGCGTGTCGGTGATCTGGCGCTGGACCTCGTATCACGAACGGCGACCCGCTCCGGCCGAGAAATCGCGCTGCTGCCGCGAGAATTTCAGGTTCTCGAATACCTGGTTCGTAACGA
>WNGB01013615.1_pt1 | contig 10933 bp, 12 predicted proteins | sample 5400681 | NCBI WGS metagenome assembly WNGB01 (sample SAMN13153367, study PRJNA577476) | soil metagenome | isolation source: 115 cm soil or saprolite under grassland replicate 2 | place: USA:California | collected 2016-06-15 | reverse complement strand
CGCCGAGGCGTACATCGCCCACGACTGGACCGCCGTCGCCGCCCAACTCGCTGTCCTGTCCGCCAGCGACCGCACCTGCGGCGCCGAGATCAACTCCGTCGCCAGCATGATCGAGCACGGCCACGTCCCCGCCGACTGCGGCCTCTTCTTCCTCCACTCCGACACCGACGATGGCCGCCACATCGCCGCCATCCTCACCGCGTACCACCGCCTCCGCGGCCACGCCCCCGTCGAGCCCGTCGCCGTCGAGGATCTGCAGGACCAGGATCCGAAGCGTTTCCGCACCAAGGGACTCCGCAACCTCACCCGACAGCTCTGCGCCGTCATCCGCCAGCGCTCGGCCGCCGCCTGCGCCATCAACGCCACCGGCGGCTACAAGGCGCAAATCGCCGTCGCCGTCCTCCTCGGCCAGGCCCTCGGCGTCCCCGTCTTCTACAAGCACGAACTCTTCAGCGAAATCATCGCCTTCCCGCCCCTGCCCGTCGCCCTCGACTTCGACATCTGGCTCCGCGCCAGCGGTATGCTCTTCGACCTCGAACGCAATCCCCAGCCCACTCCTGCCGCCCTCTTCGCCGACGACTGGGACGAGAAGTACGAAAGCCTCGTCGAGCGCGTCCGCATCGACGGCCAGGACTACCTCGAACTGTCGCCGACCGGCCAGATCTTCCACGAAACCTTCCGCCAGCGCTTCCGCAGCGCCCGCGACCAGATGCTGCCGCCGCCGGTGCCGTCCGGACAGAAACGGCCGCCGCGGCTGGAGAAATCCGGCTGGCCCGGCGAACATCCCGAGGTCGAGCGCTTCATGGGTCAGGTCACGGCGGACGTGCCGCAGGTCGCACAGTGCGCCACCTTCTACTACAATCCCGACCTACCCGAGCGGACGCGCTTCCGCCTGGGCCGCGATGGTGTTGAGGGCATCTATTCCGACGGCTGCTTCACCGTCAAGTTCCGCGTCGAGACCTCCGCCCAGACGATGGGCCAACACGCCGCTGTCATCGCCGTCCTCAACCAGTGGGCGGTCCAGCAAAGCTGAACCACTCCACCGAACTATCCCCCCGAGTTTCGAGCGGTCCCCAAGAGGTCGATGGTGTCCGACTGACCATGTCCGCAGCCAGCGGGCTGGTTCGGGTTGAGGGGACGTAGGCAAGAGACAGGATGCCGGCACCTGATCCGCGCCAGGCAGACCATTCACTTCGTGCTGGGCAAGGTGCTGTCCTCAACGATCCGGCAACTTGTAGGTCGCGTGCGTGTCGCTCGGTGTGCCCAAAAAGCGATGACTGTTGACGAGGACCGAGGGGATGGCCACGCGCCGCCGCTCCTGGCGGCCTGGTCCGCACGGCTGACTGCGCCAGTGTCCGCGCCGCCAATGGGGCGACACCGTCCAGCCGCCATCGGTCCGATCACTCACCTCCACAGGCTCGCGCTGGTAGAGCGTGACCTCCTGGGCGAAGGCATACCGCACCGGCGCCGTCCGCAAGTCTATCTGGACTTTCGCTGCCTGATTCTGACCACGATTCTGGGCGAGTTTTGCGTGCCGTTTCAGACGTTCGTGATGGGACGGATTGGCAGGCCCCAGACAACGAACCCCGTAGGCCGTCGCCAGCAAGCAGACGTTCAGTGCCAACTTGGTCAAGGCGTTACCCAGCGCTTGCTCCTCTGCCGTCATGTTGAGCGAGTCTTTGGCGCTCCAGGTGCGTGCGCCTTTCGCCCACATCTCCTCGACCGTCCAGGCGGGGTCCAGTTTGAGCAATCGCGTCAACACCTGATGCGAGGTCAAGTGCATGGTGATCAGGACACAGCCGGCGTCGGCCTCATGTCTGGCGATGACAAAATCCGGAGCGTGCGTGCCGGTCTCGAACGGGACGGCCCTGCTGCGGGTATAGTCGGGCGGCAACTCGATCACGACAGACGGAAAGGGTTGCAGGTAGTCGGCGGTTGCCAAATTGAGATCGAAGTTCTCCAGGGCCTCGCAGGTCAGGGCGTCGAAGGCGAACACCTTCGGCCCTGCGGCGAGTGTCCGGCTCATCACGAACGACTCGATGCACGAACTGGCTCCGAGGGCGAAGACGGTGCGGGCCATGTGCAGCGCCAGCGGCGGCGCTGCCTGGTGCGGGTGGAACTCGAAGGAGTGGGTGGTGATGCGCAGTAGGTCGTACTTCACCAGCGCGAGGTAACAGGGCAAGGTGGGCCGCAGCAGGTTCAAGGCGGTGGCGAAACTCATGATGCGACTCGGCAGAGAGGGAGCGGAGTTCTTGTGTCATCCTTTCTGGCAGCGTAACCGCTCCTCAGGTCGGTTGCAAGCGGCGCAGGACTATCCTCTGCAACTGAGAAATGTGACCAGGCGGTTTGTCTGGAGGGAGAGCTTGCCGGCTGGGGCATCGACCATGGCACAGCAGGGCAGATCACACAGGAGGCAGGAAAGCAACCTGCCGTCGCGCGTCACGGCCGGTGGCCACAGCGTGGCGACGAGGATCTGGTGGGCGAGAGCGCTGGCCTGATGACAAGACGGAGGCAACGGCCATGACCAGAAGCCGATGCGTCTGGTTTCCGCCGGTCCGTTGCGGACGGCTTACTTCGCCTTGGCGGTGGGTTTCTTGAGCCGATAGCCCTGCCCCGGCACGTGGTCCAGGTCCATCTTGCCCACGGCAACCCAGATGACCTTCACAAAGTCCTTGCTCGTGGTCTGATAGCCTGCGGCCAGTGCCTGCTCGGCCAGTTCTTTGGCCTTGAGGGGCCGCTTGCTCTGGGCCAGCAACCGCGTCAGTAACTCCCGCAACGACACCGCACCTTGCTGCGCCACGGGTTGGGCGGTGCTCGGCGTTGTGGTTGCTGCCTTGCTGCTCGCGGCGGCCTTCTTCGCCTCGGGCACGCTCTTGGGAGTTTGCGCCTGCGGCGGAGTAACCGTCGGCGGTGCCGGTGCGCTGGCTTGCTCGATCTCGGCGTCGACGGCGCGGAGTTGGGCTTGCAGTTCGTCCTTGCGGCGGGTGAGGTCGGCCAGCCGAGCGTCATACGCGTGGCGTGCTTCGGCGAGTTCGGCTTGTTTCTGGGCCAGGCGTTGGGCCAAGTCGTGCAATGGCAGATCGGCGGCCATTGGAGGTGATCACTCCCAGAGGGGCGCATGGACAACGACTCGTCTTCTCCTAACTCTGCTCGGCTCGCTTCACCTTGTCAAGGAGCAAGACCGTCCGCAGGAGGGAAGAGCGGCGGTCTGGAACCGAGGGTAACACCTATGCGGTCTATCGTGCCTGTGGCTCTAGGGTTCCCGTGACCCGCAGACACTGGGCAACAAGATCGGCAAGGGCTGCCAGGCAGCATTTCCGGCTGGATTGCTCCGCAACCGCAGACCGGCCGGATGCCGCGAGCCGTTACGCAATCGGCACGCCGCACCCCGCCGGTCTGTCCCCATTGCGGCAGCCGCTCAGCGACCCCGTTCCACCTCGATCCTGACCTGGAAGCCGCGCTGCCGGAGGTGGCGGGCCGCCCGCTGGGCGTCGTCCCGGTCACCGTAGGTGCCGTAGCAGTCCCAGTGGTTGTGGTGGCGGTACATCACCTCGAACCGGACGCGGTCGTGCCGATCGCGGTGATCGTGGCGAAAGCTGGGCGGCTGAGCGTCGGCGGTCACAGCGAGGCTGGTGAAGGCTCCGGTGGCGAGTACGGCGGACAGTAGCAGTTTGCGAAGCATCGCATTTCTCCTTGGTGGTTTCGGGATGGTCCGTTGTCCCCTTCGCCAAAGAAACGAAGACGAGACCCGGTCTTGCGCCTATGGGAGCGACTCTCATCGGCCTTTCATCAACCGTTGGAGGTGAGGCACAACCGCCTATCGATGCGGATCACGGGCATTTGCCGGCAGGGGCTTGACGGAAGCACGCCGGTTGCAGCCCAAGGGAGGATGGCTCATGGCCGCCGCCTGCAAGAACCACTGTGGAATCCGCGTCGTTGTCGCCATCCTGGCCGGCGTCGTCGCCTTGGGCGCTGGGCCAGCACCGGTTTTGGCCCAATGGCCGCCAACTCTCCTGCTGTGCTTCGACCTCGACGCCAAGGCGCCCCCTCGCGAACTGTTGCCGCCACCTCCCAAGACCGTCCCGTTGGGGAGTTGATTACGGATGACCTGACCCGGATTCCCGAAGTGCAACTCCAGGATCCGATCGTCGTCAGCAAGGCTGCAAAACCCGAGCACCACTGGCCCGCGAGGACCACGATTCAAATCGCTCACCAGATGGCGAAGAGCACTTTGCTCGACCAACAGAAACGCGACTTGTTCCTGCAAACGCTGCTGGCAAACCGCCCGGAGGGCGCAGGCGCTGGACGTGGCGGTTCAACTGGCGAACAGCGTCGGGATGAAGTTTGTGCTAATCCCGGGTGGATAGTTCACGACGGGCCAGGGCGTCAGCACATCTCGCGGCGCACCTCGCGAAGCCATGCTCTACTGCTGTTCCGACGAGACGGGGTGGCTCACTCAGCTGTTCCTGTTCGTGGTGCGGCACGCCCCAGAAAGTATGGCCGCACACAGTCCGGGATGAAGTCCCAACAGTCGAACGGTCGCTCACGGATCTGCGTCCCAGAGACGGGCACGCGGGCGCGCTTCCGGTCTATCAAGGCATGCTCCGCCCCGAGGCGTCGCGCCAATTCCGCCCCGTAATCCTCCGAAGAGAACACGAAGTCTGGCCCCGCGGGATAGAGTCTGCGGATGGCGGCGATCCACAGATCCCATACTGCCGGGTCGGCGTAATCGATGGGGAGGTCGTGCGCGAGGTGCAGGACGTAAGCCTCCGGGCACAATTCCTCCAGCCACCGGAGGCGCAGGTCCCCCGGGATCGCTTCGCCCGGGCGGCTGCAAAGCAGGACCGTCAAGCGTCCGACGCGGCGCTGTGCCGCCGCGATCAGGTGCAGGTGTCCGTGATGGGGCGGCATAAACTTCCCGATGATCAGCCCGGTCAGCGCGTCGGTGTCTGGGATGGTCATGGAACTCCCCTATCAGTCAGGACAGGATCGTCAGCGGCTCCCCGGCGGCCATCGGAGGCGGATCCCGCCTCGACGTCGCGGTCCTCAAGCCAGGTTGTTGCCACCTCGGAGTAGAACAGCGAGCGCACCTTCGGCAGGTAGCGGAAGGCGCCTGGTGCGAGCGCGAATACGCCGTCGACCAGCCGCAGCCAGCCTTGCTGCCGAGCATATTCCAGGGCGGGGCCGTGGATGTCGCTCAGTTCGAGGCCGAAACGGCGGCGGAAGCGGCTCGGGTCCAGGAAGCCGAAGCTCAGCGACAGCAGCAGGTACTTGGCCATGTGCTCGCCTGCGGGCAAGCGGTAGAGATCACCTACCGGCAGCACCACCCCCTTCTCCACGGCCTTGAGCCAGTCGTTGACGCGATACGGGGCGAACCACCAGTGCTCGCCGCCGAGGCTGGAGGCGTAGTTGCCCAGGCCAATGTACGACAGGCCGTCGAGCAACCGGCCCTCGAAGTACGGCGAGGTGCCCGTCTCGTCCGCGTGCCGCGAAAAGTTCACCGAGCCGTAGGGAGCATGGAAGCCTGCGGCCCTCAGGCGCTCGTACCCCAGGTCGTAAAGGTCGCCGTACACCTCGGGGCCTGGGCGACCGGCGCGGCGCGTCAGCCGCCGCCCCTTGCCGCGGTAGAGGCAATCGTAGGTGGTGATCGAATCGACCGGCAACGCCTCCACGCGGTCGAGATCCGCCTGCCAACAGGCCGCCGTCTGGCCAGGCAGGCCAAAGATCAAATCGACGTTGACCCGGCGGAAACCGGTGCGATGCAGGCCAACCACGGCCCGCTCGCCGAGCGCCGCCTGGGCGACGCGGTTGACGTCGGCGAGGAGCGCATCGTTGGTGCTCTGCAGGCCGACGGAGACGCGATCGACGCCGCCCTCGGCCAAAATCTCCATGCGCTCGGGGTATGCCGCTGCGATCCGGGGCGTTGTCTCGACCGACACTGGCCAGCGCGTCGCGGCGCGGCTGCGCCACGGGGCCAGTGCCGCAAGCAGACGACGCAGCAGTGGCGCGGCCAGCAGCGTCGGCGTACCCCCGCCGACGTCGATGCCCCCGACCACGGCGCCGGCATCGAGGGTCGGCAGGACCGCGTCGAGTTGGCGCCGCAGCGCCTCGACGTAGCGGTGGTGCAGCCCCTCCTCCTGGCGAGTGTCGACGGCGAAGTTACAGTAGTAACATTTCGCTTCGCAGAACGGGACGTGGACGTAGAGCAGGACTGGCGACAGGCCCCTCAGCGGCGGCAGGCTGTCCTGGACGCGGTAGCGCTCCTGGAAGAACTCGCGCCGCGGCGGGTATTGGAGCGTGAAATCATGCGGATGACGCTCCGCCAGGGCAAGGGCGCGTTGGAAACTCATCGTGCGGCCTCCTCGGTGAGGATGGCCGCCACGCGGACGACGTCGTCCTCGGGCAAGGTCTGGTGGATACCGACGAAGAACGTAGAGTCGGATACCGCCTGGCAGTGACGCAGACCATCGTGCGCCAGGTCGCGATAAGGCGACTGGCCGATGACAGCACCACCCATCAGCGTCCGTGCCTCGACGCCGCGCTCTGTCAACCGTGCCACCAGATCGGCCATGCGCTCGCGCGTGCAGGTGACCGGGAAGGCGGAGGGGGTGCCACTGTCCGTCGGGGCCGGATAGACGCGGACCGCAGGACAAGTGTGCAGCGCCTGGGAGAGGGTCTCGTAGTGCCGCCGCCGCTGTGCCTCGATCTCCGGCCAGCGACGCAGCTGGAACCGGCCGAAGCATGCATTCAACTCGGACATCTCGGCGTTGAGGCCCGGGCGAACGTAAGTGAAGAAGTGGTTCATGCCCGGTGGCGACGGACAGATAGTCGGGTCGTAATGACAGGTGCAAGCCCGGCCCCAGTGGGTGAGGGATTCGACCAACTGCCGCCAGCCCGTGTCTGGGCTGACGACCACACCGCCCCCGAACGCGGGCAAGTGGTGCGGGTGGTAGAAACTCCAGGTCGTGAGCGTCCCGCGGTGGTGCGCGGGAGCACCGGCCACGCGCAGGTCCATCGACTCGCACGCATCCTGCAGCAGGAGCAGGCGGCGCTCCGCCGCGAGCGCCGCAAGGTCGTCGATGGCCGCGGGAAAGCCGAGGAAGTGCGTGACGCAGACGACCTGCGTGTCCGGGCGAAGGGCGCGGCGGACCGCGGCGACGTCGATGCAGAAGCCGCCGGGTTCGGTATCGACGACCGTGAGAGTGAACCCCGCGAACTGCAACGCGGCCAGGGTGGTCGAGAACGTGAAACCTGCGGTAACGGCATGGGCGCCCCGGCCGACGCGCTCCGCCAGGGCGAGGGCGGCAGCCAGGTTGGCGGACGAACCTGAGTTGACGAGGGTGAGGTGTTCGGCAGCGAACGTACGGCCCAGTTCGGCAGCAAAGCGGTGGAGGTTGACCCGGGGGCCGCCCAGTTCGCGCTCCAGGAAGGCGCCGAAACCTTCGTGGGGAACGTGGCCGGTACAGGGGTAGCGGAGCGGCGTCATGGGATGGTTCGCGGGTCGCCACCCGGGACGACAGGGCAAACGTCTCTTCGGATCCGGAACACCCGTGCGGGGATTGCCCTGGAATGTGGGGGGATTGGTTGTACTCTAACAACGGCTGCCCTCCGGCGGAAGCCGATTCTCTCAAGGAGATCCATGCGGCCGTCCTCACAATCGCTTGACCGCAGCGCCAGGCACGCACGCTTTCTTCCCCGGAGAAGGCTGCCTACGGGCTGCTGGTACAACTGGTCCTGGAAGGCCAGCCGCGCTCGGTGGTGGAGGAGCTGCTACGTTTCGCCACCGGGGTCGGCCTGCCTGTTACCCTGGCGGACATCGGCTTGACGGACCTGCCGAAGGAGATGCGTCAGCAAGTGGCAGCGCGTGTGACAACGTCGGGGGAGACCATCCACAATGAGCCATTCGCGGTGCGAGCAGACATGGTCCTCGACGCCATCTTGGCGGCCGACGCGCTCGGGACAGCCTGGAAGAAACACAGGGGTGAGACAGTCTTGTTGCGCCAACCAGCAGCACGGTAGCACGGGCCTGGGGCAGGCATTCTCCTTGACCGCGGATGACTGGCCGGCGAACATGCTCAGGAAACCACGCATCACCTGATCGAGACGGGGAGGGGACTCTATGCACCTACCGATTCGCAGGCGCACCTTCATTGCCGTGGCGCTCCTACTTACCAGCGCCTCCGTCGCCTGGGCCAGTTCGGCAGGCTTCGCCATCCGTGTCGAAGGGATCGACCTGGGCAAGGCAGACGAAAGCAAGGAACCACCTCAGTTCCGCGTTACGCTGCAACAAGGGCAGACAATCAGCCTGATCGCGCAGGGAATGGCGTACCCGCGTGGCGGTGCTCCCTCGCCGACCGAACCCGAGGCGGGTGCCTGGCTGTTCGACGATGCGGTGTTCCGGCTCCAACCGCCTACCAAGAAGCACGACGACAAGACAGTCATCCCCATCCGACTCATTGCGGAAAAGGTCGGCATCGCGCGGGTCCGGTTTGTCGGGATCGTGCTCGGCTACGAGAAGCGCTACGACCTGATCGTCGAAGTGATCGCGACGAAGAAGTGACGCCCGTTCTCGCTTACCAATTTGCGGTCGACACACAGGGCGATTGCGGTGGCGTCCTCGAAAGCTCGACAGTAGGATCCACCTCAGCCCGTGAGATCAGCCCAACCGACCCAAAGGCGGACTCCCCATGAGCAAGCAAACGCGTCGCCAATTCCTCGCCAGCGCCGCCGCAGCCAGCGCCGCGCCCTTCCTCCTCGCTCCCCAAGTCCGCGCCCAGGAGCGGCAAGGCCAGGGGCCCAATAACCGCATCAACCTCGGCTTCATCGGCATCGGCATGATGGGGCGTGGGCACCTGGGGAGTTTTCTCGGCAACCCGAACGTGCAGGTCATTGCTGTCTGCGAGGTGCATCGGCAGCGCCGCGAGGATGCCGTCGCCCGCGTCCATCGCGCGTATGCCGCCCAACGCAAGGCCGGCACCTACACCGGCTGCGCGGCGTTCGTCGATTTCCGTGAACTGTTGGCGCGCCGCGACCTCGACGCCGTCGTCATCGCCACGCCCGATCACTGGCACGCCATCCCCGCGATCCTCGCTGCCCGCGCGCGCAAGGATGTCTACTGCGAGAAGCCCCTCGCGCTGACCATCGCCGAAGGTCGGGCCATGGTGCGGGCAGCGCGCGAGCACAACATCGTCTTCCAGACCGGCAGCCAGCAACGCACCGAGTTCAGCGGCCATTTCCGCCGCGCCGTCGAGTTGGTCCGGTCGGGACGCATTGGCCCGGTGCGCACCATTCGGATCGGGGTCGGTGGGCCGCCGCGTCCTTGCAACTTGCCGAACGAAGCGACTCCGGACGGCACGGACTGGGAGATGTGGAACGGCCCCGCGCCGGCAAGGGCGTTCCATCACGACCTCTGCCCGCTCAACATCCACACGCACTTCCCCGCCTTCCGCCAGTATCGGGAATACGCTAACGGGGGCTTGGGTGACATGGGCGCCCATCACTTCGACATCGCCCAGTGGGCGCTCAACCTGGACACCAGCGCCCCGACCGACATCCAGCCGCCCGAGCGCGGCGACACCGGCCTGCGGTTCGTTTACGCCAACGGCGTCGAAATGATCCACGGCGGCAACGTGGATTGCCGCTTCGAGGGCACGGAAGGCCGCGTCCTGGAAGTTGGCCGTGGCTACCTCCGCTCGACGCCGGCCGAGATCGTGCAGACGCCGCTCGGTGCGCGCGACTTCCGCTTGCCGGAGGTCGGCAACAACCATTGGCAGAACTGGCTCAACTGCATCCGCTCGCGGCAGCGTCCCGTGGCCGACGTCGAGGTTGGCGCCCGCACCGCTCAGGTGTGTCAACTGGCGAACATCGGCTACCAGTTGCGCCGCAACTTGCGCTGGGATCCGGTGCGCGAGGAGTTCGTCGAGAACGCCGCGGCCAACCGCTTGCGCAGCCGCGAGAACCGGGCGCCTTGGGACCGCATCTGAGTGGCGTCCTGCTGCATCCCGGACCAGACGCCGCGGGGCGGACGCATCGTCAATAACGGCTCGCTCTCGGCCCACGCGCCCGGGCCACACTCCGCGCACCACACTGCCAGCAAGCATACCCTGCCGGGCTGACGAAGGCGACCGGCTTCGACGGGCGGCAGGACGACAGCGCCTGCGGCCAAATCGAGATCGGCAACGCGGAGACAGCGATGGCAAGCCAGTCGAAGGCAGGGGTGCTACAAGCCAACGGCCAAATCGCCGCTGAGCCAGTGATGGACGTGGAACACCTGGCGAGAGCGGTCAGCTACATGGCGAGTTTGCCGCTGGACGCGAATGTGCTGTTCCTGACCGTCATGGCCACCAAGATGCCCTTCGTCGGCCGGGGTTGATCGCACCACGGAGGGTTCACCAGGTTGCTCACCATCCTGGCCGATCGGCCGTTGAAAGAACCATGAGCACGACTCCCGCGGCGCTGCCGGTCGCAGCACGACGCCAGGAGCGGTGGAAAACTCACCGCTCCTGGCTGGCGTTCGTGCATTAGCCGAACACGCGCTGAATCGCTTCCTTCATCACGCCCGGATAGAGGTGGCGATAACGCTTCCGCTGCTCTTCGGACTGATGGCCGACGACTTCGTCGATCACGCGCTGGTCAACGCCTTCGCTCGCGAGCGCCGAGATGAACGAGTGCCGCAGGACATGGTAGCCGCGCATCGCCTGCCACTTCGAGCCCTCGACGGTCCGCTTGAAATGGTCGTGGGCCTCGTCCTTGGTCACCGCGGTCGGCCCGTCCCGCCTTGTCTTGCTCCTCGTGATGCGCTGCGACTGGCAGAACAGAGCAGGGCACTTGGGCCGGGCGGCGAGCCAATCGCGGAGAATGTCGGCCAACTTGGGCGTGATGGGTGCCGTCCGGGTCGAGCGTTTGCCCTTCAATCGCTTCTTCTCGCGCACCG
>WNGB01013610.1_pt1 | contig 10935 bp, 10 predicted proteins | sample 5400681 | NCBI WGS metagenome assembly WNGB01 (sample SAMN13153367, study PRJNA577476) | soil metagenome | isolation source: 115 cm soil or saprolite under grassland replicate 2 | place: USA:California | collected 2016-06-15 | reverse complement strand
CGGGTTCCTGCCGCGGCCGGGCACGCGGCAGTACGGGGTCTCGATCGACTACCAGCCCCGGCCAGAGGGCGGCTTCTTCGGCTGGGTGCCGCAACACTTCTTCCAGCTCGAACCGACGCTCGTCACCGACTTGCACGGCGAGATCCAGTCCTGGCGCGTCTTCACGGCGCCCTTCAACGTGCGCACGAAGTCCGGCGAGCATCTCGAGGTCGATTGGATCCCCGGATTCGAGCGCCTCGGCAGGCCCTTCGAGATCTCCCCGGGCGTCGTCATTCCGCTCGGGGCCTACCATTTCCAGCGCCTTCACGGGGAGGCGCAGTCCTCGGATTACAGGCCTTGGCGGATCGGCGCGGTCGCCGAGCTCGGAGAGTTCTTCACGGGGCACCTGACGCAGCTGCAGGCCTTCGCCAACTGGACAAGCCCCCGGGCCGCTTTTTCCGCTCAGGTTTCGATGGAGAACGACTTCGGCTACCTGCCCCAGGGCGACTTCATCGAGCGCCTGTGGCAGGTCAAGGCGATCGTGGCCTTTTCGCCGGACCTGATCCTGTCTGCCTACGCTCAGTACGACTCGCTGTCTCGAAACGCGGGCCTGAATGCACGCCTGCGCTGGACCGTTCAACCCGGCAACGACATCTTCCTGGTCTGGAACCGAGGGTGGCTGTCGCCGGGGCAGGGCAACACCTACAACCTGACGACGCAGTCGGACCAGATCGTGCTGAAAGTCCGCTGGACTTTCCGGCCCTAGGAGACCCTGGCTGCTGGCCTCGCGAGAGCCGGGCCGTCAGAAAAGGAGCTGCGTGCCCGCGTAGACGAGCAGATGCGTGCGGGGCGTCTCGGAGGTACCGTGGATGCCCGAGCCGCCAGAGAGAAGAGCCACGACACGCGAGCCGAGCTTCCATCGGAGGCCGGCGTTCCAGGAGGCATTCGTATCGGCGAAGCGGCTCGAGGTCGTCGCGAAAACCTCGCCGAGAAGTTCCACACACTCCGAGACTTCGCGCCCGAGAGCGAGACCGCCGAACCATCGTGGCTCTTCGTCTCCGCGGAGCTTGTGCCCGATCTCCAGGTTGGCCGACAGCGGGCCGAGATTTTTTGCGAAAGTGAGGGGAAGAAGGAGGCCGGCCTTCTTCTCGACGAGACCCTTTTGCGCCGAAGAGGAGACGACATTGAACTCGGCCTGGGGATAGAAGGCGATTGCGACCCCGCTTTTCTCCTCGTCGGCGAAGCGCCACTTGACGCCGAGGAGGGCGTTGCCGAGCCCGTTACGGGTCGACTCCCGGCCGCCGGCGCGGACGACCCAAGGGATCTCGAGCTTGAGCTGGAACCGCTCGCCCCAGCCGTAGTTGGCGTCGATGAGCGGCGTCTCGAACATGCGCTCGCCGTGCCGGCTCTCGGCGAGAAACGCGACGTTGATCTCCCAGCGGCGGTTGCCCGGCGTGCCGGGGTCATCCGTGACGAGCGGGGGACCTCCCTGCGCGAGGGCGCGGGCCGCCAAGAGGGGGATCAGGCTGACGGCCAAGAGGGGCCCGAGTCTTCTGAGCTTGCCGTCCGGCGGTCGCGCGGCCAAGCCGAATCCCTAACTCAGGAATGTCCGGAGCAAACCGACCGCACCGCCGCCCAGGACGACCCAGATCGCATCGAGCTTCAGGGCGAATAGGGCGGCGAAGGCACAAACCGTCACCGCCACGGCAAACCAGTCAGGAGGCCGTCCCCACCCGCCGGGAAAGAGCACCGCGAGGCCAAACACGACTGCTAGATTCAGGATGACGCCGACCACAGCGGCTGTGATCCCGGAAAGCGAGGAAGTGAGGCTTCGGTTTTCGCGCAGGCTCTCGATGTAGGGGGCGCCGAGAAAAATGTAGAAGAAGCAGGGGAGGAAGGTCACGTACGTCGTCACCAGCGCCCCCAGCGAGGCGCTCGCAATCCGGCTCATTCCTTCCGGCCGGTTCCATCCCGACATGAATCCCACGAACTGGAGAACCATGATCAAAGGGCCAGGAGTCGTCTCGGCCAGCCCGAGGCCGTCGATAGCCTGTGACTGGCTGATCCAGTGGTACGACTGCACCGCCGCCTGCGTGACGTAGGCCAGGACGGCGTAAGCGCCGCCGAAAGTCACGAACGCGGCTTGGGTGAAGAAGCGATACTGGAGGACGTGGAGGCTCGACCACCCGCGCCAGAGCCCCAGAGCGAGGAAAGGCGCGGCCCAGAGCAAGAGGCCGGCCGACAGGATTCGGATCGAGCGCGACCACGATCGACGAGCCTTCGCGATTCGGGTACGGCCCTGCTCGAAGGCGGGGTCGGCTTTCTCGCCGCGGGCCGAGGCTGTCCGCGTGCCGGCGAAGGCCCGCGGCCAGATGCGACCGGACAGGAAGCCGAGAGCACCCGCACTGAGCACGATCCAGGGGAAAGGGATCTGAAAGACAAAGATCCCGGCGAACGCAGCGGCGGCGACCGCGACCAACCCGCGCGGACGCAGTGCCCGCGCTCCGATTTTCCACAACGCCACGACGACGAGCGCCACGACCGCCGCCTTCAGGCCCGCGAAAATCCCAGCGATGGCCGGAAGGCTTCCGTAGGTCGCGTAGACCGCGGAAAGGCCCCAGAGAACGAAGATGGAAGGTATGACGAAAAACGCTCCTGCCACGATTCCGCCCCAGGTGCCGTGCAGGAGCCAACCTATGTAGATCGCCAGCTGCTGCGCCTCGGGCCCCGGCAGCAGCATGCAGTAGCTCAAGGCGTGAAGGAAGCGCCCCTGGGAGATCCACTTCTTTCGATCCACGAGATCCCGCTGCATAATCGCGATCTGGCCAGCCGGTCCGCCAAAGCTGATGAAGCCGAGCCGGACCCAGTAGACGAACGCCTCCCCGAAGCCAACCACGCGGGGACTTCTCGCCAGGTCTTGCGCTGACGCCAGCGTTACTGACCTTCGATCGTGAAATCGTCGAACTGGATCACAGAGTCGGCCTTTGTCCAGAGGCCCACGCGGCCGGCATCCCTAAAAGTGTCGTCGGTCGCGTCGAGGACCTTCGTTCCGTCGAACCAGACCACAAAATGGTTGCCAACGACTTCGAGCTTCAAGGCGTGCCAGGTGCCTTTGGCGACCGTGATCGACTTGTTCTGGAAGGTGCGCCGCTTGCCGTTGACTGTGTGGTAGATCGTGCAGTTGTTTTCGTCGGCATTGCAGCGTGTGATGTAGTAGTTGTCAGTATTCTTGTAGCGCCAGACCAAGCCGAAGCCCTGGTCCACCTCGCCGGACACGGGTTTCGCGCGCACGGAGAGAGTCACGTCTTTGTACGACCCCTCCTTCACGACGGCGAGTGGAAAGCGGTAGTCCGTCGGGTCGGCGCTCTCCTGGACGAGCACATGGTTGCTCGGTTTGTCAGCGTCCGCGCGAACGACCCACTTGCCTTCGGCTCCCTGTCCGGTGCGCGCGAACTCGAAGCCGGCCGGCGGGCCACCGATCGTGTCGCCGTCGAAATCGAATTTCTGTGCCGGCGCTCCCTGCGCATCCCCGAAGAACGCTGTGAGAAACAGAACGGCCAAAGCGGCGGGACCTGGCGATATCTTCATGGCTGACGTCCTCCTTTGCCGATGGAGCTTCCGGAGACCTGACGCTGGAGATGAGAATAGAGAGCGTCGTAAAGGAACGAGGCTTTCTCGAGAATCTCGGCATCGTTCTTTCCGACGTCCGTGAACCCCTGGCTGATGGCCCAGAGGCCCGCAGACTCGCGCATGATCTCCATCTCGGCGGGGAAGTCTGCCCCGTGCACGATCTTCCCGAGCTGCTGGAGAGCGGCGTCCTCCGGCAGCCTCTCAGCGACGAGCGCCTCAAAGGAGCATCGACCTCGAGGGTCGCGATGTGGGTATGTCACCACTCCGGGCGCATCGAAGCCGATCGATCCCTCTCGCTGTTGAATCTCGGCCACATCCTCGGGCTCGACGAACTGGATTTCGCCTTCGGGGTCGAGAAAACGCCGTATCAGCCAGGCGGTGGCCGTCCGGTTGACGTGGATGTGCTTGCGCGTGACCCACTTCATGACCCGATCACTTTGTCGCGACCTTCGCCAGAGCGGCTTTGAGCCCTTCGCCGATTCTCTCCGGCGTACCAACGCCCCAGAAGTGCATGAAGAAGAGGCGCGGAGTCTCGTGCAACATATGCGAGTGGAGTGCCGTGACCTGGATCCCGTGGGCGTGGAGCTCCCGGAGGACGAGGTTGACTTCTTCGGCGATGAGGACGAAGTCGCCTGTGGTCGCGATCCTCGTGCCGACAGTCTGGAAGTTCATGGGGTTGTTCATGCCCATACTCGGCGGGACGTCGAAGCCTGCGTCCTTGATTGGCTCGGAGCGGGCAACCCCGACCTGAAGGATCGTGCCGGACATCGTTCCCTTGCGCCCCAGCGCCTCCTGGAGCCTCTCGAAGATTTTCTCCTGCGCGGCCGTTGGCTTGGCCGGCGCCTTCGCGGGAGAGGGAGTCTTCGTCCTGGCGAGCGCGGCCTTCAACGTCTTGGCAAGCGTCGCGGGGTCTCGGTGGCCATGAAAATGGACATAGACGACGTGCGGCGTCTCGCCGATCAGATGATTGTGTATGGCGAGAATGTCGAACCCGCCGGCTTCGAGCTCGCCGAGCACAGGGTCGACTTCGGTCTCGAGCAGCACGAGATCCCCCATCGTCACGGCTTCGTCTCCGGTCCCTGTTTTCTTGAAGGCCGCCCATGCCCCGAGCGCAAGCCCGGGCTCGATCGGGACTCCCCCGATGGTCACATGCAAGTCCGATCGCGGCCAGCCATACCGATGAACGTCTGCAGGCAGATCCTTGCCGGACTGACCGAAGACCTTGTCCGCCGACTCCCATTCGCCCTCCGCAGGGGAGGCCGCGGGCACGACGGCGGTTGCAAAGAGAAAGACAAACGGTCCGAGAACCGCGCCAATCGGGTTGAGTCTCATTTGGAAACCTCCTTTGGAGACGCCGGAGTCTTCTTCCGGAACGACTGATACAGGTCATCGAAGAGCAGCAAGCCGCGCTCCAACCGCGCGGTGTCCTCCGCGTGCGCGAGGATGAGGCCGGTCACGAGGCGTTCGACTCCCGGCGCCTCGAGGCGGCCGAACTTTCCGTCTTTCAAATCGATGTCGTGCACGATCTCGCCGATCTCGGAAAGCGCCCGATCCTCAAGGCCGTGGCGGGAGGCGAGCGTCTCGAAGGTGCAGCAGTCTCCCTCGTGAGAGAAGTCCCCGCCCACCATGTCGAAACGGATCTCCCCCGCCCGGCGAGCCTCCTTCGGGTCGATGAAGCAAAAGCGCGCTCTGGGGTCGAGAAACCGCCGGATCAGCCAGGCCGAGGCGATGCGGTCGATGTGAATGCCGCGCCGTGTCACCCAGATCTTGCCGGCTAGGTCGTCCGAGCGGGGGCGCGTCGGCGCCTCGATTTGCCTCTGCATTCTCGCTTCGAGTTGTTCGAGCGCCACTTCGGCTTTCCGCCTCGACGGCGCGGCGAAGAAATCGATCTTCGCGATCTCTTCGAAGCGCTTTCGCGTGCGGGAGAGAAGCGCGCGGGATTCTGCCTCCGTCTCCGCGCGTCCTCCTCGGAGGCTCTGCGCTAAGGCTTCGTAATCGGCGCTGCGCGCGGCTCGAGACTGATCGATGAGGCCGAACTCCGCGCGGCTCTCGAGGAAGCCGGCTTCACAGACATGGGCCTCGCCTCCGCCGGCGATGGCTTCCTCCGCGATCCACTGGAGGTCTTCCAGGCATTCCTCTCGCCGAGGGAGCGCGTAGACTGATTTCTTCAGGGCGATTGCTCCTACCTGCGCCAACCGCTGCCGGATCTTCGCGCGCAGGTAAAGGGGTTCGAGTGGAAGCTGATGGATGAGCAGGTACCAGGAGAGCCGCTGGCTCCTCTTTCTCGTTCGACGCCGACTCACCGTGCTCCCTCCGCGGCGGCTGGCCGCGCGGGCAATGCGAAGACCGCCCAGAGCGTTCCGGCGGTGCCGAGGACCGCCGCTGCGAAGAACGTCAGCTGCGGTCGGATCGTCCAAAGCGCCCCGCCGATCGCGGCGGCACCGGCGACGCTGAAGCCTCGTATCGCATAGTAAAGACCGACGGCCTTTCCCCGCGCACGGGGCGGCGCCAGATCGACGATCAGCGCCTTGCGGGCCGGCTCGCCGATCTCGCGAAGCCCGCCGATGACATAGGCGCCAAGCAGTCCGCGAAAGGAGCGCGAGAAGACGACGGCAAGAGGAAAGAGAGCGAAGCAGGCGAAGGTCGCGACCACGAACGGCTTCTTCTCGATCCTCCCGGCCAGCACGGCCGCCGGAAAGTAAGACAGGATCGCCGTCGCCATCAGCACGGACGTGGCGAGCCCGAACTGCGACGGGGAGAGATGAAGGATCTCCAGGGCCCAGACGACCAGGAAGATGTCCGGCAACCCCTCGCACAGCCGGATCAAGACGTCGGCGACGAGGAGGCGCTTCAAGGTGGGATGGAGTTGGCTCCGAGACGTGTGGGTGACGCCAGTTGCCCCCTCACCCCTGCCCTCTCCCGGTGGGAGAGGGGGTGAACTCCTGCGGAAAGCGAGCCCGAGCCCCGCAAGCATGGCGATCGAGAGCGCAATCGAAACCAGAAAGCCTGTACGCATGCCGCCTGCCATACCGAAGCGCTCGAGGAGAAGGCCGCCTAAGGGAGGCGCGAGGGCGATGGGAAGTCGCTTCAAGACCGACTGAACCGTGAAGCCGACGATTCGGCGGGAGCCGGAGAGCTCCTCACCGATCATGGCGAACGTGGCCGGCAGGCCCAGAGACTTCCAAGCCACGACCAGGAGCACACCGAGGAAGATGCCCGCAACGGACCGCGAGAGCAGGTAGAGGCCAAACCCAAGCGCCGTGGCGAGCCCGAAGAGGAGGAGCGCTCGCCGGCTTCCCAGCCGGTCCGAGAGCCATCCTCCCGGATAGGCGTAGGCGGCGTCCAAGAAGTCCTGGAGGGCTCCGAAAGCGCCCACCGCGAGCGCCGAGGCGCCGAGAAAGCGGAGGTACTCGGGGAGATAACGCGACCACAGCTCCTCGCCCAGTCCGAAGACGACGATCCCGACTGCCAGGGGAGCCAGTCGCCCGTAGGGGCGGAATCGTCGCCAGCCTTCGGCCGTCGCCACGAGCTGCCTATATCACTTGCTATAGGCATATAGCAACTGATAGCCTCGCCACGCGTGCAGGATCCTGCGATCTCGCTGCTCGCCGAGCTCGTCGCGATCGACTCGGTCAACCCGGCGCTGGTCCCCGGCGGCGCGGGCGAGGCGGAGATTGCGGCCTTCGTGGCCGATCGCCTCCGCAGCGCCCGCTTGGATGTCGAGACCGAGGAGGCGGCGCCGGGCCGCCCGAACGTGGTGGGAATTCTGCAGGGCAAGAGCCCCGGCCGTGCCCTGGTGCTCTGCGGCCACTTAGATACGGTCGGGGTCGAAGGCATGTCCGGGCCGTTTTCGTCCGTCATCCGCGAGGGAGGGCTCTACGGGCGTGGCGCGGAGGACATGAAAGGCGGCCTGGCGGCCATCCTGTCAGCCGCGGAGAACTTGGCCCGCGAAGGCCTGGCGGCCGGGCGCCTGATCGTGGCGGCCGTGGCCGACGAGGAGCATTCAAGCCTCGGCGCCACGGCTTTCGTCCGAAAGTGGCGCGCGGATGCGGCCTTGGTCGCGGAGCCGACGGACCTCGTCGTGGCCGTGGCGCACAAGGGCTTCGAGTGGGTTGAGGTGGCGACCGAAGGGCGCGCGGCCCACGGCAGCCGGCCGGCGGAAGGAGAGGATGCGATCTTGCGCATGGGACGAGTGCTCGGTCGCTTGGAAGCTCTCGGACAGGAGCTTTCCCAGCGAAAGCCGCATGCGCTGCTCGGCGCTCCTTCTTTGCATGCTTCTCTGGTAGACGGGGGCCGCGAGCTTTCGACGTACCCGGACCGCTGTCTCCTGAGTCTCGAGCGCCGCACGTTGCCCGGCGAGGGGGCGGGCTGCGGCCTCGAGGAGGTGCGTGGAATCCTCGAGGCTCTTTCCGCCGAGGATCCGGCCTTTCGCGGCTCCGCGCGGCGCCTTTTCGCGCAGCCGGCCTACGAAACACCCGAGGGACATCCGATCGTCGAGGTGCTCGATGCATCCCTCACGGCCGTCGGCCGGGCTTCTCGCCGCGGAGGGATGACTTATTGGACGGATGCGGCCATCCTGGGCGCAGCCGGTATTCCGTCGGTGATCTTCGGCCCCAGCGGCGCGGGACTGCACGGTCTTGAGGAATACGTTCTTCTCGACCAGGTGACGGGATGCCGGGACGTCCTGATCGAAACAATCCGTCGATTCTGCGGTCGCAGCGAAGGTTGACGGCAATCGTTCTCAAAGGAGGTTCCCAATGAAGAGTGGCTTATTGCTCCGACTGGTCGCCGCGGGCGCGTGTTTCGGTTGGGGCGCGGTCGCGGCCGCGCAGGCGGGGGCCGCCGGGCCGTCGGCGATCGTATTGCCAGGCGGTTCCGGAGGCATCGGCTTCGATGATCTGCGCTTCGCTCCGTCGCTCGGGCTTCTTCTCGTGCCTGCCGGCCGGACCGGGTCACTCGATCTCGTGGATCCTGCGACGCGCTCGGTGACGGCTGTCGGCGGATTCCACAAGTCCGAGGTGTTCGCGGGAGGGCACGGCGAGGGAACGACGTCCGCCGACGAGGGGAACGGCTGGCTCTTCGCGACGGATCGTGACTCCCGAGAGATCTTCGTCGTTTCCCCGCGAGAACGGCGGATTGTCTCGTCGGCCAGGCTCTCTGCCGGGCCGGACTATGTTCGCTTCGTCGGGCCGACGAACGAAGTCTGGGTCACGGAGCCCGACGCCGAGCGCATCGAAGTCTTTCGATTGGAAGGCAAGGAGTCCGTCCGACCGGTCGCGGCCGGGTCGATCGCCGTGAAAGGCGGGCCAGAGTCGCTCGTCGTGGACGGGAAGCGAGGGCGCGCGTACACCCATCTCTGGACGGGAAGCACGGTCGTGATCGACCTCAAGAGTCGCTCGATCACCGCGACCTGGCCGAACGGCTGCAAAGGCGCGCGCGGGATCGCCCTCGACGGGGAGCGGGATCTCCTGTTCGTCGGATGCGCGGAGGGAAAGGCCGTGGTGCTGGACGCTGCGAGCGGCCACGAGGTTTCGGCTGCCCAAACGGGCGACGGCGTCGACATCATCGACTACAGCGCGAAGACGCACCACCTCTTCATTCCGGGAGGAAAGAGCGCGACCATGGCGATCTTCGATGTCGGCAAAGATGGGAAGCTCTCTCTCCTGACGACGGTTCCGACGGCGATGGAAGCGCATTGCGTTGCCGTGGACGCTTCCGGCATCGCTTACGTCTGCGACCCGAAGGCCGGACGGCTGCTCATCTTCTCGAGCAATGCTCGGTGACGCGGCGTGGCCCGTCTGCTCCTCCTCAGCAAGGAGAAGACGTCTCGCCCGGCACCTTTCTGGCCGCGGTGAGAGCCGACAGCCCCGAGAAACAGGAGCTCGATCCGCGGCTGGTCGCGTCCGCCAAGCTCGTCGCGGACATTCGGGCGCAATGCGCCGAAATGGGCGAGCTTCACCACGCGCTTGCGCGGAGGCTGATGGGTGTGGAGAATGTCCACGCCGAGCTCGGCGAGATCGTGGCGGGAAAGAAGCCTGGCCGAGAAACGGACTCAGAGATCATCGTCTTCGACAGCACGGGAACAGCCCTTCAGGATGTGGCCGCAGCGGCTTTGGTCTACGAAAAGGCGGTGGCCGCGGGGACGGGTCTTCGGGTCGAGCTGGGAAGCTAGCCGAGCTGGATCAGTTCCCGCAGGATTGCTACTGTTGCTCCCGATGGCGTGCGGCGGCGACTCTCACGGAAAGGCTCCCGGCGTGGCCGCGGCCTCTGCCGGCGCGACGCGGGACGTGCATTCTCACGCGAACCCGCACGAGGTGCGGGTCACGCACGTCGACCTCGACCTCGAAGTGCTGTTCGACCGGAAGGTGCTGCAGGGAACCGCCACGCTTTCTTTCGAACGGGCGAGCCCTCAGTCGGGCGCTTTGATCCTCGACACGCGCGGCCTCGATGTCGCCAGGGCCGAAGACTCTCCCGACGGCCGGACCTGGACGGAGACGAAGTTCGATCTGGGGCCGACCGACAAGATCCTGGGCGCGCCCTTGATCGTCCTGCTGCGACCGAAGTCCGACCGCGTGCGCCTGACCTACACGACGCGCCCCGAGGCCTCCGGTTTGCAGTGGCTCGACCCGTCGATGACCGCCGGCAGGCAGCACCCGTATCTCTTTTCCCAGTCCGAGGCGATCCATGCGCGCAGCTGGATTCCGATCCAGGACTCGCCGCAGGTGCGCGTGACGTACGCGGCCACGATCCGCACTCCCAAGGAGCTCGCGGCGGTCATGAGCGCCGCCCGCGAGAGCGGGCCCGACCGCACCGGTGTCACCCGCTTCGAGATGCCCCAGCGCATTCCGCCGTACCTGATCGCCATGGCCGTGGGCGACGTCGTCTTCTCGCCGATCGGAGAGCGAGCGGGCGTCTGGGCGGAGCCATCGGTCCTGTCGCGCGCCGCGGCGGAGTTCGCGGACACCGAGAAGATGATGCAAGCGGCGGAACGGCTCTTCGGTCCTTACCGCTGGGAACGCTACGACATCCTGGTGCTGCCTCCGTCCTTCCCGTTCGGCGGGATGGAGAACCCGAGGCTCACGTTCGCCACGCCCACGGTCCTCATTGGCGACAAGAGCCTCGTCTCGCTCATCGCGCACGAGCTGGCGCACTCCTGGTCGGGTAACCTCGTGACGAACGCGACCTGGCGCGACTTCTGGCTGAATGAGGGGTTCACCACGTACTTCGAGCGGCGCATCCAGGAGGAAGTTTTCGGCCGGGAGCGCGAAGAGATGGAGGCGGTGCTCGGCCGCCAGGATCTCGAAGGGGAGCTCGCTCGCTTCGAGC
>WNGB01013608.1_pt1 | contig 10936 bp, 7 predicted proteins | sample 5400681 | NCBI WGS metagenome assembly WNGB01 (sample SAMN13153367, study PRJNA577476) | soil metagenome | isolation source: 115 cm soil or saprolite under grassland replicate 2 | place: USA:California | collected 2016-06-15 | reverse complement strand
GCGGGTGGGGCGAAGGGGCCGAAGGGTGACGCCAAGCCGGATGTGGCGTTCAAGCTCGGTGCCCTGCAGACGAGCAGCGCCCCGCCGCCTGCTCTGCAAGCAGCGCCCGGCGCACCGCCCGGCACAGCGCCGGTGCCGGTGGCGGAGTTCGCCGCGAAGGTGCAGAACGCTCCTGGCGACGCGACCAAGACCCGCTTCACCTACGCCCAGAGCGAGTTGGGGAAGCTCCCGGCCGCCTATGCCGCCAACGGCACTTACCTCCGCAGCCTGCAGGAGACGCGCGATCGCTGGAACGCCGCCAACATGGCGAACATTGCGCTCAAGGGCGGCCGCGCCGGGGAAACCCAGGCCGGCAAACTCGGCGTTGAGCTGTCGTGCGAGACGAACAATCTCCGCTCGCAGTCGCAACTGCTCAACCAGTCGGCCGTGCGCCGCATCGGGGCCCGCAACGCCCTGGAAGTCGGCGGCGTCTGGATCGACGAGGCTTACACCGCCAAGATGAAGACGGTCACCATCAAGGCGATGAGCCTGGCGTACTTCAAGCTGCTGGAGCGGCAGCCGTCGGTGCGTCAGGTGTTGCAACTCGGCAACCACCTCGTGTGGGTCACGCCTAGCGGCACCGCCCTCGCCATCGACGCCAGCAACGGCGTGACGATGCTGAGCGACGCCGAGATTGACGCCCTGTTCGTGCCCGCCAAGAAGTAAGAGTTGGCGGAGAAAACCGCCGGGATAAACCCGGCGGCTCGTCGCAAGTTCAACGAGCGGCGGGGTTTATCCCCGCCGTCCTCCAGGCTGGGGCCACAGCCCCGAAAACGAGAGGGCCGCTCGACTAGCTGGTCGAGCGGCCCTTGGTTTTGGGAAGTCTACAGCGTGACCTGGGAGGAGGAAGGCTCTCGGGCCCTTGCGGATGACAAGGTGACAGGGTGACACGGTGACCAGGTGACCGGCGTAACTCCCTTTCACCTGGTCACCTGGTCACCTGGTCACCTGGTCACCGTGTCATCCTCACGCGGGCCTGAAACAGCCTTCCTGCTGCCGTTTGGATAGCCAGACGCTCGGGCGGCGCAACGCCGCCCACGATGCAGAGCACCAAGCTAGACCTGGTTCCCAAAACCTGCACGCCCTCAGGCGCCACAAACGTGTTCTACCGCCCCATCGAACAACGGTAAGGAGGCAGACTTGCCAGCGCCGATCTGGTAAGCTACCGCATGGGTGACGAACCACTGTGACGAAACGGGGGAATGTCCTGTGCGAGCCATTGCGATCGCTGGCGTGCTGCTCGGTACACTGGCCGGATTGACGTGGGGGCAGGCGCCCGCTCAGAAGACGCCGACGCGCTACGAGTTTCGGCGCGACCACGACCCCGACGGCATCGGCAAGTTTTACATGGGCCGCGAGATCGCCCACGTCATGGGCCACCAGGCGGCCGGCTGGCTGGAACGCCCGGAACGCGAAAAAGAGGAGCGCGCCACGAAACTGCACGAAGCGCTCAAACTCAAGCCCGGGATGGTCGTCGCCGACATCGGCGCCGGCAGCGGCTATCACACATTTCCGATCGCCAAACTCGTCGGTGCGAAGGGCAAGATCTACGCCGTCGATATTCAGCCCGAGATGCTCGCGATCCTCCGCCAGCGCATCAAACTGACCAAGGCAACCAACGTCGTGCCCATCCACGGCACCCTCACCGATCCGAAACTCCCGGCGGCGAGCATCGACCTGATCCTGATGGTGGACGTCTATCACGAATTCTCGCACCCCTACGAGATGACCGAGGCGATGGTCAAGGCGCTCAAGCCGGGCGGGCAGTTGGTGTTCGTCGAGTTTCGCCTGGAGGATCCGCAGGTGCCGATCAAGCTAGTCCACAAAATGAGTGAGCGGCAAGTGCTCAAGGAAATGGCACCGCACCCGCTGCGACACGTCCACACCCTCGGCGTCCTGCCGTGGCAGCACATCATCGTCTTCGAGCGCGTCAAGGAGAAGGAAACGCCCTGACCTGGCGAGCGGCGCGGCGTCAGCCCGCCGGTGAAGGAGGATTCACTTACCGGCGGGCTGACGCCGCGCCGCTCGCCGAGACAGGATCGGACGCCGTTGTGGCACGGTCTCCTGACCGTGCCACTATTGTTGACCGCAGGTCTCCAGGAGTAGCGGGAGACCTGCGGTCAGGCCCCGTGGCACGGTCAGGAGACCGTGCCACAACCGTGTCGGGGCAATTTGGGACCACGGGGTCGGGGAGGATGGCCTTGCTCGATTTCCGCCCCAGCGGGAGAATGACTGCCAGATTTCTCGCTCGGGAGGCGTATTCCCTTATGGCGGAACGTGCGGCGGACTCTGGGACGCGGATCACCTTGCTCGGCCGGTTGCGCCGCGACCCCACCAACGAAACGGCCTGGGCGGAGTTCGTTGACCACTACGGCGCGAAAATCTATGCCTGGTGCCGCAAGTGGAACCTCCAGGAAGCCGACGCCCAGGACGTGACGCAAAATGTCCTGCTCAAACTTGCTCGCAAGATAAGCGAGTTCACCTACGACCCGTCGCGCAGTTTTCGTGCCTGGCTCAAGACATTGACGCACCACGCCTGGAGTGATTTTCTGGAGAGCCGCCAGCGTCCCGGCCTCGGCAGCGGCGACAGTCAGCAGGCCGACCTGCTGCAGAGTGTCGAGGCGCGGGACGACCTGGTGCAGCGCCTCGAAGAGGAGTTCGACCGCGAACTGCTGCGCGAGGCGATGGCGCGCGTGCGGCTGCGCGTCGCTCCGCAGACCTGGCAGGCGTTCACCCTGACGGCCCTGGAGGGACTCTCCGGCGCGGAAGCGGCCCAGCGCATCCCCATGCAGGTCGCGCAGGTCTTCGTCGCCAAGCGGCGCGTGCAGAAGATGCTCCGCGAAGAGGTGGCGCGTCTGGAACAATCCGGAGGGGAATAAGTCACGGCCAAGCCCACGGGTTGCAACCCGTGGGCTTTCGGAGAGTGCCGATGAAACACTGCCCACCGCCGGAGCAACTCGAAGGGCTGCTGGAGGAGCAGCTGGACGACGCCAACTCCCAGGCAGTCGCCGCTCACGTGGACTCCTGCCCGCACTGCCAGGCCACCCTCGAACGCCTCACCGAAGAAGACGCGGCAGACGGGACGCATTCCTCCCTGATGCAGCTGCACGACGTTGCGCTCGACCAGGCTGCCGAAGCGGCTTCGGCTCCCTTTCTTGCCCAATTGAAGCAGGCCCCCCCAACGACAAGCGGCACACCCGCCGGGACTGCGGCGACAGCGAGTACCAACGGTCTGCCGGAGGTGCCCGGTTACGAGATTCTCGGGGTGCTCGGCCGCGGCGGGATGGGCGTCGTCTACAAGGCCCGGCAGGTCGGTCTCAACCGGCTCGTCGCCCTCAAGATGATCCTTTCGGCCAGCCACGCGGGGCCGAAGGGACTGGCCCGCTTTCTCGCCGAGGCGGAGGCCGTCGCCCGTTTGCGGCACCCGAACATCGTCCAGGTGTACGACATTGGCGAGGCATCTGGTAGCCCTTTCTTCGCCCTGGAGTTCGTCGAGGGCGGCAGCCTGGCGCGGCGCCTGCGCGGCGACCCGCAACCGCTCGAACCGGCGGTGCGCCTCATCGAGTCGCTGGCGCGCGCCATCCACTACGCTCACCAGCAAGGCGTCGTCCATCGCGACCTCAAGCCCGCGAACGTCCTGCTGCAGGGCGAAACACCGGATAATACAGATAATGCCGACACGCAACACGAGGATCTCGTGGTCGCAAGCGAGCCGCTTGCGCAGCCGGGGGGACTCACCAGCGGCCCGCTTGTGGCCACGGTGATCGCGTCCACGCCGAAGATCGCGGACTTCGGCCTGGCCAAGCGCCTCGACGACAAGAGCACCGGCACCCAGACCGGCGAAGTCGTCGGCACGCCGAGTTACATGGCGCCGGAGCAGGCCGCCGGCAAGGCCCGGCTGATCGGCCCGGCGACCGACGTGTACGCGCTGGGCGCCATCCTCTACGAACTCCTCACCGGTCGTCCGCCGTTTAAAGGGGCGGCACCGCTGGACACCGTCGTGCAGGTGCTCTATGAGGAGCCCATCCGCCCCAGCCGCCTGCGACCGCACCTGCCGCGCGATCTGGAGATTATCTGCCTGAAATGTCTGGAAAAAGAGCCGCACCGTCGTTATGCGAGCGCCGAGGCCCTGGCGAACGATTTGCGTTGCTTCCGCCAGAACAAGCCGATCCAGGCGCGGCCCGTCGGCGTTTTCGAGCGTGCCAGTAAATGGGCTCGGCGGCGGCCGCTCAGCGCCGCCCTGCTGGCGGGCATGCTGCTGGTGACCGTGCTTGGCTTCACCGGCGTTACCTGGCAATGGCAGGAGGCCCGCACGGCGCGCGACGTCGCCGTCGAGGAGCGCAAGAAGGCCCGGGCCGCCCTCTATTACAGCCGCATCTCCCAGAGCCAGCTGCAGTGGCGCGTCAACGACGTGACCGGCTCGCATCTCAGCCTGGAAAAATGTCTGCCGACGGCCGGCCTGGAAGACCGGCGCGGCTGGGAGTGGTATTACCTTCGCGGCCTGTTCCACCTCGACCTGTTCACCCTGCAGCATCAGCACGCCGGGGTCGGCGGCGCCGTGGCGTTTCGGCCGGACGGCCGCTGGCTCGCCTCGGTGGTCGGCGCTCACCCCGAGAGCGAGGGCGAGCAGGCCGGCGAGGTGCGCATCTGGGAGGCGGCGAGCGGCCGGCTCGTTCGTGACCTGATCGCTCCTGGCACGGCCCATCGCCTGGCCTTCGCGCCGGACGGCGAACGCCTCGCCCTGGCCTGCACCGATGGCACCGTCCTCGTGTGGGATGCTGCCGCGGGCAAGGAACTCGTGCGCCGGCAGCATCACACCGACCTGGCGACCGGCGTGGTTTTCAGTCCCGATGGCCGCCACGTCGCCTCCGCCGGCTGGGACGGGACCGTCAAGGTCTGGAACAGCAGCACCGGACAGGTGCGGCACACGCTGAAAAAACACACGGGCCGCGTGCAGAGCGTGGCCTATCACCCGGACGGCGGTCGCCTGGCGTCCGGTGGCTGGGACACAACGGTCCGCATCTGGGACGCTTACACCGGAGGTGAGCTTCGTTCGCTTCAGGGACACAACAGTCCGGTTTACGCTGTCGCCTTCAGCCCGGACGGTCAGTTCCTGGCCTCGGCAGGGAGTAACGGCAATCTCAAGATCTGGGACGTGGCGACGGCGAAGGTCGTGCAGAGTTTGACAGGCAACACCGGCGCCGTGCTCGGCCTGGCCTTCAGTCCGGATGGGCGTTACCTGGCCTACGGCGGCGGCGACGCGACCGTGCGCGTTTGGGACGTGGAGAACGGCGTCGAGCGGTTCATCTTTCGCGGCCACACGGCCCCGGTCGAGAGCGTCCAGTTCAGCCCCGACGGCCGCCGCCTGGCCTCGTCCAGCCCTACCGAAACTGGGGCGGTCAAGGTGTGGGATCTCACACGGCACCCGGAGCACGGCACCTTCGCGCGGATTCGCGGCCGCGCCCAGGACGCCTTCAACGTCTGGGATCTGACGCGCCGCACGAATTCGCCGGGCCTGTCCCGGGGCGGGCCGGAGATTGAAGCGCTGGCATTTCAGTCCAAGGGCAATCGCCTGATTTCGGTGACGGTCGGCGGAGCGCTGCAAACCTGGGATGCGTCCACGGGCGTGCTGTTGCAGCAGCGGGCGGTGCCGATGACCGAAGAGCTTGTCAGCCCGGCGATCCTGGCGGCGTTCAGTCCTGGTGGGGAACTGCTGGCGGCCCGCAGCAAGGAGGAGAATCGACTGGTGCGCGTGTGGGACGTCACAAGCGGCGCCGAGGTGAGCGCTCTCCGTGGACACACTTTGCCGATCTTTTGTGTCCGCTTCAGCGCCGATGGCCGCCGCGTGGCCACCTGTGCCTGGGACACCGCCCGGCCCGGCGAGGCCAACGAGGTCAAGGTGTGGGACGCGCGCACGGGCAAACTGCTGGCGACCATTCCCGGGAGCGGCCAGATTGTTAGCGCCGCGTGGAGCCCCGACGGCAAGTGGTTGGCGCTCGGCGGCCAGGATGGGGGCGTCTCCTTGCTGGACTGGTCCGGCACACGCAAGGCGATTCGGCTCGCCGAGCACAAAGGGCTGGTCAGTGCGGTCGCTTTCAGCCCGAACGGGCAAGTTCTGGCCTCGGCAGGCCTGGAGGATCGCACCGTCCACTTATGGGAGCTGAAAAAGCTCGATACCTCGTCGCGCAGGCGTGTCCGTGTCGAGTCGCGGTCGCTGCCGGCGCCCAGCTTTCTTTGTGATCTCGCCTTTCATCCGGACGGCCGGCGTCTCGCGGGAGTCAGCCGGGACGTGGTGAAGGTCTGGGACGTCGGCACCGGGCACGAGGTACTGACACTGCGTGGCGCTCCTCAGCGTCATTGGGATCCGGCGTTCAATCCGCGGGTATTGTTCAGCCCCGACGGCGGGCAGCTGGTGGCGACCAACTGGGACGAGACGATCAGTCTGTGGGAGGCCGACGCGCTGGAGGATGAGGGGGCAGTGGCACGGCGGCAGGTGCTGCGGCGTCAGGCGGCCGATGCGCGGGCGCCGTTCTGGCACCTGCAAGAGGCCGAGGGCTGCCTGGAGCACAATAATCGCCGCGCGGCGCGTTTCCATCTCGACCGTCTCGGGGCCGCCGCGCTCTCCGCGCCGCTGGAGGCGCGCAAGGAGCGGCTGGTGGCGCAACTCCGCAAGGGCGCGGACAAAGGCGACTGAACGGATCGCCCGACGCTCAATTGCCGCTGCCTTCAAGCGAGGATGGGGCTGCCCACGGGGTCTGCACCAGCAGTTTGCGGGCCAAGGCCACAGGTGAACTTGTGCGTTCGGCGGCGGGGGTTGCGGAGTCGTTTCAAACGAAGTCCCCTCGTCGTCCGTCTCATGGTGGGCGTCGCCGTCAGTTCCTGGTCGCGAGTGGTGGAGGGCTGCATCCGAGCCGGTGGTCGAGAGCGTGGAGCTTCCGCAACGTCCTGTCGGAGCAGTTCGTCCGTTATGACGTGGCGGCCGGCGGGGGTGGGGGGAAGGGCGAGTTGGTCATCGAGGTCGGTGGGAAGAAGGTGCGGATCGGGTACACGCTCGACAAAGACACCCTCACGATCGTCTGCAAAGATCGGGTGCCCGCAGGAAAGTGCCTCGGCAGCTACAACATTTCGGGGATCTGGGAGCGGTTCAAGACCACGTCCAAGTAGGCGGACGCCGACCCATCCGCTGCGGCAGATCCGCCACCCAGTCTGTGGCGCGTGCCCGGCCCCTCGCGGCGGGTTGCTGAGCCTGGTCGTTCCGCGGAAGAAAATTCGGCTCGCTTGTTAGCCGCCTCACAGAGCGCGCTGCCTGGCGCGTGCTAATCTCCCCCTATCCTCCTCGCGGCAATCGGCACAAACCTGTCCGGTCTGCCGCGACCCTCGCCGGGAACGACTCATAGGCCGCCGGGGCCAGGGCGGGAATCGGTCGATCGATTATTCGACCGCGCCAAACGCTATTTATCGCGGATCGACGGTTCCCGACCCCGGCCCCGTGCGGCCACTCTCCGACCCCCAACTGGGCCAGCCGCGTTGTCCTGGAGTGGGCCCGCTGCTACACTGGAGGCGGGTCGCCCGCGACCCGGCCCCGGTGAGACCGCATGAGCGAGAAGATCTGGTTCCTGAAACGCTGCGACCTCTTCGAGGGCCTCGCCCCCGCGGAGAGGGAACGCCTGGAAGGACACGCCTTGCTGCGGAACTTCAAACGCGGCGAGATCATCTACTCCCCCACGGAGTCCGGCCAGACAGTCCTCGTGCTCGCCCGCGGTCGGGTCAAAATCAAGGCGCTCGGCCAGGACGGCAAGGAATCGATTCTCGCCTTCATCGACGAGGGCGAGCTGTTCGGCGAACTGGCCCTTCTGGACAGCGAGCCGCGCAACGACTTTGCAGAGGCGGTCGAGGCGTCGGTCGTGGTGGCCGTGCCGTGTGAGGATATGCTCTGGCTGATCGGCCGCCGGCCTGACATCGCCCTGTACGTGACCAAGTTGATCGGCTTGCGGCGGCGGCGAATCGAGAACCGGCTCCGCAACATCCTCTTCCGCTCGACGCGCGAACGAGTGGTCGCTCTGCTCCTGGAATTGCTCGAATCGCACGGTCAGGCCGCCGGTCCGCACTGGGAGATTCGCTTGAAACTGTCGCATCAGGAGCTGGCGAACCTGATCGGCGCCACGCGCGAGACCGTGACGCTGACGCTCGGACGGCTCCAGGCGGAGCGGTTCATCCGGGTACGCCGGCGGCAGATCGTCATTCTTGACCGCAACCGCCTGGCCGAGGAACTGGGCACCGGACAGGCAACCGAACATACTCAACGAGGCGGTGGGAAGGCGTGCGACTCGAAGGCACTCGGCCCGCACTAACAGCCGGCCGCGCTGGCGAGCGGGCGGTAGGATACGATGACCGAACCAATTCCAAATGGCTGGGTCAGATGCCCGAAAGGCGAACTGGATCGGCTTGCCGGCCGGCTCCGGTCGCGTCGCCGCTGGCGCGTGCTGCTTGAGGTGGTGGCCGCGGTGGTAGCGACGGCAGCCATCGGCCTGACCACCGCGGGACTCGTCGGCGCTCTGGGTAGTAGCGGCGCTTCGCGGGGCGGAGGCGGCTGTTGCCCACCGCCGCAGCAGGAGTGCCCGCCGGTCGAGCCGGGCCCTCAGCCAGCCCCCCCTCCCAATCGGTGAACGGCTCCGAATCCCTCCCCCCGACAAAAGGGGAAGGGCGTAGCGGACGGCGGGGATAAACCCCGCCGCTCGTTGGCGATGGGATGACGAGCCGCCGGGTTTATCCCGGCGGTTTTGTCTCCCGGCTTCTTACCGGCGTAAGGCGGCGACGCGGAAGGCGCTGATGGTGCCGATCACGAAACCGCACAGCGCCCCGACCGCGGCGCTGACGCCCTCGCGGAGACTGTCGTGCCCATGATCGAAGGTGGCGAACACCGGGCCAGCCCACAGGCCAAGCAGAGCGCCCAACCAACCGCCGAGCCAGGTCGCGGCGACGAGGAGCGTCAACCCAAGCAGGATCCGGCGCAGACGCCGCGAGCGCCGCCGGCGCGAGGGGGGCTTCGCGATCTTGCCCTTTTCCAGAGCGCTATTGAGCATGTTTCCGATCCTTCCGCCGTGCCGGCAGAGGCAGATGGGGAGAGGGGAGCGCGGGGCTGCCGTCGTGCCGGATGAACCGGCGCCCAGCCTGCCCCACACGCGCTTCGGATGGTAGCGGGGCGAACGGCAACAGCGTCGGTCCTTCCGCGGCGGCGACCGCGGCCGCTTCCCTGCGCCGCGTGGCCTCCTGCCGGCGTTGGAGTTGAGTAAAGCGAAAATCGTGCCACAACTTGCGGAAGCGCGGGTCGTACGGGTTGCGAAATAGCGCCGCTCGCATGGCAGTCAGCGCCTCCCGATAACGCCGGCGTTCGCTCAAGCCCTCGACCACTCGGGCGAGCACAAGGGGGTCATCGGGAGCCACTTCCAGGGCCCGCCGGAGTGACCGCAGCCCTGAGTCCTTCCGGCCGATCCGCAACGCCGCCAGGCCGAAACTCGTCAGGTAACGCGGATGGTCCGGCCGCAGTTCCAGAGCCCGCCGATAATGCATAGCCGCCCTTTTCGGATCGCCATTGTTGTCTTTCTCGACAGCGCGCCCCATGAGGTAGTGGTAGTGCGAGTTGTCGGGCTGGTGCAACAGGAGGGCGGCAAGGTGGCGGCGCGCACGCGGATAGCGGCGCTGCTTCAGCGATAGCTCGGCAAGACGGCGTTGGACCTCCTCGGCCACCCCTGGCGGCAACTCGCCCAGGCCGGCGAGGCGGTTGAGGAGAAGACTGGCCTCGTGGTTGACGCCGAGTTTGTGGAGCTTGCGGCCGTGCGCCAGCAGGCGCCGGATGAGATGAAGCGTCCGGCTCATGGATGCTGCCTCCGTGCAGCAGAGTGACGGGCGACTCGTTCCGTGAGGGACGATTATAGCCCGACCCCCCAGCGCCACAAGACCGAATACCGGGCTTCCGCTCGGATCTTTCCGCGATGCCGATGGCCCTTGCCACCCTTGCCTCAAGCCCCTCCCTCTCCTCCGTTGCGCGCAACTCATTCGGCGCTCCGCGTCGCGCAGTATTCACGCGCGGGGAGCCAGATTTGCCGGTCATGACGGTCTTGCCGTGTTTGCTTTTTGTGCAGGCGTGTGCCAACTCTGGTCGATTACATCTGTGCCTGACAACAATTCTGGCACGTTTGCTGGAGAAAGCCGCGAGCAGGGGGCTCCGATCCGGCCGCGTTTTCCCAGTTTCTCGGCGCAATCGCCGGTCGCCAAAGGGCGGCGAACCGTGCGGTACTCCGCTGGGTGAGCCGCCCGCAAAGGGCGCCTGTTGTCTGGTCATGGCGTCGGAGAGAAGGAAATGCACATGCGAACAGGAAAAATCCTGCTGCTTTCCGGACTCTTGGGGTTCGTGGCCCTCAGCGGCTGCGGCCAGCATTGTGGCTTGACCGATGCGTCGTTGCTGCCGCACTACGACACAACCTCGCTGCATCAGCCAGGGCACCCTCCGGATGCACCCGATGGTCACCCCGTCGAGGCGGTCTCCATCCCTGCGGTGACTACCGTCCTCAATCCCGAAGCGTCCAAGCGCGAAATCTCGCTGCAAGAGTGCATTGCGCTGGCGCTGGAGAAAGGCCGTGTCGGCGGCACCAGCATCCGCGTGCTGGCCTACGACCCGGCGATCGCCTACACCGCCATCGAGGAAGGGTTGTCGCGCTTCGACGCGCGCCTCCTTACCAGCATGGGGTGGAGCCAGGTCGATGAGCCGGCCGGCAACGTCCTCGATACGATTCCGCTTGGCGCCGCGAACATAGTCTCGCCTGGGGTTGGCGGCGGGGTCGTCGGCGGGGTGGGCGCAGCCGGCACAGCTGGCATCGCCAACGTGCTGGGCGTGAAC
>WNGB01014130.1_pt1 | contig 10937 bp, 11 predicted proteins | sample 5400681 | NCBI WGS metagenome assembly WNGB01 (sample SAMN13153367, study PRJNA577476) | soil metagenome | isolation source: 115 cm soil or saprolite under grassland replicate 2 | place: USA:California | collected 2016-06-15 | reverse complement strand
GCCGCCGGTCGATGCGACGAGGTCGTCCTTGGGGCGGAGACGCGAGAACGCAAATCCGGTGCCGCCCCCTGATTTATGGATGATCGCGGCCGCCTTGACGGAGTCGAAGATTTCCTCCATCGAGTCGCCCACGGGCAGGACGTAACAGGCCGAGTACTGCAGGCCGTTGTCCTTCCCGGCATTCATGAGGGTCGGCGAGTTCGGGAGGAAATCGCCCTCGATCATGATGTCGTAGAACGCCGCTGCGACCTCCCTGACCGCGGCCTCGCTCCGCCCGTACCGCGCCTCGCCCGAGGCGATCGTCAGCGCCACCCGCCAGCACATTTCCTCCGGGGTCTCGACGACCTCGCCACCCTGCCGCATGAGGTAGCGCTCCCGGAGGACCCGCAGGGCAGGCTCGGTCCACTTGCCGACTTTCACTGGGCGAGTCTCAGACAGCATTCCACTCCTCCTCCTGTCACCGGCTGCGGTCAATGAAAGACCTGCTCCGCTTACTATATCTTGTGGTGTGGGCGAATCTAGCACGCTGAATCTAGCGTTCGTCAAGGAAAAAGGTATCCACCGCGCGTCCACCGTCTGTCCACCGCGCGCGCCCGCAAGCTCTTCAGGGCCCTCACACGCTGCGTGGTATTCTCTTGTGGCTATGGCGCGTTCTCGACTGATCGTGTTGGTTGCGCTCGCCGTTAGCCTGTTTTCCATCGACGCTCCGCGAGCGCAGGCGCCGCCGCCTTCGCCCCCTCCTCAGGTCGCCGGGCGGGTGCTGACACTCGAGGAGTGCATCGCCATCGCGCTCGACGCCCAGCCGCGGGTCCTGGCGACGCTGGCCGACTATGCCGCGGCGCGCTATCGGGTGAATCAGGCATTGGCGCCCCTTCTTCCCCAGCTCAGCGGCTCGGTCGGTGCAACACGGAGCGAGCTCTGGGGCTCCACTCGGGGCGTCGCGACCCTTCAGAGCAAGCAACTCACGGACACCTTCCTCGCCCAGGTCCAGCTCTCTCAGGTCCTTTTCGATTTCGGCAAAACCCTCGCGGCGACCGAGGCGGCGCGTAAGCTCGCCGAGGTGGCGGTCGAGGACGTCGAGCTGCAGCGTCAGCTGATCTCGCTGACGGTGAAGGAAGCCTACACGAACACGCTCTTCAGCCAGCGCCTGATTCGGGTGCAGGAGCAGGCGCAGGAGCGCGCCGAGTTGAACCTTCGCTCTGCGAAGGGCTTCTTCGACGTGGGCACGCGGCCTAAATCCGACGTCGCGCGGGCCGAGGTCGACGTGGCGAACGCGAAGCTCGACCTGATCAGGGCGAAGAACGCCCTGCGTACCGCCATCGTCGCGCTCAACATTGCGATGGCGATCAACGTGGACACGCCGACCCAAATCGTGGACAACCTCGTCTACCAGCCCCTCACGCTGGATCGGCCGCAGCTCCGGAGCGATTCGCTCCGGCAGCGACCCGAGTACCGCCAGGCGAAGCTCCGGGCCGCCGCTGCCGAGGCCACGGAGCGGCAGACCTTTCGCAACTTCTTCCCCGACGTCTCGGGAAACGGTAGCTACGGAGGTAGTCAGCCTCAGCTCAACGAGAACTGGTCGCTCGGCCTGTCGCTGAGCTGGTCGCTCTTCGACGGCGGTGGGCGGATCGCCAGATACCAGGAGGCGAAGGCCAACCTCGAGGGCGCGAGGGCACGCGTCAAGTCCACCGAGCTCGACATCGTGCAGAATGTCGAGCAGGCCGAGATCGCCGTCGAGGAAGCCCAGGAGCGGATCCTGGCCGCGCAGACCCTGGTGGCCTCCGCCCAGGAGAACTTTCGCCTGGCCCAGGGGCGGTTCGACGCCGGGGTCGGCACCATCCTCGAGTTGACGGACGCTCAGCTCGCCCTCACCCAGGCCCAGAACACCGAGAGCCAGGCCCTGGCGGACTATCGGATCGCCCTGGCGCGGCTGGATCGCGCCGTCGGCCGACGCTGAGGCCCGAGAAACAACCCGTAAGGTGGCAGCGTCTAAGCCAGTGATGAGACGCATCGTGTCGGTGGTTATCGTGGCGGTCCTGGTGGGTGGGGGCGTGTTGGCCTACCTCTATACCCAGAGCCGCGGTAATGCCCCAAAGTACCGCGTGGCGCGTGTCGAGCGCGGTCCCCTCACCGCCGCGGTTTCAGCGACCGGCAACCTGAACGCCGTCGTCATCGTCCAGGTCGGGAGCCAGGTCTCCGGGCAAATCAAGGACCTCCTGGTCGACTTCAACTCGATCGTCAAGAAGAACCAGGTCGTCGCCCGGATCGACCCGGACATCTTCGAGGCCAAGGTCAACGCAGCGAAGGCGGATCTGGACTCTTCGCGGGCGACCGTGCTGAACCAGGAGGCGCAGGTCGAGCGCGCCCGGGCCGATGTGGACAACGCCCGCGCGGCGCTGGTGGAAGCCAAGGCGTTCACCGCCAAGGCCCAGGTGCAGTCCTTGGACGCCAAGCGCGACTATGACCGGAAGACGGAGCTGTTCGGTCGCCAGCTCATCGCCAAGAGCGATCTCGACACGGCGCAGGCCACCTACGACGCCGCGGTGGCTCAGCTCGACTCCACCCGGGCGCGAGAGCAGGCACTCACTTCCGGCATCCAGTCGGCGCTCGCGCAGCTCCGCGTGGCTCAGGCGACGGCCGAGTCGGCGCGGGCCCAGGTGAAGCAGAAGGATGCCGCGCTCAGGCAGGCCCAGGTCGATCTGGACCACACGACGATCCTGGCGCCCGTGGACGGTGTCGTCGTCTCCCGCCAGGTGGACGTCGGCCAGACCGTCGCGGCGAGCCTTCAGGCCCCGATTCTCTTCACGATCGCCCAGGACCTCACGCGGATGCAGGTCGAGACGAGTGTCGACGAAGCGGACATCGGCCGTATCAAGCTCGACGACCGCGCCACCTTCACGGTCGACGCGTTTCCCGGAGAAACCTTCGGCGGGACCGTCACGCAGATCCGGAAGGCGGCTCAGATCGTCCAGAACGTCGTCACCTACACAGTGGTCGTGGCGGTTGCGAATCCGACGGGGAAGCTCGTGCCGGGAATGACGGCGAACGTCAAGCTCGTGACCGCCGAGAAGCCGAGTGCCCTGAAGGTTCCGAACGCGGCGCTCCGGTTCCGGCCCGCGGGCGTCGAGGCGGCGCCGCCCAGCGCGCTGCCGAGTGGCGGCGCGGCGGGCGGCGGGCAGCCCTCGCTCGAGCAGATGCGTGAGCGCCTTGTGAGGGAGCTGAAGCTCGCCGAGGATCAGCAGAAGAAGCTCGAGCCGATCCTGCGAGACAGCCGCGAGCAGCTCCGGGCCCTCCAGGGGCTCCCCGAGGCCGACCGCCGCGCGCGAGCCCAGAAGATCCGCGAGGCGGCGCGCGTCAAGATCCGCGAGATCCTCACCGACGCCCAGCGGGCGCGCTACGACGAGATGGCGGGCGCGTCGGGCGGCGAGGGCCGGACCGGCATCCAGGGACGCGTGTGGGTCGTCGGACCCGATGGCAAGCCCGCGTCCGTCGCGCTGACGCTCGGGCTCAGCGACGGGACCTCGACGGAAGTGCTGCGCGGCGAGATCAACGAGAACCAGGACGTGATCGTCGGGCTCGCCGGGGGCGGCCGGAGCGGCGGCGGCCCTCAAGCCCCGCAGCAGGGCACGCCGCGCCTCAGGCTCTGATCGTGGCGGCGCCGATCATCATCACCGAGGGCCTGACGAAGGACTACCATCTCGGGCCGCACACGGTCCACGCGCTTCGCGGCGTGTCGGTCACGATCGAGCGCGGCGAGTTCGTCGCGGTCATGGGGCCCTCGGGCTCGGGCAAGTCCACCTTCATGAATCTCCTGGGCTGCCTTGACACCCCGACCAGCGGGGAATATGTGCTGGACGGCGAACGTGTCGGCGGCCTCTCGCCGGACGAGCTCGCTCGGATCAGGAACCTCAAGATCGGCTTCGTCTTCCAGATGTTCAACCTGTTGCCGCGGACGACCGCGCTCGAAAACGTCGAGCTTCCGTTGCTCTATGCCGGCCACACCGCGCGCGACCGCCGCGCCCGCGCCCGCGCGCGGCTCGGGGCGGTCGGGCTCGCCGATCGCGAGGCGCACCATCCGAGCCAGCTCTCGGGCGGCCAGCAGCAGCGGGTCGCCATCGCGCGGGCGCTCGTCAACGACCCGGCGGTCATCCTGGCCGACGAGCCCACCGGCAATCTCGACACGCGGACGAGCGTGGAGGTGCTGGCGCTCCTGCAGCGCCTCAACCGCGAAGGACTCACGATCGTCCTCGTCACCCACGAGCTGGACATCGCCGCCTACGCGAGCCGGGGCCTCACCTTCCGCGACGGCCGCCTCAAGAGCGACGAGCACGCGGCGCAGCCGCGCGACGCCGCGGCCGCGCTCGCCGAGCTGCCGGCCGAGGAGGAGGAAGCCGCGTGAGCGTGTGGCAGAGCGTCCGCATCGCCGGCCGGGCGCTCCGGGTGAACAAGCTCCGAAGCGCGCTCACCATGCTCGGCATCATCATCGGCGTTGCGGCAGTCATCGCGATGGTCGGCGTCGGCGCCGGCGCCCAGGCCCGCGTCGCCGAGCAGATCCAGAGCCTCGGGTCAAACCTGATCATCGTCCTCTCGGGCAGCGTGACCTCCAGCGGGATTCGCCTCGGCACCGGGAGTCAGCTCACGATCAGCGAGGACGACTCGGCCGCGATCGCGCGCGAGGTCCCGCTCGTCCAGGCGTCGGCGCCGTCGGTGCGGGGCACCGCGCAGGTCGTGTACGGCAACCTCAACTGGGCCACCGTCATCCAGGGGGTCACGCCGGATTACTTCGAGGCGCGGGACTGGCCCGTGACGGACGGTCGCGCGGTCAACCCCGAGGACGTCGAGGGCGCCACCAAGATCGCGCTCCTGGGCCAGACCACGGCTCTCAACCTCTTCGGTGAGTCCGAGCCGCTCGGCCAGATCATCCGGATCAAGAAGGTGCCGTTCACCGTCGTCGGTGTCCTGTCACGCAAGGGTCAGAACTCCTGGGGCCAGGATCAGGACGACGTGATCCTGATCCCGATCTCGACGGCGAAGAAGAAGGTCCTGGGCGCGAGCCAGGCCAACCCGCGCGCCGTCGGCTCGATTTCGATCAAGATCCGTCCCGACGAGGACATGGCCGAGGCCGAGAACCAGATCCGCGCGCTCCTGCGCCAGCGTCATCGCCTGCAGCCGTTCCAGGACGACGATTTCTGGCTCAGAAACCTCTCCGAGGTCTTGCAGACGCAAGAGGAGTCGTCGAAGGTGATGACGTACCTCCTCGCCGCGATCGCCTCGGTCTCGCTCCTGGTCGGCGGCATCGGCATCATGAACATCATGCTGGTGTCGGTGACGGAACGGACGCGCGAGATCGGTCTCCGCATGGCGGTGGGAGCCCGCCGGCGCCACATCCTGCTCCAGTTCCTGATCGAGGCGATCACCCTGTCGCTCATCGGCGGGATCATCGGCATCGCCCTCGGTCTGGGGGGCTCGCGGGCGATCAGCTATTTCGCGGAGTGGCGTACGCTCGTCGCCCCTGAGTCGATCGTGATCGCCTTCGGCTTCGCGGCCGGCATCGGGATCTTTTTCGGGTTCTATCCTGCCCGCAAAGCGTCGCGCCTCGACCCGATCGAAGCTCTGCGGTACGAGTAGGCCGGGGACCGGGGCGGTGGCGGGTGCCGCAGGGGGCGTCCGGGCCACGCGGCACGCGCTCGCTGCTCCGATGCGGCTGGGCTCCATCCGGGCGCGTTGCGCCCGCCGCCGCTGAACGGGAACGGGTCCGGACGCCCCCTGCGGCACCCGCCACCGCCCCGGCCCCCGGCCTGCTCGGTGGGCGAGCTTCGTCGGGGTTTCGGTTCGGGCGTAGCGCAGAGCGCTGTCAGCCCGCCGTCATGAGTTCCCCGGCTTATAGCGCGCAAAGTTCGGTGGGCTCAGGGTCGTTTGCTATCGTCTACGACGATGAGTCGTGCTCGCGCGCGCCGACCACAACGCAAGCCCGTCCGGGCCTCTCGGCGGCCAAAGAAGGTCCGTGTTCCGAGAAAGGTCCGGGTCGCTCTAACGGCCCGGGTCGCCAAGAAGGTCCGTGTCCCCCGTCCGACTACAGCCGAGTTGCGCCTGCTCGCGCTCGCGCAGGAGCTTGCCGAGCTCGCGCGGAATGGTGGCGGAAGCCAGGCGCTCTCCGCGGTTCTCGAGAAGCTCGCCGCCGCGTATGGGCCGACGGCGCCGCTGCCCCGTGAGGTCTTTCGCGCCTGGGTGCAGAGTCGCACCGACAAGACCGCCACCCTCGCGCTGGCCTGGGCGCGCGAGCAGGTGCGGCTGGGGCTCCAGGAGGTCGTTGAGCGGACGATGAAGGGAGCCCGGGGCCGCGTCGACGTCGACGCAGAGACGTTCGCCTGGTTCCTGCTGGCTGGCTGCGAGGCGATCGCTCAGGAGCCGCCGTCGGCGGTGGCCGATCGCGTCCGGGCGCTCCTGCAGCTCATCGGCCACGGCCCCGCCGCCGGCTGAGGCCGTCGAGGACCAGGAACGCGGCCCCGGCGCCCAGCGTCACAAGGTTGACCTGGACCGAAGCGCGGTGGGCACGGGCGAAGACGGCGTCGTCGCGCGTACGACGGCCGGTCTCGGCGCGCGGCATAAGAACCGTCGATGCCCAGACGAGCATCGTCACCATGAGCCCGCAGAGCGCCGTGGCGAGTAGCGGCCGCAGGCGCCCCTCCTTCCCCCAGATCACCTGGATCGCCGAAGCGGCGAGAGCGATCGCGCTCAGCGCCAATCCCCACTGGTAATAGTGCGGGAGCACGGCCGTGACGGCCTGGCCGGCGATCGCGCGGTCGATCGTCTTGAAGACGATCGGCGCCACCTCGAACGAGAAGAAAGTCATGATCCCGAGCCAGCCGGCGACGCAGACCACGGCGAGCGCCCTGAAGAGCCTCATCGACGCGACGCGAGGAAGGGCAGCACGCGATCCGTCCCCCAGGTCTGGACACCGACGGAGATCACGCAGGCGAGCATCGCCGACGCTCCGGTCGGAGTCAATATTGACGGGCCTCGTGCCGGGCGGTAGAGTTCGCGGCGATGCGAGCCCGCCTCCTGGTCGGTGTCGCGGTCGTTGTCGCCGCCGCCTCGTCCACGGCCCAGACGCCAGTGGAGGCGGCGCGCGCGCTCGTCGCCCGCTATCACGAGGACGCTACGGCGCTCGATCGCGCGCGAGACCTCCTCGACGCGGCTCTCGCCAAGGACCGGCAGGTCGAGACGATGGTGATGCTCTCGTACGTCCAGTTTCTCGTCGGCGACATTCGAGCGACGACGGCCGACGAGAAGCTCGCCGCGTATGATCGGGGCCGCGAGCTGGGCAAGCGCGCGGTCGAGCTGGCGCCCAAGAGCCACGATGCCCACATCTGGTACGCGATCAACACGGCGCGGTGGGGCGAGACGAAGGGCATCCTTCGATCGCTCTTCCTCTTGCCGACGGTCAAGGAGGAGATCCGCATCCTGCTCGAGCTCAACCCGCGCTCGCTCCGTGCCCACGTGCTGGCCGGCAACGTGTTCCTGGAGGTGCCGGGATTCGCCGGCGGCGACCGGGCGAAGGCCGAGGAGCACTTCAAGAAGGCGCTCGAGGTCGATCCGCGGTTCACCGGAGCCCGCCTGGACCTCGCCCGTGTGTACATCGCCGACACGCGCTACGCCGACGCGCGTCGCGAGCTGCAGCGAGTCATCAACGAGACCACCCCCACGATCGTCGCCGACTGGACCGTGAAGGACGCGCCACGCGCCAGAAAGCTGCTCGAGTCCATCAAAGACCGGAAGTAGCGATCGGTGCCGTTATCCGCCGGCTTCGGCGGAGCGCGCCGCGCTGGAACCCGACCGCGCTCGCGGTCGTCGCCGAGCGCGATCGCGATCCGTTCCGCGTCCTCATCGCCTGCATCCTGTCGCTGCGCACGCAGGACACGACGACCGGTCCCGCCTCCGAGCGCCTCTTCACCGTGGCCGCGGCGCCGGAGACCACGTTGAAGCTGGTACCCCGACAGATCGAGCGACTCATCTATCCAGTCGGCTTCTACCGTACGAAGGCGCGCGTCATTCTCGGGATCTGCCGGGACCTGCTCGCGCGATTCGACGGCCGCGTGCCCGACACGATCGACGAGCTCCTCACCCTCAACGGCGTGGGACGGAAGACGGCCAACCTGGTCGTGACGATGGGCTACGGTAAGCCCGGCATCTGTGTGGACACCCACGTGCACCGGATCTCGAATCGGCTGGGCTACGTGAAGACCCGGAACCCCGAAGAGACCGAGATGGCGCTCCGGGGGAAGCTGCCGCGCCGCTACTGGATTGGCTACAACGACCTCCTCGTCTCCTTCGGGCAGAACATCTGTGTGCCGATCTCTCCCCGCTGCTCCCTCTGCCCCGTCGCCACCCTCTGCCGCCGAATCGGCGTCAAGACCGCCCGCTGACTATGAAGTCTCACGACTGCGCGCCAAGCTCGCTCGGTCGGTCGGGCGGGGCTGGGTGAGGCGTCGTTTGCGACCCGTGTAGTCAGGATCGACTACACGGCCAGTGCACAACACCGCCGCAATGCGCTGACTGCCGTCGGGTCGCAGACGGCGCCTCACCCAGCCCCGCCCGACCGACCGAGCCGGCGGCGCAGCCGCCGAAGAGTCGAGAGGTTGCGGAGATCGGCGGTGGGCTCAGGTTCCTTGGGAGTCTCCAGAACCTTGGGCACCCGCGCGAAGCGGTGGTCATTCAACAGGTACCGGAACGGGGCGAGCCCGAGGAAGCCGCGGCCGATGTGCTCATGGCGGTCGAGTCCCGAGCCGAGGGGCGCCCTTGCGTCGTTCAGGTGAAACGCCAGCACTCGGCGGCGCCCCACGGCGGCCTCGCATTCCGCCATCGCCCGCCCGTAGCCCGCCTCGGTGCGGAGGTCGTACCCGGCGGCGAACAGGTGGCATGTGTCGACGCAGACGCCGATCCGCTCGGGTCGGGCCGCGCCGTCGATCAGTGTCGCCAGCTCGGCGAACGTCCGGCCGAGCGAGTTGCCGCCGCCCGCAGTGTTCTCGAGCGCGACTTTGACGCGACAACCACTGGTACGCGCGAGCACTTGGTCGAGCGCGGCGATGACCCGGCGGAGCCCGGTCTCGAGCCCGCCGCCCATGTGGGAGCCGGGGTGAATGACCACACACGAGAGCTCGAGCGCCTCCGCGCGCTCGAGCTCGTCGGTGAACGCGGTCACCGCCTGCGCCCACGCGGACGCGTCCGGGCTCGCGAGGTTGATGAGGTAGCTCGAGTGGGCAAAGGCGCGCCGGATGCCTGTTCGCCGCCGGGCCGCGCGAAACATGCGAACCTCGTCGGCTTCGAGGGGCTTTGCCGCCCACTGGCGCTGGTTCTTCAAGAAGATCTGGACGGCGCCGCAGCCGACCTCGCGGCCCCGCTCGAGGGCGCGGTGGAGACCGCCCGCGATGGACATGTGAGCGCCGATCTCGTCGCCAGGCGGCGTCATGGCGGCCAAGGTACCACTCTGCTATGCTGGCTCCCATGAAACCGCTGGCGATCCCTTCGGCGTTCACGACGACCTTCACTCTGGAGTACGGCGTCACCGAGGCCGACATGCGGCGGCTCTACGAGAACGCCAAGCGTGATCAGTGGAACGCCTCGCGGGATATCCCCTGGTCGGCCGCGCCCTCGTCCGACGGACGCGTGATCGCCGACGAGCTGATCGACGCCTACGGCAGCCCGCTCTGGGAGCGTCTTCCGGAGGCCGACCGGGTGACGCTGAACCGTCGCATCGCCGCCTGGCGCCTCTCGGTGCTCATGCACGGCGAGCAGGGCGCGCTCCTCGCCTGCAGCCAGATGGTCGACATCGTGCAGGGCGCAGACCAGAAGTTCTTCCAGGCCACCCAGGTGGTGGACGAGGCCCGGCACAACGAGGTCCTGAGCCGCTACCTCACCGACCGGCTCGATGGTCTCACGTACCCGATGCCGGCGAACGAGCGCGACCTCTTCGACTCGATCCTGTCGGAGAGCCGCTGGTATCTCAAGACAATCGCGTTGCAGCTCGTCGCGGAGACCTTCGCGGTCGCGCTGTTCAAGATGATGAGCGAGAGCGCGCGCGATCCGGTCCTGGAAACGATCTGCAAGCGGATTCTGGTGGACGAGTCGCGTCACATGGGGTTCGGCATGCTCGCGCTCCCACGGGTCGTGAACGAGGCGTCCGCCTCCGAGCGCCGCGAGCTCGAGGACTACACGTGCTTCGCGCTGGAGAAAACGCTGACGGGCTTCTTCCCGCTCGAGGCGTACCAGGACGCAGGGTTCAGCCCGCGTCAGATCGACGAGGTCAAGCGCTATCGCCGCGAGACGGCCGCGTCCAACGACTACGCGCCGTTCCGCAAGTACTTCAAGCGGGACATGCACGGGTCGATGGTGGCGAACCTGGCGCGCCTCGGTCTTCTCACCGACCGCGTCCGGCCGCGTCTCGAAAAGCTCGGCGTCACCCTCCCGGCGTGCTGAGCGGTCCCGCGCGCCCGAGCGGGCCGAGCGGTAGCCGGTAGGTTACCCGGTCCTCCACCCACGTCCCGCCCCGCTCCTCCAGGAAGCGATGGCGGTGCTCCCAGCGGGCGTAGGGCCCCCGCACCTGAACATCGACGAAGCGATAGGGCGGATCCCACTCCCGGATGAACGCCCGCCACCTCACCGGCACACCGAGCCACGACATCCGGAGATCGATCACCGCACCGTTGGAGAGCGCGTGCGGCCCGCTGACGACGCGGAGGCCGAACGACGCTGGGGTGAGCAGGACGAGATTCGAGGACTCGGTGAAGAATGCGAACACGTCGGTACGCGCCCTGGCGAGCCACACGCGCGACTCGAGAATGTAGTCGGCCATGTAGATCGCCGCGACCGCCTCCTAGCCGAGTTTCTTGACCTCGGCGAGGATCTTGTCGGGCTGCGGCAACTCTCCCTTGGCGTAC
>WNGB01061123.1_pt1 | contig 10942 bp, 6 predicted proteins | sample 5400681 | NCBI WGS metagenome assembly WNGB01 (sample SAMN13153367, study PRJNA577476) | soil metagenome | isolation source: 115 cm soil or saprolite under grassland replicate 2 | place: USA:California | collected 2016-06-15 | reverse complement strand
CGCCTTGTTCGGCACGATGCGGATTTTGGGCGGCGCGCCGTCGGCGATCAGATCCGGCGCCGATATCGCCTCATAGCGCAGCTTGTCGCAGGCGTCGGATGCGTTCGAGATCAGCTCGCGCAGGAAGATGTCGGTCTCCGAATAGACCGAGTGCACCATCAGGTTCAGAAGCTCGGCGACCTCTGCCTGGAACGGCTGGGATTCGGGGGCGGTGGTGGTGGTGGTCATACGGGGCTCGCAGGGAACAGGGCCAAAGGAAAGCCCTGATATAGCGATACCATCTGGGGTGGCAAGATTTGCCACGCCCCGTTGAGACGTCTGTGCCTGTTCCTGCTCCCCTTACCGCTCGACAAAAGCGCGCTGGAATTGATCCAGGATCGGCTTGAACAGATAGCTCAGCATGGTCCGGCTGCCGGTCTGCATGAACACTTCCGCGGGCATGCCCGAGGAGAGCTGCAGCCCGGCCAGCCGCCGGCGCTCTTCTTCCGGCAGCATGATGCGGACCGTGAAATAGGACATGCTGGTCTGCTGGTCGCGGGTGGTGTCGGGCGAGACATACGACACCTGACCGATCAACTGCGGGGTTACCCGCTGGTTGAAGGCGGAGAAGCGGACAAAAGCCTGCTGGCCTTTCCGCACCTGGTCGATGTCATTCGGCTGCAACCGCGCCTCGATCTGCAGATCATCGGAATCCGGCACCACCTCCATGACGGCGTCGCCGGCGCGAATCACGCCGCCGATGGTGTGCGCGTTCAATTGATGGATCACGCCCGAGGTCGGCGCGCGCATCTCGATGCGTTCGAGGACGTCGCGCGCCGCGACGCTTCGTTCGCTGAGTTCGGCTTCCTTGCCCTGCGCCTCGCCGAGATCCTTGACGACCTCGGTGCGGACATCCTGGTCGAGCCTGACCGTCTGAAGCTTCGCCTCGTCGACCTTGGTTTTGGTCTCGGCGATGGTGGAGATCAACTGGCCGCGTTCGCCTTCGATCCTGGCGCTCTCACGCTGCAGGGCCGTGAGCCGCGCCAGCGGCACGAGACGCTTGTCGAACAGCTCCTGCACGCCCGTGAGCTCGCCCGTGATCAGGTCCAGTTGCTTGGCCTTGGACGCGACCTGCGCCTCGAGGCCCACGATCTCCTCACCGAGCTGCGATACCTTGCTCTTGAGCAGCTCCCTCTGACTCTCGCGTGCCGTCACCCGCGCCCTGAACAGCGAGGCTTCGGAGGCGAGCAGCGTCTTGATGTTGGGATCATCCAGCCGGGACGACATTTCCGGTGGGATCGCCGGCCGGGGCAGACCGTCGCGCTCGGCGGCCAGCCGCGCGATCTTGGCCCGCACTTCGTCGAGTTGCTTGCTGACCACCTGAAGGCTGGCCTGCGCCTGCGTCGCGTCCAGCCGCAGCAGCAGATCGCCAGCGTTGACCCGCATGCCGTTATGGACCGGGATCTGCGCGACCACGCCGCCGGTCGGATGCTGGATGGTCTTGACGTTGGACTGCACCACCAGATTGCCCGGCACCACGACGGCGCCCGACAACGGCACCAGCGTCATCCAGCCGCCTGCCAACCCGCCGACAACGATCAGCGCCCGCAGGCCGGTGCGCAATTCGCCCTCAAAGGCGCGCGCCGCCCGGACTACAATGCTTTCGCCCGGCGCGCCCGCTACATCCGTCGATCCATCGCGATTGGCAAGAAATGCGACGCCAGCGGTCAGGCTATTGCGGACGACCCCGGTCACGGAGCGATCGCGCGGCACTGGGCCGGCCGGGCTCGGCGGCGCCAATTGGGGAGCCTCGATGCGAGGCGGCAGCCGGGTGTCGTCGATCGACAAAACCTCCAGCTGCGACCTCGGGATGTTCATGAGCGACGGATCGTCGGGCGCGATGATCGGACCGCGCGCCTGCCGTTCATTCCGCCAGGAATTGCCGGAGGGAGAATTGTTTGCCGAAGCATTCCCCGCCGCGCCGCGCGTGCGGCTCGCCGGTGGCGGGGCCATGAACTGCGGCTCACGGGCGCTGCGTCCGCTGCGCGGCGCCGGAGGCTCGGGGTCGAGAACCTCGGACTGGGATCCGAAGGGGCCGAGCCAATCCAGCACCCGTCCCATCTTGCCTTTCTTTTTTGACCGCTTCGGCCGGGCCTGGCGCGAACGCCGCGCGCCCGGACCTGGTTCGTCATTTGCCGGACGGCGAAGCGGCGGCCGCTGGTCTTGCTCGAAAGCCTGCCGCAATCGCTGCAGTTCGAGGATCAGCGCCTGACCTTGCGGCGCCGCGACGTCCTCATCCGTCCCGCCGATCCGGTTGCGCGCAACTCTTTCATCGGCATGCACGTGGTCAAAACCCTTCATGACTAAACGCTCTCGGCAAGTGATGCGCGCTGTTCTGCCTTGGCCTGCGGCGGGGGCTGCGGCGATCCCGGCGGCCCCTTGCTGCCGGCGTTGCGGACGCGCGCGAACACTTCTGCGCTCGGGCCGAACGCGATCGCCTTGCCTTCGTAGAGCACCATCGTCATATCGAGCGCGGAGAGCGCGCTCGGGCGATGCGAGATGACGACGACGATGGATTTGTTCTGGCGCATGATCCCGATCGCGCGCGTCAGGGCATTCTCACCGTCGGCATCCAGATTGGCGTTGGGCTCATCGAGCACGAGCAGGAACGGGTCGCCGAACACCGCCCGCGCCAGCCCAACCCGCTGCTTCTGGCCGGCCGACAGCGACATGCCGCCCTGCCCTATTCGCGTCGCATAGCCCTCCGGCAGGCGCAGGATGATGTCGTGGACACCTGCGATCTGCGCGGCCTTCAGGATGGCGTCCGAACTCGCGTGTTCGTCGAAGCGGCAGATGTTCTCCGCCACGGTGCCGTCGAACAGGCCGGCATCCTGCGGGAGATAGCCGATATGCCGGCCGAGATCCTCGTTGCACCATTGATCGAGCGATGCGCCGTCAAGCCGTACGGCGCCCCGATGTGCCGGCCAGATTCCAACCAGCGCCTTCGAGAGCGAGGTCTTGCCCGACGCGCTCGCGCCGAGCAGCGCCAGTCCCGAGCCGGCCTTGAGCGAAAACGAGACGCCGGACACGATCGGCATATCGAAGCCCGGGGCGGCCACCGCAAGATTCTGCACGAATAATTCGCGGCAGGGACGCGGCAGCTTGACCGGCGGCGCCGGAGGCTGAGCGGTCGCCTTGCAGATGTCGCGCAGGCGCGTGAGGCCCTGGCGGGCGGCGGCGAGTTGCTTCCAGGTGCCAAGCGCGATTTCGACGGGCGCGAGCGCGCGCCCCATCAGGATCGAGGACGCGATCATGATGCCGCCCGACGCCTTGTCGGCGACGACAAGATAGGCGCCCATACCCAGCATTCCCGACTGCAGGATGTAGCGCAGCACCTTCGCGCTCGAGCCGAGATTGGCATAGACGTCGGTTGCGCGGATGTTTTCCTGCAAATACCGTTCGTTGGCCTCCGACCAGCGCGCCGTCAGCCGATCCGTCATGCCGAGCGCCCGAACGATTTCCGCGTTGCGCTGCGTCGCATCGGCCAGCACCTGCCGCTGCGCGTTCAAATCCGACGCCGCCTTGGTCGCGCCGCGCGAGATCCGCTCCGTCACCAATGTCATGGCAACGATCGCCGCGGTGCCAAGCAGCGCCGTGAAGCCGATCATCGGGTGAAACAGAAACAACCCGATCAGAAACACCGGGATCCACGGCATATCCAGAAATGCCGTCGGCCCCATGCCCGACATGAAGGTGCGCACCTGATCGAGATCGCGCAGCGGCTGCTGCATCAGGACCGGCTTGACCCCGCGCAGCGGCAAGGTGGCGAGCGCCGAATGGATCGACCCCTGCAGCGCGCCATCGAACAGCGTGGCGATCCGGCAAAGCATCCGCGACCGCATCGCATCGAAATATCCCTCGAGACCGCATCGCATCGAAATACCCCTGCACCAGGTAGGCGATCAGCACCATCAAGGACAGGCCAAACAGGGTCGCGAGGTTACGGCTTGGAATCACCCGATCGTACACCTGCAACATATAAAGGGAGCCCGACAGCATCAGAATGTTGATGACGCCGCTGAAGAGGGCGACACCAATCATGCGGCGCGCGCTCGCGCGCATCGCGGTCGCGACGGGATCATCGGCAGCCAGCGTCGAAAGCAGACCGGAAATTGCGCGGGGCATCGGCGCTGCCCGCGCTCGGTTCTGTGCCTGACCCTGAGCGATACCCATTGAACTGCCCTTTGACCCGCTCGACCGTCGGATCTCCCTGCAAGCCTGCTTGACGCGTGATGCAGACCATTTTTCGGCAACAATGCGACGAATGCCGATTGTTCAAGTTCGCTCGTGGGTAGAACGGTGGCAAAGGCTTCGTCGTCGCTGACCCAGTGCGCACGCTGGCGGGAGGAACTGAGGTACGTCAGAACCAGCCGCTCGGATTCGCGCGACAGCTGCCGACAGCGGCTGCGATATCCTTCTTTCGAGCGCGCTTCTTCGCCATTTTTCGGCGCGGCGCGCGACACGGATTCGTCCGTCTATCACCTTGCTTCGGCGCTCAATGGTCGCTGTGTCGGCCGAATGACGCCACGAAGCTCCGTGATCCTTCATCGTGCGCACATCCTGCTCGCTGGCGGAGGATTGCGCCCATATGTCATGAACTTGAGTGAATAGCAGGGGACGAATGATGGCGGGATTCGCCGACAAAGAGTATCTTCGCGACGCCGAAATCGATCCGCCGGTCGATGAGGGCGCGAGTCCGGCGTCGCCGTCCACCGTACTCCCCGACGAAACGCCGCCTGCCCGGCATGCGCACGGCTCCTCAACCGCCCCGAATCTTCTCGACCTCGGCGCGACCTTCAACGCTCCGTCGTGGTCGCCGGCCGGCGACGTTTTGCAGAACGGCTCCGAGGGGAGCGGCAATGTATCCGGAAGCGCGACTTCCCACACGAACGAACTCGCGACGGCACAGAGCGGATTGCTGGCCGGGATCAGTGCGGGGCAGTTTTCCGGCGCCGCGCTCGGCCATGTTCAGGCGATCTTGTCCGACATCACCACCGCCATCTCGGCAGCCAACGCCTCGGTGACTGGTGCAGGCATGCCCGGCGCAGAACAAGCGCTCCGCGCCAGCCATCTCAGTATCCTGAACACCGTCAGTACCGATCCGGTGCTGGCGAATCCGGCGGGGCAGAAAGCGCCAACCGAACCAGTCCCGGCACCCGAGGCTGACCCCGCTGAAAAGACGGCGGCCACCGCGCCGGACGCCAATTCGGCGGAGACCACCCATCTGGCGGCGGCCGCCGACGCTGAGAACGCGACGCAGATCGGCGATCATCTCGATGCTGCGGCAGTAGCAGAGATGGAAGCGTTGATAGCGGCAAACCCCGACCTGTTCGTTGGGTTGACCGTCGAAGATGCCGAAGAGATCGTGCAGCAGATCCAGATCGAACTCAGCCATGTCAACAAGGGAGACGTCCCTCCTGGTGCGGCCCACGACAGCAGCGGCGATATCACCCATATCGTTACGGGCGATATCAATCTGGCAAGCATGACTGCGCAAGGCTTGCCGAACTCGCCTGGACAGCAGACCGTCAACATCGTCGGCGCCAGCGAAACCCAGGCCTCGCCGCAAGTTGCCGCCATCGCGACCGACGATGCGCCGGTCACGATGGTAACAACGGAAGCCCCCACGATCGTCGTCGATCACAGCAATTCCGGCATGCCCGAATTGGCACACCATTTACATCATACGTGGGGATAGCGGCGCGCGGCGCGGCCTCCAGCGTCCCCAATGCTCCGGGGGGCTGGAGGCCGATACATCGAGTCAAGAAACGCGTTCGCCGATCCGGCTCACGCGACGGGCGTATAGAAGACCTTTTCATCGGCCTGCGCCTGCAAAGGACGATCTTTAGACGATGGCCTCAATAACGGCTTTGGGGGCCATCATTGGTACGGCAGCGACATCGGCGGTTGGAGGAATCGGCGCGGTTGCTTCGTTGGAAGTGAAGTAGCGGGGCGTATGTGTGAGGCAGCGTAAGACGGATTATGGGACCATCATTCTACACTGGACGTTCGTGGCAGCCTTCGCCGTTGCGCTCGTTACCGGTTTGCGCATCGCGACTGAAACGCCCGACCGAACCTGGATCAACTGGTTCGACGCGGTGCTGCCGCGCGACAGCGTTTGGGTCGCCCATATGCAGGCCGCCGTCGTCCTGGTTGCGGTCGCGATCGGCTACATCGTCTATATGTTCCGCTCCGGCCTCGGCCGCCGCGTCCAGCTCGACAGGGTTCGCCTGCGCGGGCTGTTCGTCGGCCGCGGGCAGGCGAGGCTGAGCGCCGTGATCGCCCTGATGTACTGGGTTTTCTTTGTCACGATGTCGGGGCTGCTGATCAGCGGTGGGCTGCTCTATTTCGGCTTCTACTCCGGCTACGACGTGGCGATGCTGCACTGGGTGGGGACCTGGGTGATCCTCGCCTTTGTCGTCATGCATGTCCTGACCCAGTTCAAGAGCGGCGGCGCTGCGCAACTGCTGCGCATCTTTCGTCCCGCCCCGCTGCCCGCGCCGCCGCCGCGGCTCGATGCCGTCGAACTGCTGGGCCTGCTGGCCGAGCAGTCGGCGCGCTTGCCGGAATCCGAACATTTCGACCCGCCGCCCGAGGTCTCATCCCATCCATTGCAGCCGCGCACAGAGGCGCGCCGCGACCGAACGCACGAGGCGGATCCCGCGCCCACGAGATCGCGAAACCCGACGCTGCAGGCCAATGCGTTCGTCGTGGCGGCCGCCGCGGCGATCACCGGCGCTTCGCTGATCGTGGCAACGGACCATTTGGCGGTGGATAGCGTGCAGATTCGCCGCATCAATCCCGCCGACGCACCGATCCTCGACGGCGACACGTCCGATCGGGGCTGGCGCGGCGTCAAGCCGTTCTCGCTGCTGACCGGCGAAGGCGGGAATTTCGACGGCAAGGGAGAAGCCAGAATCGAGATCCGCGCGGTGCATGACGGCACCTACGCGTATTTCCTCTTCACCTGGCAGGATTCGACGCGTTCGCTGAAGCACCTGCCCCTCGTCAAGGAAGCCGATGGATGGCACCTGCTTCATTCCGGCTTTCAGCTCGGCGACGAGCATCAATACAGCGAAGACAAGTTTTCGGTGCTGCTGACCACCTCCGATGTCACGCTGGCCGGCGGCCGAACCTTTCATCCGGGACCGCAGCCGGTCGCCGGCGCGCCGGCCACCATGAGCGGCCGCGGACTGCATTACACGGAAGCCGGCTATGCCGATGTCTGGCAGTGGAAGGCGACGAGCGGCGCGTCCGGATGGATGGACGACGCCCATTTCGGACCGCCGTTGAATCCGACCCCGATGCAGGCGGCCAACGTCGTTCCGTACAAAGGCGGCTTCGCGCCCGACCCGGGGACGGCAAGCTACCGGGACAATTTCACCGTCGAGGCCGACACCACTGGCGGTCCGCGCCGCAGCCGCCTGATCGCCCCGTTGCGCCTGCCCAAAGTCGTCGCCGACACGAGAGACGCGATGGGCGATATCGACCTCGATCCCAATCATGGCGAGAGCGACGGCGCGCGCTGGTTCATGACCGAGAAGGATTCAGTGCCCTAACCGATGTCGACGCCCGCATCCCGACCGGAACTGTGATCCCGGGTGTCATCCTGGGCGGCGAATTTTCAGGCGATCGCGCCGACGTTCGATGTGCAGCCCGCTGGGCCTCCGGCCTTTGGGCGCTCGAGGTGAAGCGCCGGCTCGACACCACAAGCCAGTTTGACGTGCCGATCAAGACCGGCGTCTTCATGCGGGTCGCCGCTTTCGACCACAGCCAGATCAGACATACACGGCACGTTCGGCCGATTCGTATCGAGGTGGAATAAATGTCAAAGATTTGCAAAGTCACGATCAACGACGAGCCGTTTCTGGCGAATCGCGGCGAGCTTCTGCTCGATTGGGCGTTGATGAACGGTGTCGATCTTCCGCACGATTGCCGCTCCGGAATCTGCGGCGCCTGCCGCGTGCGCCTGGTCGACGGCACGGTGTTCGGCGGCCACAGCCGGGGCGACGACATGATCCACGCCTGCCAGGCGAGAATCGTCTCCGATCTCGAGATTGCGATCGAGGCCGCTCCCGAGCCTGTGGCACTGTCGGCGGAAGTGGCGCAGACCGTTCAGCTCGCGCCCGACGTGGTGGGCGTCGACATCGAGCTGCCGAAGCCGCTCGACTACCTTCCCGGCCAGTATTGCAAGCTGCAGTTTCAGGGATTTCCGGCAAGGTCCTACAGTCCGACCTTTCCGCTGGAAGGCGCTCCGCACGATCACCTGCTGCACTTTCACATCCGGATGGTCACGGACGGACTGGTTTCCTCGGCGCTCGGCCGCGAAATCCGCCCCGGGCACCGCGTCAAGCTGATGGGACCGTATGGCCGCGCCTTTTTCAGGCAAGGCCATGCCGGCCGCATCGTTCTCGTCGCCAGCGGCACCGGTTTCGCCCCGATGTGGTCGGTCGCGGTCGCCGCGATCATGGAGCAGCCGCAGCGCGAAATGGTCTTCATCGTGCAGGCCCGCAGCATCCGCTCGCTCTACATGCATGCCGCGCTGTGCCGGCTGGCGCTGTTTCCCAATGTCAGGCTGATCCCGATGGTGTCGGAGCCGCAGCAAATCTCGCACGCGATTCAGAGCGGCCGGCCGACCGATCATTTGCCAAAGCTATCGCCGGACGATGTGGTCTATACCGCGGGCGCGCCGGCGATGACCGATGCGGTGGCGCGGATCGCAAAAGCTGCGGGCGCAAGGTGCTACACCGACCCCTTCGTGCAGGAGCCGCGGACCGCCGAACAACAGTCAGGGTTGATGTCGCGCCTCACCGGCTGGCTCAACGAGCCCAAAAGCGGAACTATCCCGCCGCAACCGGCGCGAAAGGCGGCGCCGCTGCCGCGAGGCGTAGCCGCGGTAGCCGCTGGCAACCGCTAGCCGGCGTCAGGCTAGCCGTGATCATGCAGTGGGAGCCAGCAGCCTCTCGCATCCGGTGCCAGCGATGATCGACGACACCGCTTGCCGCGCGGCGCCGTCGAGCTTGCTGTATTCCTCACCGATCCACTTGACGCATTTGGCCTACTGCCAACGATGAGACGGATGGAGAAGCCCCATAAAGATGGGAGCGCTCTCAGCCGGAGATCGCCGCGATGTACCGCCGGACGGACATCTCGAACGTCGCCTTGGCATTGTCCGCGATGTTGCGGCCCCACCACGCGCCATAGATGCGATCGAACGCCAGCGGTTCGACCGCAGCCCAGATCCGGCGCACCGCCGGCGCATTGAGCGGAATGTAGTTCGGAAAGCTGTACATGAAGCTGAGCGAACGGCGATCCATCGCCACCATCGCGACGTCGCCGGTAAGCAATGCACCCCTGCCGTCCGCGCCCGCGCGCCAGTGCATCACCGTGCCGCCTGCAAAGTGTCCGCCGGTTCGCACCAGCAGGATGCCGTCGGAGAGCCTGTGGCTGTCGCCGGTCCATGGCACGATGGCCGGATGCGGCCGCGTGACAAAAGCGCGATCGTCGCCATGCAGATAGACCGGCACGCCGCCGAACGCTTCGCTCCAGTCGGCGACCGCGCCATAATAATGCGGATGCGAGACGGCGATCGCCTTCAGGCCACCGAGCGAGCGGACGTAGTCGACGGCTTCGCGGGTGGCAAGCGGCACGCAATCCCACATCACGCAGCCATCGGCCTCGGGCACCAGCAGCGCGCGCTGCCCGATCGCGAAACCCGGCTGCATGCTGATGCCGGGAATGTCGAGGTCGTCACGCCAGACGAGCTTGTAACGTTTCGCCAATTCCTTGCGCGTAAGCCACGCCTGGCCCTTCCAGTTCACAAATTGCCGCTCGTCCTCGCAGACTGGGCAGGCCTGCGGCGGCTCAGCGCTTTCGGGAAACTGGGCGCCACATTGTTCGCAGGTCCACAGCGGCATCGGCATCACTCCTGTCGGGAGGAGTGGTAGCGCAAAATGAGAGGGCGAGCGAGCCAATGCGGGAACGGCGAGCTGCTAATATCCTATCGCAGCTCCATCGCTGCGCGGGTCGGAACCGCCGCTTAATGTGCTGTTCCGCCCGTCGATCGTGATGCCATGCGCGTGACCGGCCATTTCGTTCCAGGCGCCCCAGCGGTTGATCGCATGGCCGCGCTGCGCGAGTGCGGCGATCGTACCTTCGGGGAATCGGCTCTCGATATGCAGCGTGTCGCGTGCCTCGCCGAGCGCGAAGCGGCCCGACAGGAACCGCGGCATCTCGATCGCCTCCTGAATGTCGAGACCGAAATCGATCATCGCCGAATAGAGCTGGAGCTGGATTTGCGGCTGGCCGTCCGCGCCCATGCAACCCAGCACGCTCCACAGCTTGCCGTCCCGCTTGGCGATGGAGGCGATCAGGGTGTGCAACGGGACCTTGCCGGGTTCGAGGCGATTGGGATGATTTGGGTCGAGCGAAAAATAGGCGCCCCGGTTCTGCAGGATCACCCCCGTGTTTCCCGCAACCACGCAGGAGCCGAACGCACCATACAGGCTCTGGATCAGCGACGCGGCATTGCCGTCACGGTCCACCGCCGCGACATAGACGGTATCGCCTGCGAGACTGCCGAATGACGGCACGGTATCCCACTTCAGCACGGACTGCAGATCGATCAGCCGGCCCCGCTCGCTTGCATATTGCTTCGATATCAGCCGTTCAACCGGCACGTCGGCAAAGGCCGGATCGGCCAGCACCTGATCGCGGTCGTGGTAAGCGATCTGCTTGGCCTGCACCAGCAGGTGCACATGATCGGGGCCCAGAATATCTCTTCGGTGCAATTCATGAGGCTCCACGAGATTGAGCATCTCGATCACGGTAAAGCCCTGCGTCGGCGGCGGTGTGTTGAAAATCGTGACGTCGCGGTAGCGGCCGACAAGGGGCGTGCCCCACG
>WNGB01013602.1_pt1 | contig 10942 bp, 10 predicted proteins | sample 5400681 | NCBI WGS metagenome assembly WNGB01 (sample SAMN13153367, study PRJNA577476) | soil metagenome | isolation source: 115 cm soil or saprolite under grassland replicate 2 | place: USA:California | collected 2016-06-15 | reverse complement strand
CCGGCCGTGATCCGGCGCGGATCCGGCGGGTCTACAACGTCTGGGGCGCGATCGACGGGTCGGGCGGGTTCCTGCAGGGCTCGGCCGAGCGATGGGTCGACGAGCTCACCGAGCTGGCGGTCGACCACGGGATGGACACCTTCGTGTTCGGCCCATCGGAAGATCCGGTACCGCAGCTGCGACGCTTCGCCGCCGAGGTGGCACCGGCCGTACGCGAGCAGGTCGCCCGGAACCGTGGCAAGTAGCCGGGCCGGGGAAGCCCCGGCCGCCAGCCAGGCCCGCCTCTCTCGAAGAACGCCCTGACACCCTCAGGGCCTGGCTGCTGTTGGGGGCCAACGGCGGCGCGCCCCGGCCGGCCACCGCGCGCCACAGGCTTGGCCGAGCAGCGGATCACCACGTCAGACCGCTGAGGAGGCCACCGCCTAACCTGCCTCCAAGACCCCGGCAGGTATCGGCAACGAAATGCTCAGCCAGCGGAAGCCGTCTGTTCCCCGCATTCCCGATGAGACGAAGCACCACCTGACCTACCTCGACGGGCTCGGCTGCCAACTGTGCGACGCCGAACTCGGCGCGGCCGGCCACGCAGCGGAACCCATCCCACTTCAACCCGTACATCGCACCACCAGGCAGGGGACCCAGCACCCGGGATGCTGTCCTGCGCCCTTGCCAGGGTGGCGGTTGCTGGACGACGCGGTCGACGCCCGGGGCCTCGCGGCGTGGCGGCCCGTGCGGTCGCGCGGGACCGGTTGTGGGCGCCGGGGTCTTCACGACGCAGTTGGGCTGGGGACTCGACCGCGGCCTCCGGCGGCGGACCGACTGCCGCCAGGCGGCTGTGATTCGACCGATCCCATGTGATGTCGAGGGCAATGAGGGTTAGGTTCGCGCCGACAGCCGCCCCGACGATCGCGGTGACTAGCGCCAACAGGTCAGCCGTTGCGTTGAACCCGAGCCACGCACCGACGAGGGCGCCTCCAGCGGCCGCCGCGAAGCCCGTCGCCTTGGTCTTGACGGACCACGCGCGGTTCACCCAGGCGAAGTAGGTACCCAGCCCGATCGGCATGCCCACCGAGAGCGCCACGAGTAGCTCGTCGTCGAGAGGGATGTCGGGCCTCGTCGTGATGACGATCAGGGCGCCGAGCAACCACCCGCCCAGGCCGAGCACGACCGGGTAAAGCGAACGCAGCGTCGCGCCGGCCTTGGGTCCGAACGCGCCTCGCTTATGCACCCGGCGAGCCATCCACAGCAGCGAGAGCACCGCGAGGAGCGCGAGGCCGACCATCGTGCCGGCGATGCGTTTGGCCAACGCCGTGAACGTGGCCTCGGGCGTGAAGTCGATGGTCGCAGGCTTGTAGAGCGAGTCGTCGACTCGGCCGCTGTCGAAGAAGGTGTTGATGAGCCGGCTGCCAGCTTCGGATTGGTAGCTCCAGAAGGAGCCTGAGTGCCCGAGCTCGGCCAGCACGACCTGGTGCCCGTTCGGGAGGTGCGGCAGGAGCTCCTTGGTGGCGACCTGCGGCGGCGTCGAGAAGTCGAGCGTCCCGCCGATCAGGAGTGTCTCCACCGCTGTCGTCCGGACACGGTTGTATTCGCCCGCGTCCGGTGCGGCCGGCCAGGCGTCGGTCAGCCCGCCGCCAGCCCAGGCGAAGTCCGTCCCGGGGTCGCCGAGGATCGAATCGCGCTTGTGCCGGCCGGAGGAGAAGTAGGCGCGCGCCGCTTGCGCATCGGCCAACCCGAAGGCGCTGTATTCGCCCCAGACGAACGACCTCGGGAACAGGAGGTCCCCGGCGAGCGAAAGCAACCAGAACCCGCTCGCATCGCCGTCGGCCGCAGAAAGCCACGAATCCAGCGTGCTGGGCGCCGAGAACGGCGTCGCCTCCGACGTCGACTCCAACAGTCCGAAGAAGGTGACGACCCGCACGTTGCCCTCCTTGATCGGCAGGAGCCACCAGCTGCAGCTGTCGTCGCTCGCGCACAGCGCCGCGTAGCGACCGATCTCCTCGTCGGTGGTCTTCGCGTCCCAGAGAAAGTGGCCGGGCGGGTTGACCCCGATCATCACCGACCGGTGGATGCTGCGCGGGTAGCGCCAGGCGTAGATCATGGCCGTGCGTGTCCCCGCGCTCTCGCTCACGAGGTCGATGCGGCCGTAGCCGAGCGCCGTGCGCGCGGCCTCCAGATCGTCGACCTGCTGTGCGATCCCGTAGCCGGCAAGGTCGACGCCGTCCTGAGTCAGTCGATTCGCGCAGGACCGGAGAGCCTCGGCGTACGCCCTGAGGGACTTCTCGCCAAGCAAGTCGGTCGAGTGCTTGAGCGCTGACACGACCTCCGGGCAGTCGAGCACCGAGGAACCGTCCACGCCTCGGTAGCCGACAAGGACGACGTCACGGTCGTCCGCGAACCGGCTCGCGTTCTTGAACTTCATGTTCGTGATGCCGGGACCGCCCTCGAGGCGGAAGATCGGCTCCGCGGGATGATCGGATCGCGCCCGGATGCGAGTGATCGGCAGCGCGATCAGTCGCGACCCGGGGTTGGCTCGATTCTCGGGCACGACCAGCGTCCCGCAGTCGGCATCGTAGGCGCCGTTCTCCGTGGCATAGCTGCACGAGCTCAAGAGGAGGTCGCCGGCCTGCGCCCCTGCGGGCACGAGGACCGATCCCGAGTCCGGCGCGAAGCGCAGATATGTGAGACCGGCCACCAGCAGTGCGATCAGCGACAGGGCGACAATTCGCGCCGCAGTAAAGACTCGGATCGTCGGGGCGTCCATGCGCATTTCGTACGAACCAGATCTAGACATCGCCGCCTCCCAACGGCGTCAGGTGCGTCGCGGCAACCTCTTGCTCAGAGGCAGGCGCAAGCACCGATCGCGCGAGCTCGTCGAGGGCATTGCGCACGCCCTGGGCAAACATCTCCACGTCCGGGCAGCTGTCCCGGTCGGCGGCCGCAGTGAGGTTGAGCTGCCCGGCGTACGACAGCGCGGCGACGACGAGTGTCAGGTTGCCCATGGGCGGCAGCATGGGGAACATCTCCTGCAGCCGTGCGCCGGCGAGATACAGCGGCACCGGCGGGCCCGGGACGTTGCTTACGACCAGGTTCACCGACCGCTGCCGCGGAAACCGCCGGTACCAAACGCGCTGGCCGGCGACGAACCGGAAGATCCCGCTGCCCGCCTCCGGCCGGGCCTCGTGCTTGCGCGCGGCCGTCTCGGCGGCAATCAACTCGAGCCGGCGTACCGGGTCGGACTCGCCGAGCGGCAGCGGCACCATCATCCATCCGGGCTTGTTGCCCTGGGCCTGACCAGGCTGCTCTTGGTGCTGGGAGATGGTCACCATCGCGCGCTGCACAAGCCCCTCGACGTCCTCGCCACGGCTTGCCAGCAGCTGGCGCAGGCCGCCGGCCACCGCCGCCAGGATCACGTCGTTGACCTTGGCGTGGTGGAAGTGGGCGATCTGCTTGGTGAGGTCGAGTCGGCCGCGGACGACGGCCAGCCGACGCTCGGCGCCGACCGGATGGTTGAGGCTGGTCCGTGGGGCAGGCTGCTCGGTGAGGACCTCCCGCCACGCCGGCAACGCCCGTCGCGCCAGGCGCAGCGTCCTTCGCGGATGGACCAGGCCCGACCACCCGCGACCCAGCTCCTGCCGGCGCCGGCGCAGGTTGTCGCGCAGTAGCTCACTGGCGGTCGGGATCGGCGTCGGCGTCCACGGCGGTGCTGCGGGATTGGGCGCGGCGGCAGTCTGGTCGAGCAGCGCCCCGAAGGCGGCCATTGCGGCTGGACCGTCCGCGAGGACGTGATGCACCTTTAAGAACGCGCCCACCTGCCGCTCTGGCAGGCCGGGGAGCAGCCACAGCTCCCACAGCGGCCGGGCTGGATCGAGCCGTTGCCGCGCCAGTTCCTGGCATGCCTGCAGCAGTTGGGCTTGGTCGGCGGGAGCAGCAAGCGTGTTGACTCGGATGTGGTCGGCGAGGTTGAAGGAGGGAGCGTCGACCCACAGTGGCCAGCCCAGCCCCAGGCGGGGTCGGTACAGCAGCTGCCGGAAGCGGGGGACCAGGTGCAGTCTCGGCTCGAGGTGCCGCCGGACAGCGTCGACAAGGACGCGACCCTCGTCGTCGAGCAGGCTGTTGCCGTCGAGGATGGCGAGCCCACCGATGTCGGTGGACCAGCCGTAGTCGTCCCACAGCAGCAGGAACAGGTCCGACGCTGTCAACCGTTCAAAGAGACGTGTCTCGGCCATGACTCAAGCGCCTTCCCTCGTCGTCTATGCGGCTGGGGCCGCTGCAAGTCCCTGGAAGAACGAGTACACGGCTATTCCTCCAGCGTGCTTGTTTGCCAGCTCCCTGAGCTCCTGGGACACCTCGCCGAAGGCGGTCATGCGGTGGTCGTACGCGTACTTCTCGAAGAGGAGTGCCCGCGCCTCCATGACGTGTGTGTTGTGCTCGATCAGCCCTTCCCCGCTCAGGTACACCTCGTGGACATCGCACTCGGTTCCGGCCTCGTTGATGAACCAGTCGTAACGAATGGTGTGCGTGTCTTTCTCTCGGGTCAGCCGCATGATCTCGGCCGCCTGCGCTTTGAATCCCTCCAGTTGACCTGGGAGGATCTTCAGGTGAGCGTGCAGCTCCAGATGAGCCATGACTCCTCCCCTAACTGCCTTTCCCTAACTGCTTTCGGACGCGGCCGTACGATCGCCGGTGGCTAGACCGTTGCCGGCTGTTCGATTCCCTGCAGGAACGAGAAGACGGTTGGTGCCGCTCCCATTCGAGCTTTCACGAGGTTGATGAAGTCCTGCGATACCTCGCCGTAGAGGGCCGAACGATGGTCGTACGCGTAGTCGCGGAAGAGGATCGTGCGCGCCTCCATGATGTGCATGTTGTGCTCGATCAGTCCTTGTTCGTCCGGGAACGTCTCGTGGACCTCGCACTCGGTACCGTCCTCGTTGATGAACCAGTCGCAACGAACGGTGTGCGTGTCCTGCTCTCGAGTTATCCGGAGGATCTCGGCCGCTTGGGCCTTGACCCCCTCGAGCTGACCTGGGCGGACCTTGGCACGAGCGATGACTTCCAGGTAGGTCATGATCTCCTCCTCTCGTCGGGTGGACCGGCGCCGGCGCGACTCGCGCAGTGGTCAAACGGTCTTCGGGACGTGACTGCTGTAGATCACACGCATGATCTTGTGGCCGAGGTCGGCGGTCGGTTCGAACATGAGCGGGCATCCACCGTCGATCACGGTGATGCCGTGCTCACGCCCGTAGGCCGTGGCCGCGTCGCTGACGCTGCCCGCGCCGTAGGACCGGTGCATCCACACGTGCTTGATCCCGAGCTCGGCACACTCGCGCATCGTGCCCTCGGCCTTGTCGGGCGCGGTGGCGATGACGACGGCGTCGACCCCTCCGGGGATGCTCTTCACGTCGTAATAGCTGTGGGTACCCTCAACCTCGTCGGCATTGGGATTGACCGCGAACACCTCATACCCGCGGTCGCGCAGACGCTTGTACACGGTGTTGGATCCGTGCTCCTTGGGTTTCCGCGATACGCCTGTCACCGCGATCCGCTTGTTCGCAAGGAACGCGGAAGCTGCTTCCTTCATCGTTGGCATCGTCGGCTCCGCTCAATCCGTTGTAGGAACGCTTTGCGGGAGGAGACCGAGCTGGGCCGCGACGGCCAAGTTGTCGTAGTACAGGTTGTCGACCACGATCTTGCCGTCCCGGACTCGCACCAACTCCATGCCCTTCACCTCCACGCGTTTGCCGGTCGGAGGTAGCTCGGTGCCGTCGGGCAGCACGAGCGGACCGGTGTGTGTCCCCACGAACACCCACTCGTCTGCGAACGCGTCGTCACCCTCGACGTAGCTGACGTAGCGATGGGCGATATCCGAGAACGAGGCCAGTTCCTTGGCGAGACGGTCGGTGATGGCGCTCCGGCCCTTGAAGGTGCCATCCGGCATCAGCTGGACGGCGTCCTCGGCGTACAGCTCCATGACACCGTCGAGATCACCCTCGTTGTACAGCTCGACATACTGCTCCAGGAGACTCCTGTAGTTCTCCATGGTTCTCTCTCTTCTCTTGCCGTCACACGACGGTCTAGACCCTGTGGCGCATGGCACGCCCGCATTACCTACGCCGGCAGATTGACGCCGGTGTCTGTCGAGTCGGGAGTGTCCCGTTCGACTTCGATCGAGTAGTCCGCGGCGAGCGCGGCGAGCGCTCCGATCGCGGCCATGGTGGGCGCGACGAAGAAGCCGACCACGCCGACCGTCAGGGGGATCTCGACCACGGTCTGGCCGTCGGAGTCTTTGATGATGATGCGACGAACGTTGCCTTCGTGGACCAGTTCCTTGACCTTCTCCACGAGGTGGCCGCCCTTCACGTCGATCTTCTCTGTCGATGTCGTCACTTGCTGACTCATTCCGTTCACCTCCTCCGCTGTGCTGTCGGTCAGACCGCGTCCTCGTCCGCTCGGGCCGCTCGGCCTCGAGCACCTACGCGGACACGTTCCGAGTCGACTTGTCCGGCTCGGACTGGGGCGAGTGGTTCCCGCGGCGGATGATGGCGCGCACGAGAACCCACGCCCCAATGAACCCTGCGGCTCCTCCGATGCTCAGGAAGCCGCCGGCAAGCCACGGCAAGACCGGCAGCTTCGCGCTGGCATCGCCCCGAACGTCGACGTTGGCGCCGGCGTCCGCGTTCATGAACACGACGCTCCAGTCACCCGCACGCGGCGTCCACAGCAGCGTCTGCTTGCCGGTGCCTTGTGTCGACGCCGCCCAGATCGACTCGCGGGACGGCGGACCGGACGGTGTGCCACCCGCATGGGTCGTGTCGGCCCGGACCTCGAAGCTGTAGATCGTCGCGTACCCGGCTCCTTGCAGGTAACGGAAGACGTCGTCCTTGCGCGCGATCCCGATGAACAGCGGCTGCTCGGCCTGCGACGTGGCGCGGACGCGGGCGTCTCCCAGCACCGTCGACCCGTAAAGCCAACTGGGACCGTCGCCCCGCAAGTCCCCGACGATCGCGTACTGCTCGGTCCGCAGCTCGTCGGTCTCGAAGGACACGAAGCCCTTGCCGTCACGGTCTACGCCGTGCTTCCACAACGCCAACCCGCCACCGGCAATGAAGACCAGCGCGACTACGCAGAGGATGCTTCCCACGACCAACGACGCGACTCGAGGCCGTGCGTCCGTTGCGTCAACGCTGGACAGCTGGGGAGCTGTCGGCAAAGTGGGTGGGGCAAACGTCCTCATCTCTTCACCCCCTCGATCCGGTTCGATATACGCCGAGTCCACCGCCGCGCGCCTGAATTGACATCGGGCGGACCCCCTGATCTCGCACCCTGATTTCTCGGTCCGTCGACCCTGATCTACGCGCCCGCCCTGTCCGCTCGGGTCGGAGCTCGAGCGGAGCCTGCCATCGTGAGGTTCTGGCGGTACGTCGTCAGCCTGGTCGCGCGCTTGCGGTTCGCTCCGCGCGCTCGACGGCGCGCGCGAGTGCGACGCGCGATGCAACGTCCATCTTGTGAAAGATGTGACGCAGGTGGGTCTCGACGGTCTTCTGGCTGAGGAAGAGCTCGGCGGCGATCTGCGCGTTCGTCTTGCGGTCGACCACCAGCCGCGCCACCTGCAGTTCGCGTTCGGTTAGTGACTCGATGCCGGTCCCGTCGGTCTTACCTGGCCGTGTGCGCCGGTGGGTGCGACGGCCGAGCTTCCCCAGTTCCCGCTCCGCTTCATCGCGGTGGCGCAGCGCGCCGCAGGCGTCGAGCTCTGCGGCGGCGCGCTGAAGTTCCGCGATGGCGCGCGCGGGCTGACCGGCTTGGGCGAGCGCGCGGCCGGCCACGATCCGCGAGATCGCCGCCTCGATGGGGGCGCCGACCTCATCCGCGGCCGCAGCAGACGTGAGCGCGCATTCGGCAGCGCGGGCGGCGTTCCCGACGTGCAGAGCCACGGCGGCGGCGGCGCGATCGGCCCAGGCGGCAGCGAGCGGAAGCTGCACGGCCGCGGACCAGGCCTCCGCGGTGGCGGCTGCACGTTCGGCCTCGACATGGCGGTTGAGCGCGAGCCAGCAGCGCGTCAGCAACTCGAGGCAATAGGCCCGCCAGCTACCGGGGATGATTCCCTGTTCCTCGCCCCCGGCGCAGCCGAGGAGCAGTTCGACGGCCTGCGCCGGTTGCCCTGTTTCGAGCAGGGCACCGGCGAGCCTTACGGCCGCCCAGGCCGGGACGAAGCCTTCGTCGAGGTCGCGGGTGAGGTCGACGCTCTCCTGTGCGGTGGTCACGGCGGTGTCCAGGTCCCCGACGGCGACCGCGACAACGGAACGGTTGAAGAGGTTGCCCGCGAGAGCCTGTGTCTGGCCCAACAGTCGTGCTGCTTCGATCGCCGCGTCGAGCAGCTCGGTGGCCTCGGCCAGCTTGGCGCGCACGTACCAGGCCCTGCCCAGGATCTGGTACAGGACGAGGAAGAGCTCTCCTTGCCCCGTGGCGCGGGCGAGAGTGAGGGCACGGCTCGCGTGCGCGTCGGCCTCGGCGTAGAGGTCGAGGTAGAGCTCTGCGGCTGCGAGCCAGGCCGCCGCGTCGAGCCGGCGCGAGAGCCCGTCGTCGGAGAGGCGGTCGACGAGGGCCGCGGCGTCGGCACGGTGGGACTGCGCTCGCTCACTCGCTCCGGTCATGGCGTCGGCGAGCGCTGGCATCGCGAGCGCGGCCGCCGTCAGGGGCGCATCTCCGAGGGCTTCCGCACCACTGACCGCGGGCTCGGCCCAGTCGTACATCGACTGGTACCTCGAGCGGTAGAACTCGTTCAACGCGAGCTCGATCATCAGATCCACGCCCTCAGGCGAGACCGGCTCCGGGAGGGCGTCGAGAGCGCCCGCCAGACGCGCGTGCGCCTGCTCGTACTGCCCGAGGCGATGCTCCGCCCTGGCGCACGCCGTCGTCAGTCTGGTGCGGAGCGGGATTGACTCCTCCGGAACGATCGCCAAGCCCTCGAGCAGCGCCTCGCGGCTGTCGGCGAAATGGCCCGCCGCCGTCAGCCCCCCGGCCCGAGCGAGCAGGAGGTCGACACGCTCCTGCGGCGGCACGGTGTGGGGGAGCAGCCGCAGCGCGGCTGCGAACCAATGTGCGGCGCTTGCCGGGGCGAGCCGAGCGGCCGCCTCGCCGGCCTCGCGCAGAAGCGTGACGGCGGCGAGGTCACCCTCGCGCGCCGAGCGTTCGATGTGATGGGCGCGCGCCAGTGTGGTAGCTCCGCGTGCCGCGAGCGCCTCGGCGCACCGTTCGTGCGCGCCTAGCCGCCACCCGGCGGGCGCCAGCTCGTAGACCGCCCGCCGCACGAGCGGGTGCCGGAAGCGAAACCGCCGCGGCACGTCGGTCGTGCGAACGAGATCGAGCCGCAGGATGTCGTCGATCGCATCCAGCGCCGATGTTTCCGGTCTCGCCGCGGCAATCGCCGCCAGTTCCGGCTCGAACGGGTCGCCGGCCACTGCGGCGCCTTCGAGAACGAGCCGTGCGTCGCCCGAGAGCAGCGCCAGCTCCTCGGTCAGCGCGGATGCGACCGCCGCCGGGACGCCGATCGCCAGCGACATATCTGCAGCGGCGGCAGCGGCCCCGGCCGTGCGCTCAAGCGCCCGGGCGAGCTGCTCAAGATAGAACGGGTTGCCGCCGCTCTCTTCGTACAGAGCCGCTGCCTCCGGCGTATTGCTCAGGAACTCCCGCGCCTCAGCAAGGGTCAGCGCGCTGAGTGTGATGCGGGTGAGCATCGCCTCGCGGTGCGCCCGCTCGAGCGTGCCGGCCAACCCGTGGGGCATCTGGTGCGGACGCATCGCCACTGCGATGAGCACCGGTGCGGCCGGCGGCCGGCGCAGGAGCGCTGCGAGCAGCTCCGCCGATGCCGAATCGGCCCAGTGGAAGTCGTCAAGCACGAGCACGAGCGGCTTCGCCGCCGCGACCTGGTCGAGCAGCTCCCGCACGGCACGATGGCTGCGATAGCGCTCATGCTGGAGCGCTACCTGACGACCTGCCGCGTGGGCCGACAGCGACGGGAAGATGTGCGCGAGCTCTGCCTGGACGTCGTCGTCGAGTAGGGCGAGTCGTTTCGGCTCTAGGCTCTCGACGTACTCGTCCAGCGCATCCACGAACACAGAGAAGGGCAGCTTCTGCTCGAGCTCGGACGCCGACCCCCAGAGGACAAGGTGGCCGCGTTGCTCCGCGCGAGCGGCGAGCTCCCTGAGCAGCCCCGTCTTGCCGATCCCCGGCTCACCCACCAGCTCGATCGCGCCCGAGCGGCCTCGATCGAGGTCGCCGAGGACCTGCTCGACCGAACGGAGCTCGTCGACACGCCCAACGAAGTGCTCGGCCAACAGGGCCAACTTTCCTCCTTCGCGGCCAGCGTAAGTCAGGATGACAGATCGAGGAATCAGGGTGCGGGATCAGGGGGTCCGCCCGATGTCGATTCGGGCGCGCGGCGGCAAGCTCGACGCATGTCCCGTTACCTCTTGCAGCACTGCCACAAGCCGCACGAGTGTGGCGTCGTGTTCGCGTCGTTCAAGGGGCACGAGAGCCCGCTCCGTCATCGAGCGACGCTCGCATCCTGCCACTCCGGCGGCCACGCGATCTGGTGGACGGTCGACGCCTCTAGCGAACACGACGCGCTCCGGCTGCTGCCGTCCCATGATCAGCAACCGCCTGGCCCGAAGCCTGACCGTGGGTGAGCCCACCCCTGGGCCCGCAGGACCGTGACGGCAACTACTTCCTCCGAGCCCCCCGGACGGCTCGGTGACGCGGCGCGACTGGCAGGCCGGCCGCGAGATCGTCGTCCGGCCGGCCGGCCGGCACCCCGATCCAGGCCGTCGCCATCCACGGACCATGGGTCGCCTGGGTCACCGCCTGCTCGCCGTGGCCATGCGCGCAAAGCGTGAGCTGGCGGAACCTGTCCACCGGCACGGCCACCTCGATCGGAACGCGCGGCACCCTC
>WNGB01027747.1_pt1 | contig 10943 bp, 11 predicted proteins | sample 5400681 | NCBI WGS metagenome assembly WNGB01 (sample SAMN13153367, study PRJNA577476) | soil metagenome | isolation source: 115 cm soil or saprolite under grassland replicate 2 | place: USA:California | collected 2016-06-15 | reverse complement strand
TCGCGCGGCACGTCGGTGAGCACGCCGGTGCCGTCCCCTTCACCGTCGACCGAGCCGGACCGGTGAGCGAGGCACTCGAGCCCGCGGAGGACCTCGGCGAGGACGACACGCGTCGCATGGCCGTCCTTCCGGGCGATGGCGACGAGGGCGCAGGCGTCCCTTTCGTCTTCCATGGAGTGACGTTACGGTGTCGACGTGTCGCGGAACAGGGACGGCAACGTTGTCGTTCGGTGTCGGCGACCAACGCCGCCGGGACGGAGCGCCCGGTCATGACCGGGATCGAGGTCATCTACCTGTACGTGGCGGACATCCGGCGGTCGGTCGCGTTCTATGAGGCGGGGTTCGGTGTGTCCTTCGTCACCCGTGGCGATGACTGGGCAGAATGCACACTCGGCGATGGCGTGCGCTTCGCGTTCCATCTCGCGGATCCGGACGCGCCACCGCCGACTTCAGGGACGCTGGTCGTCGATCTGCGGGTCGATGACCTCGACGCGACGCGCGGTCGGCTCGCCGAGCTCGGCGCGACGATCACCGAGACGCAGGAGGCTCCCTCGGGGTGCTTCTTCGGCTTCATCGACCCGGACGGTTACCGGCTGCAGGTGTTCGCTCGGCGGTCTCGCTGAGTCGGATCGCGCCGCCGGCTCCGTTCGTCTGCGCCGCGGTCAACGCGGCCGCCGCGATCGTGCTCGCGACCGTGCTCGCACCGGGGACCTCGCTGGCGCCGACGTCGGCCGAGGCCGCGTACGTCGCGGCGCACATCGTGACGTGGCGGCTCGGCTGGCTCCTCTGGATCGCGGCCGCGGTGTCGCTCGTCGCGTTCTTCTGGTGGTGGGCCGCGCGGCTCGGGTGGCCGGCCGTCGCGAGGGTCGCACTTCCGCTCGCCTGTGCCGGGGTCGTCGCGGACGTCACCGCCGAGTCGCTGCTCATCATCTCGGCGCCGGCGGCATACGTCGAGGTCGGTGGATCGGCGTTGCGGTTGAGCGGCGTCGGCGCGAACGGCCTCTACAGCGTGGCCGGCGCGCTGCTCACCGTCCGGACGCCCGCACTGTCGCGCGGCCTTGCGGCGTGGACGTGGACGATCTGGCTCGCCGGCGCAGGGCTCGCCCTGGCCGGCCTCGCGGGGAGTGACAGGGCGAGCCAGGTCATGACCGCGGTCCTGTTCGCGCTGTTCCCTCCGTGGCTCATCGTGTTCGGCCGGAGGATCGGCTGAGGCGGGTCGTCGTGCTAGGCGGCACGGGTTCGTTCGGCGCCGAGGCGGTGCGGCTCCTCGCGCGCGGCGGCGTCGCGTCCGTGGCGGCGTCTCGGCGGACCGGGGTGAACGTCGAGGACCGCGCGGTGCTGCGCTCGTTCCTGCGGCCACGCGACGTGGTGCTGGACGCGGCCGGACCGTTCCAGCGACGATCGACCGCGCTCCTCGACGTCGCCCTCGAGGTGCGAGCCGACGTCGTGGACCTCTCGGACAGCGCGGCCTACGCCCGGGCGCTCGGGGCCCGCCGCGGCGCGATCGAGGCGAGCGGCGTCGCGGTGCTCACCGGCTGCAGCGCCGTCTCGGCCGTGGTCGCGACGCTCGTGCGCGCCAGCGGGATCGACACACCCGTCAGGATCGATGCGTGGCTTGCGCCGGCGTCGCGGGAGACCGCGCGAGTGGGCACGGCGCAGGCACTCGTCTCGTCGCTGCGCGCGGGAGCGGCGCTGACGTGCGAGTTCGCGCCGATCCGGGGCATCCCGGTCGAGAGCGGGCTCGAGGTGCAGCTTCCGGCGATCTGGCCGAGCGTCCAGGAGGCGGCGTTCTGGGTCGATCCCCACGTCCCGGGACTCCGACCGATCCTCGCCCTCGCCGCGCGGAGCGGCCTCGCGCGCGCGGCTGCGCTCGCCCTGACGCCGGTCGCCGTTCCGCTCGCACGAGCGATCGGGACGCGTGCGGGGATCTTCGCGGTACGCGCGGAGGGGCCGGCGGCGATCGCCCGATGGACGCTCACGGCGCCGCACGGAAGTCAGCGGATCGCGGTCGCGCCCGCGGTGCTCGCTGTGCGCGATCTCGCGATCGGCGCGTTCGCGCCGACGGGCCTCGTCCCGGCGGACCGTCAGGTGACGCCGGACGCGCTGTTCGCGATCCTCGCCGACCTCGGGATCGCGGTGGCGCGGGCCGACGGGCCTCAGCCCAGCTTGTAGCCGACGCCTCGCACGTTCGCGGGCACCGGCGCGCCCGCTGACCCGAGCTTCGAGCGCAGCCGCGCGAGGTGCGCCTTCAGCCACTCGGGATCGGGATCCCGCTCGTCCGGCCAGCCCGCGCGCAGCAACGCCTTGCGTTCGACGAGCTCGCCCGGCCGGGCCGCGAGCGCGGCGAGCAGCCGGAACTCGGTCGGTGTGAGCGGGAGCTCGCTGCCATGCATCCGCGCACTGTGCGAGCGCGCGTCGATGGCCAGGCCGCCGATCGTGGTCGACGCGGCAGGCCGTGACGGCGCTTTCGCCCGGCGCAGCAGCGCCCGCACGCGGGCGACGAGCTCCTTTCGACCGAACGGCTTCTCGAGGTAATCGTCGGCGCCGAGGTCGAGCAGGGCGGCCCGCTCCTCTTCGCCCTTCTCGCCGGTGAGCATCAGGATGGGCGTCTGCGCGGTCGCGCGGATGCGACGGCAGATCTCGTCGCCGCTCATGCGTGGTAGCCGCCGGTCAAGGATGATCAGATCGGGGCCCTCCTCGGCGTGGCGGCGGAGCGCGCTCTCCCCGTCGTACGCGGTGATGAGGTCGTAGCCCTCCGCGCCGAGCAGCGCGGCGACCATGCCGACGAGCGCGCGATCGTCGTCGACGATGAGGACGCTCGTCACCGGTCCGCCTCTCCGCGCGCGAGCGGCACGCTGAACGCGAATATGCTGCCCCGCTCGTTCGGCGGCTCCTCGTACCAGAGCAGCCCGGCCTGCGCTTCGACCACCCGGCGGGACGCGTAGAGGCCGATCCCGGCGCCCGAGATGTCGGCCTCGGTGTCCACCCGTACGAACGGCTCGAAGATCCGGGACCGATCGTCGACCGCGACGCCGCGGCCCTCGTCGCGCACGCGGACGACCGCCCGCTCGCGCTCGCGCGAAAGGGACACCGTGATCGTCGTACCGGCGGGCGCGTACTTCGTCGCGTTGTGCACGAGCCCTGCGACCACCTCGGCCGTTCGCCGTCTGTCGGCGCGGACCCAGAGCGGCGCGCCCGCCCGCGGCATGACGAGCTTGTGGCGCCGCGTCATCGGCGCGAGACCGTGAAGCTCGTTGATGAGCGAGGCGCGCAGGTCGAACCTGACGCGGCGCACCGTGATGTGCGGCCGGTCCGCCTTCACGGTCGCGAGGATCCGATCGACGAGCCGGTCGAGCCGCTCGACCTGCGCGGTCGCGTCGGCCAGCGGAAGCGGGTCGCCGTCGCGGCTTCGCTCCGAGATGAGGTCGAGGTAGCCGCGGATCACCGAGAGCGGGGTCCGCAGGTCGTGGGTCACGACAGCGACGAAGTCCGAACGCGCTCGCTCGAGCATCCGCAGACTCTCGGCGGCCTTCCGCTCGAGGCCATACAGGGACGCCTTGTCGATCGCGAGCGCGGCCTGGTTGGCGAGCGCGCCGACGAACGCGACCTCCGCGTCCTCGAACTCCGCCTGGCCCGGCACGTGGAGCGCGACGGCCCCGAGAAGCCGGTCGCCGGCGAGCAGTGGCAGCGCGACGTGATCGGCCGCCACCACCGGGCGGGTCTCGGCGAGCGCGGTGCGAGCCGCGGCCAGCACGGACCTGGGCAGCTCACCTGATCTCGCGCGCAGGCGCGGCTCGTCGTCGCCTTCGTCGCGCAACAGGATGCCTCCGGTCGAACCCGGGTACACCCGGACCAGCCGATCTACGACGAGCGACAGGACCTCGTTCAGCTCGAGCGTCGAGGTCAGCACGTTCGAGACCTCGAAGAGTGCGGATACCTCGCGCAGCTTGCGCTCGGCGTCGCGCTGCAGGCGGCTCTTCTCGATCACCCCGGCGACCTGATTCGCGATGGTCTGCAGGAAATCGATCTCGCCGCTCTCGAAATCCCGCGGCGCGACCGTCTGGACGTTCATCACGCCGATGACCTCGTCCCGGATCACGAGCGGGACGGAGAGCATGGACCTGAAGCGCTCCTGGTCGACCGACGGGACCCACTTGAAGCGCGGCTCGTTACGTACGTCCCGGACCGCAAGGGGCACCCGTGCGTTCGCGACCCAGCCGGTGATGCCCTCGCCGATCCGGAGCGTTGCGCGTCCGATCGAGCGCGGATCGAGCCCATTCGACGCGACGAGGCGCAGGAGCCCCTCGCGCCGCTCGAGGAGATACAGAGAGGACACCTCGGCGCCAATGGCGTCGGTCGTTCGGTCGATGACGATCCGGAGCATCTCGTCCCAGTCACGGGTCGACGAAGCCAGTTGAGCGATCTCGTGAAGGAACGAGAGCTCGGCAAGTTTCCGTTGGGTGTCGGGTGCCGTCACCACCGGATTCTAGAAATACACTGGCTCGATGGGCACGGTCATACGCACGCACGGGCTGACGAAGCGCTTCGGCGCGCTCGTCGCGGTCGAGGACCTCGATCTCGAGGTCCGAGAGGGAGAGGTCTTCGGCTTCCTCGGCCCGAACGGCGCGGGGAAGACGACGACCCTGCGGCTCCTCTGCGCGCTCATCGCGCCGACCAGCGGGACGGCCGAGGTCGCCGGTCATCGCCTCGGTCGCGAGGACGCCCGGATCCGCGCCTCGGTCGGCATCCTCACCGAGCAGCCGGGCCTGTACGAGCGCCAGTCGGCGGAGGAGAACCTCCTGTTCTTCGCGGCCCTGTTCGGCCTCTCTCCCGCCCTCGCCCGGTCCCAGGTCGATCGGTACCTGCGGCTCATGGGCCTCTACGACCGCCGGCGCGAGCCGGTGGCGACGTTTTCGCGCGGCATGAAGCAGAAGATGGCCATCGCCCGGGCCGCCCTGCACGAACCGAGGATCATCTTCCTCGACGAGCCGACGACCGGGCTCGATCCAGACGCCGCGCGCACGGTGCGCGAGTTCATCACCCAGATCCGCGGTGAGGGCCGCACCGTGTTCCTCTGCACCCACAACCTGGATGAGGCCGACCGGCTCTGCGATCGGATCGCGTTCTTCCGGCGCACCGTCATCCGCATCGACACGCCCGCGCACCTGCGCGCGGAGCTCTATGGACACGCCACCGAATTCCGGCTGCTGCCCGCGCCGCGGGCCGAGGACCTCGCCCGGGTCATCGCGGTGCCCGGCGTGCACGATGCACGCTACGAGAACGGCTCGATCGTCGTCTCGAGCGGCGATCCGCTCGAGGTGAACCCTCGGGTCGTCCGCGCCCTCGTGGGCGGCGGCGCGGAGGTCGCCTACGTCACCGAGCGGCGCGTCTCGCTCGAGGACGTGTACTTGCACGTCGTCGAAGGCGAGCCGCCCGTCGAGCCGGTGATCGATGCGACGGTAAGGAAGACGGCATGAGCGTCCTCGCGACGAGCATCGATCGCCGCACCGTCGTGCGGACGGTGTGCTTCCGCGAATGGCGCGAGGCGCTCGGCAACAAGCTCCTCGTCGGGATGACCGTGCTCCCACCGCTGGTGATCCTCGGTGCGGGCATCGGCGCGGTCGCGACGGCCGCGATCTACCCGCCGAGCGAGAAGGATGTCCAGGCGCTCTACGCATCCTCCCCCGCTATGAGCGGGCTCGACCCCAAGGAGGCGGTGCAGGGGCTCATCGCGACGTACTTCCTGATCCTGTTCATGCTCATCCCCACGGTCGTGCCGCTCACGATCGCCATCTATTCCGTGATCGGCGAGAAATCGGCCCGCACCCTCGAGCCGCTGCTCGCGTCACCGGTGGGGGTCGGCGAGCTCCTCCTCGCGAAGAGCCTCGCCTCGGCGATCCCCGCGGTCATCGTCACCTGGATCGCGTACATCGTGTATCTGTTCTCGGTGCGCGCCCTCGGAAGCAGCGCCGCCGTGCATGCCGTCACCGCTCCGCGGTGGATCCTCGCGATCATCGTGATGGTGCCGCTGCTCACGCTGCTGTCGGTGAACCTCGGGATCCTCATCTCCACGCGGGTGAACGACGTGCGGGTGGCGCAGCAGATCGGCGGTCTCGTGGTCGTTCCGGTCGTGGCGATCGGCATCGCGCAGGTCACCGGCCGCGTGGTGCTCAGCACCGAGTCGTTCGTCGGGACCGCGATGTTCCTCGCGATCATCGACCTCGTCGTCTTCGCGCTTGCGCGCCTCGCGTTCCAGCGCGAGAACATCCTCAGTCGCTGGCGGTAGCACCCGCGGCGACCGGCTCGCGCTTCAGCGGCTCGGCGTCGGCGTGGGGCTCGGGCTCCGTCCGCGCGGGGTCTGACCCGGTGATGGCCGTGGCGACCCGGAGGGGCGCGGCTGGGTCGGCACGATGCCGGTCGACTGCCGGTCGTCCGGGAACGTGCGGGGTCCGGCGATCTCGACCAGCCGCGTCCAGCGCTCGCTGACGGTACGACCGTTCTCGCGAAGCTCCATCACGAGCTCGTACGTCCCGCGGAGCGCCGGGGCGTCGAACGGCGCGAAGAACGTCCCGCTGCCGCCGGCCGCCGTCGTGCCGAGCGTCGCGCTGCCGCTCGCGACCGGGCGATCGGTCTGCGGATCGATCGCCTGCCAGAAGAGCTGGTACGTGTGCGCCGTCCCGCCCGCGGCGGGCAGATCCGAGTACTGGAGGATCAGCAGCGACGCCTCCCGCCGATGCAGCAGCGACGGCAGCTGCGCGCTCGTCGCGACGAGGTACGGCTCGTGAACGTGGAAGCCGAAGCTTCCGCGCGCGGCGCGTCAAATGCGACGGTGACCCGAGCGCCGGCGTTCGGCGCGAGCGCCGGCAGGGCGACCGGCGTCGGCGAACGGTCGACGAGCCGTCCCGTCGCGTCGCGCAGCTCCCAGATGAGTCGCACGCTCCCGGCGCCGGCCGCGGTCCACGCCCGGATGCCCGCGTTCGTGACGCCGATCTGCACCGCCTGCGCCGCGCCGGTCTCGTACGAGCCGGCCTTCGGCAGCTGGAAGCGCGCGTTCGCCGGCGGCTCGAGCGTCGCCGCGTAAACGAGCGAGCCGAGACCGGCGAGGAACTGGTCGGCCTCATCCTCGGCCGCGTTCGCCGTGAGTCCCACGACGATCCTCGGCCCCGACGGCGTGAACACGATCCCCGCGTCGTGGGTGACGCCGCCGAGGTTGCCGGTCTTGTGCGCGACGACCGCGTCGGGCGGGAGCTGCGCCGGCAGCCGGTCGTTCACCTGCTGCCGCTCGAGCCGCGCGAGCATGCGGTCCGACGCGGCGGGCGACACGAGCCGGCGCCTCGCGAGCTGCGTGAGGAGCTCGCCGACCGCGCGCGCGGTCACCGTGTTGTCGTCGTAGTCGTCGAGCGCGACGTGGAACCCGCCGAGCCCGATCCGCTCGAGGGTCGCGTCGACCTTCGCGGGGCCGAGGAGACGCCAGAACGCGAGCGCCGTGCCGTTGTCCGACACCGTGATCATGGACTCGAGCGCCTCATCGATCGTCATGACCGTTCCGGCGGGCTCGAACGATCCATCATCGGTGATGTCCTCGGATCCGATCTCGATCGCGTCGTCGTAACCGAGCGTTCCCGCGTCGACGCGCGTCTCGACCTCGATGAGGATGCCCAGCTTGTAAAGGGACGCCGCGAGGAACTCCTGGTCCGCCTCGTGCGTGTAGAGGGGCGCGGCGGCGTTCGGATCGGCGACGTACACCGCGGCGTCGCCCGGGAACGCCCGGACCAGACCGTCCACCTGGACGACGAGGTCGGCCGCCGACGCCGCGACCGGACCGCCGCCGGCGATGAGCGAGCCGACCAGGACCCCCACCGACAGGCCGACGCAGAGGCCGCGCATCACGGTCCGACGACGGCGGGACGGTCCGGGTGTTTCACCGCGGGCGAGATGATGCCAGCGCCGCGCCGGTGGCACGATGCCCGAGCCTGAGCATCTCCCGATGGCCGCTCGGCGTCTCGTCCTCGTAGCCGAGCAGGTGCAGCGCGCCGTGCGCGGCGAGGAATGCCACCTCGCGCGCCAGCGCGCGCCGGCGCCGGCGCGCCTGACGCTGGGCCTGCGCCGTGCTGATGACGATGTCGCCGACCTCGAGCGATCCGTCGCGGTCGCGGCGGAGCCGCGCGACGGTGTCCGCGCCCTTCGCGGCAGCGACGTCCTGCCCGAACGAGAGCACGTCGGTCGTCCGCCGCCGCCCGCGATGGCGCGAGTTGAGCTCGCGCATCGCTGCGTCGTCGACGAAGACGAGGGTGATCGCCGCGTCCGCCGGGAGCCCGAACGGCCGGACGGCGGCGCGGATCGCAGCGCGCACGGGTGCGAGGTCGCACGGTGCGGGGCCGCGAATGGCGAGCCTCAGTGTCCGGAGGCGAGCGGCGGAGGCGGCGGCGCCGTCGGCAGCCGGGCGATGCGGTCCTCGGGATACGGGATCCGCTCGTGATAGACGCCGGCGAGGAGCTGCCTGAACGCCTCCTTGATGCGCTGCACGTCACGCAGGGTCAGGTCGCATTCGTCGAGCTGCCCGTCGGCGACCTTCTCGTCCACGATCCGATCGACCATCTCCGCGATCCGGTCGGGCGTCTTGTCCTCGATCGATCGCACGGCGGCCTCGGTGCTGTCGGCGAGCATGACGATGCCGGCCTCCTTGCTGCGCGGCTTCGGGCCGGGGTGACGGAACGACCGCTCGTCGACGTTCTCGGATCGTTGCTGTGCGAGGGCGTAGAAGTAGCGGATCAGGCTCGTGCCGTGGTGGCCCGGGATCATCTCCCGGATCTGCAATGGCAGGCGGTACCGCTCGGCGAGGGCCAGCCCATCGCGGACGTGCGCGGACACGATGCTCGCCGACACGGCGGGATCGAGATCGTCGTGCGGGTTGCTGCCCGTTTGGTTCTCGATGAACGCGAGCGGGTTCCGCATCTTGCCGATGTCGTGGTAGTAGGAGCCGACCCGGGCGACGAGCGGATCGGCGCCGACGACCTCCGCCGCGCGCTCGGCGAGGTTGGCCACGAGCAGCGAGTGGTGGTACGTGCCGGGCGTCCGCAGGAGCAGCTGCCGGAGCAGCGGGTTGTTGGGATCCGCGAGCTCGCGGAGCTCGAACACCGTCGTGATGCGGAAGAGGTGGCCGAGCATGACGACCGCGCCGAAGGCGAGCACGCCGGACGCGATGCCGCTCAGGACCGCCGCGATCCCGAGCTGGAGCATGCCGAGCGTGTCGGCGGCGCGGCCGCGTGGCGATGATCCCAAGGTCGCCGAAGGCCACGGAGAACGATGCCGTCACGAACTCGCGGGCGGTGGTCGCGCGCCGCACCGCGGCCATCCCGAGAAGGGCGGGCACCAGGACGTACGCGACGAGCTCGACCTGGTTCGACATGATCCCGACGTGCAGCGCTCCGGCGATCTGCGTCGCGAGCGCCGTGCGGCCGCCGACGAGGACCGTGAGCATCATCGCGACGGCGGCGAACGGGACGAAGAACACCGCGACGTTGTGGCCCGGGACGAGCGCGCGGCCCGCCGCGGTCAGCACGACGAGCGAGAGGGCCACGATCGCGAGCTTGCGGTCGTCGACCCAGGCCTCCTGCGCGTAGCGCTCGATGAAGAGCGCGAGAACGCCGGCGATGAGCAGGGCCCAGATGATCAGGCCGAGGGCGCTCTTCCAGTCGATGCCCGGATTCACGAGGCCGAGGGCGCGCAGCTTCTCGAGCTCCTGGGCGGTCACGACCTGGCCCTCGCGGACGACGACCTCGCCCAGGGTCACCTGCACCTGCACCGGGGCTACGCCGTTGCGCGCCGCTTGCTGCGCCGTCGCGGTCGCCGTCGCGTCGAAGGTCCAGTTGGCCTGGAGGAGCTGCTTCAGCAGCTCGGCGCCGATGCGTTTCTGACGTTCGGTCCAGCCCGGCGGGAGCGCCTTCGCGGTCTCGGCGCGCGCCGCGTCGAGCTGCTCGGGCCGGATGCCCTGCGCGTACAGGGTCTTGAGGGCGGCGTCGAGCTCCTTGCTCAGCGGCTCGAACTCGGCGACGGTCATGTCCAGCAGGTCCGAGGCGAGCGTGGGCGAGAGCGTGACGTCGGTGAGCCGCGTGAGCGCCGCGATCCGCTGGTCCCGGGGCTGGGTACCGTCCGTCCGGATCCGGGCGATCGAGCCCAGCGCGCCGGCGAGCTTCGTGCTCGACGAGACGACCACCGCGGGATCGGGCGTGTACACGCGCTGGACCGCAGCCGCGGCCTTGTCGCGCTCGGCGGCCGTCAGGGACTCCGACACGAACACCGTTGAGCTCGGCGCGCGGATCTGCCGGTCCGCCACGACGCCGGCCTGATCGTACGAGACGACCGCCGGCGGTGAGAACAGAAGGGCCGCGGCGCACATGAGGCCCGTCGCGACGATGAACACGACCATCCGCGCGCGGGGATCGATCAGCGCGGCCGCGCGCAGATCGGCGAATGAGCGGGACCGCCGCCCTGCGAGCGGGATCACCGGCCGGGTATCCCCGCGCCATTGGGCGGCGCGGCGCCGTGCTCGTACCGGTCGTAGGCGCGGACGATGCGCGCGACGAGCTCATGCCGCACGACGTCACGCTCGTCGAAGTCGACGAACGAGACGCCCTCGACGTCGCGGAGGATCTCGCGCGCCACCACGAGCCCGGATCGCGAGTCGGCGAGGTCGATCTGCGTGATATCTCCCGTCACGACCGCCTGAGAACCGTAGCCGAGCCGGGTGAGGAACATCTTCATCTGTGGCGGCGTGGTGTTCTGCGCCTCGTCGAGGATGATGAAGGCCTCGTTCAGCGTGCGCCCGCGCATGTACGCGAGCGGCGCGACCTCGATCTCGCCGCGCTCCTGCGCGCGGGTGAAGCGCTCGGGTGGCATGAGGTCGTAGAGCGCGTCGTAGAGCGGCCGCAGGTACGGGTCGA